>OBAD01000041.1_pt1 | contig 33702 bp, 38 predicted proteins | sample 1494861 | NCBI WGS metagenome assembly OBAD01 (sample SAMEA3360681, study PRJEB22359) | human gut metagenome | biome: ENVO:urban biome; feature: ENVO:human-associated habitat; material: ENVO:feces | place: Bangladesh | collected 2011
CAGCAATACGAATAAGAACCTGCGCAAGCAGAGGCAGAGCCGATGGAGATTGGTACTCCAACCCTCACTCCCAAAGGTTAGAAATCGGGGGGGGGGTATCAGTAACGCCATCTCCTCCATCGCCAAGGATTTTATGATCATCACCGAATACCGCTAGGCGCTCGGCGGATTTTAAATCCGCCGTTAAAAAATGTCCTAACCTTTTTAGGCTCTGCGGATTTGAAATCCGCAGCAAGCAAGAAAGATTACATTAAAGAATAGGGGGATTGCAAATCCCCCGGTTTAATAGGTCGAACCTTTTTTGACGGCGGATTTCAAATCCGCCGGAACGCCTAACGGAAGACTTTGTCCCCACTAAAACCATAAAAACCCCTAACTTTACACTCAGAAAAGAGAAAAGCGGGTGTGCGTATATCGCCACCCCTCTCTCTTCCAACACATTCTGGATAACATATAAAAAGAAACGCAAAAATGGCAAGCAAAAACAAAAACAGAGTAACCACCCTGCAGCAGCTCCAAAATCGTAGTGAGGAACTGAAAGATGCAGGCTATGTAGCCGTTCGCCCGGATGCCTTTACGCCGCTTAAAAATGGCGGCGGTAAAGTCTTTTCCTGGAACGACTACGTTCACGGCATGCTCCTAACCACAGCCGGTATGTCGGCAAGTGGTGGCGACGCAAGCGGTTCTGCAGCACGGCAGCAGGTTTCCACTATCTTTGCATCAAGTGGCGGCGAGAACCTGGGCAAACCAAAAGGCGTAGGTACCGAAGGCTTAGGCTTTATGGAATGGGGTATGGCAAACCGACTGCCAAACCTTATCTGGATGCTCTCCCGCATGTCGCCTTTCACGGCAGCAGGAGTTGATTACATCAAGAAGATACTGGTAGGTCGTGGTCCCGCAGCCAAGTATCATTACACTCAGTACGTAGGCGGGAATATCACGGAGAAATATATCCCCTACGAGAGTGCAGGAGTCCTGCTCCGTGGTCAGATAGCTGACCTGAAAGCCAAGGAAGAGGCAGCCGCAGAAGCCAAGCGACAGAACGAGCAGCAGAGCCAGAACGGGCAGTCTCAGCAGAAAGAGTCACCGTTCTCTGCGGTTCAATCGCAGGTCTTATCCTCTGATGAAGAGGATAGCGAGGAGATGAAATCTCTGAAAGAAGCCCTCCACAAATGGGAAGAAACCAATGCCCAGGTTCGCGATTTCATCGAAAACAACGACCTGATGCAGACCTTCCTCGATTTGGCAGGAGATATGGCTTTGATGTCGCAGTGCTTTGTAGAGCTCCAGCTCAATCAGCGTTCCCTCGACGAGAACGGCAAAGCAGTTCCTACCGCACAGTGGACTCCGAAGGTGATCGGTCTGAAGCATCGTAGCATCTTCACTACCCGACTGGAGCGCATGGACGAGAACTACCGCATCAACTATGCCTACGTCAGCAACCAATGGCTCGACCCTACCCAATACGTCGGCGTGCAGAAAGAGGAAGACCGCAAGATAGCGGCTATCCCCTATCTCCCTACCACATCAGCCATGAAGGATTTGCAGCGCAATATCCGCGAGGCACGTCAGAAGCAGGTTAGCCGCAAGAAACGCCCTACCCGCTTCATCATGTCGCCAAGAGATTTCGGCGGTCCATACTATGCCGATGCCCTTTGGCACTCCATCTTTGCCGGCAGCATCTTCGAGTATGCCTTCACCATCGTAGATGATCGCCTTACCCGAAAGCGCAACAGCAATATCATCGGTAGAGTTATCTATATCCATCAAGACTATATCAGTAGGCTCTATCAGCAGCAGGGCGAGCAGAAAAAGAAGACCCACGGCGAGATTCAGAATGAAATCTTTACTTCTATCAATACCTGGCTTTCTAACCCCGATAATGCAGGTCAGGCGCTCATATCTTCTGCTTTCACGGGCAGTGACGGAAAGGAGCACAAGGCTTGGGAAATAGTGGAAATCGAAACCAAGGCAAATGATCAGGCGAATGCCGACAAAACCGAGTTACAGGAAATAAGCAGCATCATCTTCTTTGCTATGGGACTTGATGCAAAGCTTATCGGCAATACCCCTGGCGATACGGCATCATCGGGCGGTACCGACCTGAGAGAACGTTTCCTGGTAAAGCAAATCCAGTTTGCCCCATTGCAGCAGTTGATGATACGCCCACTGGAAGTTTTGAGCCGCTTCAACGATTGGGATGAGCATCTGGTATGGCAGATAGACAGAGAGGTATTGACTACCCTCGATAACTCGAAGACCGGAGTGGCAAAACAAGAGACCTCTTAAAAGTAAAAAAGTAAAAAGGTAAAAAAATAAGGATATGATACTCTTTACGAATCAAGAACTTAGGCTCCACCTCCCCAGCAATGCCGTGGACGAGGTAGCCAACCTGCAGGGTATGCTCGACAATAGCGAAAAGGACTTCTTGAAGCCTCGCCTGGGAGCATCCCTATACGACCGTCTCTGCAAGCAGTATGCAAGCATAGAACCCTTAATATTCTGCGATGCGGTTGCTGATGGTACCTACGTCAACGACCCATGGAATGAGCTTCTGCTTTATGCGCAGCGCATGATTGTGAATGATGCGATGGCGCAAAACATCGAGAAGCAAGCACTTTCAGTGAATGGCTCCGGCATCAACGTAGCTTCCAGCAACGACTATGCCGTAGCCACCGACAAGCAGATAGCGCAGGGCAAAGAAAGCTACCGCCAGTCGGCCATGACCTCGCTCAATAACCTGCTTTCCCTCTTGGAGGGATGGGCAAAGGAAGTGAATACTCCTATGCCTATCGAGGCAGCGGGCGATGATACAGAAGGAACAGATGAAGGAACCGATAGCGGCAAAGATGATGCAGACGAAGCCGAGAAGAAACGGCATGAAGCGATAGAGGAAATCGTAACCCTTTGGCAGGAGAGTAAGTACTATTACTACCATCGAGATCTGCTTTTCCCTACCTGCGAGTCTTTGCAGCCGTATCTCGATATTTACGGCAACAGAGATAAGTTTGTGCGTCTCATCCCTGATATGCTTTTCATCCAGAGTGAGTATCTGGAAGAGGCATTTGGCGAAGATTTCATTCCTCGCCTCTTGCAGGCTGATGAGAACGACAAGATGCTGAAGAAGGCACGTCAGCTTGTAGCTGCCTATCTCAAGGAGCGTACATCAGTTATCAGTTTCGATAAGCTTACCCGCTCCACCGCGCATAATGATGCCATCACCGTAAGGGAAAGCATTCATCGATTACTGAAGAAGGAGGAAGCCGAAGCGCAAGCGAAACTCGATGCAGCCAAAGCCGATAGCGCTGCAGAAGGCAGCACCCCTTCATCATCAACGAGTAACGCCTCCAGCGCTTCATCATCGAATGACAAGGGCGGCAGCGAAGGCTACGACAACAACCAAAAAGGTTCTCGTATCTTCGTAACCCCTATTCTGTGCTAAAAATATTCGTAATTTTCAAATAAACAACAAAAACAAGGATTTATGGAAAATTTATCATTACAGGAAATCATCAACATTTTGAAACCTGCCATCGGTGCAAGAATGCTTACCCAGGAGCAGAAAGATGCCTATGAGCAGGGATTGTCTCTCCTGGAAGGTGCAAGTAATGCACGCTCGTTTATCGAGAACTCACGTAAGTTTAAAGACTATCATCGCCGTACCCGACAGATGATTGCCTATCTGAATAGCTACAGCAGCTCTCAAGCCAACGCTGCATCATCATCTGCTGCCGACAAGCGACGTGTAGGTCGCCCAACCAAACAGGAACAGGAAGCCTATGCCGAACTTCAGAAAAAGAAAGCCATGGAAGAGGCGAAGCAGTCTCTCTTTCCTAATCTGAAGCCCGACACCACCGTGCAGCCGCTTACCTATAATGGTATCGTAGCCAACCCTAACGGCGAAAGTATCGCTGCTACCATGCCCAACCTGATGCAGTTGCGTCCGTTCCTCTCTACTGCCCTTCAGGAGCAGGTGAACACCGTGCGTGACCTTCGTAGTGAGATGGCAAGCAAGGCAGAGCAGGCCAAGACAATGGCAGAAGCCAATGAGAAAGCTATCTCACAGGGTAAGAGCGCCATCTACACCGAGGATGAGATTGCCGCTCTCGCCACAAGAGCCGTAGAAATCGAAAGCGATATTCTTCCGGAAATCTTCAAGACAGTAGATAGAGAGATGGGCGAATGCTATCTGAGACTGAGCGAGAAGACCGGAGACCCTGAGTACATCGCCTACGCGAAGAAGGCTTTCACTATCGACCCTCAGACCCTCCGTACCCAGTTTAAGCCTTTTTACGAGAAGGCACAATCCCGTGACCCTCGTTTTGCTGAGCTGGTAGCCGAGAAGATTGCCAACGACCGCCCAGAAGTAAAGGCAGCTCGTGATGCAGCCGCTAAACACAAGGCTGAAGCCGATGCTCGCATCAAGTATATCCTTCGTAAGGATAAGCTATCTACTCAAACGAGAGTGAAAGGAATCAAGGAGCGCATAGACCAACTTCGCCAGGATTACTCTGACATCGTGACCGAAGAGGAGCTTGCTGGCTATGAAGCTATTCTCACCAAGACTATAGAAGAAGCAAAAGAGGATCCCGAAGCATAAAAAAATGGCAAAGAATAAAGAAACCCCAGAACAGCGCACGCAGCGTTTCAAGACCCTTTGCGTCAATATCCTTGCTCAGAGTGGCAACTGCCAGGAATCACAGCATGCCTTCAAGAGCACGCAGAGCATTCCCGAAATGTGCGAGGCATGGCGCAAGTACTGGCACGGCTTAATCACCGAGGTACCGCAGCAGGTAATCGATGCTTTCAAAGCCGTATATCCGGAGTTTAAGGCAGATATAAACCAGGGCGGTATCTTCTATAACGAGGATTCGCCCACCGGTACTGTCCTCGTAGGCGATACAGACGAGGAAATCCACCTCTACTCTTCCCGAAAGATATACGTCTTAGGCAAGGCGCACGTCATTCTCCATAATGCCGCTACCGCCCTGGTGATGAATGAAGACTGCAAGATAGAGTTGTTGAATGGCAGCAAGGCAACCATCAAGGCAGGTTACGGAATCGCCCGGAACTATGCTCACATGGTAACTTGCAACGAGGCAGAAAGCTACGACCGGAGTGTAGTTTTCATTACCGATGGCACTCTGCATGACCATGGGCATCAAAAAATCAATGCCTTTGGTACGGCGCTCATCGACACCTTCACCCATCGCCTCATAGATTTATATGATAGCGCCAGGATAGAAATCAGAAAATAAATTTCAGAACATAAGTTCAGAAATCAGAAATCAGAAAATAGAAATCAGAATATGAACTCGCATCTTACGATATTAATCAATGATAAGCCGGTGGCGCTCCCCGATGATTTCTCAATAGATATTGAGGATCAGAACCCCGTATTCAACGATACGGAAATGTTCTCCTATCCTTTCTCCCTCCCACTGGATGGAAACCGCTGGCTCGTCAAAAATATAGAAGACGTGCATTCTGCCGTAAGAGCCGCGAACATGGAGCACCTGCCTACCCGTATCTATGCCGATGGATTGCCATTCCGTAGCGGTCCACTGATTATGCAGGATGGTGAGGAGATAACCAATTCTCTCTCTATGAGCATCAATGCCAGTACGCAGAGTTTCAGCGAACTTATCAGTGACCTGCAATGCCGAGATATTCCGGTGAAGGACCAGATTATCATCGGCGAGAAAATTGGTAATGTGAGGGTGGATATTTGGAGTAACCCGGTAGTAAAGGTCAACCTGCATTCCGATGGTAAGAAAGGTGGAAAGAATGCCACCGCCACCGTTACGACCGACCCATTGAGAGCCAGCAAGGTGCTGGAACCCCAGGCTCTCGGTTTTTCCTATCCTGCCACCTGTAAGGAATATACCTCTACCGATACTGCCCATCGTATAGGTGATGCTTACAGCAAGAGCAAGAAGACCTATGCTTCCAGCAAGGTAACGCTCAATGTGCCGCAGGAGACAGCAAATGGTAACTATATCAATACCTCGGCTGCCTATGGTGAGACGGATGGCGCTGGTCGTTCGGCTGCCTATTGCAATGCCCGGATCTGCTACAAGCACCACGCCCTGGATGATGAAGGGAATACATCGAGTGACCTCATCAAAATGGATAAGTGCTCATGGACGAATGAAGACCTCTATCCTTACTGGATACTGGATGCCAAGCGTCCGCAATCGGGCATCTGCTTCTATGTGCTCTATTTCCTCGACTGTCTCTTTGCTCATTTGGGTGTTACCTTTGATAAGCGCGCATTAATGGAGATAGAGGACCTGAAGCACCTCTGTTTCTTCACAACCGTCTGTGGCTATGACACTCTCAAACATCCCCATCACGGCGATTATTACGAAGCAAAGGAAATTCAGGATGCCAAGGATATTGTCGGTGCGGAAGATTACGTAAAAGGCAGCAATCCCGAAATGGAGATTGTTGCCGCCAAATCGGTAGGCGAAATCAAGACTGGCTTTTTCAAGAGTCAGGAACATATCAATTCCTGGTTGGAGAGCCGTGGCTGCGGCGGTCAGATTGAAGTCACCAAGGCAGAAGACAAGGACGTGCAGGAACTCGACCTTACGCTGACCGAAAACGGCGTGGCTACCACCCGCCATATCCAGGTAGGCGAAGTTGTTGCCTTCCCACCAGGAAAGGGAATGAAGGTAACGGGTATCACCATCGAATCGAATATCAAGAAGTTTGAGGTGCAGGCAAACGTGCTCTATATGGTTGCCAACAGCGAGAATTTCCCTGACGAGAGCGTGAGCACTGTCATCTCTTCTCTGGAAAACGCATTCGGTATCAAGTTCTCCTACGATTACGAGCAGAAGAAGGTCACGGCTTATCTCACTCGTGACGTGATGCGAAAGAGCGGCAGAAAGACTAGGGATTTCCACTGCGAAATCCATTCGATGATTCCGATGACCGAGAAGATTACCGGTGTGCGTATGCGCTATTCAGCCGAGGAGGATGCTAAGGAACAGAAGAGTTATGTGCGCAACGCCAAGGGCGAATATCTCGATTCCAGTTACGATACCGATTATAACTATATCGACTACCCTCTACCTGATGGCGACTCCAGCAAGATGGGTAGAACCGTCACCGATATGAAGTACATTGAGTTCTTCCACAACATCAATAACCCAGGCGATAAAAACTGCTACATCGACCGCTACACCGGCAATGCCTATCGTGTCAAGGTCAACAAGGACGCAAAGACTTCCAACGAGTTAAAGCCAGTACTCTTCGAGGTAGGTCAGTTCAAGGGCGTGGAATATGGAGATTGCAGTGAGGAGAACGAAGACTTTATCCACGATATTTCCATTGATTTCACTCCGGTACCTTTCAACGATGTAAACTATTTCAAGGAGGTAAAGGCAGCCTATGGTTCGCATACCGCTGATGTGACTGACTTTGAAGGCAAGCCTTTGCTAAAAAGTGTAGTGCAGATTACAGAGGCTCAACAACCTATCCTCTGCGCTTATATAGATGAGGATATGGAACATGAGTTTGTAGAGCAGGAAATCAACCAGGTTATCTCTTCTGCCTTCTGCAATTACTATATGAAGCAGAAACTGAAGCTCGTGGAAAGCTACGACCCTTCTGGCACGGATGATGGCAACTCACCCTTGCAGGATAAGTCACGATGGGGCTTTGCCATGGCATTAATGCGTGGTGGCGGTAGTGATGCCACCCTGCAACCATACGATTATAACTACGACCATTTCGGCACATCCAAATGGCGAACCAATGCAGGACAGTATGCCCTGGCTTGCGATTCGCTGGATATGATGGGCAATGTGTTTGATTACAATGGTGTGCAGGAAGGCATAGGCGAAGGCGAACGTTTCTCGCTGAAGATACGAGCCTTCAAGGAACCATCGTGGCTAAAAGATCCGAAGTATAAGGATTTGGTGCTCTGCAATGCCGATGAGGTAGATGAGAACGGCAAGGTAGTGACTAAAATCCGCTCTCGCGGATTGTTTGATACCTTCATCCTCCCATACGCCTACTTTCTTCTGAATAGGAAGAAGTTTATGGTAAGATGCACCACCACCGTAGCGCAAGTGGCTGATATACCGAATCACTGGCAGGATTGGTGGAATATAGGCGGTATGAAATGCCTCATTGACAAGGTGAATACCACCATCGATGCCAAGACGGGTATGGGCGAGGTAGAGTTAACGGTATATGCTTTATAACATAAAAATGAAATAAAAATGGATAGAAAAATATTGATTACTGGAACGGGTATTATTTCTGCCATGGGCAGAAATACAAAAGAAGTAGCCAAGAATCTTTATCAGGGCAAATGCGGTTTGCATCACGATGAACTTCGTGATAACTATAACTCCGATTTGTGTGGTAATGTACCAAGCTGGGAAGAAGATTACCACAATATTCTCACCCGTGCACAACACGAGTGCATGCCCCTTCACGGCTTCTACGTCCTTGAAGTCGTACTTGAAGCCTTGAAGGAAGCGAAGGTTGGCAAAGAGTTTCTTGAAAATCACAACGTCTCCATCATCGTAAGCAACGATTCCGAGTGTTACGAGAGTGAAACCGTGGTAACGCACGTTAATTCCGATAAGCACAATCGTTACCTTCCGGTAACAACCCTCTTCCGCTCGCTCAATTCTACCATCAACATGAACCTGGCATCTATCCTTCATATCCACGGCTTATCGCTTACCGTAAGCGCAGCCTGTGCCGGAGGAGGTCACGCTATTGGTCTTGCCAAGATGCTTATCAATAGCAAGCAGACGGAAATGGTAATCGTGATTGGTGCGCAGGAATGCGAATCTAATTACTGCATGGAAGCATTCGATGCCCTCGGTGTCTTCTCACCCGATAAGGTGCAGCCGTTTGGCAAAGGTAGAAACGGATTGGCACCATCGGGTGGTGCTGCCTGTATCATCCTCGAATCATCGGATAGCCTTCGCCTGAAAGAAGAAAAGGTGCATTCCTTCGCTTCCCTTTCCGGCTATGGCTTTTCTTCTAACGGCAAGGCTATCACTACCCCTGATAGCTATCAGGAAGAAGTATCTATGCTGAATGCTATCGAGAACGCAGGTTTGGACGAAGGTATGATAGACGTAGTTCTTGCCCACGCCACCGGTACTCCGATGGGTGATGAAGCCGAGGCAAAGGCAATAGAGAAGGTCTTTCCTATCTGTCCGAACGTAGTAGCCACGAAAGGCTTAACCGGTCATGAGTGTTGGATGGCAGGCGTATCGCAAGCCGTGCAAGCCGTGATGATGCTCACCTACGGTCGTCTTTTTGGCGCTGTAACCACCGAGGAGAATGCCTTCCCATCCCTCAATCTGGTGATGCGCCCGAAGTCCTATGCTCCTCAGCATATTCTCTGTAACGCCTTCGGTTTTGGCGGTACCAATTCATCCTTTATCATCTCAAAAGCATAGTTATGAAAAAAGAAGAAATAACTCCTCGCATTATCGCCATCGTAAACAGCCTGAAAACCTCGTGGATCGATTGCGAGGTAACAGAACACTCCAATCTTCGTGATGAGGTCCAGCTAGAATCCATCGATTTCCTCGATCTCATTCAGCAGGTAGAAATGATGTTCCATGTCAAGATCACTCCCGAAGAAGCCAAGAACCTGAAGCTTGTTTCGGATGTAGTCAATCTCGTAATTAAAAAGAAAGAATAACATGGCAAAGAAAATTAATCTCACATCGGGTTCCATTTTTGCCGGAAACCCCATCACCTTCACCATCCAGCCCGAAACGCTGGATAGCCCCTCCTTCCACCGTGTCATCATAGAAGTAAACTTTGATAACGGAGGAAGCTACGAAGCCAATAAGCTTACCATTCCCGTCATCACCGAGGGTAAGGAAGTATCACTCGATATATCCTCCGCTATTTGCATACCGCTGAAAGATTACAAGTACACCGCTACTCCAACCACCTATCCGGTAGTAAGCTGGTACATAAAAGCCTATGATGAGTATATGAATAAAAACGGCGAAGTGCATACCGGTGTAGGCGAAGTCTATTATCCAGCCGATGGCTCAAAGAATGCCGGAGCTACTAACCTCCGCTGCATAGCCGGAGCCTTCAGTGATATTGCAAGATTGAAGGCTGGTACCACAAAATCTGTAACTCTTCTTTCCTGCAAGCCTACGGATGCACCCGAAACCGCTGTAGTAAGCGAGAACTTCGTTTATCCAGTATCTTATACTACGGCACAGAGCCTATCAGGAAGCACTTTGCTCACCGCTCCCTCGTCTTCCGAACAGAAGATTACGAAGGAAGGCGCACAGACTATTGGCGGTCACGCCCTCTATGCCCTGCCATCCTCGGAAGCCGAAAACCGCAGCACCTTCCGCTTTATAAATCGTTTCGGATGCTTAGAGAGTATCAGCGTGCCCAAATCCTACTCTCAGAAGATGAACGTAGAAATCACACGATACACAAAGTCCATTCAGGAGACCTTCAATCAGTTTTCCCGCTCTGTCGTACAGAAGCAGAACGACCGGGAAGGTTGGCTCTATCAGAGCGACCCATTAACCGAAAAATGGCTGCGATGGTATTATCACGAATTTTTGATGAGTAAGCACGTATGGCTCAAGATACAGGATACCTGGCTCCCTTGCACTATCGATCTGGAAGATGAGGTTACTATCAAGGATGATACCGCCAAGAATATGTATGCCGTTTCCTTTACCGCCAAGCTCGACATCAACGGCGACCCCCTCGCCACTATCTAGCCCTGCTATCGTCCTAGGGGGCAGCAGCTTTCATCAGCACGCCCTGCTGCCCCTATCGTCGCCTATACGCCCTGAAGGGGCAGCAGCTCCTAGCCCAGGGTAACACCCTGGGTAATAGCAGCAGCATCAATGCGCCCTGAAAGGGCAAAAGCTTTTTTGTCCCACCTAAAACCGCAAAAACCTTTATCTTTGCCCTATAAATGAATAAAAATCCAAACAAAAAAAATGGCAACAGAAGCAAAGAATACGAACTATTGGATTTCGAGCAGTGCGCTCTACATCCAGCTTAATGCGATGGGTGAGCCAGACTACATCCAGTGTAGCGTAGTCTCCGGCGCATCCATCCTCTGCTATATGCAGGGCATTCCGGGTCTGGAGTATGATGCCGGTCACAACTATCAGCGCTGGCCTCTTGCTGCCTACCCTTCCGTCTTCCCTGATTCCGAGCGGAAGTACATCTATGCAGCCATCCCCCGCACGAGCACCGCCGACAACAATACCGCCGTGGTGGTATATCCGAGCGAGCGCATCGACCTGTACGGCTACTCTATCGCCAATCCCGACAAGCTGGTAGGCGACGAGAGATACTACTACATCTATCTGCAGGGCATCATCTCTGAAGTGAAGACGGATGCTGATGGCAAGACCCGCAAGCGTGATTGGCTTCAACACGTGGATTGTGGAAAACTGAATACCGACGAATCCCTTTCGAGCGGTATCGATGGCACCTGGTGGAAGTATAATTCCGTCACCGATTCCATCTCCTTCCTCAAAACCATCCTCTCTGCCACCTTTGATTCGCTGACTGCCAAGGTTGCGAAAATCACGAAGCTGTTCCTCGGAGGTAGCGAGTTGAATGGCGTAGCCGATGATCTCAGCCTGGAGACGGATAACACGAAGGTGGTTACTCCTCTATATCTGGGTCAGTTTGGGGTGAAGCATTTCCTGGCGAAAGACAAGGATGATGTAGCCCATGGCACGATTACTTTTGAAAAGGTGCAGAAGTTCCTGCAAGGATTGACCGCCGAAGACCTCTCTCAATTCAAGAAGGGCGCAACCTTCGGAGAGTTTGTCCAGGGAATGCTTTTCGGTACGGGCGGCAGAATTGACGAGCTTGGTAATGCGGAGTTCGAAAGCATCACATCCCGAAGCTCTATCATCGCAAAGGAACTCATCGTGAACCGACAGACGGCGATGGAGAGTAATTTCGTCTTCACTGAGAGTGGAATGGTTGAGACTGTTACGGAGATTCCTGCGGCAACGGAAGGCGGCAATGTAACTTACGACTTGAAGCTTCAGAAGCGGTGGGATAATGACTTCACCGCATTCAAGGAGAATGATGTTGTCTTGGCTTCCATCAATACATTGACGGAAAACGGCAAGTATTATGATATGTGGCTGCGAGTGCTCTCGGTCAATACGGTAACGAATACCATCACGGTTGTATGCTATCCCGACAATGAATGTCCTAGCAAGAAGAATTATCCACCTTGTGAGCTGGCAAGATTGATACGATGGGGAAATGCGGTGGATGAGGACAGACAGAGCTGCTGGTATATATCTTCATCCGAAGGCTTACTCGTGTGGCTCGACCACGTTACAAAGCCTATCATCGACAAGACGAACTATTCTCTTGCGATGGGTAAGCTGCCTGATGCGCTATCGTTCCTCTTCCAAGACTTCCCTACCGCCAACAAGCGTGATGGAGCGTTCTATGCTAAGTGGATGATGGCTGCATCATTCCAACAGATAGATTATCAAGGAAATCCAATCTACACGACAAGAGACAGAGGTGTATGGAGCTTGGCTGTGGCGCAAGGCGATAACCCTTACCGCAATGGCGACCGAACGATTGATACCGTCTATTATCTCGGATGCAAATGGCAGTGTCTCGAAGACAAGACAACAAAGCCGCCGACATACTCATCTACGGCTTGGGCATTCGTTGAGGGCAATCCTTACTTCACGCTCGAAATGCTATCATCGAAGCTGTGGAACTTCCGTCTCAACGACTTGATGGCAACGAACGCTGATGGCTCTTGGAAGGTATTCACTACTCTATCAGTAGTCGGAAGGCTCTACAACCAAGACGTGACCGACTCTATGGTCAATGTGGTATGGACTAGAGACAGCGGAGACCCAACGGCAGACAACAAATGGGCACTCTCTCATGCGAATTGCGGTCTATCTGTTGATTTGACCTATGAAGACCTCGGCGGTTCTGCATTCAAGGTAGGAACGGTGGTATTCCGCTGCGAGGCGCAAATCAAGGATGGAGAGACGATGTATTCTGAGGATGTGAGTGTTAGTTTCTGAATAATGTTGAACTTTAAAATTGAAAGATATGCCAAAAGAATTAGCAGTTAGCGTTGACAAGATGATGGAGATACAGCCTACGGCTTACTCTCAGTCAGTCAGCATAGAAATAGTTGGAAATATCATCAACAGACAGCAGTATGATGGTATCGAAGGCTCATTCTCTCCCGACTTCTCTATCCGCCCTTGTACGATGTTTCCAGCCTGCTATCTCATCGACCCCGATAACCCAGGCGAGACAACGGCCTGTAACAGCAGTCTGGATTCATTTAAGTGGTCTGAGGTGACATCTAGTGGAATTGTTGTCGTTGCCACAAGTGAGAATGCGAGTGTAAAGGCAGGATATGAAGCCGTGAGGGAAGGAACGGATAAGGGAACTCTCTATATCAAGCAGAACTCCGTTCTAGGCAAGCCTCGGACAATGCGGTTTGAAGGAAACTGGATAGACCCAGTTTGCGGATATAAGTACACGTTCGTGGCTAATAAGGCTCTCTATCTTGAAGACTGTACGAATGCTCGGGCTGAGATTATGCTGGATAGTCCTCCTACAGTGCTATGGAATCCTATCAAGCACGCTGCATCTAGAACTCTTACCGCAAAGATTATGGTTGGAGCTAAGGATAAGACAGCGGACAGCAAGACGAAGATTTGGTGGTATCGTATCTTGGATAACGGAACTAAGCAGCTTATCACTTCGGTTGATGATGCCGAGAATTACGAGATTACCGCAATGACAAAGGGTGCTAACGGACAGATTTCATCTATTACCATCGACTGCGATATGATAGGCGAAGGTATAGGGTATGAGTTAAGGGCTTGCTATATCTATAGCGGCAGTATTCCTTCTTCCCCTAGGGAAGCTGATGCAAGGAAGGTTACGTACATCAACAGAACCATTCCACCGCTCACCGCCCAGTTTATCGGTGATGGATTCGGTCTCAACGAAGATGCAACATCCGTTGTCTGCCAAGCTGTAGTCAGTGACAATAACGGAGTTATCGAGCCATCTGTATGGGAGAAAGTACTGAGAGCTAAGTGGCAGAAGGTGACGTATGGCAAGAGTACGAGCAACGGCGTTACTACAATGACAGAGAGTGTGGAGGTGTTAGGCTATGGCGAAACGTTTCAGTGTCCTTTCGAGGCAAAGAAGAGTATTCGTCTCACCATCGAAGACAGAGGTGCTTACGATCTTCTTGTTGACGAGAACGGAAATGCCCTTGTAGATGAGGATGGAAAATACATCATATCAAGGGAAATTGATGAGAATAACGGATGATGATGTCTAACTTTAAAAAATAAAGAATTATGAAATATTATGTTAAGGTTACGAAGCAGGTTGCTGAGAAAATTATCAGAAGCGGAGTTCCGCTCACAATGACAAGTGACGGAAACTGTCTGCTCTATCAGAGTGAGCTGAATGGTGTTGATGGCGTGAACCTCAACGAGAGAGCAGCCAATGTCGGCGGCTCGCTCGTGGCGGAGAGTGATGCTCTTGCGGAAATCAAGGGAACGACTGACACTCCTGCTTCCTGCTACACTCCAGTCGAGTTTGGCGGCGATGGTGATACAAGAAGCAATGACTATATCGGTTCGGGTGGCGGTGATAAGCCGTCTTTCGAGAATACAGACACTAAAGAAGAAAGCGAGGTAAGCGATGAGTAAAGCTACGGTAACTGGACAGATTGTTGTCACATCTAATGGTACTACGTTGCACCCAATCCTGCAATGTAATACTGGTGATATATATCAGAATTATGATGGCAACCCAGCGTCACCATCCAATGTTGTGCCAAATTTCGAAGCGAGCGGTGCGACCAAGCCGAAGTTGGTAATGCAGGCATATTCAGCAGAACAGGGTGCAGGCAACTCGTTTGACCTTTCTAAAGGCACTCCGACTTGGATAGTGTCAGGTGTAACGCTCGCATTCAATGCTTCCCACGTATCCACTACCGCATTCGGAGGTGTGACAGGGCATTTTACAGAAGGCTCTGATGCGAGTGGAAATCCAACGCTCACGGTCAATAAGAACCTTATTAATATTAATGGTGGCGATTCGTTCAACATCATCTGTAAGGTCAGCGTATCAATGTCCAATACGAGCGTTACGCTACAAGCTATGTACCCAGTTTACATAGCCGAGGGCGTGACTGATTCTAAGCGAGTGAACATTATCGCCACGTCAGACAAGAATCTCTTTACCATTACCGAGAAGGGCGGAACTTGCACTGTCAAGGCACAGGTTACGGATGGTAATATGGTTACATCTACTGGCTATACGTTCAAGTGGTATCTGCCAGATGCTAACGGCGGATGGGTGCTCAAGCAGAATAGCACTTCCGCTACATTCACAATCAACGAGACGGACGTGGATTCTTCCATCATCGTTAAATGTGAGGCGTACAAAGGTAACGACTTCTACGCTTCCGACACACAGACTATCAATGACGTGTCAGATGAGTATATTCTCTATCCGAACCCTACGGACGGCAACGACAACCCTGTAGCTGAGAACTTCATTCAGAACTCAGGCGGCAAGATTGTGTATAAGCCATATATGCGCAAGAGAGGTTCAACGGCTAATGAGACTGGAGTAACGTTCTCGATGTCACTCTATTCAAACGCAGGCGTGCCTATCAACTCTGCTATCACGAAGTCGGGCAATACGTTCACGATTACTGAAGCTGGCATCAGAGAATATAAGGGTGCGGTATATTCTATAACAGGAACTAAATAGTATAGCCTATGGTAAGGAAATTAGCAGAAGCGACTGGCTCTATTTCTATCTCTATGAGAGGTGAAAAGGGCGAAAGCGGTGATACTCCCTACGTTATCAAGACGATTGTCGATTATGCTATTACATCAAGTGTAAGCGAAACCAAGAAGTGGTCTCCGACCGCACCCGATGCGAGTGCGGCAGCCAACAAGGGCAAGTTCCTTTGGACGAGGACTACTTATACTTGGAGCAATAACAAGACTACGGAGAATATCACCTACACGTACATAGGTAAAGACGGCAAGGATGGAACTTCTGTAACCATCAAGGGGTCGAAGGGCAGCACATCAGAGCTTCCCACCTCGGGCAATACCTTGGGTGACGGATATATCATCGGTGGTTATCTGTGGGTATATACTGGTACGACCAAATCGGACACTACTCACGTCAAGGGATTTGAGAATGTAGGTAAAATCCAAGGTGAACCTGGACAATCAGCAACGCAGTACTATACCCATATCGCCTGGAAGAAGGCTGATGGTACATTCACAACGGAAAATCCTAATGGTGGCGATTTTGCTTATATAGGAGTACTGATAGATACCAACCCAAAAGATTCTCAGGATCCGTCAAAATACGACTGGACTTATATCAAGGGTAAACAAGGAAACACTGGTAACGGAATCAAGAATACCGAAGTGACCTATCAGATTGGCAGCAGCGGTACTACTCCACCTAAAGGTACTTGGAGTACGAGCGTTCCGAATATTACGGATGCAAATCCTTACTTATGGACACGTACCATCTTCAAGTACACAAACGGCACTGATAGCGAACCTTCTTACTCCGTAGCAACGAGAGGAACGAAAGGTGCTCTGATGCGTGAGCATGACGGATTTGAATCAGGCAGCTATAAATATCTTTCAGGTTCGGGAGCAGAAGAATATGTTGATGTTGTGTATATCAAGGACAGTAAAAAGTGGTGGCAATGTATTATCACTTATGATGATGATACCGATTCTCCTAAATTGGATGATGGACATTGGAAAGAGATGAACAACTATAAATCAATAGCAACTCATCTTCTCCTTGCTGAGAATGCAACCATTAATATGCTCGGAACCAATCAGATTAATCTGTTCAATCCGACCGATACTACTGATACTACTGATAGTAAGATGTACGGCTCGTTCAGAGTGGTTAAGGATGGTAACGACTGGAGCTTATGGCTTGGAGGTAAAACTGGCGATTCGGCTTCGTTCGCGGTAAAGAAGAATGGATATTTAAAAGCTACGAATGCAGATATATCTGGTAGAATAGATGCGACTAGCGGAAGTATAGGAGGTTTCGAGATTGGCAATTATTCAATAGGGTCAGTCGGGAAAACGGAAGGTATGGGTCTGACGAATGAATGTCTGAAGTTTATGAATCAAGCCTATCTGCATGGTGAAGGCTATTTCATTACCTGCGGAAGTTATATGAAAACAGGACTACAGATATTTTCTACAACAAGCCCGTCTAATAATTTGAGTACAGGCATATTAATTCATATAGACGCTGGTACTTCAATGCCATCAGACCCCGTTTCCGGAGGAAAGATGTGTACGGCGTTAGACTTGCTTACACGTTGGGCAGACCAGGCAGGCAGTTTTGATACGACGAATCCGTATGAAGGTAATCATGCTATCGTAATTAGAGGTGGAGATGTAATAGGTTTAAGACCGTCATTTGTTCGCTTGGCTGCTAGTGATTCGTTGACAGAGTATCATCACACGGTTGAGTGTTACAACACTTCTGCAATAACGCTCGATTTGCCATCCTCTCCGAAATATGGGCAATGCTATACCATCATCCAGCGAGGAAGCAGAGTGACGTTTTCATCAGACAAAGGAATATACGATGTTCGCCGAGCCAGCTTAACAACAACGTGGTACTCTGATACAAGAGGACAGGTAAGTTGGATATGGTACAATGGTGGTCAGTGGATTGTATGTTATACAACAAATTAAAATTAATTAGATTATGAAGATAGAATTAGAACACTTGGAAGTATTTATGACACTCGACAAGAATCGGTGTCAGGTTGTGAACGCTCGCAAGCAGATTGCGAATATAATCTACTCGCAGGGAGCAGGATTGGGGCTGGCAGGACAGGCTCTTGCCGTGAAGATGTGGAACGGCAACGATGACACCGAGTACACCGATGACGAGGTGAAAATTATCAAGGAACTTGTTGAACGCACTACCGCTCCCTGCTTCATCGATGCAGTGAACAACGCTATCAGCAATGTGGTATCAGCAGATGAGAAAAAATAAGTAATAACATCATTTAAATACATAATATTATGGCTATAAAAACTAGAAAAATCAGCGATTGGCTGTCTGCTAACGGACAAACCATCACCAATGCTTCAGCGGCTAGCATGAAGGCTTATCTGGAGCAGAATCTCCGTTCCTTGCAGGACGGAGTGTACATCGGCAAGATTCAGAACGAGTCGTGGGGTACTTACATGCGATGCGAAGCGTGGCAGACTACCAGCATCGGCATTAGTAAGGCAGATGCTGATGCGGTCGTAGTTCAGCACGGTAGCACACGCATTGGTATTGCCTTAACAGAGCCTAGTGCCGCAATGAAATGGGGAAGCGTACAGAATGCTAGTTCTGTCGGGTATCAGACATCAAGCGATTGGAGTCTCCTCGATGGCAAAACTAGAACAGCCGCTATTATGGCGAGCAGTTATTACAAGAACGATTCCCCTCAGACATACGCAGTAGCTTACTGTTACAACTACTCTAAGTCACATACAGGTGACCCAGGTGGAGACGTGAGTATTCCCGCAAAGTCGTGGTATCTTCCTGCTACAGGAGAACTCGAAATTATCCGCTCCCATTTCGAGACTATCAATCTTGCCTTGCAGCGTATCAAGAACGCAGGAAAGCAGCAAGCAGATTTGCTTCAGCGGGCGTATTACTGGTCGTGTGTTGAGGGTTCGGGCACGAATGCGTGGTCTCTGGGTTTCGACACTGGCCTTCGGAGCGGCAACGGTAAGGTTGACCGTTCGATTCGGGTTCGTCCTGTTACAGCATTTTAATCATTTTATCTCTTCACCCCTTTACCTCTTTCCGACCGCAGGTCGGGCAAGCAAGGTTGGGAGGTGGAGAATTATAGGCACATAAATAATAACAATATCACGAATAATTAGTGGCAATAAGTCAGAATATCTATGGCATTAGCGAAGGATTTACAGATATATAAGGACACTTTTGAGTTGGTCGATAAGCTCACGGCTATGAAGGTTGGTTTTCCGAGAATGTATCGTTACGATTTAGGTGAGAAAATGACAAGCGTTTCTCTTGAACTTTTCGAGTATATTCAGCTAGCGAATATGTATGCGGATAACAGACATCAGTATATGATGGGGTTTCGTGTCAAATTCGAACTTCTTAAAACAATCCTTCGCCTTTGCTTCAAGAGAAAACTATTCTCAGAGAAGCAAGCGGCAGATATTTGCAGATTGACAACCATCATCGGTAGGCAGGCTACAGCTTGGGGAAATTCAAAGAAAGGTTAGTCCTACTTTGAATAAAGCTAGAGTATAATTAGGTCAAGGCTTATTATAGAATGTGATTCTCCATAAATAATGGTCTCGCTGCTGTCAAGTCGCATCATCATTTGTTCGGTGTAGCGAAGCAGCTAAGATGTATAATAGAGAGCGAGAAAATAGCGGACGAATTACTGGTCGAGTGTTGAGAATTCGGGCACGAATGTGTGGAATCTGAATTTCGACAATGGCAATCGGAACAACAACGGTAAGGTTGACAATTCGAATCGGGTTCGTCCTGTTACAGCACTAGTTAGGAGAGTTAGGGAGATAATAGTAATGGTAAAGGCAGAATATATTATAGCAGCCTACGAAGACTGCCGTAAAGGTAAGGCATCATCACCAGATGCGATAAGGTTTGAAACATACCTATTTGAAAATATAACGGACTTGATTGAAAGGATAAACTCAAGGACTTACGAGCCGATGCCATCCATTACCTTTGTTGTCTCCCGACCTGTCTATCGAGAGGTTTTTGCTGCTAATTTTCGTGATAGAGTTATTCACCATTATATTGCCCTGCGATTAGAACCGCTATTCGAGGGAGTTTTTAGCGACAGAACATACAACTGCCGATGTGGTAAGGGACAGCTCTATGGAGTGAGGCAACTTGCAGAAGATATTAAAGAATGCTCTGAGAACTTCACCAAGCCATGTTGGTATCTGAAATGCGATATGAAAGGGTTCTTTATGAGCATTCCTAGAGAAGAGCTTGCAGACAAAGTGGATGCGTTCATTTTAGATAATTACAAAGGAGATGATATAGAAGACCTGCGCTATTTGTCTCGTGTTACGATAATGAATGACCCGACAAAGAACTGCATCAAACGCTCGTCTGAGGAAACTATGGCAAAAGTTCCACTGGGTAAAACGTTACGAGGAGCAAAGAAGAACCACGGTCTCCCTATCGGCAACCTTACGAGTCAGCACGATGCCAACTTCTGGCTCAATGATTTTGACTGGATGCTTGAGATAATTCTGCATATCTATTACCATGGCAGGTACGTGGATGATTTCTTCTTGATTCATCAAGATAAACGGGTATTGTTAGCATCTATCCCTAAGATAAGGGAATATCTTGCCAATATAGGCGTTACCTTGCATCCGAGGAAGATAGAACTGCAATCCGTATATAAGGGTATTAAGTTTACGGGTATGGTTGTGAAGCGTGATAGAATTTACGCTAGCAATCGTATGGTAAGCAACTTTAAACAACTGGTGCATCACATGAATACACTGCCCGATAACTACACAATAGAGGATTTGCAGCACTATGTTTGCTCCATCAATAGTTATTTAGGGTTAATGAAGCATTGTGACAGCTATGATATTAGAAAGAGTATTGTGTTGGAAATGGATTTAAGATTCTATAAACATCTTTATATTAAAGGTCATTATGAATGTGTCCGTATCAAGAATAAATACAAGAGAGATATAATCAATCGGAAGAAGCTAAAGAAACACAATAGCAAGGATTTCGATTTTTTAATGGATAATTACTATGAATCAGATAAAAAGAAGAACACTAAAGAGAATCCCGACTGAGAAGGAAATCAGCCTGCTTCTCGATGAAGGGTGCGAGGTTGAGATTTATATGAGAGATGGAGAAGTTGTTATGGAGACGGAAGAAGCACCATAACGCTTACTTGGCATTATGATGCTTTTTTATCAACACATACTTAACCTGCTTAGATGAGCACCTTCCAGTGAGTACATCTCTATTCTCATCGGAAGCCCATGAATCTTATTACCGATATACTGACAGTCATCTATAGATACCATTTTCTCAAAATCCGCCTTTGGCATAAATATAACACGAAGGATTCTGTCCATTCCAGAATACTCTTTGACATAGTAGAATGCGACCGCTATTACATCTCCACTTTCTATCTGCTTATATAGTTCGTAGGCGGCTGTATCTTCTTTTGGTTTGCATACGTATTTTGTATCAGTAACCACAACGGAAACGTCACCTTTTGTACCGATAGTATCTACGCAGACACCTCTATAAGTATCAAATCTTTTAATATTCATAATCTTAATGTTTTAATTTCTGCCGCAAAGATACGAAATTAATCTGAAAGCACAATACTTCCGTTACCGAAAAATGAGAAAGAGGTAACTAGAAAGTAGCAATAAACTTACGGATTGTTACTTTTTATAAAGTTTAACACAAAAATCAACTAAAATCAACCATTTATGTTAAAAAAATGCGTATCTTTGCGACAGAAACTTAAAAAATCAACGAAACAATGGTCTAAAAAAATAAGCTTATGAACAAAGAGGATGAGAGCGACCTACTAAGATGGTTGCAAGACAAAGAGGTAGAGGTAGCCATCGAGGCAGTTGACGAGAAAGAGCTTTTCAAGGCAGCGAAAGATTGCGGCTTGAAGTTCGCCGATATGGAGAACCTGGAAGCCGTAATGGCAGAAGCCTAGCCCCCGTCCCCAGCGATTCCATCGCTGGTCCCCTATCACAAAAAAAGCCCTGCTATCCTCTCGGACGGCAGGGCTTCATCGTTTTTTAATACATAATTTAAGATTATAGCCCATCGGAGGGCTATGGCGCTGCAAAGGTACGAAGAAAATCCGGAATATCCATATTTTTCAGAAGAAATATTTTCCTCGCCCTGCGTTTTGTCCCACCCATCCCGAAAACTTTCCCTACCTTTGCACCATAAGATTACCCGAAGGCGAACGCTAGGAGATAGGATGGAAAGAGGAAAATCGTTTTGCGAACAACCTCCGAAGAACCTCCGAAGAATCTCCGAAGAATCTCCGAAGAGTCGGAATCGGCTTTCTGAGGTCCACGCTACCTGTTTAGAGCAAACTTCCGAGCCATCTTTGTTAGTGTGAACGCTCTCATAAGGAGCATATTGTTGAACTATAAAATGTAAACATTATGGCAAAGATTCAACCAAGCGATTTGTTCACCTCCATCAGTGGCAAATTGTGTAGCAAGGAGGGCACTTACATTGCTCTCAACAAGCAGACTGGCAAGATGTACTCAGCAGTCCGTCACGTAAACACCTACTCCAACACAGAGGCGCAGCAGGAAGTAAAGAAAGCCTTCGTCTCACGTTCAAAGCTCGGCACGGCATGGTGGAAGGCTAACAAGCCTTCAGAGGCAAACCCGAAAGGTACGGATAGCTACCAGCTCGTGATGAAGGCATACAAGAGCCAGCACAAGATCGGCAACCCGCTTAGTTACCTCCGCTCCCTCATAACGGATGATTTGAAGGTGAAGCTGGGCGACCTCGACATCACGGGCGAAATCAAGGCTGATGCCCCATCATCAGGCACGGGCAGCAAGCCATCCGGCACTCAGACCCCATCCGGCGGTTCTCAGGGCGCAGGCAGCAAGCCATCCGGCTCTCAGACCACTGGCGGCGGCACCAGCCAGGGCGCAGGTGGCGGTGACGGCAAGGATGAAGGCTAACCCTGGGGCAAACATCCAGGAATTTGATGTATCCAAAATAAGAAAAAAAGGCAGAATGCTGTTTTTTCATTTTTTTCATGAAATCTGAATTAAAAAAGGGCGAGGGCACTAGTGATAGTCCCCTCGCCCGCTCTATTTTCGGCCTTACTGATATATCTCCTCCTTATTCTTTCGCCTTATTAATATCGCTCTGCATCTTCCCTATTCTCAAACCATATAGACGAGAGATAGCCGTTCTCGCAGCTATACAGCTTAATCTCTATACCAGAAAGGTTCTTGTAATAGAAGGTAACCACATCGCTCTTGCTCAGGAAACCATTGATAGTAACCTTTCCGTTCTTAGTGGTGTAGGTAGCAGTATGATCGCTGACACTCTCTATCACCATGTGCATGGTGCCATCCTCGTTAAACGTCATGGAAGCCATACATTTCCTCTTCTTTCCGTTCTCTGTATTGGTAATGGTTACGACGCAATACCAGGTACCTCTCAGCGCTACATCGTGGTTCGTCTCGTCCGAAATATCATCCAGCGAGCTGCCGCATCTCATCTGGCATTCATATCCGTTAGGCAGGGTGCCCACAATCAGCGGGCGCATATCGATGCTTATTGATACCCTGCTGCCCGTAATCTTGTTGCTCTCCTGCAGATGCACACCCGATAGAGTTCCGTTCAGCAGATTGCCGATATTGAAGCTTTTCGGAGTGCCCACCTCGAAGCGGGTAGTAAGCTTGTCGCCCTCCATCTGCCAGTAGCCGAAGGCAGTGTTAGGCTCTCCGAAGAGACCGCCCGAGCTCATGCTGCCGCTACCCTCATAATAAACCATGTGGTTCTTATAGTAAGAATAAGTACCGCTGGTGCTGTTGATGGTCCACTCGTTTCCGGCAAGATATTCCTTCACCTTTGCCGCATTCTTCTCGCTCTCGTCCTCGTTGCTGCTGCAAGCCGTGAGCGATGCCGTAACCATTCCCGCAGCCACCACTGTGCAGATAGCCAGCAGGGAACGCTTCATCATAGTTAGAAAATTCTGTTTCATTTCTTCATTCCGTTTAAAGTGTTATACATTATTAATTATTCAATATTCATCATTCATCCTTCTTCGGGCAGCAGCACCACTCCTACCCTTACTTTCTTGCCGCAGTGAGGACAGAAGGTGGAAGTCTGGGTCATCTGTTGCTGCTGATTTTCTGATACCAGTCCGTTTTCGTGAACTGGGTAGGCTGGCGCATTCTCTGCTACCTGCTGCACGAAATTCACGTCCCTAAGAATGAAACCTTCCGGCAGATCTCCACGTAGCGTAGCGTTCAGAGTTTGGCCCTCGCTTTTCGTTTCTGCAGGAGTCTCTTTCTCTTCTGCCTCCTCCGCAGGGTCGGGATAGAAAAGGTCGGTGATGTCGCAGCCGATGCCTTCGGCTATCTGCATCAGCTTGGCAACGGTAGGGTTGCCGCCTTTGATGATAGCGCTGATATTCGGAGCAATTATACCCGATCTCTTTGCCAGTTCAATCTGACTCATATTGTGCTCGGTAAGAGCACGCTTAATATCCAGTTTCTTCATATTGTTACCTATTAATATATTATTTTCGCTGCAAAAATACGATAAAAAAACGTATTACACAAGTTTTTTGGCATAAAATTACAGAAAAACGTAATTTTTCCTAGAAAAAGTTTGGTTGTTTCGAGAAAACTCCGTATCTTTGCACCGTCTAAAAAATAAAAAATTCGGAATGTGGGAAGTATCGAAGCACGTGATGTGTCTCTGATACAGAGGCTGCATATACATATATGGCAGTGCGAACTCCCCTGCTTGCGATGTAATGTCGCTGGCGTGGCTAGCTCTTTCCTACATTCGAGCGTTTTATGTCATTAGACAAGGGGTTAAGGGCGCACTGCCTCTTTTTATATATATAATGTGTGCCGATGTCTATTTAAAATTAGTAATGTAGTAATGAAAGAAACAACCATTACCCTACCGATGGGTAAAGCTGACCTCCAGGAGGCAGCCACGGCAGTAATCGAGCAGCTTGCCACTGCGCCACCCGACACAGGGAGTATGAGCCAAGAGCAGTCCATATCCTATAATATGGGTCTGAGCATCCTTTTTGCGTGTTTGCGCTCCACTTTTTGCAAGCATGAAGTTTTACCTTTTAAAGAGATTTAGATTATGATTCAGTTAACAAAGCAGAGTAGTGATAGCGAGATAAAGGCATACTTTATTCAAGTGTTGAACCTTTCAAGAAGTAAAGAGGAGTTTCCTGTGAATCTGGATGAGGTATGGCCGTTGGTATTTAAGTTCCGCTCCGATGCTGTAAGAGCATTAACAAGGAGCAATTTATTCGTGAAAGACATTGATTATCAAGTTTTGAGCACAAATGCTCAAAAGTCTGGAGTTTTCTCCCAGAATGCTCAAAAGTCTGGAGTTTTTGCCCAAAATGGCAAAAAGTCTGGAGTTTTCCCCCAAAATGGGGAAAAGTCTGATGACATGCAAGCTGACGGTAAAAGCGTGATGGGTCGCCCACAGAATACTTATATGCTCAGTGTCCCATGCTTGGAGTTTTTCATCGCCCGCAAGGTTCGTCCGGTATTCGAGGTTTACCGCCAGGTATTCCACAAGGTAGCAGGTGGCGGCATCAGTCTCGGCAATCAGGTCTTCCAGTCGGTACCGATGGGTCTTGAAGAGACCCTTGCACCTTTGGCTCGCTACAATACAATGATAGAAGATCGTTTTGAAATCGTAAGAGGTACGCTAGCCAATGCCGGCATAGAGGATGGAGACGTAAGAGAGGAAGGCTCCCTGTCTAATATCTTAAATAAAAGCCGAGCTTATTATCATGCTTATCGTAACTGCATCAACAAACTGGTGTATGTAGAGACAGCCTTCAAACTGGAAGGTCCCGAAGCCTTCTCGATGTTCGAGGACTAATCGGCAGAAGAAAGATGTTTAAAGACTGAATAATAGAAAAAGCAAGCCGCACGCTCCTCACGCCCTGCAAGGGCAGAAGCTTCTAGCCCAGGGCATCGCCCTGGGTATAGGCGTGCGGTTTCCTTCGCCCTGTAAGGGCAAAAGCCTTACCTAAACTACTAAAACGAATTAATAAATTCCCCCTCTAACTATTTGTGTTTTAAATAGTTATATTTTTCACTTTAAGTACAATTACCGACCTCCACCGCACTGGCTTGTGCACGACACATCCCAGCGGAGAAAATAAATAATTGATATTTAGAGCGATACAGCCTTGTAGTTTTTCCCGAGAACTTTGAGTCTCGCGCGGCAGCGACCACCGCCCTGGTATGTTGCCCCATTGCCCGCCATACCTCCGGAGGTGTCCGCCAATATGCCGAGGCACCCCGGCAGGGTGGAGAGGGGCGGCAGGGTGAGCGAGAGGGGATCGCCCGCCCTGGCTGGCTCGCTGCCCTACCCTCACCCCCTGACGGAGGGGAAGAGGACGGGGACGAGGACGAGGCGGGCAGGATGCCCGACAGCCCGAGGGGCTGCCCTGCTTTTTTGCTTGCTGCTTGTCGATCGGTGGCGAGGTGTGGCGAGGTGGTGGCGATGGCTTCGCCCAGAACCGGACGGGGTGGACGGTGAGGACAGCAGACGGAACGGAAGGGAAGCGAGGAACTGGCGAAGATGTCGGCGGCATCCTTCGCCCTGGTTCTCTCTCTCTTCCTGCTCTGTTTGCTCTTTTGTTCTTCCTCTCTCTGCTTGCTTTGTTTCTCTCTCTATATATAATAAGGTATATTATATAATAGCTAACATACGATATATAATAGTATTAATACAATAAACAGTATATAAAATAGTAATAATCTTTTATTTTTCTGTTTACAAACGTAAAATAATACGCTTTTTAATAATATTTCCCGCAAAATGTTTGGTAGTTATTACTTTTTATTGTATCTTTGCAGCACAAAACAAAAACAAAGTCAAACATTAAAATAATAAAGTTATGAGAAAGAATAATAATATCAAGCAGTTGAAAAAGTGGATGATCAACAGATCAACCGATTCTATTAGATGCCGCATTTATGGTGTGCAGGCTTACGGCATCAGCAAGCATGAGTATAATGTAATCGTAGAGTTTGCGAAGCAGGGCGGCCGCTACTACTTCATCGACCGCGACGGGAACCGTTTTTTGGCTAGTCACTACGAGGATGCGGAGAGAGTAGCGGGCGAGATTGTCGAGAACGTGCAGGCAGCTTTTAATGTTGCTATCGACTTAACCCGCGAATTTATGACAACTGGCAAGGTCGATGTTAACAGCGAGTTAATAGATTTATTCCTCGAACTCTGCGACGTTTCAGGCTTGGAGTATGAGAGCAGAAAGTTCAACGTTACAGATGACGGCGAATGTTTTACGACCTATATTTTAAAGGGTAGTATAATTGAAGCTCCTGAGCAGACCGCAGCAGACGAGCAGGACGGCGAGAACGACGAGCAGGGGTCTAGGATATGACGCAAGAGCAGGTATTATATTTTCCGATGCACTTGTAGAAAAGGTTAGATCAGAAGAGAAAAGAGCGCCTAAAATCTAGGCGCTCACTATAAAAACAAAACAACATATACAAACATTTAAAATTAAAAAGTTATGAAAAAGAATTTAGTTATCTCAACAGTCGCTGCAATCGCAGCAATGAATCCTGAAGGTTTTACCGTTAACGCTGCAAATTTGCAGCCGGTTACTACAGGTTATGCAGTCGCTTTAAAGCGCACACAAAACAGTTTCGGCGCTGAAGGTCTGGCAAAGGTAGCAAATGTTATTGAAGAACTCCAGGCTTCAGGTAATTTAAACGGTCGCACTCTGGCATTCGGCGGCTGGCATGATTCCGAATCTGGATTGTATTATTATGATGCTACAGTTATTTTCGAGGATCGCGCTGAAGCTATCGAGGCCGGCCGTGCAAATGAACAAATTGCAATTTTCGACCTTGCAAATCTGGAGGAGATCAGATTGTAATATCTAGGTAGTAAGTAATAAACGTGGACCGCTCCGGTGGTCCCTATTATAGAAACATTTTAAAGTTTAGAAATCATGAAAGAATTTTTTAAAGTATTATCAAATATGGATGTAATGAGTTTTATTTTAGCCATTATTCCACTGCCTTTTGTTTTAGGTGCTTTTGTTTGCGCTTATGATCTGATTTTTGGTAACGTAGTAAAAAAGGGGGCTTGTTTTGAGTCTTTTCTTTTACTCCTTGGTCTTGGCGCTTTATTGTATTTTGGTTTTGGCCTGATCATTAAAAGCGATTATCAAGAAACAAAAAGCGAGTTAAACAAATAAAGTACTACCATTTTAAAATAAGAAAATCATGGCAACAAAAATATATAATAGAAAAACTTTTGAGTTCATAGTTAACGGCGAAAAGATTTATTTTTACTGCAGTACTACAGACACGAAAAATGGATTTTGCCATCATGTTTACACTGTAGGCGGTGGCAAAGATTATGAGCATTCCCGTGTATCATATTATAACAGAACTTGGGAATCTTTTGAGTATGAGACGGCACTTTTTCACGCCGTCGATAAATTCCCAAAGAGTATGCGCGCACCTTTGCGCCTGGAGATCCAGGCCGTCGCAAAGAATGAACACGAAAAAGCAGAAGCCTTTTGTGCTGCATTCCAGGCTAATTTTGCGGCGCTGAGTACTGAACAAAGAAAATTTGTCCAGGAACACACACCGGAGATCACAAACAAGGATCAGGCTAAAATGGTTAACACGGCCGTCGCTATGATGGCAGCATTATAATATATTTTATAGATTCCAGGGTGCAAAGGTTTAAGGACTTATACGGCGGATCATTTCCGCCGGCACCTTCTATTTATAAACTTTTAAAAATTTTGAGTTATGGCAAAAAAGACGATAAAACAGCAATACGAAGAATTAGCAAAATACGGTGAATGTTTCGAGCAAGAAGGTTATGGAGGTTTGTCCCTTGTGATCGACGAGAACGGGGAACGTGCATTATATAAGGTATGTTATAACAATACGGAGGAACTTTGCGCACGTTGGCAAAAGATAAAATACACGTGCCCCAAAAAAGAAGACAGTTGGCCGCGCCCTTATATCACGATTAAGGGAACGCGCCACTATCTCGATAACTTCATGAGATGTGCATAAAATACCCGGTGCCCTGGATTCTTCCAGGGTACCCACGAAATAACCATATTATAGAATCTTTAAAACATTAGAGTTATGAATAATAGCATCAATATTTCACGCCGTACCAGTACGGCGGCCCTAGTAAGCGTTTTATTTGCCGTGTGTGCCATTCTTTTTGCACGCCTGAATAAATGTATCTTTGCAGCTATAAAAACCGCCTGGAAATGGCTTTTTGCGCCTAAAACTTACTTTGCCGGCGACGGTGAAGGGGTGACAGTTAACGGGCTGCAATTTATAGGCATTAATTTACTTGCCGCGGCCGTGTGTATGTTGTTATCAGTATCTTTATAAGATATTCTTTTTCAAACTTTAAATATCAGGGTGCAAAGGTATCGAGGTCTTTATGGTGGATCATTCCCGCCGGCACCTTCTAATAAGGTGATAAAAGCCGCTTTTATAGTGGCTGCAAAATATCACTGGGAATTAGTCAACAGATTATAGAATCTTTAAAATATTAGAGTTATGAAAGAAACTGTATTTATTACTTCTGAAAAATACGAAGGTGAAGACCTTTGCGAAATTTACTTGGGCCGTCGAGCCGCTGAAGAAGGGTACCAAAGTATCTGTGAGCTTATTTCAGACTTACCAAACAGAACGCCCAAGGGCAAACGAAGTGGATTCGGTTTTTGGTCGTTGTGCTTTAAAAAATAAGGTGCAAAGGTTTAAGGCCTTCATGGCGGATTATTCCCGCCGGCACCTTCTAGATGGTGATAAAAGTCACTTTATAGTGGCTGCAAAATATCACCAGGGAATTAATAAACATATTATAGAATCTTTAAAATATTAGAGTTATGAAGACTTTTCTTTTTAATTACACGGTGACTCCTTCTGTATTATACGACAAGGAGGGCAACGAAAAAAGTGCGGATTTTTGCATCTATATTAGAAATCAGCACAGCGAGATCCAGGCAGAAAACCTGAAGGAGGCGTGCCGGGCATTCAGCGAGATTCTGAGCCGTAACTGGTGTATAGATTTAACTAAAAACGGCATCAAAACCGCTGAAGGTGTGTATAGAGACACCGATAAAGGAGTGGAACAGGTAGGCCTTGTATTTAAGGCGCACACGGAGATAGAATTTGATTACGCGTATAAAAGACGTAACATTCGAGTATGGGCATCCATTCGTGAAGAGTTCATTCCAGATTTTAAGAAGGAAGGTTTTAAGTCTTCATTATAGAACACGTAAAATATCTCTATATTATAGAACATTTTAAATTTTGAGGAATTATGGAAACTAAGATAGATTTTGAGAATTTGGCAAATGAGGACACGGAGAAAATAATGAGTCGCTACAAGGAGCTTCATGCAGACAAGGGCACCGTTTACGCCTGGCAGTTTGACACGGAAAATCCACCTTCAGCCCGTACCTTCAGCAGCGAGGAAAACGCAAGGGAATTTGAGGCACTGAATAATGAACGCTTTCGCCGTTGGCTGGGTGATCACGCGCCTAAAACTTCCTATATTATAGGCACGGAGGCAGACTACAAAAATGCGGTGAAAAACTGGGAGCGCGACCGTGCAAAGATGGAGGCTAAATTGTACGCCGATCATGTTGCAAAAATAGTGAATCTCAAAAAGCAGCAAATAAAAGCCCTGGAGGCGCTTAAAACCGTTTGCCACATATTCGATGGCAAAGTAATAAATAAGCGCTTCAACGAGGCAGTAAAAGTCGCTACAGGCTTTTCTTGTCACTTCGAGGATAACTGTATGAGCTTGAGAAAATATAGCTGTGCTGGTCCTTCTACGGAAAATTACGTTTATCTCTATTATAGATGGTATGGAAAAATGGAGAATTTCTGGCAGTGGACCACTGGCGACCGTATGGAGGCAGAAAAAGCCGTATCTATTATAGATATAAAGTTAAACGACCTACAGGAGGATATTAAGAGACTCCAGGGCACCAGAAAGGAGTATGCAAAATATGTGGCAAAGGTGCGCAAAGTGGAAAAGCTCATCGAGGAACTTCGTTGCGAGGATATAGACCTTCGGGAATTTGCGATGAATCACGACCTGAAACAATACCCTTCTGTTACCAGTATCTGGAAGTGTAGCTAAGATGTTAGCAGCCCTGGGCACTATCCAGGGCACCCGCTATAGAGAATATCACCTATTATAGAACGTTTTTAATTTTGAGGAATTATGATGAATAAGAAACTGTATGTAGATATTTTGAGCAATCAGGCAAAGAAGGATGGCAGACCATACGAGATGGCGCTGAGTGATTTCTGCGACTTCCTTCTGGATTTATTCAGTGTGAAGGCATTCCAGGGAGGAAAAGCCGATAGCCTGAAAAACTGGTACCAGGAACGTATCAATAAAAAGCCTGATTTTGGTGTACTGGCTACAACCTGGCTTATCGACGTTAGCCGGGCACTTCAGAACGGCACCTGGCTTGATGTGTTCGGCATTCTCTATGAGGATATGTATCTGTCACGAGGCAAGGCATCTCAGACGGGGCAATTTTTCACTCCTCACGACGTTTCCGACCTGATAAGTGATATTATAGGCTCGAAGAAAAAACAGGCTTCCAGCCCGGTAATTTCGGGCACTCGTGTAAATGATTGCGCCGCTGGTAGCGGTCGTCTGCTTCTGTCACATTTCGCAAAAATGAGCTGCCCTGATCCTTCAGCCGGAAGACCTTATAAATACGTTGCCCAGGATTCAGATCCACTGGTTTGCAAAATGTGCGCTCTAAACATGATGGCGCACGGAATGGACGGTGTTGTGATTTGCCAAAACTCACTAACTATGAGCGCTCCTTCCGTAACGTATTACGTTAACGAGGTAAGATACCCGTTTGTCACGCCTTATTATAGCATACGTACTGAATCAGGGAATCCATCAAAATAGGATTCCCTGGGAATAAAGAAAATAACATATTATAGAACATTCAAAATATTAGGAATTATGGCAAACAAAGTTACAGACTTATTCAAGAAGTCTTCATCATACGACAAGAAACATATTAAGAACTTGAGTACAAAGAAAGTTCCGGCAGCACTGCTCCAGGCAGTGGAGAAGGGATGCAGTTTCGAGACTCTGGAGAAACTGGCAAAGGGTTTCCCTATCTGCAAATATCAGACACAAATCACCGTCCATGGAATCTTTGATGATCCGAGCACCCGCTGTGTAGGTTTTTACGTGAATCTCACGAAAAACAAAAATCAGTCTTTGGGTATCAGATGGACCGCCATCGACCACGAGAAGAAGGAGAAACTTTTCTCTTATATCAAATTAATGGATAATGAATGGCATATCCAGGAGGACAGCAGCAGCTTCTATATGCGCAAAATGGTGCGAGTCACCAGCCACGAAGAACTTCTGAAGGTGCAGGAAAGATATCAGGCAGAAGTAGATAAGATAGACGTAAATCTGTTTACTGGCAGTGCCAACGTCTTCAAACTGGAAGGCCTTTGGGGTATTACCTATGTAGGTTTGGCACTGGTCATTCAGTGCTTCCCTGAAGGCAGATTTTGGCAGATAGCCGAGAATATCACGGGCAAGAAGAAAACAGAGATCCTGGCAGCAGAAGCGGCTAAGATGGTCGAGGAGAAGAAACGGGATGAGGAATATGAGGCATCCTTACAGAAGGCACGCCAGGAAGCAGCGAAAAAGCGCAAAGATTTCGAGGCGCGCCGTGATGCCTGGAAAGCTAAAAATCCAGCTCCATCTGGATTTAAGAAGGTGCAGAATTACACCTTCCAGCCGGGAGATATTGTGCTGGTAGATCCTGGGGAGGTGGATGAAAAACTGGGCTTTCGTTATCGCTACCACGTCTATTATAAGAGCTTTGGCAAATTATGTTTTTGTCTGTGCGATGAAAACGGCAAGCGCCTGGCACGAGGCACCGAGGTGTGGAAAAAGAAGGTATCTGAAGCATACATCAAGAAGGCAGCATAAATAATCACCCTATTATAGAACATATAGAAAAATGAAGAAATCATCAGTTATATATAATTTCACTATCTCGCAGCAGCAGGGTAAAATCCTGCTGACTGCCCAGGAATATCCCTGGAGTGTGCTCCAGGTAGTGACTTTCGAGCCACAATATTTCGATAAGGTTGTGGAGCTTTGCAAGCGCCGTGGTATGGTAGCCACCTATGACAAGGACCGCTCCTTCTGCATCATCCATCTGGGCAGTGGCGACCAGGGCGGCAAATATCCAGATAGGCACGTGCCAATGGATACGCCTAAAGATACAGACAATTATCTGAAGGCACTGAAGGATGCCATGGCTCAGGCAGCAGTGTGGTATTATAGCAATATTATAGCAACAACGAAAAACTAGAAATCATGGAAAAAGAATATACTTATGTACTGACCGTTGGCGACAAGGTAGTAAAACCGATTGCGGTTAGCTGGTGGAGTAACGAGATAGACGAAAAGAAACTGAAAGGCGCTATGGCAGCTACAGCAAGAGCCTTCAAGAAGACGGCGGGCATCCTGGTATATACGAAGGAGGAAGATACCGGCTTATGGGTATTCTGCGACCACTGCGATACGGATCAGCGCCTTTTTATCCCTGACAAGCTGGAGATTTCCGGACGTGCAATCAAAAAGAAGCTTTTCCGAGATTACAGCAAGGAAGGTGTGCAGTACGTAGAGGGCAATTATTAAGCTCTATATTATAGAGCGCATTATCAATCACATATTTATAATAACATTTAAAAATTAGAAATTATGGAAGCAAAGAATAATAATAAGAACAGTATGAACGTTATAGAGAAT
>OBAD01000052.1_pt1 | contig 31477 bp, 30 predicted proteins | sample 1494861 | NCBI WGS metagenome assembly OBAD01 (sample SAMEA3360681, study PRJEB22359) | human gut metagenome | biome: ENVO:urban biome; feature: ENVO:human-associated habitat; material: ENVO:feces | place: Bangladesh | collected 2011
CTTTCATATATGAAGACCATGTTTTATTCAATAAAAATAAAACTACTCTTATTGCGTACATAGCAAGAGAAAAAAACTATACAATTCCGAATAGTGTCACAACGATTGGAGAGGGTGCTTTTAATGGCTGCCACTTTCTCACCAGCATAAAAATCCCAAATAGTGTCACAACGATTGGAGAGGGTGCTTTTAATGGCTGCTACTCTCTCACCAGCATAAATATCCCAAATAGTGTCACAACGATTGGAAAGCTTGCTTTTAATGGCTGCTACTCTCTCACTAGCATAAATATCCCAAATAGTGTCACAACGATTGAGAATAGGGCTTTTATAGATTGTAAATCCCTCACCAGCATAAATATTCCAAATAGTGTCACAACGATTGGAGAAAGTGCTTTTGCCTGTTGCCGCTCTCTCATCAGAATAAATATTCCAAATAGTGTCACAACGATTGGAAAGTGTGCTTTTCGCTTTTGTAGAAGACTTCCCTCCCATATCAAGTCTGACATCATTCAACGTTTTGGCGAAGAAGTATTTGAATCATGATTGTAATCGAATCCAAGCGCAGGAAGCGCGAAAACATATTGAAGAAATATCCTGATGCGGTGATAGCCGATGTAACAAGCCAAGCCACAGACGGGTTGGTTAAGCTAAGTCCGTTCTATCCACACGGCGGTATACCTGTGCCATTCAGCGAGGGCTATACCGCAATGTGTATTGAAGGGATATGGCAGGGACTGAAAGTGTTTGAATCGGCGGATGTGGACGTGAATATGTTCGCTAACGGCACGATGAAGAACATAAAGCGTACCGTGAGGCGATTCGGCAAACCACTCGGTCATCGCAAGGGTGTGAACGGCACCGAGCTGTTGGGGTATATAGAGGCTCGCAAGCAAATATATCTGCCCGCATATAAGTGGGTGCTTGAGAACAAGGTGGCGAACATCATAGAGCGGTTGAGGGAAGCCAGTAAGACGAAGACGATCGTGCTGCTCGACTATACCACAAACTGCGACATTGATGATCCGACGAAGCCTTTGTCGCACGCCTTTCTGATAAAGGCATACGCCGAAGGGCTGTATCCTTTCGGCGACAAGAAACCACAGACAGAAGCGCCGCAAATGCCGTCGCTATTCTAAACCTATAAACAAGAAACCGTTATGAACAAAAGAAACGATTGGGAGGAGTTCAAGAAACTCCTCGAACAGCATAACATCACAAAGCTGTATCACTTTACAGACCGCGACAACTTGGAGAACATCATCAAGAACGGCGGTCTCTACTCGTGGAAAGACTGCGAGGAGCGTGGCATCGACATCCCCAAGCCGGGCGGTGGCGGAGCAGGTTCGTTGTCGTGGTCGCTCGACCAGCAGGCAGGTCTGGAGCATTACGTTCGCGTCAGCTTCACAAGCAATCACCCTATGATGTATGTGGCAATGAACGAAGGGCGAATATCAAACCCCGTGCTATTGGAAATCGACCCAGAGGTAATATACGATGAGAACGCACGCTATGCCGACCGCAACGCAACACGAAGCGGAGCAAGAATCGGCGGCACACTGGACGACTTCAAGCAGATTCACTTCCAGACCGTAAAGGCAAAGAAGCATTTCGACCTCGACGCCGACGAGCAGCCTTTCTATCAAGCAGAGATATTGGTAAAGAACTTCATTCCATTGAAGTATATCACCAATATCGGCAACTTTGGCATTCCTATTCCGAGTCAGCCTCAGCAGATGCAGAGCAAGAACGCCTATACAGCACGTGTAGACCGCGAGCATCCTACAGCATTCATCTTCCTTGTCGACCAGAGCGTGTCGATGAAACGCTTAACAACTTTCAATGGAGAGGACATGACGCTATCTGAGGCTGTGGCACGAATAGTGAACTCGCAGATAAACGAACTTGTGGAACGTTGCGTGAAGAACAACGAAACACGCCACTACTTCGATATTGCCGTAATAGGATATGGGCAGGAGGCTTACAGCGCATGGAACGGAGCACTTGAAGGTAGCGACTTCGTAACACCAGAAGAAATCAGAAACAATCCGTTTATGAAAAAGACGGTTAAGGAGGAAGTGCGCACACGCAAGGGCATCGCAATAAAAGAGGTGGAGAAGAAACAATGGATGACGGCACGTCATGATGGCAGCTGGACCCACATGGACAAGGCATTCAAGCGTGCAGAAGGTCTGTTGGAGAATTGGATGAAACTACACCACGACAAGGACTGCTATCCACCGACAATCATAAACATCACAGACGGAGAATATAACGGTGCGTCGCATGACGAGATGCAGCAGTTGGCTAATCAGTTGAAGTCGATGTTTACGAACGATGGCAACGTGTTGCTTTTCAATATCCACGTAGTGCCTGGACATACCGAATCGGTGGTATTCCCTGCTTCGCTCGGCGAACTGAACGGCAACGGCTATGGCGAAAAGCTATACAACATGGCAAGTCTGTTGCCGCTTAACTACAATGAGCAGATGAGAGCCATCTTCGACGACAAGCAAACCGACATACGCTATCATGCAATGGGCGTGAACACGGGTATGGAACGCCTTGTTAAGATGATGAAGATAGGCACGCTGTCGAGTATGTTCGTTAACAATAACCAGTAAGAAAGAAAGATGAGTAAAAGTGTAAGCATAGCCAAACCTAACGACCACACGCCCAACGAGGACGCCGTATTTTGTTCACCACATTGCATCGCTGTGTCGGACGGAGCTGGAGGCTGCGGACTCTATGCCGACGAGTGGTCGAGGTATCTTATAGAGCATCTGCCAAAGGACGCTCCACTCAGTTCGTTCACGGAGTTGGACGAATGGATGGATGGTATTTGGGAGGCGTTCTATAATGAGCATGAAGAACGGGCAAAGGAGGGCGACGGCATCTTGCTTAACAAGTTCTACAACGAAGGTTCGTGCGCAACCATTGCTGCGGCATGGACAACGGAACCGTGTCAATGCCAATGGATGACGTACGGCGATAGCGTAGTCTTTCATTATAGCAGTCAGACTGGACTGCTGGAGCATAGCTTTACACGGCTGGCAGACTTTAGCAATCCGCCCCGCCTTGTCAGTTGCAAGGATCCGTTGGAAGAGGAAGGTTTTCGCTCTGGCATATTCCACCTTGACGACACGTCGGTGGTGTTTGCCGCAAGCGACGCCTTGTCGCATTATGTGCTGATGATGTACGAGCTGTCGAAAAGTGCGGAGTTTGAAAGTGAACTGATGGAACTGCGGATGAAGCAAACAAGCAATTCGCAGTTACTTCAGATAGCAGCGAAAGAGAAGTTCAACTTTGCAGACGATGTGCTTAGTCCTCTTTTAAGAAGCGTAGATTCGGAAGCTGACTTTAAGGAACTGATGGAATCATTGTATGCCAAAAGACTTATTGACATCGATGACTACACGTTGGCAATATTATGAAACAACAACGCTAACAGAAACAAAAATTCCACCTAACAAAGCGATAATTATAAATCTATGCAATACCCTCTTATATCAGAATATCTCGCCGCCATTCGCGAGGCTAAGGACAATCTTGACAAACTCAGCCATCTGGTGCCCGTGCTGGACAAATACGGTGAGCCGTATCGTAGCAGCGGTGCGTTTGCCGTCGTGTTCATGATGAAGGACGAGCAAACGGGGAAGTGCTATGCCCTGAAGTGTTTCACCGAGGAGCAGGAAGGACGTGCGGAAGCTTACCGCCAGATAGCCGAAGAATTGGAGTTTGTCGACTCGCCTTATATCACTTCCGTGAAGTATCTGGAGAAGGAGCTTTTCGTTGACAGCAACTGTGAGGACGAAGAGTTCCCAGTGTTGCTGATGGACTGGATTGAGGGCGAGACGATGGAGACATACATCGCCGCTAACTACACGGACACTCACGCTATGTCGATGCTCTGCTACCGTTTCTGCAAAATGGCGGCTTGGCTTCGCTCGCAGTCGTTTGCCCATGGCGACATCAAACCCGACAATATCATGGTGCGTCCTGACGGTACACTGACGCTTGTCGACTACGACGGCATGTTTGTGCCGGCGATGAAAGGTCAGAAGTCGCCGACTATCGGCACCAAGGACTTCTCGCATCCCCTTCGCACCATCGACGACTTCGACGAAACCATCGACGATTTTGCCTTGGCTTCCATTGCCCTCTCACTAAAAGCCATCTCTCTCAATCCGTCTCTGCTCGACGAGTACGGAGCGTCCGACCGTCTCCTCTTCTCAGCCGCCGATTATATAGATTTGAGCAAGAGCAAGACTTTCACCGCCCTGCAAAGCCTGTTGGCAGACGAGGAAGCAAGAACCCTCATGTCAATGTTCCTGTTAGCCAGCGCCAAGAAGAACTTATCCATGTGCTCTTTCAGATTGTTCGGTTTGCAGAAGCCGAAGGAGGAGGAAGTGTGGAGCACAAAGGTTACAAAAGAGGATTGGAAAAATGCCGTAAAGGATGAGTTTGGCGTAAAATATAGTAAGGATTGGAAGATATTGCTTAAGGCACCAGAGAGCTTGAGTGGTAAATATTCAATTAGGAAAGGAGTGAAGGTTATTGGGAACTGGGCTTTTGTGGAGTGCAAATCTCTCATTAACATAAATATCCCAAATAGTGTCACAACGATTGGAGATTCGGCTTTTTGGGGTTGCGACTTCCTCGTAAACATAAACATTCCAAATAGTGTCACAACGATTGGAGATTCGGCTTTTGCATTCTGCGACTCTCTCACCAGCATAAATATCCCAAATAGTGTCACAACGATTGAGGATGGGGCTTTCTATGGCTGTGAAAACCTTCCCTCCCATATCAAGTCTGACATCCGTCAACGTTTTGGCAAAAAAGTCTTTGAATCATGGTTGTCATAGAATCCAAGCGCAGGAAGCATTAGACATTGCAAAAGAAATAGACTTTAGGGACAAGATGCGGATCTTTATAGACAAATGGATGGATATGCCGCTCATTGGACACCATTATATTCTACAAACGCCACGCCTTTGAAAAGTTAGGCGTGGCGAATATTATAGAAGCTATTTCAATCTGTCCACATTGTACGATATATTCTCCTCCTTAAACTTCTGTTTGGGCTGCGGATGTTCTGCCGGATAGCCTACAACAATCATGTTGAGGGGGATGAGATTGTCGGGCAACGACAATACTTTGCTGATTGAAATGCAACGCACTTCTGATGGATAGGCGCCAGTCCAGACTGCTCCAAGACCCATAGCGTGTGCTGCAAGCAGAAGGTTTTCGGTAGCAGCCGAGGCGTCTTGAATCCAAAAGTCGCGACCGCCACCCTCTATCATCTTGTCGGTATTGCCGCAAACCACGATTGCAAGGGGTGCTTTCTTGAGCATCTTGGCATAGGGATTGGCTCCTGCAAGAGCGTCGAGCACGTTGCGTTGGTCAACAACCACAAAGTGCCAGGGCTGCTTGTTCATAGCAGTTGGGGCTGCCATAGCTGCACGAAGCATCTTTTCTATCTTCTCTTTTTCCACCGGTCGCGCCTCATAGTCGCGTACACTGGTGCGAGTAGCGATGTTGTCGAGCACCGCCTGCTCAGCATTTACCGACGGTTGAGCATCGGCAGATTTATCTACTGTGGCCTTGTCCGATGCTAAACGCACACTAAGTACCACCACAACAATAGCGAGTACTATGTTTAATACAACTGATTTGTTCTGTAAATTCATAACTCAATAATTCAAAATTCAAAAATCCTAATTCCTAACTCCTAATTCCTAACTCCTAAAAAGGTAACCCGTCGGGCAAACATACCTGCAATACGGGCGCGGAACCCACACCGAAAGAACGATAAACAACAGCGCAAAAGCTATCACCCACGCCGAAGCCGAGGTATAAAGGAAAGCCGTGAAGAGCTCATAGTCCATCCATGCCGTCCACGTTCCGGTGAGCATCAGCGCCATAAGCACTCCCCACAGAACATTTCGGAATATGCTAAGCCTTTTGTTCAGCCGCGACGTAATGTGAAGTTTGCGACGTGAAAGTTTTCCGGCAAGTTCCTGAGCCGAACCGAACGGGCAGAGATGAGCGCAATAATGACCGGATTTGCCAGCCAAAGGATAAAACATTGCCACTACAACCGTCAGCAAAGGAGCTGCAAGCACACCAAGCGAAGCGATACTTACGCCCCCTGCAAAGAGTCGCATAAGAAGCGTGTATGACACAAACGTGCCTGTCCACAAGCCCAGCACAACAACATTGAGTACAAGTTGCACATTATGCCAACGGCGATTGTTGAACAACAACGGAACTACAGCCCCCAGCAACACCACAATAAGCGCAGCTATGCCGCCTATAGTCCAGCCCTTAGCCAAGTAGGCATCGGCTTGCACATCGGCAGAATCAGCAGTGCCGGAAGCATTACCCAACGCTGCATGTTGCTTGGCATAGGCGAGTCCGCGATGCACATTCTCTATGATGGCACGCGACGAAAACGTAGCCCCCGTAACAGCATCCACCTGCTCAGCCATAGCCGCATCAACGGTTTTGCCCTGCCATCGCGCCATAACAGTCTTGGCATGATTGAAGAAGTCGGGAGTTTCGGCATTAGGCTCAGCCTCAATATTGTCCACCACTCCACCCTTGTCGATGTGAATACGTAGCGCAACCGGTCCGCCATAGCCCTGCACATCCTTAGCAAGCAAGCGCGTATTCACAACAATAGCGCCATCGGGCAGCACCTCTAAAGTATCGTTATCCACCGCCACAGCAGCCGATGTAGCCAGCGCCTCGCCCATATCATGTCCAAACAACTTGCCGTCGCGCAATATTGCAGCAGCCGAAATAACGAGCACAATGACAAAGAGCGACATCAATCTTAGAACAAAGGTCTTGTTTTTTTGTTTTTGCATATTATATCATTTGATTAATCCTTAGATGCAAAAATAACAAAAAAGAAAAAAAATGAAGCAAACGCAGCTTTCACTTTTCATTTAATTTATAAGTTTGCAACAAAATTTCAGTACAAACCACATAATTGCCAAGCGATATTAATGTAAACGTAGACCCAGACTCACCACATGCAAATATCGTACAAGCGGTAATAATCTGTTACAAAAATAATTTTGATTATAGAGACTTCAGAAGTCATTTTTCGGCGTTTTCACAATGCCCGCAGCCGTCAAGCAATGCGATAGCGCCACTTATACAGTATGATTGTGGCTGTATTGTAAGACAATAGTGGCAGTATTGTCGTGCAAAAGTGGATGTATGAGGGTATAAAAGTGGCTCTACAGCAAACGAAAAGGCTACTTTAGCCGTGAAAAATTCTGCACATTCCCACTCCAAACCGCGCAACACACTGTGTATAAACAAAATAAAGCTGCACGCTCAAAACTCACGAATTTCGCACCAAAGATTTCGTTGTGCGCTCAGCTCGCAGTTTTGAGCATTAGAAATGCAAATATTGTACACGTAAAAAACGCTTGTAAGCATATCTGCGATGCAGCCTTTTTTTAACCATTATGCTTGTTACCTTTGCTGCAACATTATAAAAACCTCAAAAATATGTTAGCAGCAGAACAATACGAAAGTGTGTGGAACATGATTCTACAAGCACTAAACCATGATCCGACAGCGTGTTTACGAGCATTCCAAGGTGAACAACATGTAAATAGGTGTGGCACAGCTGAGATACATGTACGCAATGCCGATGGAAAGAACAGTGAAATTCTTCAACAACAATCTTGTGGAACTACTCAACAGATGTTTTTATGGAACGTTTTTGTGTTCATCTACAAAATATCAGATATAAATAGTTGGCGTTTTAAGAGAAATGTACTAACTTTGCAGAAATGTTACCAGTTGCACCAACACCGCATCGTGTAGCCTACTTTCAAACGGTGCTTTACATACAACAGCACACTGATGGTAGATACACAATGGGATTAACAGAAGGTGTTATTGGTATCATGACATAATAATAAAGGCGTTTACTCAACGCTTTGTTCTTGACGTTCTGAAACTTCGCAACTTTCATGTGTTGTCACGAACATTGCAACGGTAGATGTCCTCGGGATGTGTCTAATCACATCCCTTTTATTGGTATGGCTCATGACGACCCGTTTGTAGGGTGTCGTCATGTAGTAGCATATCCGTAAAGGGGAGAGTGTATTCATATCGGTGTGGGCTTCGACGTTGCTCGTTCAACAACACAGGGCATTGCGAAGGCCTCAGAACGTGGGATGGGCAACGAGGAGATTCCACGCTTTTTTATTTGTGCCAGTTTACCAAGTCTAAAAAATGTTTAACGCCGAGTAAGGAATCTGTAGGCAAATAAGTAAAAATATGGAAAACGATTGCCTTGGAAAAGAGCCTAAAGATTATGCTTTCCAATTCATTGGACCTGATGTGCAGTTTTATCTTCGCCGAGGTATGCATTGGAATGATTGTTTCTTGTTGATTATGTCTGGCTCTAAAATTACTAAAATTAAGCCAGAGGCTGTTGATTGTAAGACGGACTCTGACTTAAAAAAAATGTTTTGCCAGCTTTTCACCTTAGCTGACGATAATAACATAACCCTAAAATCAATAAGGACACAAGACATCAATCAACAATTAAGAGATTATATACAAAAAATGGAGGGCGAAAAATGAAAAGTTTAATAACCAAAAGACAACTATTGTTTGTCATACTTGTATTGCTTTGTGGTATAAACCCTATATATGCCGATACCTCAAAGAAACTGTATGTTAATGGTGGAAATTTAAGTGATTTGTTACCCGAAAGAGAAAGGTTCAAGATAACCGACCTTACTCTTTCTGGGCAACTGGACATTCGTGATCTTGAGGTTATCAGACAAATGGGAGGGTGTCGTGAATCTTACGAATCTCGATATAACGGACATCTGCGATATTTAGATTTATCTAATGCTGAATTTGTAAGTGGTGGAACCTTTGGAACTTATGCAGATGATTATTTCAGAACGTCGGATCTAAATGATGGTAGTGGCGATTATCTTTTTAGTGACATGAAGTCTCTGCATACAATAAAGTTACCGAATTCTATGGAAATAATGGGGCAATATTTGTTCGTTGGTTGTGAGAGTCTCACTTCTGTGACATTGCCTAAATCTTTGAAAACCTTACCAGACTGGACTTTCAGCTCTTGCTTTAATCAAAACGATAACCTTACTTCTATACTGATAGATGACAGCAATCCGTATTATAGTTCAGATGGTTCTGCTTTGTTTGACAAATACAAAACGAAGATGTTTTTTGCGGTTAAATCTCTAAGAGAATACGCAATTCCATCTTCTGTATCAGAAATAATACAAGAAGCCTTTTATAATTGTCGACACCTTAAGACGCTGGTATTGCCTTTGCGTTTGAAAAGTGTAAATGGCTATCACTTTTCGAACTGCGATAGCCTCTACTCTATATATGTAGATGAAAAGAATCCGTATTTGTGCTCAGATGGTTCTGCTTTGTATAATAAGGATAAGTCTGAGCTTGTTTTCGTATATCATACAGTAAGAAAAATGTCTATTCCTTCTTCTGTGACAAAGATAGGTGATTATGCTTTTTATAACTGCACGAATCTCTCATCTTTAACATTGCCTTCTGGCGTGAAAGAGATAGGGTTTTCTGCTTTTCAGGGTTGTAAAAGCCTTACATCTTTAACATTGCCTTCTGGCGTGAAAAATATAAGTAGTTTTACTTTTATGGATTGTGAAAGTCTTAGATTCATAAATTTGCCTTCTGACTTAAAATATATAGGAGAAGAAGCCTTTGAAGGTTGTACAGGCCTGACTTCTATTTATGCGTTCATGGAAAAACCATGCGAAATAGATGAAACGACATTTGAAAGCGAAACAATAATTAATGCAACATTATATGTACCCAAAGGGTCCTTGCTTGATTATTGGGATGACAACCAGTGGAAAAAATTTATGAATATCGAAGAATTTGATGTGACATCTATCGGTTCTCTGAATACAAACGTAAATGATGTTCAAGAGGTTTCACGTTATTCAGATAACGGGCAGCGTCTGAACACACCTGCAAAAGGGCTGAACATTGTGAAATATAACAATGGAACGGTTAAGAAGATAATGGTAAAATAAGAAATGAGTAATTATGTCATAACGACAGGTGTTGGATTACATTCCTGGGGATGAAATCCATAGGTGTTGGGATAATCCCGCAATTGAGTAGGAGGTAAACACTAATCATAGGTGTTTATCTCCTATTTTTGTATTTACCGACCTCTCACACACCGTACATGCGGTTCCGTATACAGCGGTTCCTATTATGGATGTCATTCGAGATACGCCCCATTAAGACAAGTTCGTCATTGATGGTTTCTATGATAGCCTTATTGGAACAGCATTACTGGCATTCTGCTGCTGCGCATTGTCGCTCGTCCTTGCCTTGTTTGCGGGCAGCCAATAAGCGATAAGCAATAAACAAGCGCATAACAAAGGCATAAGAGCCCAGAACTCCACAAACGCAAAAAGCGTGCAACCCATTCAGCTGCACGCTTTTGCTTATTGTTTATCATGTGTTTACCTTTCAGCATTACTTAACCTACCATTATTTCAGTTGCTGCAACTGCTCCAAGGTTAGCCCTGTTAATTTTATAACGGTAGCTTCATCTATGTTCATAGCCAGCATATCCTTGGCAATCTCAAGATTTCTCTCATTCTTTCCCTCTTCCTTACCGATAGCTATTCCCTCTTCCTTACCGATAGCTATTCCCTCTTCTTTACCGATAGCTATTCCCTCTTCTTTACCGATAGCTATTCCTTCTTCCTTGCCTTCTTGTTTAGCAGTATCAATAGAGTTCTTGATATCCCTATAAGCCATCTTGCTCGCCTCGTATTCTCTTACTTCCTTTGGTGAAAATTTGGCAATCTCTGCTTCCTCAAAAAGCAAGCTTATGTATCTTTCTTCTACCTGTTTCATAAGTCATCAATTTATTCTTATGCAAACATATAATTTTTCTTTATAACATCCAAATATTTAGGACGTTTTTTGAAGAATAGCTAATTCATTAATTCATCCTATTCCCATCCATAAATCCCTACACCAGCAGACACAGCGCTACGGAGATGCCGAATATCATCATGTTTCGGGCTGTCATTCCGAGGACGCGGTTCAGAGCGGCACCTTTGTTTATGCGGCGCATGGCAAGGAACGTATTATAATGGAAGAGGTAGAAGATTATGATCAGGACCTGCTGCCAGAGATTCCATGACTGCGTCATCCTGCTTGCACCGTAAACGACAAGCCCACCGGCGAGGAAACCGAGGAAGAAATAGAGCAGTCTGCCCCATACCGGACCGATGCGCACGATGAGCGTCTTCTTGCCGGCACGACGGTCATTGTCGATGTCGCGATAGTTGTTTACGACGAGCAGCGTGTCAATCTCCAAGCCACATGCCAGCGACAGGACTATCACGGGAACGGGGATGGACGTCAACGGCGTGGGAGGAGCCACAAGCCAATAGGTCATGCAGACCGGCACCAGTCCGAAGAACACCAGCACCAGCACGTCACCCAAACCAAGATAAGAGAACGATATGGTGTAGAGGAAGCAGAACACCACGCACGCCAGACCCACGAGAATCATCTCCCAACCGCCATAGGCAATAAGTGGCAAGCCGACGGCACACGCCAGCAGCGTGGTAATGAGCAGACCACGACGCATCGCCGCAGCCGTTATCCATCCCTGCGCACATGCACGCTTCGGACCGAGACGCGTCTCGTCGTCCGTGCCCTTCATAAAGTCAAAATAGTCGTTAACGAAGTTGGCGTCCACCTGCATAACCAGCGCGAAGAGCATACAGAGCACGGCAGGCACCACCCTTATGCCGTCCCAACCATACATACACACGGCAGAGGCAATGCCTATCAGCACCGGAACGGCAGCTCCCGAGAGTGTTTTGGGGCGCGAAGCAAGCACCCACGCCTTGAAAGAATTGACATTTACATTTGTTTCGTCCATTGTTTTTCTCTTTGTTTCTTGCAAATTTAACCATAATAAACTACTTTTGCAAGTAAATAATCATTTCATTTATTTTATGGATACATCAACTCCCAGCCTCGACCTTATGGAATTCGTAGAGCAGAACATCCTTCCGCGCTACAACAATTTCGACCTGGCACACAATATACGACACGCCAACATGGTGATAAAGAACTCGTTGGCACTTGCCAAAATCACCGGAGCAGACGTCAATATGGTTTACGCCATTGCCGCCTACCATGACCTTGGCCTTGACGGACCACGCGCCGTGCATCACATTACAAGCGGAAAAATCCTGCTTGCCGACCGCAGACTGAGACAATGGTTCACGGAGGAACAGATAAAGATAATGAAGGAGGCGGTGGAAGACCACAGAGCGTCGGCATCGCACGCGCCACGCAGCATTTACGGAAAAATTGTGGCAGAGGCAGACCGCGACCTCGAACCTGACCACATCTTCCGCCGCACCATACAGTACGGAATGGCTCATTATCCCGAGCTGAGCCGCGACAAGCAGTGGGAGCGCTTCCTCCAGCACATGGACCAGAAATATTCCGCCCACGGATACATCCGCCTGTGGATGCCAGGCTCGCCCAACGAGAGCAAGCTACGCGTCATCCGCGAACTCCTGTGCGACCAGACTGCACTTCGTGCGACGTTCGACAGAATATTCGAAGAAGAGCTTAAAGCTCTTTAAACCACAAGTTTATTGTACCGTCTTGGTTAAAAATAGTTAACCCCGTTAAAATCATTGCGTAAGAATGGCGTATGAACGAAAAATATCGCTACTTTTGCATAGTACACAACAAAACTACATTGATATGACAAGATACTTACTTTCACTTATAGTCCTCATGTCTGCAGCGATGTTTATGCCCCAAAAGGCCAACGCAAGCGCAGCACCTATGATAGAGCTTCTCGAGCAGGCTGACATGCAGAAGGTGGTCATCACCACAAGCGAGTCTACCATCCACGTTTCGGGAGGCACAGGACTAACTCTCCTCGTATATAACATTGCAGGAGGAGCACCGGTGATGAAGGTAAAGGTGGACGGTCCGGACAAGCGCTATGAGCTCAACCTTCCCAAAGGCATTTACATCGTTCAGGTGGGCAAGGTGGTGCGCAAGATTGTCATCAAGTAAGAAAAGGACAAGCACACAATGCCTTCCACATCGCCAGACAAACCGCATTGAATAACGTATGCGCGTCAGCCTATTGCCTGAAGCGCATACGTCATCAGATGCGGTATTTTGGTATATTAGCTATTCAAGTAAAAACATTTGTTTTCAGTAAAAAAAAGACAACACGTCAACTATCCAACATTGCGTACCCATCGACTTATAGTTAAGCTATTGTTTCTCTTCCTTCTCACCACACTCGCGCTCAGCGCCTGTCATGAGAAAGAGGAGCACCTGTTCTTGTCCCTCGACTCCATCTCACAGATCAGCGACGAAAGCATGCTCGTAAGCGAAGAGAGCCTAAGGGAAGCCATCCACCACATGGTCATGGCAGACTCAGACAGAGACGTCGCCGCCATACAGACCCGCAGACATTATCTGAACGGAGGAGCCATAAGATGGATGACTCGCGACGGCGTGTCAGCAAAGGCGGACAGCCTTGTGACTTATCTCGAACGCGTGGAGCAAGTGGGCATATCGCCCAAGCTCTTCTATGCCTCGCAGATAAAGGACGACCTCGAACGCGTAAGAAGCCTCAACTTCGGAGAAGGAAAGAACAGCGTCAGCCGTGTTTACGGACGCCTGGAATATCTGCTTACGAAGGCTTTCCTCCGCTACACGGAAGGTCAGCGCTTCGGCTTCGTCAATCCACGTGAAGTGTTCAACAGACTGGACGTTCGCGACAGCGACTCTGTCCGCACAACGTACCGTCAGCTTTACGATGTGCCCACAAAGCGCCCCGGCAAGGATTACGTGGCGCTCGCATTCGGCGTCATGGGCAGCGACGACGCATCGGTGGCTAAATTCCTCCGTGAGTCAGAGCCAAAGAATCCGCTGTACGCCACCCTCGTACGCCACCTTTCAGACCCTCTCTCAAAGGCAGACCTGCAACGCCTTCAGACAAACATCGAACGAAGCAGATGGGACCACGGCGACTATCCGCAGAACCACAGCAAGTACGTGCTCATAAACATCCCTTCCGTGCATCTTCTTGCCGTGGACGGCGAGGAACGCATGACCATGCGCATAGGCATAGGAAGCCTCAAGACCAAGACGCCGCTCCTCAACAGTCGCGTAAAGCGAATGGACTTTAATCCGCAATGGGTGATTCCGAAGAGCATTGTCAAGACATCCATCAGACATCATGCAGGAAGCCGTGCTTACTTCGACTCGCACAACTACTTCATTATCAATCGCAACACCGGCAAGCAGGTTGATCCGTCAACGGTAAGCGGAGACATGCTTATGTCGAAAGACTACGGCGTGGTTCAGCGTGGCGGCGTGGGCAATGCGCTGGGCAGAGTGGTGTTCCGCTTTGACAACAACTTCTCCATCTACATGCACGACACGTCCAATCCCGGCGTCTTTTCGCAGCGCGACCGTAGCGTGTCGCACGGCTGCATAAGAGTGGCACGCCCGTACGACCTTGCCGTCTTTATGCTCAGCAAGAAAGACGAGGCAATGATGGAGCGAATACGCTACTCGATGACCATCGACTATCGCCCTTCACACACAAGAGGCAATGACGAAGAGAGCGAGAAGCAGAAGGAAAGCATTGACAAGAAGAAGATGCTCGGCAGCCTGAACGTCAATCCGCAAGTGCCTATCTTCATCAGTTACTATACGCTCTATCCTGACCAGAACGGCACGCTCGTCCCCTACCCCGACGTCTACGGTTTCGACAACGTAATATACAACAGTCTGAAGGGTTATCTCGCAAGCGGACAATAACGCTTGCACAATAACAAACAGCAAGAAAAGCAGAACCATAAAAAATGCAGGAAGCAGATAAAGACACGCCAAAAGGCTTTGCCAACGACAAGGAGAAGCGGCAAGGCTTTGAGCAGATCGTACGCCAGTATAGCGAGAAGCTGTATTGGACAGTACGACGTATCGTCATAAATCATGACGATGCCAACGACGTGCTGCAGAACGTATTTATTAAGGTGTGGAAAAGCATAGGCGACTTCGAGCAGCGGGCGAGTCTCTCCACATGGCTCTACAGAATAGCCGTGAACGAATCGCTCGACTTCCTTAGAAGACAGAAAGACACGGCGTCCATTGACGAGAGCGGCGCAGGGGCCAACATCGCCAACCATCTGCTTGCCGACGACTATTTTGACGGCGACCGGGCTCAGGCTCTCCTGCAAGAAGCCATCGCCACACTCCCGGAGGTGCAACGCGTGGTCTTCACAATGCGCTATTACGATGAGATGAAGTATGCCGACATGAGTCGCATACTCAACACATCGGAAGGAGCACTGAAGGCAAGTTACCACATAGCAATGAAGAAGATTACGGCTTACGTTCAGATGCACGAACAATGAAGCAGATGAAAAAAAGCAGAAAAAATATACCTTAATTATATATTAGGATTAAACCAATCAGCTTAAAGTACGTCATAACTACAAAGAACATAATCTGCATAAGGTGTAACAAATATGGAATCTGACGAAAAATACATACTCTCACGATTTGGCAACAAAAACCATTTCGCCGTCCCGGAAGGCTACTTCGAGCATCTCCAGGACGACATTCTCACGTCTGTGGCTATGCTTGAGGAAGAAAAGACAGTGGAGACATGCCCGAAAGAAGACAAGCCCAAGACCATTCCGCTCCGCAGCAGAATGCTCAGATATGCAGCTGCATGCGCAGGAATAATGGTGGCGGGAGCCGTAGCATGGACTGCCTTCACGCTCTCCGCACCACAACAAGACCCCACATTGGCTGCCAAGGGCAACAAGCCACAAACGGAAACAACGGACAACAGCATGGCCACGCTGTCTGCGCACGACACGCCTGCACACCACTCTGTAAGCGACGAGATGGCAGACTACTCTATGCTTGACAACGAGGACATCTATTCGCTCCTTGCAAGCAACTGACAAGCGGCAGTAACGACAAACCACGCAACAACATAAAATTCGCACATAATGAAAAGATTCGTTATAATATTATTCACGGCACTACTCTGCGTGACCGAAATGGCGGCTCAGAAACACCATCATTTCGACCCGGTACAATTCCAAGCCGACCTGGAGCAGTTCATCACCTCCGAGGCTGGGCTGACCCCTAAAGAAGCTGCCACCTTCTTCCCCGTATACAGAGAGATGCGTGAGAAGCAGCTTGCCTTCTTCGGGCAAGACAGACGCCTGTGCCATGTGGACACGAACGACGACAAGGCATGCGCCGAAGCTATAGCGCTGCGCGACGACAATGACATCAAGATGAAGCAACTGCAGAAGAAATATCATCAGCGCTTCATGAAAATACTGCCCGCATCAAAGGTTTTCCGCATAATCAGAGCCGAAGACAGATTCCACAGACAGCTGTTCAGCGGAAAGCGAAAGCTGGGAGAACACAAGAAATAAAGAATAAGAAAAGAAGAATGAAGAGATACTTTGTAGAGTTCGCCTATGACGGCACCAACTATCACGGTTGGCAGATTCAGCCTAACGGCAACTCAGTTCAGGAGGAACTACAAAAAGCATTGTCAACAATAATAAGGGAGAACATCGAAGTGGTCGGTGCAGGAAGGACGGACGCAGGAGTGCACGCCCGCCGCATGACGGCTCACTTCGAGACGGACGCTGCCATTGACTGCGCCCAACTCGCCTATAAGCTCAACCGTCTCTTGCCCCGTGACATCTCGGTGTATGGCGTTCGCCAGGTGGCTGACGACATGCACGCACGTTTCAGCGCCACGCTCCGCACCTATCATTATTACATCCATACACGCAAGAATCCGTTCCTGCGTGCATATTCCTGCGAAATGCATTACAATCTGGACTTTGATCTTATGAATCAGGCAGCAGCCATCCTTCTCCAGACCGACGACTTCGCAGCTTTCTGCAAGACCCACACCGACGTGAAGACCACGCTCTGCAACGTTACGGAGGCAGCATGGACAAAGGACGCTGACGACGCTTGGCACTTCCGCATATCCGCCAACCGCTTCCTGCGCAATATGGTAAGGGCTGTGGTTGGCACGCTCATTGAGGTGGGACGCCATCGCATCACCATTGACCAGTTCAGGAAGATAATTGCAAGCGGCTCACGTTCCAAGGCCGGAGAGAGTATGCCCGCATGCGCCCTGTTCCTCGAGGACGTCAGATACGACTCGTAATTCATTCACAAGAACCCAATAAAACACACAGACATCTTAATTAATTATGTGGCTAATCTTAGCTTTCTGCTCGGCAGCATTGTTAGGCTTCTATGACGTATGCAAGAAGCACGCGCTGTCGGGCAATGCCGTTTTGCCGGTATTGTTCCTCAATACGGCTATATGCTCACTGCTTTTCCTTCCGTTCATAATCCTGTCTTCCTATACCGGACTGCTCGACTCGTCTTCGTTCTACGTCGAGCCGTGCGGATGGGAACAGCACCGCTACATCCTGCTCAAGGCTTGCATCGTGCTGTCCTCATGGATATTCGGCTATTTCGCCATGAAGCATCTCCCCATCACCATCGTAGGTCCGATAAACGCCACACGCCCCGTGATGGTGCTCGTCGGAGCCATGCTCGTCTTCGGCGAACGCCTCAACGTATGGCAATGGGCAGGTGTGACGCTCGCCATCATCTCCTTCTTCCTCCTCAAACGAAGCGGCAAGAAGGAAGGCGTTGACTTCCGACACAACAAGTGGATATTCTCACTCATTCTGGCAGCCGTGCTCGGAGCCGTCAGCGGACTGTACGACAAGTATCTGATGGCACCACCAGAGAACGGTGGCGTCGGACTGAGCCGTATGGTGGTGCAGAGCTGGTATAATCTTTATCAGTTGGCGATGATGGGACTGACGATGCTGATGATATGGTGGCCTACAAGAAAGAAGTCTACGCCGTTTACATGGAAATGGAGCATCATCTTTATCAGCCTCTTCCTTAGTGCAGCCGACTTTGTCTACTTCTACGCGCTATCCCTTCCGGGAGCTATGATCAGCATCGTCTCAATGATCAGACGTGGAAGCGTGGTGGTGAGCTTCTTCTGCGGAGCAGCCGTCTTCAAGGAGAAAAATCTCAAGAGCAAGGCTCTGGATATGCTGCTCGTGCTGCTCGGTATGCTGTTCCTTTATATAGGCTCGCGCTAAAAACTTGTAAAGGTTATGGTTTTTTATTGTATTCTGACAATGGGTTTTCATGATAAATCATTAACTTTGTAGCAGAATAATAATATAATTCTTAATATCACCATATGGCACAGAACATCTTCAAAGGGTTAGGAATCGCTCTTATCACACCATTCACGCAAGACGGCGAGGTGGACTACAAGGCACTCACACGCCTTGTTGACTACCAGATTCAGAATGGTGCTGACTTTTTATGCATTCTGGCGACAACAGGCGAAACGCCCTGTCTGTCAACCGACGAGAAGCACAAGATAAAGGAATTAGTGATTGACAGAGTCCGCGGCAGACTGCCCATCCTCATGGGTTGCGGCGGCAACAACACAAGAGCTGTTGTCGAGGAACTGCGCAACACAGACTTGCGCGGCATCGACGGCGTGCTCAGCGTATGCCCTTACTATAACAAGCCTTCGCAGGAAGGTCTCTATCAGCACTTCCGCGCCATAGCCGAAGCAAGCCCCGTGCCCGTGGTACTCTATAACGTACCAGGACGTACCGGCATCAATCTCAAGCCCGAGACCACTGTGCGCTTGGCAAAAGACTGCGCTAACATCATTGCCATCAAAGAGGCAAGCGGAAGTCTGGAGCAGGTGGACGAGATAATAAAGAACAAGCCGGAACGCTTCGATGTCATCAGCGGCGACGACGCTCTGACGTTCTCAATGGTGGCAAGTGGCGCTGCGGGTAGCATCTCCGTCATCGGCAACGCACTTCCCAAGGAGGTGTCGCGCATGATTCGTCTGGAATTTAAAGGCGAATACGAGGCTGCACGCATCATACACCACCGCTTCACCGAACTCTACTCACTGCTCTTCGTCGACGGCAATCCTGCCGGCGTAAAGGCATTGCTGCATGAGATGGGATTCATCGAGAACGTACTGCGCCTGCCGCTCGTACCGACACGCATCACCACGTTGCAGAAGATGACCGAAATACTGAAAACGCTGAAGATTTGACACGCCGTCTGCTCATATTCGCCTTACTGGCGTCAGCCACGGTAGCGCTACTGTTGCTTAACGTCTTTTTCGGAGCTGTGGACATTCCTGCAGCAGATGTCGCCGACATTCTGCTCGGACGCGATGTCCACAACGACAGCTGGCGCTTCATCATCCTTGAGTCGCGACTGCCGCAAGCCGTCACAGCATTGTTGTGCGGCTGTTCGCTGGCGGTCTGCGGTCTTATGCTTCAAGCCGTCTTTCGCAATCCGCTTGCCGACCCTTCCATTCTCGGCATCAGCAGCGGAGCCGGACTTGGAGTGGCTTTCGTCATGCTATTGTATGGAGGAAGCGTTAGCGTCGGCATGCTTTCAATCGGGGGCTTCGCCACCGTTCTGGCAGCGGCATTCATAGGCGCCACCGCCGTTACCTTACTGATGTTCAGTCTCTCAAGCATTATCCGCTCCGATGCCATGTTGCTCATCGCTGGAGTAATGGTGGGATATCTTTCATCATCCATTATCGTACTGCTCAGCTATTACGCTTCTGAGGAGGGACTGCGTGCCTACACGCTTTGGGGCATGGGCAATTTTGCCAGTGTCTCAACCGAACGTCTTCCGCTGTTCTCCATAATAGCCGTAGTATGTCTTTCCGCTTCCGTGCTCCTTGTCAAGTCACTCAATATTCTATCGCTTGGCACATTATACGCCGAAAACCTCGGTGTAAACACCCGTCAGTTACGCGGAACGGTGCTTATCGTCACCGGCATTCTCACAGCTCTCACCACATCTTTCTGCGGACCGGTGGCATTCATCGGACTGGCAGTTCCTCACATAGCACGTATGGCGCTTCACACGGACGACTATCGCAAGCTGCTTCCTGCCACTATCCTTACCGGAGGCGGCGTGGCGATGGCATGCAACCTTGCCTGCACGATGACTCCGTCAGGCACAATGCTCCCCGTAAACGCCGTGACACCAGTGATCGGAGCACCCGTAATCCTCTATGTTATGACCAGACGAAGATAAACATCCTTTCAACTTAAATATATATATACCATATATCATTCCTATTATGAACGAAACAGAACGCATCATATATCTCAGACAACAGCTGCATGAGCACAATCATAATTACTACGTGCTCAACCAACCTATCATCTCGGACCAGGAGTTCGATATGCTCATGCACGAACTGCAGGACCTCGAAAGCCGTCACCCGGAGATGGCTGACCCTAACTCGCCATCACAGCGCGTGGGTAGCGACCTTAACCAGAACTTCACGCAGGTGGCACACAAGTACCCGATGCTCTCGCTTGCCAATACTTACAACGAGCAGGATGTGGCAGAATGGTACGACTCCGTGAAGCGCGGACTGCAGGGAGAAGACTTTGAGGTGTGCTGCGAGATGAAGTATGACGGCCTCAGCATATCGCTTACTTATGTGGACGGCAAGCTGGTGCGCGGCGTAACAAGAGGCGACGGCGTGCATGGCGACGACGTTACAGCCAACGTCAAGACCATACGTTGCATCCCGCTTGTCCTTAAAGAGGGCAGCGGATATCCGCAGGAGTTCGAGATAAGAGGAGAGATTCTGATGCCTTGGAAGGTTTTCGAGCGTCTGAATGCTGAGCGTGAAGCAGCGGAAGAACCGCTCTTCGCCAATCCTCGCAACGCTGCCAGCGGCACTCTGAAAAGCCAGAACTCAAAGCTTGTGGCAAGCCGACAGCTCGACGCTTACCTTTATTATCTGCTTGGCGACACGCTCCCTACAGACGGTCACTACGAGAATCTGCAGACTGCCGCTCAATGGGGATTCAAGATTTCGCAGGGTATGAAGAAGGCCAAAACGTTGCAGGAGATTTACGACTATATAAGCTATTGGGACACGGAACGTAAGAATCTGCCCGTTGCTACGGACGGCATCGTCCTGAAGGTCAACTCCATCAGACAACAGCAGGCATTGGGCTATACAGCCAAGTCGCCGCGTTGGGCTATCGCCTATAAGTTTAAGGCGGAACGTGCATGCACCCGCCTCAATAGCGTAACGTATCAGGTAGGTCGCACCGGAGCCGTAACGCCGGTGGCAAACATGGACGCCGTGCAGCTGGCTGGAACTATAGTGAAGCGTGCTACACTTAACAACGAGGACTTCATACGCAGCTTCGATCTTCATATCGGCGACTACGTATACGTGGAAAAGGGAGGAGAGATTATTCCTAAGATTGTAGGAGTGGCAGTGGAAAAAAGACCGGATGATGCCGAACCCGTAAGATTCATAGACAGATGTCCAGAATGCGGCACTCCCCTTGTTCGCTATGAAGACGAGGCTGTCCACTACTGCCCTAACGACACGGGATGTCCTCCGCAGATAAAGGGTCGCATAGAGCATTTCATTGCCAGACGAGCCATGAACATCGACTCAATCGGACCGGAAACAGTGGACGACTATTATCGTCGTGGACTTGTGCGTAACATTGCCGACCTTTATACTATTCAGAAAGATGCCATCAACGCTTCAGGCACAAGAGAGAAGTCGGCACAGAAGGTACTCGCTGGCATAGAGGCTTCCAAGAAGGTGCCTTTCGAGCGTGTGGTTTTCGCACTCGGCATCCGCTTTGTAGGCGAAACATCGGCTAAGTTGCTCGCCCGCCATTTCAAGACAATGGAGGCGCTGCGCAATGCATCAGTGGAACAGCTCATGGAGGTGGACGGCATCGGAGAAGTCATTGCCAAGAGCGTGGTGACCTACTTCCACAATCACGTCAACGAACATATCGTTGACCGTCTGGCAGCCTTCGGACTGCAGATGGGACTCAGCGAAGAACAGTTGACCGAATCTTCGGACAAGCTTGCAGGCAAGTCGATTGTCATCAGCGGCGTATTTGCAAAACATAGCCGTGACGAGTATAAGGCAATGATTGAGCGCAACGGAGGAAAGAACGTAGGTTCGATAAGCGGTAAGACATCGTTTATACTTGCCGGCGAAAACATGGGACCGTCCAAACTGCAGAAAGCGGAAAAGCTCGGCATCCAGCTCGTCGACGAGGACACTTTCCTCAGCATGATTGAATAATCAGACATCCTAATCCAAAACATTGAACGCACCCTAACACACACAGATATATAGATATGATAAAAGTAGAAGTATCGGAGGAAATGCATGAAGTATGCCCTGAGTTTGTCGGGGCATGCATCACCTCCAACATAAAGAATACTGAATTTTCGAAAGAGCTTTGGGAAGAGATTGACGCCCTTAGCCAGCATTATCGCGACACGCTCACAACCGAGAGTGTCAAGACAATGACATCCATCCAAGCCACACGCCGCATCTACAAGCTTTGCGGCAAGGACCCATCGCGTTATCGTCCTTCAGGCGAAGCGCTGATAAGACGCGTCCTTCAGGGAAAGGCGCTTTACCAGATTGACACACTCGTGGACCTTATCAATCTTGCAAGCATGCGCTTCGGCTATAGCATTGGCGCTTTCGACTCGGACCGCTTCGTAGGCGATACGCTAAGACTTGGCATCGGTCGTGAGGGCGAACCGTATGAAGGCATCGGAAGAGGAATGATAAACATTGCCGGTCTGCCTGTCTATCGTGACTGCGAGGGAGGCGTCGGCACACCCACCAGCGACCATGAGCGCACAAAGGTTACGCTCTCCACCACCAAGCTCACAGTACTCGTAAACGGATATGACGGCAATGAGGCAGACGTACGTGCCACGGCCGAATACATACTCGAACTGTTATCGAAGTATTGTGAAGCAACGGAAGCCGGATATCATATCTATCATTATTAATTTCATCAACAAACTATACATAAAAACGAAATGGGAATAGTAATAGGCATCGACGTGGGTATAAGCACCACAAAGATTGTAGGCATCGACGACAACGGCAAGGTGGTTTCACCGATACGCATCCGCGCCACTGACCCAGTGACATCATTATATGGAGCTTTCGGCAAGTATCTCCACGACAACCACATACAACTGAACGAGGTGGAGAAGGTAATGCTTACTGGAGTGGGCAGCGCCTATATCAACGAACCTGTCTACGGACTGCCGACGGAAAAGGCAGAGGAATTTGTGGCTGACGGTCTTGGCGCACGCTACGAAACCAAGCTCGACCGCATGCTCGTGGTAAGCCTTGGCACCGGTACATCCATCGTGAAGTGCGACGGCGACGACATCAAGCACATCGGTGGCATCGGCATCGGAGGCGGCACTCTTCAGGGACTCTCGCGCCTGTTGCTCAAGACTGATGACATCAAGCAGGTGGCAGCATTGGCGGAAGAAGGCGACATTTCGCACATCAACGTGCTTATCAAGGACATCTGCGCCAATCCGTTGCAGGGTCTGCCTATGAATGCCATCGCTTCTTTGTGGGGAAACGCAAAGAGCAATGCCTCACGCGAAGACATTGCTCTTGGTCTGATATGGATGGTTCTGCAGTCAATATGTAGCGCCACTATTCTTTCTTCTCTTGGAAGTGGCATTAAGGAGTTTGTCATGATTGGCAATCTCACGCTTCTGCCACAATGCCGCGTGGTATTTTCTGATACGGAACGACTCTATGGGGTCAAGTTCCGCATTCCGCAATATTCAGAATTCTGCACCGCTATAGGTGCGGCTCTCTGCTATAGAAAGTCCGTGCTGCCTTAATTATTACTCACACATTATATTTCTTACGCATTATGCTTTCCGACAACATGCAGTCGGAAAGCATAAGCGGCTATCACAATAAAGCATGCCAAAGGAATGGCGAAAGCCACTGACATGCTGAGCACGTCGGCTATCATGCCCATCAGCAGCGGGGCTACGGCTCCACCCACAATACACATTATAAGATATGACGAAGCCTGCTTTGTGTGACGTCCGAGTCCTCTGAGAGCAAGAGCGAATATTGTGGGGAACATGATGCTCTCGCAAAGATAGCAAAGGAAGAATGCCGCTACGCCAAGCGTGCCTGCGCCGGTAAGGAGAATGCACATCGCTGCAGCCGCTCCAACAGCGCATACAAGCAAAACGGTCTCTGCCTTTATGCGCGACATAACCCAACTGCCACCTATTCTTCCGAGCATGAACAGTCCCATGCCGCCGAAGGAAAGAAGGAGAGAAGCCTCAGAATTGCTGATTGACGCATTCTCAGTGACATAATTGATGAAGAAGCTGTTAATGCCTGTCTGAGCAGCAACGTAAAAGAAGAGTGCTACCATTCCCCAAACAAAGTTGCGATGCTGCCAAAGCGAGGTCTGCGCAGAAGCATGGCTGTCAACAGAAGAACCTTCCATTGATGTCTGCTCGGCGCATGAATCCTCTTCGGTTTCAATCTCAGGTAGTTTTATACGAGAGAAGATGATGGCTACAAGGATTACAACAATTCCGATAATGGCGTACGGAGTTGAGATATCGCCCTCCCCTTCTCCAGAGAAAAGAAACAGTCCACCGACAAGCGGACCGAATATCCATCCCAGTCCATTGAAGGATTGTGAAAGGTTGATGCGTCGTTCCGCTCCCTCAGCACTTCCCAATACCGTTACGTACGGATTGGCGGCAGTCTCCAGGCACGTCAGTCCGCAACCGATAACGAAAAGGGAGAAAAGGAAGAAAGGAAACGACAACAGCATGCCACCGGGAATGAAAAGCAAGGCTCCTATACCGTAAAGGGTAAGTCCGGTCAACACTCCCGAACGATATCCGAAACGACGGATAATGCGTCCAGCCGGTATTGCCATCAGAAAATATCCACCATAGACCACAGCCTGCACCAATGCCGACTCAGCCTTGCTGATGTTCATCGATTCTTGGAAGTGCTTGTTCAGTACGTCAAGAATGCTGTGGGCGAATCCCCAAAGAAAGAAAAGGGTTGTAACAAGAACGAAAGGCAGCAAATAGTTTTTGCCATTAGCAGCCTCAAAAAGTTTGTGCTTTCTTTTATCCATTATTATACTTATTGTTATTTCTGAAATCTTATCGGATGCAAAGGTACAATAAAAAGCGCAAAAACCACTACAAACGTATACATTCAACAATATAGACTAATAATATTTATTGCGAAAAATTATTCTATGTCAATGATGTTATATAATAGAAAATTATTAACTTTGCATAAGAGTTAAAAACCATAATAAGAAATAAGGGGTGCTTCACGATTGTGTTGCTGAGATCATACCCATAGAACTTGATGCAGGTAATGCTGCCGCAGGGAACGCTTCCACAGCTTTAAAATATGTCTACATATATTATAATGTAAGGAGCTATTTCTATTCCGTATCATCTTATAAAGCAAAACAACAGATTCGCCTCTTCTAAACAATAACAGAATGAGGTATATTTGTGCATTGACGATTGCCGGTTCCGACAGTTGTGGAGGAGCAGGCGTGCAGGCTGACATCAAGACAATGTCGGCATTGGGCGTTTATGCCGCTTCCGCCATCACCTCCATAACGGTGCAAAACACGATGGGCGTACAAGCCATTCAAGCCATCAAGCCAGAAATAGTGGCAGGACAGATAAAGGCCGTCATGGACGACATCAAGCCTTTGGCTATCAAGATAGGCATGGTGAACGACAAAGCCACCATCCAAGCTATAGCCGACACTCTTAAAATTTACTCTCCCAACATCTTGGTTGTCGACCCGGTTATGGTTTCGACAAGTGGTTCGATGCTCATGCAGAATGACGCGCTTGGCGTATTCTGCAGCAACTTGCTCCATATGTCAACATTGCTCACTCCCAACATTCCCGAAGCAGAAGTGCTTTCACAAACAAAGATAAGCACCGCGGAAGACATGGACATTGCAGCCAAGCGAATATTGGAGTTAGGATGCAAGGCTGTTCTTATTAAGGGCGGACACCTTGAAGGCGGCAAGAAGATTGACAAGCTCTATACATCAGAAGCCGAACCTGCCACTTTCGTGCATGACACCATTGAGACACGAAACACACACGGAACCGGATGCACATTGTCATCCGCCATCACCTCCTTCATGGCACGCGGTCAGAAGATGACTGACGCCGTGGCTTATGCAAAGGAATATCTTTCCAAAGCCTTGGAAGCAGGAAAGGACGTACACATCGGAGAAGGTCACGGACCCGTTGACCACTTTTTTAACCCAGAGAAATTAATGACATTATGATACAGTTTATCACACATTCCAACGAACGCTACGGATACGTAGACGGTGCAAGAATGGCACTTGAAGGCGGATGCCGATGGGTTCAGCTTCGTATGAAGGACGCATCGGAGGACGACTTTCTGTCTGCCGCTAAGGAGATTAGCAAGTTATGCAAGCAGCATAATGCCGTGTTTGTGCTTGACGACCACGCAGAATGGGTGGAGCAGACCGGAGCTGACGGCGTACATCTTGGCAAGAACGATATGCCGGTGGACGAAGCACGCCGTCTGCTTGGCAAGGACAGAATCATCGGTGGAACTGCCAACACCTTCGAAGACGTGGAGCGTCTGCACAGACAAGGTGCCGACTACATAGGTTGCGGTCCCTTCCGCTTCACCACTACGAAGAAGAATCTGTCGCCGGTATTGGGACTGGAAGGCTATCGTAACATTGTGAAGCAGATGAAATTGCACAACATTGGTCTGCCAATCGTAGCCATTGGAGGCATCCTTGAAGAGGACATTGAGGCGATAATGCAGACTGGCGTAAGCGGCATAGCTGTCAGCGGTGGCATCCTGAACGCCGAGAATCCTGTGGAAGAAATGCAGAAATTCGTAAACAAAACCAAAACAAACCAATAAATCAAATAGATGGAAACAAAAATCAAGTTTAGCTATCCTTCATCAGAGAAGGTTTATCTTAGCGGTAAGCTCTACCCGGAGATAAAGGTCGGAATGCGACGTGTCCGTCTTACACCCACCGTTACTTTCGAAGGTGAGAAGCGCCACGTTGAAGAGAACAAGCCCGTATATATATACGACACCAGTGGTCCTTACAGCGACCCGAACATTGAGATCGACCTTGAGAAGGGTCTGCCCAAGATGCGCCAGTCATGGATAGACGGACGTAAGGAGGGACAGACACAGATGTACTTCGCCAAGCAGGGCATCATCACGCAGGAGATGGAGTATGTTGCCATCCGCGAGAACATGAACTGCGAGGAGCTGGGCATCAAGACACACATCACACCGGCATTTGTATGTAAGGAGGTGGCTGAAGGAAGAGCTGTGATTCCTGCAAACATCAAGCATCCCGAGTCAGAACCGATGATCATCGGCACCAACTTCCTGGTAAAGATAAACACCAACATCGGCAATTCTGCCACTACTTCCGGCATTGAAGAAGAGGTGGAGAAGGCTGTATGGAGCTGCAAGTGGGGTGGCGACACATTGATGGACCTCTCTACTGGCGACGACATCCATGAGACACGCGAGTGGATTCTGCGCAACTGCCCCGTTCCGGTAGGCACCGTGCCTATGTATCAGGCTTTCGAAAAGGTCAACGGTAAGGCAGAAGACCTCACATGGGAGATATTCCGCGACACATTGATAGAGCAGTGCGAGCAGGGTGTAGACTACTTCACCATCCATTGCGGCATCCGTCTGAAGAATATCCACCTTGCCGACACCCGTCTTACAGGCATCGTAAGCCGCGGCGGCAGCATCATCTCAAAGTGGTGTAAGGTGCATCAGAAGGAGAGCTTCCTCTATGAGCACTTCGACGACATCTGCGACATCTGCGCCAAGTATGACGTTGCCATCTCATTGGGCGACGGTCTGCGTCCCGGATCAACCTACGACGCCAACGATGCTGCACAGTTTGCTGAGCTTGACACAATGGGCGAACTCGTAGAGCGTGCTTGGGCAAAGAACGTCCAGGCGTTCATCGAGGGTCCTGGACACGTGCCTATGCATAAGATTAAGGAGAACATGGAACGCCAGATTGAGAAGTGTCATGGTGCACCCTTCTACACACTCGGCCCGCTCGTTACCGACATCGCTCCCGCTTACGACCACATCACTTCTGCCATCGGCGCAGCTATGATAGGCTGGTACGGCACAGCCATGCTTTGCTACGTCACTCCGAAGGAGCATCTCGCTCTGCCTGAGAAGGAAGACGTTCGCACAGGCGTTGTGACATACAAGATTGCCGCCCATGCAGCCGACTTGGCTAAGGGTCATCCCGGTGCCACTGTTCGCGACAATGCGCTGAGCAAGGCTCGTTACGATTTCCGCTGGAAGGACCAGTTCAATCTGGCTCTCGATCCGGAACGCGCACTCGAATACTACAAGACCAGCAACGAGGTGGACGCCAACTATTGCACAATGTGCGGTCCTAACTTCTGTGCAGCCCGCATCAGCCATTCGCTCAAGAACTGCCAGGAAGAAAGCAAGTAAGCATCCGTAAACAATAACGGAAATAAAAAGAAACAAGAATAACCCAATAAATAACAATAACAAAAATGATCGAAACACAAGTATCTAAAGGTATTATCAGTACCTATTTCGACAAACTTGAGAGAAACCTTAATCTTGACGTAGCTATCGTTGGTGGTGGCCCGTCAGGCATCGTAGCAGCTTACTATCTGGCTAAAGCCGGACTGAAGGTAGCACAGTTCGACCGCAAGCTCTCTCCCGGCGGTGGCATGTGGGGTGGCGCTATGATGTTCAATCAGATTGTCATTCAGGAAGAGGCAATGCACATCATCAAGGACTTCGACATCAACTATGAGAAGTTCGAGGACGGACTCTATACCATCGACTCTGTGGAGAGCACCTCTGCCCTGCTCTATCACGCAGTACACGCTGGCGCAACAATCTTCAACTGCTACTCTGTTGAGGACGTTGTATTCAAGAACAACGTGGTAAGCGGCGTCGTTGTCAACTGGACACCGGTGCTCCGTGAGGGTCTGCACGTCGACCCGCTGAACATCATGGCTAAGTGTGTCATTGACGGCACTGGTCACGACAGCGAGATGTGTAAGGTGGTTGCCAGCAAGAACGGCATCAAGCTTGACACCGCTACTGGCGGCGTTATCGGCGAGCGTTCACTCGACGTTGTTGAGGGCGAGCGCATGGTTGTGGAAGGCACACGCGAAATCTATCCCGGACTCTACGTCTGCGGTATGGCTTCTTCTGCTGTTGCCGGCACTCCGCGTATGGGACCGATCTTCGGCGGCATGATGCTTTCAGGTAAGAAGGTTGCCGATATGATTATCGAGAAACTTAAGAAGTAAAAAACTGTTCCGAATGGAATGGATAGTCATCACCTCTCCCGACTTCTTGCCGGGGGAGGCGTTTTTTATAGATAAGATTTTCGGTTGCGGGCTCGACTTACTGCATTTCCGTAAGCCGGGTGCTCCGATAGAAGCATGCAGGAATCTGCTTAACGAGATTCCCAAACGATGGCACAATCGCATTGTTACGCACGAGCATTTCGCGTTAGCAAGCGAATACGGTCTTCATGGCGTCCATCTTAACCGCCGTAACCCAATAGCGCCCGACGGTTATACGGGTAGCATATCATGCTCCTGCCATAGTCTTGAGGAGGTGATAGCCAACAAGCCTCAACGTGCCTACGTCTTCCTTAGTCCGATATTCAACAGCATCTCAAAGGCAGGATACGAGGCTGCATTCCCTGCCAGCCGTCTGCAACAAGCTGCTGCGGACGGCATTATCGACGGGAAAGTCATAGCCTTGGGTGGCGTTACAGCCAATAACATACCGCTTCTCAAGGAGTGGCACTTCGGTGGAGCCGCCTTCTTGGGAGATGTATGGAGCAGAATAAGCCACCCCGATGTGGACGAATATCTTAAAACTCTGCGCCTGCTGACTCAATAAAAGCAGGCTCAGAATTTCTTAAGCAAGTAGGATGGGTTAATGCGCAGATAAACACCTGCCGAAATGCTCATGCTGTTTGTCTCGTGAAAATTGCCGCGTGATTCCGAGCTTGCGTCTGAGGGAAAGTTATTGAAGAGGTCGGCATATCCGCCCCAAGCGAAACCATTGCCGAGATTTTGTGCATAACTCAGACGCACGCTTGCCATGCGATTGCGTGGCATGACATAACTCTCGTCGTCTATTCCGACGCAACCGTAAAGCGGGTTGCCGAAGATAGACACAAACTTATTGGCATCCCAATAGGCTGCCCTTACACGGAAGCGCCACATGTCGGCTTCCGTTTTTACATAAAAGGCATGACCCTTATCGAAAGGCAGCATGTTTCCAGCCACTTGGCTGTAATACATAGCCATTCCCTCAAAGTTCAATCGCGAAACCAGACTGCATTCCGGGCGTATTGTCAGTCCCACTCCCGCAGCCGCATTCATCCATGTCTTTATCTGTCGCTCGTCCGCCGTGGTGTTCACCTCGCCGCCACGATGCTGCATAAGAATCTGAAGTGGGAAATATACGTGCGTCTTTCTTGCGCTACTGTTAGCCTTCAGGCTTGCAGAAAGTCCGACTGTGAAAGCCTCCTGATGATTGTCTTCATCGAAGATAAAGCTCTCCCAGTTCACCCATGCGTCCAAATCCATGAACGACGGACGCCAAAGCACCTGAAGACCGGCTTCGGGATCTGATGACAAAGCTGCCTCTGGATTGTATAAAGGTTCGGCAAGATGATGATTGGCTCTACCGTATATTGTGCCAAGAACCAGTTCTACGTTCTTTGCGGCATGCAAATGAGCATTGAATACGGGGAGAATATGGAATCCCTTCTGAGTCTGTTCCCCCATCCACGTGCCTATATCGTGAAGGTTCATGCAAGGATATTTGTTGGCACCCCAGTAATGCAGCATATACGCTCCAGCCTCAAGACGCAGACGCGAGAGAGGCTGATAGCTGACCGTGGGCTGCAACCAAAAACCGGGAAGCGTATACCCCTTGCGCAGGCTTCCCTTATATTCATTGTCACGGAAGAATCCCATACCGTCAATATTCAGACGGAGTTCGCCTCTTGCTGTTGTGTCAATGCGTGTGTTATCCTCGAAAAGGATTGAGTCGTTCTGTGCACTTGCCATTACCGAAACGGCAAAGAAGACCACCGCTCCAAACAATCTTTTTATGTTTCTCATATTTTTTTATTGGTTATTTTTAGTCCATAAGATGATACACTCCTCCTGCGTACATCCTCACCACACCCTTGAGTTCAAGGCTGAAGAGGCTGGATGTCACCGTTGCCGAGGGCAGCTGCGTACGCATCACGATGATGTTAACGTTCAGGTCGTTATTGTCGCGCAGCAGACTGACAATCTGTTCCTCGTCCTCCGAGAGGTCAGGAAAC
>OBAD01000054.1_pt1 | contig 30961 bp, 23 predicted proteins | sample 1494861 | NCBI WGS metagenome assembly OBAD01 (sample SAMEA3360681, study PRJEB22359) | human gut metagenome | biome: ENVO:urban biome; feature: ENVO:human-associated habitat; material: ENVO:feces | place: Bangladesh | collected 2011
TCGCAGCAACGAGCTAATAGCGAAGTGAGCATGCAATGCTCACAAAATCCGTCAATTCCGTCGTCTCCGTGGTGCTAAAGCACGTTGCACGAGCAAAAAAATCCGTGCAATCGGTGCGATCCGTGAGCAATAATATCAGAATGGTTCAACTGGACTGCAATAGTATAGCGCTGGGGCGCCATCGTGCTGGAACTGGTTGCCGGCAATAATTTTACGACAATCCCAACAATGCTTTCAAGTCATCAATGCGGCAGTTCATACTTTGCGCTATAACCTCCAAGGACACACCATTGTGGTACATTGCTTGTGCCATTGAACGTATCTGCGCATTGGCATCTGATAGCTGCGAATTTACATCTGATAGCTGTGCATTGGCATTTGATAGTTGCGCATTGGCATCTGATAGCTGCGAATTTACATCTGATAGTTGCGCATTGGCATCTGATAGCTGCGCATTGGCATCTGATAGCTGCGAATTTACATCTGATAGTTGTGCATTGGCATCTGATAGCTGTGCGTCCAAATCCGACAGTTTTGCCTTTGCTTCCATCAGCTGTGTATCACGATCCTCGATAGCTGAGAAATATTCGTCCTCGTCGTTCATTTCCTGCCGCAAATCGGCATTCATGGTGGCAAGGCCCAAACGGTGGAGCAAGTGCATCATGTCGGGGTCGTCTTCGTACAATTTGCCGTCAAGGTTGATAACGTGCTGGTTTTTGTCCGCTACCAGTGTTTGGTCGAACACGCTCAACACCTTGTCGAGGCGGTTGTTGATTTTGCCATGCAGCAAAGGTATCTGCACAATAATGCTATCGTGTGTGAGACTGTTGATAAAGGGGTCCGTGTCGCAGTTTGCCACCTCGCGGCCATCATAGTCAAAAGCCTTGTGATTAACGTACACCACAGGCTCTTCGATGTCGCCCACACGGTGGCCAAGCAGATACACGGCCACCATGGGCATGGCGTAGCATCGCTGCTCTTCTTCCTTCAGCATGTTTTCCTCGGCATTGTATTGGGCTGCCAGGTAACGGCGGAAGCGCAGGGTTTCGGTGTTGAGCCACGTCTTTTGCAACTCTATCAATATCAGGCGCTCAGAGCCGTCGCTCTCGCGCACCTTTGCGGCGAAATCTATTCTGAACATCGACAAATTGTCACGTGTGACATTGGGGTGCTCATGGCGCCGCATCTCAACAGTAAGTACCTCCTTTTTGAGCAAGGCCGAGAGTACGGTGCGGGCTATGCGTTCATCTTCCATCATGAATTTGAACACAGAATCGTATATGGGGTTGGCTACTGTTATTTTCATAATTACTTTACGCTTTGGCGAAATTGGTAAATGAGTGGACAAGCTAACGGGTTAACAGGTTGACGGGTAATAAATCTGTAAACTTGTTACCCCGTTAACTTATTATGGTAGGACACGGTCTGGCCCTTATTCACGCCCGTGTGTTCAGCGAATGGCGCTGAGCATGTTGGCCAGTCCGTCGGCCGCCTGCTGCAGGGGTTTGGCAACCATGCCCTTCATGAAGAAGTTGACCTCGGCACCCACGGTGACGCGCAGTTTGCAGGCCATATCGCCATGCGGCAACAGTTGTATCCACACATAGAGCTGCACGGGCGAGCCTTCTGAGGCGAACTTGATGCACTTGGGCTCCTCGCGCTCTACCACGCGCAGGGTGATATTGCCCATGGGCGAACTGATGTGCAGGGCATCGGTCTCGAATGTAAGGCCCTCGGCATACTTTTGCAAATCGCCTAATTTGTCGGCCGGCACTTGCTGGCTGATGCGTTGCTGCACTTCGGGGTTGCTCAAGGCCTCCTTGATGGCGGCCAAATTGTTGAGATCGGCAAAGCGGCTGAACACCACTGCCTGATTTTGCGGTACGAGCTTTACTTCGCTCTCAAATTTTGCTAATGACATATTAGGGGGTTATGGGGTTAATGGGGTTATGAGGTTATGGGGTTATGAGGTTAGGGGGCAGCTTAGTCAAGTTCTCACCTTCCTTTCCCTTTTTGTCTTTAATACAATAAATAGTAAAAGACATGCTTACTTGTTAACCCGTCAATCATTCAACAGATATTTACTTGCCCAAGCGTGTGAGCATTTCGGTGGCAGCCCGTTGTGGTGCGCCAGGCTGTCCGAGACGTTTTGCCACATCGGCATATCCCTGTAGTTGGGCTTGGCGCACAGGGGAATTGTCGTCCAGCAACTGAGTGAGATGCGCACGGAGAGCCGTCACGTTCATGCCATCTGCCACCAACTCAGGCACTACCTCGCGTCCGGCTATAAGGTTGACCAACGAGATGTAGGGCACCTTGAGGAAATAGGGGCGCACACGTGATATGAACCAGCCGCAACGCATGTAGTAGCACACCACCTGCGGCACACGGAACAGGGCCGTTTCGAGTGTGGCGGTGCCGCTCGTAACGAGGGCGACCTGTGCATGCGAGAGCAGCTCGTAGGTGCGGCCGCTGACCAGCTGCACACTGTCGGGAGCAATGCCTGCGGCGTGCATGATGCCTTGATAAAATGCAGGTTCGACGCCCGGAGCCATGGCTACCACAATATGATGGCTCGAGGCCCAGGGGCGCACAGCGTACAGCATGCGACTGAGGTTGTCGGTTATCTCCTGCCGGCGCGAGCCAGGCAGCAGGGCAATGGTGCGGCCGTCGGGCACGGGGGTGCCATGCGTGTGGCAGTAGGCCGACACCTCGTCCACAGTGGGATTGCCCACATATGATATGGGATAATGGTGCTTGCGCTCAAAAAAGTCGACCTCGAAGGGGAGTATCGAGAACAAGCGGTCGACATCGCGGCGTATGGCCTTGATGCGGTGCTCCTTCCAAGCCCATATTTTGGGTGATATGTAGTAGAACACAGGACAAATGGCGCGCTGTTTGACATAGCGTGCCATTTTGAGGTTGAAGCCCGGGTAGTCCACCAATATCAGCGCATCGGGCTGCCATGCTTCAATTTCGCGTTTGCAACGGGCCATGCCGCGCAGAATGGTGCGCAGGTGCAAGGCCACTTGCACAAATCCCATGTAGGCCAGTTGGCGATAGTGGCACAAGAGGGTGCCGCCCTCGGCCTGCATCTGTTCGCCGCCATAATAGCGGAACTCGGCACCGGGGCATTGCTGCTTGATGGCACGCATGAGGTGGGCCGCGTGCAGGTCGCCACTGGCCTCGCCGGCTATGATGAAGAATTTCATTGACTGTTTGCTCATTGCATTATATTACGCGTTGGCGGAGTTAGTTGACGGGGTGATGGGTGGGGCTGTCAGTTTCTTACGATTCTTTGCTTTCTGTCCTTAATGCTGTAAATTATGCAGAACATACTTATCTGTAAGCTCGTTGGCCCGTCATCACAGCACCTCTCTCAGCACGTCAACCAGTTCGCGGGCGGTGACGTCGAGTTGCGTGGGTGTGACAGCCACATAATTGTGAGCCAGTGCCCAACGGTCGGTGTCGGTGGCCTCGGGCTCGAGTTCCTTGCAGTCGCCAACCAACCAATAGTAGTCGCCGCCATAGGGGTGGGTGCGGTGTTCCACCTCGTTTTGCCAGCGTGAATGGGCCATGCGGCACACTTTGATGCCCTTGAACTTGTCGGCTTTCGGGAAATTGATGTTTAAGCACGTAAACTCGGGCAGTCCTACGGCAATGGCCTTGAACATGAAGTCGACCAAATAAGGGCGCAAGGGTTCGAAATTGGCGTCCATGCTGTGGTCGCACAGCGAGAAAGCCACAGCGGGATAGCCCTGTAGCGCACCCTCGGTGGCCACGCCCATTGTGCCCGAATAGTGGGCATTGACCGACGAATTGTCGCCATGGTTAATGCCACCTATCACGAGGTCGAATTTGCGATCGTTGAACAGGTTGAGCGCCATCTTCACACAATCGGTCGGGGTGCCCGAGCAAGCGCATACGGTGAGCCCCTCCTCCTGCCGCAACACCTTGTAGGTGAGCGGCCGCGACGAAGTGATGGAACAGCTGAAGCCCGAACGGGCCGAATCGGGGGCCATGACGAGCATGTCGGCATAGGGGCGCAGGGCTTCGATAAGGAAATTGATGCCTGGCGCGTCGACGCCGTCGTCATTGGATATGAGCAGATATGGACGCATTGTAAACAAAGGTTTCAGAATGATTTGTATGCCACACAGCGGCAACGGCTGTTGCCACCGTGCCGCTTATCTTATGCAAAGATAGTGCAAGGCGAGTGCAGAACATCAAGTTTACTTGAATGTTATGCCGAGCCGCAGCTTATCTTATGCAAAGATAATGCAAGGCGAGTGCAGAACACCAAGTTTACTTGAATGTTATGCCGAGCCGCAGCTTATCTTATGCAAAAATACGAAAAATAGCTAATGGTTGGAGGAGTTCGCTGTTTTTTTCTTACCTTTGCAACCTATTATAGCACTGCTATTCTTAACCTCAAAACCATAAACAACCGACATGAGTAAGATCATTGCTTTGGCCAACCAAAAGGGTGGCGTGGGCAAAACCACTACTTCGATGAACCTGGCAGCCTCGCTCGCCACACTCGAAAAACGTGTGCTGCTGATTGACGCCGACTCACAGGCTAATGCTTCGTCGGGCCTGGGCGTTGACCTGAGCAAGGTGGACTGCTCCATCTATGAGTGCCTCATCAACGGCAACGATGTGCATGAGGCCATTTACACCACCGACATTGACAGGCTCGACATTGTGCCCTCAAATATCAACATTGTGGGGGCCGAGGTTGAGATGTTGAACTTTGACAAACGCGAGTTTGTGATGAAAAACCTGCTGCGGCCGCTCGACAAGGAGTATGACTACATACTCATCGACTGCTCGCCATCGCTCGGTCTCATCACTGTTAACGCACTGACTGCGGCCAACTCGGTTATCATTCCTGTGCAATGCGAATACTTTGCACTTGAGGGCATATCAAAACTGCTCAACACCATCAAGATAGTAAAGAAGAAGCTTAACCCCGAGCTTGAGATTGAGGGCTTTTTGCTCACCATGTACGACAGCCGCCTGCGCCTGGCCAACCAAATATACGACGAGGTGAAACGACACTTTCAAGAGTTGGTGTTCAAAACGGTTATCCAGCGCAACGTCAAACTGTCGGAAGCCCCAAGCCACGGACTGCCGGCCATATTGTACGACGCCGACTCCACCGGGGCAAAGAACCACTTGGCACTGGCCAAGGAGGTTATTAAGAAGAACGAAAAATAAGTATGGCAACACATAAGAAATATCCAGCATTAGGACGCGGGCTCGACGCACTCATCTCGACCGAGGAGGAGGTTCACACCAGCGGGTCGTCGAGCATCAACGAAGTGCCGGTGTTCAAAATCAAGGCTAACCCCAACCAGCCGCGCCGCGAGTTCCAGCCCGAAGCACTGCAAGAGCTGGCCGAGAGCATACGCCAAATAGGCATCATACAGCCTATCACGCTGCGGCAGATGGAGGACGGCACTTACCAAATCATTGCCGGCGAACGACGCTGGCGTGCAGCACAACTGGCAGGGCTGACCAACATTCCGGCCTATATACGCACCGCCAACGACGAGAACGTGATGCAGATGGCGCTGGTGGAGAACATTCAGCGCGAGGACTTGAATGCCATCGAAATAGCTCTGGCCTACCAAAACCTCATTGAGCAGTATAGCCTGACTCAAGACAAACTGTCAGAAAAAGTGGGCAAAAACCGCGCTACCATAGCCAACTATCTGCGACTGCTTAAGCTGCCCGCACAGGTGCAGGTGGCGCTGCAGAACAAGGAGGTGGACCAAGGACATGCACGTGCACTGCTGGGGCTGGACAAACCATCGCTGCAGGTGAAGCTCTTTAACGAAATACGCGAAAAGGGCTACTCGGTGCGACAGGTGGAAGAGATGGTCAAAGCGCTTAACAACGGCGAAACGCTGAAAAGCGGACGCCACACACTCAAAAGCAAAACAGCCACCAAACGACTGCCCGAGGAGTACACCGAACTGCGCAACCGTTTGTCGGAACGCTTCAGCACGAAGGTGCAAATGACGTGCTCGCAACAGGGCAAAGGCAAAATCAGCATTCCTTTTGCATCAGAGGAGGAACTTGAGCGCATCATCACGCTGCTCGACAAAATCTGATCGAAATACGCCATATAATATATTAAGTAGGTGTTCGGGCTATGTGACCGAGAACAAAGGGGGCAGATACGTCCCGATAACGCACTTCCGATGCGGAAATGACACCTGCTGATGTATAAAATAATATAGAACACCTACTTATAGTCAATGAGTTCGCATACACTACGGAGCGTGGTGCTGATGGTGATGCTCGCATGCTCACAAGCACTGGCGCTTTATGCAAAAAATACGGCCAAAGTCGGAGCCTCAAACGGGGTTCCGGCTTTAGCCGTTTTTGCTGCCGCACGCACCGGTTGCCCTGCCATGCGCCCCGACACAGTGAAAACGCCCGACGAACTGGCCCGCGAACACAGCACCGATGCCGATGCCGACTTTGACCGCATGGCGGCCGAACTGGCGTCGGATCCCGACTCAATGGTCATGCCCGTGGACACGGCTAGACTGCAACACACTGCCGACTCGCTTAAGGCACACCCCGCCACGCTGCCCGCCAACGGCAAGGGGGCCAAGCCCAAGGTGTTTGTGCCTAATCCCACCAAGGCGCTGTGGTTGTCGCTGGTGTGTCCCGGCGCTGGACAAATTTACAACCGCAAATACTGGAAACTGCCTTTCATATACGGCGGCTTTTTGGGTTGCGCCTATGCCCTGATGTGGAACCAGATGATGTACCGCGACTACTCGCAGGCTTATCTCGACATCATGGACGACAACCCTAACACCAACTCGTACCTTGATATGTTGCCACCACGTTACGACATTACGGGGCGCGAGGACCAATTTAAGAACATATTCAAACGCAAAAAGAACTTTTACCGCCGCTACCGCGACTTGAGCGCCTTCTGCTTTGTGGGCGTGTACCTGCTCTCGGTAGTCGACGCATACGTTGACGCACAACTCTCGGTGTTCGACATCTCGCCCGACTTGAGCATGCGTGTCGAACCGGCTGTCATAGGGCAGCCTGCCTTGCTCGGCTCATCGTCGGGACGCTCGGCCTACGGCGTGGGCTGCAGCTTGACGTTTTAAGCTTCACGCTTTAACGTTTGGCATTTTAAGGCACACCATGCGCCAACAATACAAAAGATACACACTTTTTTTGATGAAACGCTTAAAGACATTGATTGTAGCACTGGCGGCCGGCTTTATGTCTGCCACAGCGCAAAACGAAATTACCGTACACAACGACCAAAACGGACGCGACGAGGTGATAGACCTGCCCGAGGGCATGTCGGCCGACTGCGACTCGCTGCTGGGAGAGTGGATGGCCAAAAAGTATCTCTACCCCGACACCACGTGTGTCAACCCCGACTACAACCCGACCTTCACCGCCGAGGAGTATCAGGAGCGTCTGCGCCGCCTGCCGGTGGTGATGGAGATGCCTTACAACCAGGTGGTGCAAAAGTTTATCGACCAATACAGCGGACGCCTGCGCCGCACCGTGTCGTACGCTTTGGGCGCCGGAAACTTTTACATACCCATATTTGAGGAGGCGCTCGACTACTATGGTTTGCCGCTCGAACTGAAGTATCTGCCCGTCATTGAGTCGGCACTCGAGCCCCGCGCCAAGAGTTCTGCCGGTGCAGTGGGCTTGTGGCAGTTCATGCTGGCTACGGGCAAGCGCTACGACCTCAAGGTGAACAGCCTTGTCGACGAGCGACAGGATCCCTACAAAAGTTCGTGGGCCGCAGCGCGCTACCTGCGCGACTTGTACAAGATATACAAGGACTGGAGCCTGGTAATTGCCGCCTACAACTGTGGTCCGACCACGGTGAACAAGGCTATTCACCGCGCCGACGGGGTGCGCGACTACTGGACTATCTACCCCTATCTGCCCAGCGAAACACGCGGTTATGTGCCGGCATTTATTGCGGCCAACTACATCATGAACTATTACTGCGAGCATAACATTTGCCCGATGAAGACGAAAATTCCCGTCACTACCGATACCATCATGGTGAGTCGTGACTTACACATGAAGCAGGTAGCCGACCTTTGCAACATCGACATCGAGGCCATACGTGCACTCAACCCGCAGTATCGCACCGACCTCATACCAGGTTCGGCGGGACTCATGTCGCTCTGTCTGCCCACCGAAACGCTCAACACGCTTATCGACCTGAAGGACTCGGTGTACAACTACAACGCTGACGAACTGATGACACGCCGTGCCACCGTGGAGGTGGACGAAAAACTCGACAACCGCAGTGTGGCCTCGCGCCGCCGCTCTCGCTCGGCCTCAACCGACAGCAAGGCGTCGCAAAGTGCGTCATCGTCAAGGTCAGAGAGCAGGTCGTCAAGCAAGTCATCGTCGAGGGGCAGCAGGTCGTCGTCAAAGTCGTCAAGCAAGTCGTCAAATAAGAGCCGCAAAAAGTCTCAAGAAAGGGAGAAGAGCACCACGGTAAAGAAGGGTGACACGCTCTACGAAATTGCAGCAAAGAACGGTACAACCGTTGAAAAGCTGAAGAAACTGAACAAAATAAAAGGCAACACCATCAACCCGGGCAAAAAGCTGAGGGTGAAATAAACGCAAGCACCAAACGCAACCACTAAACGCAACCACCAAACGCAACCACCAAACGCAACCACCAAATGCAAGCACCAAACGCAAGCACTAATGGGGGCGACGCGTCTCGCGTCGGGAAAATGCAATGTTAACACACTGAATAAAGGCTCGCAGACAGCACTAATTACACGCATGTCTGTGAGCCTTTGCTTTAATTCCGCGGGACGCTGACGCGAGACGAGGCAGCAGAAAACCGACGCGGGACGCGTCGCCCCCATTAGAGCTTGCGTTTAGTGCTTGCGTTTAGTGCTTGCGTTTAGTGCTTGCGTTTGGTGGTAGCGTTTAGTGCTCGAGTCCGTTCGCATATTTACGTTTTGCCGGATAGCCATATTCTAACAGAGAGTAAACTTCATTACATAGAAACCCTAAAGCATAAATCAGGAGTTGAACCGCCAAGCATCATATAGCTTGACCTATGTTCAACTCCTGATTTGTGCTTTAGGGTAAATTCTATGGCAAAGGGAAACGCCCCGTCTTGCCAATCAAAGTGCGCCGTTCAAAAAACAGCGCCGTTCAAACGTTGTCGGTTTAGTGGCAGCAGTTGCAGGGCTTGAGCTGCTTGAAGAAGTCGTTGCCCTTGTCGTCCACCAAAATGAAGGCGGGGAAATCCTCAACGGTAATTTTCCAGATAGCCTCCATGCCGAGTTCGGGGTACTCCACGCATTCAATGCTCTTGATGCTGCTCTGCGACAATACGGCAGCCACGCCACCAATAGTGCCGAGGTAGAAACCGCCATGCTTTTGGCAAGCATCGGTCACCACCTGTCCACGGTTACCCTTGGCAATCATAACCAACGAACCGCCATGCGACTGGAACTCGTCCACATAAGGGTCCATACGGTTGGCAGTGGTGGGGCCCATTGAGCCACAAGGATAGCCAGCGGGTGTCTTGGCCGGTCCGGCATAGAGAATGGGGTGATCCTTGAAATATTGGGGGAGGTCCTCGCCAGCGTCAAGACGTGCCTTGAGCTTGGCGTGGGCAATGTCGCGTGCCACGATGATGGTACCCTTTAGGCTCACACGTGTGCTCACGGGGTACTTGGTCAGTTCGGCACGCACGGCGTCAATACCCTTGTCAAGGTCAATTTCAATACCCTTGCCGCCCTCGCCCGGGTTGCGCAGTTCTTCCGGAATGAGTTCAGAAGGATTGTTATCCATCTTCTCGAGCCAGATACCATCCTTGTTGATTTTAGCCTTGATGTTGCGGTCGGCCGAGCAGCTCACACCCATGCCGATGGGGCAGCTTGCACCGTGGCGGGGCAGACGTATTACGCGAATGTCGTGTGCCAGATATTTGCCACCAAACTGTGCGCCAAGACCAATTTTGTGTGCCTCGTGCAGCAACTTCTCTTCAAGGTCAATATCGCGGAAGGCGCGGCCCGTTTCGTCGCCCGTGGTAGGCAGGTTGTCGTAATATTTGATAGAGGCCAGCTTCACAGTGAGCAAGTTCTTTTCAGCACTTGTACCACCAATCACAAAGGCAATGTGGTAAGGCGGGCACGCAGCTGTACCCAAACTCTTCATCTTCTCTACCAAGAAGGGGAGCAGTGTGCCCTCATTCTGAATGGTAGCCTTAGTCATGGGGTAGAAATACGTTTTATTGGCAGAGCCACCACCCTTTGCCACCATTACAAAGCGGTATTCGTCGCCCTCAACGGCTTCGATGTCGATTTGTGCAGGCAGGTTGCAACGGGTGTTCACCTCGTCGTACATGTTGAGCGGAGCATTCTGCGAGTAGCGCAGGTTGTCCTGGGTATAAGTGTTATATACGCCAAGGCTGAGAGCCTCTTCGTCCTCAAAGTCAGTCCATACGCGCTGTCCCTTTTCGCCATGAATGATGGCGGTGCCGGTGTCCTGGCAGAAGGGGAGGATACCCTTAACAGCAGTTTCGGCATTGCGCAGGAACTGCAGTGCCACGTACTTGTCGTTTTCCGAAGCCTCGGGGTCGGTCAATATTTTAGCCACCTGCAGGTTGTGCTCACGACGGAGCATAAACTCCACATCGTGGAAAGCCTGTTGTGCCAACTGTGTGAGCGCTTCTTTGCTCACTTTGAGGATAGTTTTGCCCTCAAACTCGCCGGTGCTCACACCCTCGGTGCCGAGCAATCGGTATTCGGTAGTGTCCTTGCCCAACTGGAACATAGGAGCATACTTAAACTCTGGAGTTGTTGCCATAGTTGATGGATATATAATAGATATGTTATGTTTAAGTGCTGCAAAGATAGTGCAAACCGAGCGAATAAAGTCAAGCTTGCTTGAACTTTATTCCGAGGTGCCGCCTATCTTCTGCAAAGATAGTGCAAGGTGAGCACAGAACATCAGTGCCAACAACCTGTGCATTTTTGCATTTTATTAAAGGCGCGTCGCCGTTGTCGCTCTTTATGAAGAAATATTCGTACCTTTACACGCGAAAACATTATTATTCACTACAAATCTTCCCTTACACAATGAATTCATTAAAAAGAATCTGTTTGATGTGGCTTTGCGCCCTGGCGGTGCAAGTGGCCGCATGGGCCCAGCAGGTGCAAGTGTCGCCTGTGCCACAATCGGTGAATTGGGGCGCAAAGGCCTTTGCTTCGGCAGGAGCAAAATACGCCATTAACAAGGCCGCCACAACCGATGCATACGCCGTGGCCCTGTTGCAAGACAAGCTCACAACGGCCGACGACGGCCTTAGCCTGACAATAGGCAAAAAGGGCGAAGCAACGGTGAGCGCCGTCGAAGCCAACATACCCTCAACAGCCGAGGGCTACTACCTGAAAGTGGCCGCCGACGGCATTGTGGTGGCCGGCGCCGACGACGCTGGCACATACTACGGTGTGCAAACGCTGCTGCAGATATTGGCACAACCCGAGGTGATGTCTGTCGAAATTAAGGATTACCCCGCCTGTGCGCAACGTGGCGTGATTGAAGGCTTTTATGGCAACCCATGGAGCGACGCCGACCGCAAGAGCCAGTTTGACTTTTATGGCAAGAACAAACTGAACATTTATGTTTACGGACCCAAGGACGACCCTTACCACCGTACAAAATGGCGCGAGAACTATCCCGACGACAAGGCAGCCATTATCCGCAGCCTGGCCGAGTCAGCCAAGAAAAACCACGTAGACTTTGTGTGGTCTATCCACACAGGCGGTTCAATATCAAACTCAGAGGCTGACTTTAAGGCAGTGGTCAACAAGCTCGAGCACGTCTACTCATTGGGCGTGCGCAACTTCTCCATCTTCTTCGACGACTTTGGTGCAGCCGACGCCAACCTGCAAGTGGCCGAATGTAACTACGTGTGGGACAACTTCATACTGAAGCACGACGACTTGCACAAGCTTTCAATGTGTCCTACAAAGTACAACGCCGCTTATGCCGGCAACAACAATGCCGATGCCTATCTGCGCGGCTTGGGCAACGGACTGCGCAAGGGCATTGAGGTAATGTGGACTGGTGCCGGTGTGGCCGACATGATTAACCAAAGCGACCTGGACTTCTTTAAGACGGCCACCAACGGCCTGGATCCTTTTATCTGGTTGAACTATCCGGTTAACGACTATTGCATCGGCCACATGCTCATGGGCAAGTTCTACGGCAACGACCAGGGCGACAACGCCTTTGGTGCCAAAATGACGGCATTTACGAGCAACCCCATGGAGTATGCCGAGGCATCGAAGGTGGCACTGTATGGCGTGGCCGACTATGCCTGGAACATGAAGGACTACAACCCCGAGGCCAACTGGGAGCGTGCCATCAAATATTTGATGCCGACCAATGCTGAGGCTTACCATGTGTTCTGCGAACATAACGTAGACCTCGGCACAACGGTGCACGGCATGCGCCGCGAGGGCGAAAGTCCTAACTTCGACGCCGCTGCCTCTATTGAGGCTCGCAAAGCACAGTACGACAAAATGGTGGAGGCTGCCGATGCACTGCTTGCCGACACCTACAACCCCGCACTGATTACCGAAATTACACCGTGGCTCTTGAAAATGAAGTACATGGGGCAGCGCGGACAGAAAATGGTGGAGATGCAGCAGGCGCTGGACGATAACAAGCCTGCCCTGTTCCTGCAGAACTACCGCGACATTACAGCCATACAGGCTAAGGAGGATTCTCTCATTTCGCGCAACTTCGAGGGCACAATCAAGAGCGCACGTCCCGTGGTGGCGAGCCAAAAGATAGAGCCGTTCCTCAAAACAAAGCTCAACCAGCTGGTGCTCGACTACAAGAGTCGCTACACCGAAGGCTGGGAGGTGTTCCCGGCACAGGTGCTCGAGTCGGGCAACTACTACATTAAGTATAACGGCAAATACCTCTACGACAAGGACGCCTCGGCCGACAAAACGGGCGACTACCCCGTATGGGCTGACGAAATTGACGATGCGCAACCGCAAAAGTGTGAATGGACCATCACGCTCGACGCCAACACCGGACGCTACAAAATTGTCAACACTCAGGACGGACGCTACTTGAACGAGAAAGGCGAATTCTGGGCTGACAAGACCCTCAATCCCTACGATGCAGACTGGCACAGTTACACCATCTATCGCGTGAACGGCAAATATGCCATTCAGACTACCGCAAAGGTCAATAACCGCTTTATGTATGCCAACGACAGCCGCATTATAAAGCGCGACACGCCACTGAGCAAGGATAAGAACAACACGCCCATTCTGCACATCGACGATGCCATCTTCGAGATTGTGCCGGTGCAAGGCTCTACCACCGTTCACCCCGTGATTAAGAGTGGTAGCAGCTACTACATCAAGAACAACAATGGCGAATACCTTACCACTACGCCCCAACTCACGGCATGGAGCAATCCTACCTTTGAGGCCAAGGCCGAGAGTGCAGATGCACGCCAGTATCAAAAGTGGACGGTGAGCATCGACAACACTTCAGGCCGATGGAAGATTGCCTATAACGACCAGAAGTTCCTCGATGAAGAGGGCCGAATTAACAAGAACGCCTACTATTCGGACTGGAACTCGGTAATCCTTACAGAGCGTGCCGGACTGTGGGCCATCATGAGTGTGACGCCCAACGCCGCCAAATACTGGGGCATCAAGCCTGAGAATACAATCTACTGTGCAGACGCCACCCTCAACGACAGTTATGTGTTTACCTTTGTCGATGCAGCGCAGGATGACGAAATCACAGCCCTTGGTCAGGTGGTTGCCAGTCCTGCCGCAAAGGCAAACAATGCCATCTACGATTTGTCAGGACGCAAGGTGAGCAAGCCTTCAAAGCACGGTGTTTACATCGTTGCGGGCCGAAAGGTGATTAAGTAAACTCACCCCGCTGCAGACGCTACCTTACCCATAAATATCACTGTTTGGTAAAACATCAAACGCTACCTCTAATGGGGGCGACGCGTCCCGCGTCGGGAATCAAAGCAAAGGCTCACAAGCCGGCATGTAATTAGTGCTGTCTGTGAGCCTTTATTTTGTGTATGCACATTGCGCTCTAATGTAGTGTATGCACATTGCGCTCTAATGGGGGCGACGCGTCTCGCGTCGGGAAAAATGCACTATTTATACACTAAACATAAACTCACTGACAGCATGAATTACACGCCTACCTGTAAGCCTTTGCCTTAATGCCCGACGCGAGACGCGTCGCCCCCATTAGAGGTAGCGTTTAGTGGTAGCGTTTAGAGGTAGCGTTTAGTGCTTGCGTCTGATAGCATGTTTACGTTTTACCACACAACTATAACCCATAACATACCACAAAGAAAGAGACCATTGAGTCGCTGCCATACGCACAAGTGCGTCAGTTGCCAACTCAATGGTCTCTTTCTATTATATTGCTGTCCGGCAAATGATGCCACTACCTGCACAATGCCCGGCACACCCTGTCTTGAAAATTGCGCCCCGTGCTGCTGTAACGCACGCCCTGGTTCATGATGCTGAAACAGAGCACATTGCCCGTGGCAGTAGTCAGATAACCCGAAAGCGTGCTAACACCCTCCACAGTGCCCGTTTTGGCATGCACATTGCCCTCGGCGGCCGAGTGACGCATACGTTTGCGCAGCGTGCCGTCCTCGCCAGCTATGGGCAGGGCGGGGTGCAGGTGGCGGTATATGTCATCGTCGTTGTAAGCATAGCGCAACAGGCGGCCAATGGCCTCGGGCGTGAGATAATTGTAGAGCGACAAGCCCGACCCGTCGGCTATCTGGTAGTGCGAAGGCTCGAGTCCAATGTGCCTGAACAGTGCATTGTAGTGCACCACAGCCTGCTTGCGTCCGGCACGCGGCTTGCCCCCTTGTGCGGCAAGCTGGTAAAAGAGCGATTCAGCGGCAGAGTTGTTGCTCTCCTTGAGCATGGGCAGCAACACCTGGTCGATGTTGCGTGTGCGGGTGCATACAAGCGTGGCGTCTGACGGCACGGTGCGCTCCTCGGTGGTGCCGTCCCAGTCAATGCCCTCCTCACGAAAGATGCGGCGCAGATTGTCGGCAAAGGAGTCGTGGTTGCGGTAGAGCAGCGGCGTGAGCGGCACGCATTCGTCGTCCCAACACCAGCCCCAGCCCATGCGCTTGTCGTCCTTCATGCTGAGGTCAAGCCCAATGGGCGATGTGATACGGGTGATGCCGTGCGCCTTCAGGCTTTGTGCAAAGGCGCGCAAGTCGTCGGCATCAATCAGCGGGTCGTAGCCACCGCGCACATACACACGTCCCACAAACACACTGTCCGTGTCGCTCGGCAAGTGGTCGGCATAGAGCCTTGTCTGATAGTTGTAGGTCACGCCAAGGTCGTTGAGCGCCACAATGGCCGTAACGAGTTTCTCGTTCGATGCAGGTCGCATGCACTGCCTTTCGTTGTGTGTAAACACCAGGGTGTCGGCCGTGAGGTCGTACACATAAATGCCCACCTGCGTGCGTTCGAATATATCGTTGTCGAGCAGTTGGCGCAAGCGGTCGGGCAGTGACAGCTGCAAGTCGGTATTGTCGGCTATGGTGTCGGTCACCACCGAGTCCTCGGGCATGATGCTGTCGGTGCGCATAATGCCAGCGTGCATGGGCAGTATGCTCACAACGAGCAGTAAGAGTGATATAAAGCGTTTCATTGTTTTGCCTGACTATTATTGGTCCATATACCAAAAAAGAGATTTATCTTTACGATAAACCTCTTTTTGTAGTGGTGCCACCAGGAATCGAACCGGGGACACAAGGATTTTCAGTCCTTTGCTCTACCAACTGAGCTATGGCACCAAAATGTTGCAAATCAAATACACACCTTTATAGAATATTTGATATATGCCTATAAGATATAATATTTAGAAAGGTGGTGCCACCAGGAATCGAACCGGGGACACAAGGATTTTCAGTCCTTTGCTCTACCAACTGAGCTATGGCACCTTGCTGATTTGCGAGTGCAAAAGTACGAAAAACTTTCATTAGCTCCAAGCAAATGCCCCTTTATTTCTAACAAAAACGTAAAAAGGAATAATATTTGCGCTAAATTCCGATATTATGAACAACAATCCATATATTTGCAAGCACAACCCCTATCTATACACGCATGACCCAACAAAGCTACTCCCCCATACGCACACTCAGCATTAACGATGCCCTGGCCACAACCAGCGGCATAGGACTTGGCAAAGAATTTACCGTGCTCGACGACATCACCCTCAACGACTTGGTTGATGCCCCCGCACAAGTAGGTTTTCTGCTCATAGCCCTCTGCACCGAGGGGCAGGTGGACTTTACAATGAATGGCCGCCAGTGCCACATGGAGCCGGGCGACCTGCTTATCAGTTTTGGCGAACAGATATTTCGCGATGGCAGCTCCGACGGCAATTTTCACGCCAAGGCGGTGCTCATGTCGCGCACATTTGCCCAAAACTGCCTGGTGGGCATGGACAAGATGTGGCCTTACCTGCTATTCTTGATGGAGCACCCGGTGCTCACCATGACAGAGAGCGAACAGCTGTGGCTGCTCGAGTGCTACCAGCTGATACGCAAAAGGCTCAACCGCCCCACGCCGGGACGCTACATGCGCGAAGCCACCGTGTCGCTGGTGCGTGCCTTTTACTTTGAAATATGCAATCTGCTCGATGTGCGTGTGCCGCAGTCAAACTCCAAAACGCAGAGCCGCGCCTACGCCATATTCGACCAGTTTATAAAACTCGTGTCGCAACACTTTAAGCACGAGCGCAGCGTTGAATGGTACAGCAGCGAAATGTGCCTCACGCCCAAACACCTGTCGGAAGTGGTGAAACTGGTGAGCGGCAAAACGGCCGGACAGTGGATTAACACGCTGGTGATTATCGAAATAAAGTCGCTGCTGATGAACACCCCGCTCTCTATCAAGGAGATTGCTATGGAAATGAACTTCCCAAACCAGAGTTTCCTTGGCAAATACTTCAAAAATACGGAGGGCATTTCGCCCAGCGACTTCAGAAAGGGCATGCCGGGCTGATGGCTCTTTCACGCTGAGGCAACGCGTTTACAAAAACAATCAGACAATCCCTAAAAATAATCACAAACCTATGAAGAAGAATTTGGTAATAGCGGCTGCCGCAGCCGCTGCGCTGTGCATGGCATCATGCCATGGCAACACAAAGAGTAATGAAACTGACAAGGACAGCTTGAGCACTGTTGCAAACGATTCGCTCAGCTCGGGTGTGGCCATCGAGTCGCTGGCTGGCACCTACGAGGGCACGCTCCCCGCTGCCGACTGTCCGGGCATTCGCACCGTACTGACGCTCAACACCGACAGCACCTATCAGTACTCGGCCGACTACTTGGAGCGCAAGGACGGCCACGACGAGGCAAGCGGCATATTCAAGGTGCTGGCAAACAATGTGGTAGAAATCGTTCGTCCCTCGAGTGGCGAGGCTACATATTATAAGGTGAAGGATGCCAACAGCATCATCATGACCGACTCGCTTGGCAATGAGCCTGAGGGCGAAACCGCCAAACTCTATGTATTGACCAAGAAGAAGTAGTACCAAACGCTGTTTCTAAGCACAATCACCAAACGCAATCACAAAACGCTACCTCTAAACGCAATCACAAAACACAAGCGCCAAGCACAATCACCAAACGCTATCACAAAACGCTACCTCTAATGGGGGCGACGCGTCTCGCGTCGGGATAAGATGCAACTATTATTTAGTTATTGCTGTCCAGTGAAACCATTCTGATATTACTGCTCACGGATCGCACCGATTGCACGGATTTTTTTGCTTGTGCAATGTGCTTTAGCACCACGGAGATGACGGATTCTACGGATTTTGTGAGCATTGCATGCTCACTTCGCTATTAGCTCGTTGCTGCGACCAGGTACCTTACTACATAATCTGTGCTAACGTATTTCGCCACGGGTACGTTACGGGCCAATAGCGAAGTGAGCATGCAATGCTCACAAAATCCGTCAAATCCGTCATCTCCGTGGTGCTAAAGCATGTTGCGCGAGTATGAAAATCCGTGCAATCGGTGTGATCCGTGAGCTGTAATATCAGAATGGTTTCACTGGACAGCAATATGTTCTTATAGTATAGGGAGAGCGAATTTCGGGCATAGGGAGAGCGGACTTTCTGTTGCTCCGACACTTTTTTCGGGCTCCCTATACCGTAATTATCTGCTGGCACCCATCACAACACGCCTGCACATACGATGGGGTGCAGACTGTGCAAACGGGCTGACGCCGTAGCGCTACAAATAGTAACGCTACGGCGTCAGCCCATTAACATATTAGCCCATTGTCACATTAGCACATGCTCAATCGCGCGCCCCCTTCAGCACCTCGGCGCATCTTTCCATCAACCATTTCGGGGTGGAAGTGGCGCCACAAATACCCACACTGCGTGCACCCTCAAACCACTCGGGGCGTATGGCCTCGGGAGTGTCTACAAGATAAGTGCGCGGGTTCACCTTGCGACAAGCCTCGTGCAGCACACGTCCGTTAGAACTTTTGAGTCCGCACACAAACACTATCACGTCGTGGCGTGAGGCAAAGGCGCGAATGTTTGGCAAGCGGTTGGCCACCTGGCGGCAAATGGTGTCGAAGTAGCGAAAATCTTCAACCCGTTCCATGTGCGCTGTAATATAGTCCACAATCTGCCGGAACACCTCAAGCGGTTTGGTAGTTTGAGAGAACAAGGCCACGGGGCGCGAAAAATCTATCTGCGCCGCCTCCTCCACACTCTCTATCACCAGCGCCTCGCCATTAGTCTGTCCCACGAGACCAAGCACCTCGGCATGTCCGCGTTTACCGTAGATAACGATTTGCGGGTGCGGATTTTCGGTATATACCTTTTTGATACGCCGTTGCAGTTGCAGCACCACCGGACAGGTGGCATCTATGATGCAGATGCCACGCTCACGTGCCAGTTCGTAGGTGGCAGGCGGCTCGCCATGTGCACGCAGCAGCACCTTGGTGCCTTGTGGCAGGTGGTTGAGCGCCTCGTGGTCGATGGTTTGCAAACCGGCCTTTCGCAATCGCTCGCATTCGCTGCCATTATGCACAATATCGCCCAAGCAGCAGAGCGCTGCCGACTGGGCCAATTCTTCTTCGGCCTTGCGTATGGCCGTTGTTACACCGAAGCAAAATCCTGATGATTCATCTATCTCTATGTGCATGGAGGGGGTATGGGGTTATGAGGTTATGGGGTTAGGGGGTTAAAAAGTTACTTTTATCTTTCTGAGCTATGCCTCGACCGTACATCTGCGAGCGCAGCCGCTACGGCGTCAGCCCATTGTGGCATATTGCCATATTATTATATAACCGAAGTCAATCACTTACTCAAGTTCCTGATTAAACAAGTGCGGGCTGAAGGCCCAATGGAGCACATAGCCCAGGGCAAGCGAAGCGACACCCTGGGTATCGCGTGTTGGAGCAGTCGCGCCCTGAAAGGGCAAAAGCTTTAAGCCATGCCGCAATTATTGCACAAGATATACATACACTTCAGCCCGCCTTGGCCAAATCTGCAGCCCATCACTTAAAGTCCACCGGTATCGTAATCTTAACAGGTGTAGGGTCGCCCTTGTCATCTGTGCCAGGCTTCCATTTAGGCATACGTTTTAGCGCGTCCATGGCAGCCTTGTATATTTTAGCGTCAAAGGCATTCTTCACCTCAAGGTCGGTAGTATAGCCCTTTTCGTCCACAATAAAGCAAATCGTGACAGAGCCCTTTTCATTGCGGTCAATACACTCCTGCGGATAAACGATGTGCTGGTCGAGCCAGCGCATAAAGGCACGCAGTCCGCCCGGAAACTCAGGCATCTGCGACACCTGTTCGGTAGGCACAATCTTCTCCTTGGCTATGGGCAGCGACTTGTCGTGAATGCCCGTAGTGTCCACAATTGGTGTGGTAATAACCTGCTGTTCGGGGTCGTAGTCTATGGGGCCGTCCTGTCCGATGGTTTCGAGCGGAGGCAGTCCGTCAACAATTTTTGGCCTTGCCGACTTGGCGCCCGGTGCCGTGCGCACCGTGGGAGCCTGGCGCGCTGTGGCCAGAAACTTCACCTTGTAGCCCTCCTTCAGTTCGGCAGGCTTTTTGGCAAAAGCGTCCTCGGCCTCCTTCATGCCGCGCATAGCCATTATGTGTGCATAGAGGGCCAGCGACCCCTGCGCACCCAGCAAGGCGCCCAAGGCGCCGAGCACAATGATGAGCACACGCCGGTAGCGGGCGCCCGTCTGCTCGCGCAGCTTGTAGGCGCCATACGCTTTGTTGCGGCCCTCAAACACCATGTCGCACCATTCCTTTGAATATATGTCTGACGAATGCACTGTTGTTGCCTCCTATTCGTTATTGTTCAGTCGGCGAAGTTACTGAAATCTGCGCGCAACGCAAAACGATAGATTAAAAGACTTGTGCCGCGTAATGATAATATGTATTAAAATGCCTGCGCTACCCCAGGTGCGCACTCCCAACTGCACCCTGCGTAATGGGGGTGTTTGTCCATGTTTTGCCTATGCCATGGGGATTTTGCCACCAATGCCCATTGCCAACAGTCATATTTGGGTTTGACGGGAATGTAAGATGTTACGGAGTTTGTCTGCATTCTCCGTAACTTTTTACACAGAACATTCTTTTTTCTCAATTAGTATCGTACCTTTGCATACAAAACAGGTTTCGACATGAATAAAGGCTCAATCATTGATACACTGCAACAACAAGGTGGGTTCATAACCACTGGCGAAGTGAAAAGCCGTGGTGAATATGAGCAACTCCGTCACGCTGCAGAAGAGGGGAATTTGGTGCGAATCAGAAAAGGGGTCTATGCAGAAACGTCCGCCTTGGCAAATAATATGATAGATGTTGAGCGGATCGTTCCTCGCGGAGTGCTTTGCCTATATAGCGCATTTTCCCATCATGGACTGTCTACGCAAGTTCCCTCGTCAACTTGCATCGCCATTGATGCCAGGCGCAAAGTACGTCTGCCTGACTATCCAATCATAGACCTTTACTATTGGAAGAAAGAATATTTGGAGTTTGGCATCATGCAAAAGGAGATATCGGGATATGATGTGCTTATTACAGACCTGGAACGGACAGTTTGCGATGCTGTGAAATACAGAAACAAGATAGGGCTTGATGTCTGTGGCGAAGTTATAGACAGCTATCTGAAAAAAGATAATCGTAATATCTCACTCCTGCATGAGTATGCACAGAAATTGAGAGTTAAAAACATATTGACTACATATTTGGAGACAAGATTGTGACAAAGAATATAGGGCGGTCTATTAAGACACGTTTGCTTAACCTTGCCAAAGAGGAGAAGCAAGAGTATATGAAGGTGCTGGTTAGATATTTGCATGAGCGCTTGCTGTTCCGCATATCTGCAAGTCCTTACAAAAGTAATTTCCTGCTGAAAGGCAGTTCTTTATTGTTTGCATTGGATGGTTTCAAAGCTCGTCCAACAATCGACATCGACCTGTTAGGGGAGTGCATCAGTAATGAGAGGGAAAGCTTGAAAGAAACGTTCGAGAAAATTTGCAACATAGAATGTGAAGATGATGGCGTTACTTATGATGCAACTTCGCTTGAATTAGAACCGATTGCCGTTGAAAAGAAATATCCAGGCACTTGTGTAAAAGTGGTGGCTCACTTAGATACGATTGTGCAACAGATATCTGTTGATATAGGCTTTGGCGATGTGGTAACGCCTTACCCGCTTTCTTTGGATTATCCGTTGCTGCTGCCCAATGTTCCAGCTGTGGAACTATACGCTTATTCTTTGGAAACATTAATAGCGGAGAAATTTCACGCAATGGTCGACCGTGACGAAAGCAATAGTCGCATGAAAGATTTCTTTGATGTGTATCAGTTGTTTGCCAACCATATAATAGACCGAGAACTACTGTCGGAAGCCATTGTCTGTACATTCAAAAACAGAAATACCCCTTACAGAGCAAACCTTATGCTTTTTAGTGATAAGTTCGCTACAGATACGACACGCAATGCTTTGTGGAAGGCTTTCTTAAAGAAGATACGTTGGAAGGAGCGGCTTGAATTCTCTGTTGTAATGAAGTGCATTAAAGAGAACCTGCAAGAGTATTGGAGTGAAGCAATACTTGGATAAGTCATAAGATGCAAAAGGCAAATAAATAAGGCTACTTGCCTATGCAATGTGGCTTTTTTATTGATGTTTGCCTATGCAATAGGAATAAATTGCCCTTGTTTTGCCTATGCAATGTGACATTTTTATCAATGTTTGCCTATGCAATAGGAACAATTTACCCTTGTTTTGCCTATGCAATGTGATATTTTTATTGCTGTTTGCCTATGCAATAGGAATAAATTGCTCTTATTTTGCCTATGCATTGTGACATTTTTACAGGCAGGGCGGCCGCCCCAGCCTCAGCTTATGTGAAAAACCACGGCGCCAGCCTTATGTTACTTATGTAGCTTATGTACTTATGTCTCCCGCGGTAAGCGGCACAAGGGCGAACTGCCCTTAAAAACACAGAACAAAGTTTATTACTCCAAATGTCGGATAATATATATTCCTGATCAGTTCACTATAATTGATTTGGGTGGCGCATTGACGAAGTCGGGTGATACATTGCTGTCCGGCCAAACGCCTAAGCACCACATAGTAATGCTTAGGCGTTTGACCGGACAGCAATATATTGTTATATACAACTTGAAAAACGTCAATATAGCTACGGCGTCAGCCATCATCAGCACATCAGCATTTCTCGCGTGCTTTGCGCGCCTTATTTATTCTTTCGTCTCACATTAAACTTGATGCCCCCAGCTTTGCCAGCGTGGTACGCCATGTCGCTTTTGCCGTCGTGCGTCAGTTTGTACACTTTGAGCATATCCCCCTCGGCAAACAAGTCGCAGCAGAAGGTGTCTCCCACGCTGAGTTGCGCATTACGGCTCCTTGTCACCTCAAACATATTGTTGCCCAAACACCGGAACGTACAGCTGCGGTCGGGCAGCCAGCGCACTATCACCTCGTCGCCAACCTGCAATCCATTAGACAAGCACGCTTTGCTGAAAAACATTTCGCTCTGCGATGCAATCGTATGTCCCCCCTTACAGAAATACCCCCCCGGTTGCAAAAATCTGCAAAATCGTCAAATCCCAAGAAATTAGCGATCACGTTCAGCGTATTTTTGCTGGGTTTGCTTTCCTGGTCGTGAATATACCCCCACATGCGTTTGAGTGTGGTAGTACTGATATATTCGTGGCATTCGGCAAGCAGCAGTTCGCTCAGATACGCAAAGTCGTGGTTGCGTTTCATTTTAAGCCCGGTCCTTTCCTCTAAGGCATGTAGCAGTTTATTTTTCATTTTAGCAAAATTTAGTATCTCTATGGGTCGAAAAAGTAGGAAACTCTCCCGTACCCATTGTTTGGCGGCGTATTCCTCACCCATTTGTTATGCAAAAGTAGCAATTTGTGCGCACAAAAAGCATACGAGTCTTAAATAGGACAAAAAGGACAATGTAGGATTAGATGGAAGTGTCGTATATTTGCGAACAGATATAGGAGTTGATAAAAGCTGTTATATCATTTCCTCAAAAATACTAAATACTATAACCATATAAAAACAAAAGTACTATGGACGTAAATGTTATTCAGTTCCTTCATCCAGGTGAAGAACATGGCGTTGATGACAGGAAAAAGATGATTAAGTACTGGAATCATGGCCCACACAAACGTAAGTTTTTGAAAGCGCGAGGTCAGTATGTGACCGATGTTGCTCGTGGTACTCTTTCGGAAGAGATGCCACTCTTGTTTTGGGGTGAGTGGGAACCCAACTCTCACGTAGTAGAAGAATTTAGCCCCGTCAAAAAGTTAAAGCTGTGGCCTCGCTATCTGCATGAGCCTTACTTGCCATCAAGCAAGAAATCTGCCGTATTGTCACCTGTTTCTACTCCAACTCCATGCATAGGGTCTTGTGATGAAACCAAGAAGCCAAAGGGTGGTTGTATAACAGATTGGGACAACGATTGCTGCCAAAATACCGATCCTTTCGTTTTTGGCGAAGCGTTCATATACAGCCTTTGTCAGCAGTGGAGAGAGTATAAAAAAGGACATTTGCATACGACCTATCTGAGCCGATTGCCTATTGGTAGTCTGATCCTTTTTGGTTCGAAAGTGATGCTTGATACGGGAGGTACTAAAGAAGATGCTTTTGCCCTTGATACCGTTTTTGTGGTAGGCGACAGTCGTCCGTATACCATCAAGAATTACAAAACAGATTTGGCGGGCTTCATTCCCAAGGACTACGGCTATATTATGGGCTTTGACCATGCACGGGGTGCAGGAGTAAGCATGAACATAAGATGCTACAAGGGTGCCACACCAGCTAATCCCGTGAATGGCATGTATAGTTTCTCACCTTGCCAAGTGGCTGACCCCCAAGGAGGCAAGTCTTTCCATAAGGTAATAATCAAAAAAACAGATGGATTGAACGATTATATCAACGTGAAAGTGCAGCAAGGTTTCAAAGGCAGTATCACAATACCCGATAGTGAAGCCCAAAAGGTGTGGACTAAGGTATGTGAGATCGTTGAGAATCAAGGATGTCTGCAAGGGGTTAATTTCCAATACTAATAATTTGAGGTTTGAACAAATAAAGCTCGTTGCAAGCTTATCAAGTTTATTAGGAAAACCTTTAATTAACCTTGAAACGCATGGATTAAAGGGTGGCTCTATTAATTCAAATGATGTTTTTGCGGGATTTTTAAGAGTGGGTGAAAAAAGAATACTCTTTCAAGTTCAAGAGCCTGCAAATCATACATCAGAACTGAATATTTAATTCGTTCAGAATGAATAGGGCTACCCTTTCGTGCTACTAATCAATACAAGCGCATTCGTTATGAAAGAAGATAATGCAATGAAAAAGATCATTGAGTCATATCTTGAACGAGGATTTGGCTCTATGAACAAGAACGATTTCGAGGTGTATATTTTCTCATGGCTCATTCAGAATCACTCAAACTATAAGAATGCAAGTGATAATGAAATAAGTCGGAAACTTAAAATTCCCGAATCGAAAATTAAACGTCTTCGTTACGAAGCAGAACTAAGGTATGGCAACAATGATACAGGCGTGTTGTGGCAGAATTTGCGTAATTACCTTTCGATTGTCAAATACCGCAAAACAGAAGATAATGTATTGCGCTTTTCTATCCCCGACAAACAGGTGCGTCTGTTTCTTAAAGACCAGTTGCAGAAAGGGCATCGCTTCTGCGACAGTTCGTTTTCTGAAAACATTGTGGTCATCAGCATTGATGATTTGCTCTATTTGCTGGATAACGGAGTTGTTTCCAAAGAAGAAAAAGCTAAGATTATTCAGCAAGTGAAATCTACCTACAAAGGGAAAGATTTGCCGCAAAGTGTATCTGAGGCCATTAAGATATGTGCAAGCGATGCTGCGGAAAAACTGCTCTCCAACGTGTTTAATCCCGCAACGGCTTCGTGGTTAGTGGAAAGAGTAAAAGATAGTATGACAAGTATAAATAAATAATTAATTATGAAAAAAAATAGGTGCATAGTCAGTGTATGCCATGCCTTGATGCTTATGGTACTCCTGTTAGGATTGCCGTCTTTAAGCTATGCATATGATTTTGTAGAGAACGGCTTTGGGTATAATAGATTAATTTTTCCTGATAATGCGGTTGAAGTAGGGTGCTATCGTAATTTAGAAGGAGAGGTGCAAATCCCCAGTTCTATGTCTCATAGAGGGAAGACGTATAAGGTAATCCAAATTGCTTATGAAGGGTTTAAGGATTGCAGAGGAATGACCTCTGTTACAATTCCACGTGGTGTGAACTACATAAGTCCTGGAGCCTTTGAAAACTGTAGCGGTCTGACTTCTATCACGCTTTCAGAGGGTGTAACTTCAATAGGAATTTCTTCCTTCAAAAATTGTAGTGGCTTGACTTCTATCACGCTTCCAGAGGGTGTAACTTCAATAGGCGAATCTGCCTTCTCAGGTTGTAGAAACTTGACTTCTATCGCGTTTCCAAAGGGTGTAACTTCAATAGGTGCGTCTGCCTTCTCAAGTTGTATAAACTTGACTTCTATCGCGATTTCAATAGGCGAATCTGCCTTCTCAGGCTGTAGAAACTTGACATCTATCACGATTCCAAATGTAACTTCAATAGGTGCGTCTGCCTTCTCAGGCTGTGGAGGCTTGACTTCTATCACACTCCCAGTGAGGGTTCCAAATACTACTACGATAGGAGATTATGCCTTTTCAGGCTGTAGTGGCTTGACTTCTATCACGATTCCAAAGGGTGTAACTTCAATAGGTAGGTCTGCCTTCTCGGGCTGTAGTGGTTTGACTTCTATTGTAATTCCCGAAAGTGTAACAAAAATGGGCAGTGACCCCTTTAAAGGTTGTGATCGTTTTGTTTCCATTTCTATACCAAGTGATTTTGTAAAATATATTCAAAACTTTGCAAATCTAAAATCACTTACTGTTTTCGGAGATGTTAATTTCAAGGCTGGTGATGTCAAATATTCAAATCGGTCTTTGGATTCTATTACTGTAGCAGATGCAACTTATATCGGGTCAGAAGCTTTTAAAAATTGTCATGACCTGACTTACCTTTCCATTCCAAATAGTGTTACATCAATAGGTCGTGATGTATTTTATGGTTTATGGAATTTGTCTTCCCTTACAATTCCATGCCGATATATAGATGATAATATTCTAAAATGCTCACGTTTGCGATCTCTTACTGTTTATGGAGAAGAGATTTCCCATGCATGTTCTCAATTACTTGCAAAAAATCCATCTTTAACAACGCTTACTATAAAAGAAGCAACTTCAATAGGCGAGTCTGCTTTCTCAGGCTGTAGTGGCTTGACTTCTATCACGCTTCCAGAGGGTGTAAAAACAATAGGAAATTCTGCCTTTGCAGGCTGTAGTGGCTTAACTTCTATCACGCTTCCAAGGACTGTAACTTCAATAGGGAATTCTGCTTTTGCAGGTTGTAGTGGCTTGACTTCTATCACGATTCCCGGTGTATATAAAATAGGAGAATATGCCTTCTCAGGCTGTAGTGGCTTGACTTCTATCTCGCATCTAATAGCAGACAATATAGGAAATTATGCCTTTGCAGGTTGTAGTGGCTTGACTTCTATCTCGCCTATAGTAGCAGAAAATATAGGAATTTCTGCCTTTGCAGGTTGTAGTGGCTTGACCTCTATCGAACTCGCAGCACGTAAAATTGGAAATTCTGCCTTTTCAAATTGCAGTGGCTTGACTTCTGCCACAATCTCAGCCAGAATGAAAATCTTCGGTTCCGGTTATCATGCAATTTCAATAGGGAATTCTGTCTTTTCCGGCTGTAGTAGCTTGACCTCTGTCACGCTCCCAGATAATGTAACTTGTATAAGTGATTCTGTCTTTTCCGGTTGTAGTAGCTTGGCTTCTATCACGCTACCAGACAGTGTAACTTCAATATGCAGCTATGCTTTTGATGGTTGTACTAACCTTCAAAGTGTGAATATATCAACGAAGCTAACAACCCTTGGCCGTGCTGCCTTTAGAAATTGTAGCAGCATAAACCAAGCCTTATCCATTCCTAATACTATAACATCAGTTGCTGACGAGACTTTTGCCGGGTGCAGCAATATTCCCTCTATAAGGTTGACAAGTATGGTGACAAGCATAGGTAATAATGCGTTTGAAGGCTGCAAGGCTATTAAGGCATTCTCATTTCCTTCGAAAATAAGTACCATCGGAAAATCAGCCTTTCGCTATTGCAGTAATCTCGCGTCTGTTGTATTACCTTCAACGGTAACTAAACTTGGTGATTTTGCATTCGCAGATTGTGAGAACTTGGAATCGGCTACAATAAACTCTAGCATTGAAGTAAATTATTCTATTTTCGAGAATGACAATAAATTAAAGAAATGGGATTTTAAAGGTAATTATACAGATGGCGTGGCAATATACGATACCAAACGGACAAAGTTGATTAAGGTAATGAATACGTCAATCGAAGAATACAGTACCTATCCTTATGATATTTGGGTTATTGGGCCACATGCTTTCGCGAACTGCAAAAATTTGATTCGCATTCGGATCGGCTCACCAGAATATTTGAGTACTATTGGAGATAGTGCGTTCCTAAATTGTGAAAAACTTAAAATTGATTTTTCAAAATTCCCTTCAACACATATTGGAAATGGTTGTTTTGCAAACTGTCGTAGCCTGACAGATGTAATTGTGTCAGGAGGTAGATCAATAGGGTCAAGTGCATTCGCTGGTTGTAGTGGTCTGAAGACTGCCAAGTTTTCCTCTAGTTGCTGGTATATTCCAGACGCATTATTTAAAGACTGCTCCGAATTGCAGCGTGTAGAGATAAACAATAGAAAACTTGAAGAAATTGGAAGTGAAGCTTTCATGAATTGTAAAAATTTGACTTATCCATGGGATTTTTTGTATGAAAATCTAAGGATTGGCAAAGATGCCTTTATCGGCTGTACGAGTTTGAATAGAATTAGAGTACGAAATGTATTGCCGCTTTATTCAATGGAAACATTTGCAGCGAACACAATAGTATATGTACCTCTGGGTTGCAAAGAGCAATATCAAACTATTTTGCCAGAGTGTACGATTTACGAGGTTGGCGATAAAGAAAGTATTGAATGCAAGGAACTCCTTTCATTGTATAATAGTTATAATGAGTTAGACTATCAGCCGCTTGTTCACAATGACCTAAGTACGGGAGATAATGTGCTGACAGAGGCATCCCAACTCAGTGCAAACTTTATAGATGATTATGAGGGTTCGTTGGACGCTTTGGTAGACAACTCTGATGACACCTATTTCCTATCACCTTGGGATAAGGATAATCCAACAAAGGCCTATCATTACATTCAAGTGGATTTGAAAAAGGCATACAAAGGTCTTAATATTTCTTTCAAGCGTCGCAATACCAGTGATCCTTCAGCACCTACAAAGGTGCGTGTATTCGTCACCAATACGCCGAATGACGAGAATAGTTGGATAGATTGTGGCATAGCGTCTCTTAATTATAATGGTCTTGAAGCGACAATTAACTCGCATTATTATGATAAAATGCGCTATGTACGATTACAGGTTGAAGCTACTACAGACAATGCTAAGGATAATGGCAACCTCTTCTTCGCTCTGAATAAACTTGTAATCAAGCCAGGCAGTTTTAATGTTCCTATTGAAAAATGGGATGACGGATTATACTATGCTATTAAAGATAAGTCTATTCGTGAAACTTTTAATAAAGGAACTTTAATGGGTACTGTTCCTTTAGAATTAGGTTATTTCGATTTCGAGAAATTCTTTCTCTCTTTGAGTTTTTCAAGCCCCATCGAGTATTGTATAATAAAATATCTAAAATCAAGTGATAACCCCGCGAAAAAAATGTGGGTTGATACTTATGCTGAAAGAGATTGCTTTGATGCAGATTACCGTTATTTCGATGAATCTACAGGCATTTATTGCAAACAGTCTGAACATCCGTTTAGTTCATTACTTCTTGGAGCTAACTCAGGCAAATTACAATCTGCTCACATATACACACGTCCTCCCAAGGCTGATTTGATGCCTTGGTACAGACGGGATGCTATAAAGAGTATGCTTAGTAAATATGATAACGAGAATTCTCTGAGCAAGAAAGATTACGAAATCTTGCAGAATTACTGCAATGATATTACACGATGCGCTCAAACTGGTAGATATGTAGATTTTTTAGATTACGATTATTTGACTTTTTATGCAGATTACCCCGCAGTGGTACCTATGCTTGTTAAAGCCGGAATTGTGAAAGAAGAAAATGGCGAATTGGTAGTAGACTACATCTATAATGAAGGTGATGTAATTCCTGCTAACACGGGCGTAATACTTAAAGGCAACTGCCGAGGAAATGCCTACGTTATGAAAGAAGGAACTACTGACGCAACGTCTCCTGAGGGTAACTTGCTGCATGGCACTATCGATGACGAAGAAACCTGTGTAGATGGTTGCAGTCGTTATTATATGTTGTCGTACGACAAAGCCACGGATTGTCGTTTGGGCTTCTACTGGAATGGTGAAAATGGCCCCCAACCATTTATCAACAGGGCTTACAAGGCTTATTTGGCTATCCCTGACACATACAACGCAATGGGCAAAGATAGTTTCAGTCTTGCCGAAATGGAGGAGAACCATGGTGAAATAACCCATATTTCTTCAGTCAGCAATGATAAGGGGCATGTTGAAGGCGACATCTATGGCATTGATGGACGTAAAATAGATGCCACGAACATCAAGCAATTGCCCGCTGGTGTTTACATCGTGAATGGCAAAAAGGTGATTGTAAAATAATAAGAACACAAAATAGGAGGGGCGGACAAGATAACCTCATTTGGCAAGTGCCGCCCTTCTTTTTTAAGCAAAAGAAAAAACAGAAATGAAGAAAAAATATTTCGCTCCAAAGAGCAACGTAATTAAGTTTGAAATGTGCGATGCGATGATGCTTCTTCCCCAATCAGAACAGGGCAAAGAGCAGTTGTCTGGCTCTAAAGATGATTGGAAAGATAATGTAAAGTGGGATAGCACAGAAGACGAATCATGCTAAATTGACAGTCCCAAATAAGAACGCGGATATAATGGTTCATAAGGTTGAACTTTATGTCTGCAAAGCGAGGCGGCCTGCTGGCATCAAGATGAGTGTGGTTGTTTATCAGCAAAGAAACTGATGGATAATACAAGAATCGTGATGTGCTAAGCAGGCGTCCTCGTTTTTTTATGTGCGAATTTGCGTCCGGTGAAACGTAACCATACGAATGGATTCAAGCACCAAACGCAAGCACCAAACGCAAGCACTAATGGGGGCGACGCGTCCCGCGT
>OBAD01000061.1_pt1 | contig 29802 bp, 16 predicted proteins | sample 1494861 | NCBI WGS metagenome assembly OBAD01 (sample SAMEA3360681, study PRJEB22359) | human gut metagenome | biome: ENVO:urban biome; feature: ENVO:human-associated habitat; material: ENVO:feces | place: Bangladesh | collected 2011
TCACAAAATCCGTAAAATCCGTCATCTCCGTGGTGCTAAAGCACGTTGCATGAGCTAAAAAATCCGTGTAATCGGTGCGATCCGTGAGCAATAATATCAGAATGGTCTCACCGGACAGCAATAATTTAGTGTATGAACATTGCCTTATTTTCCCGACGCGAGACGCGTCGCCCCCATTAGAGGTTGCGTTTTGAGGCAAGAGCTGGTGAGGTGCGGAAAAAACTGTTGCGGGAAAAAGAAAAAAACAATAACGGGAAAAAGAAAAAACAATAACGGGAGATAGAAATTACTGTCTGATTGACAGATAATTCTATCTCCCGTTATTGTTTTATAGTAAAGCTACATCCGTGCCGTTAGCGAACGATGCGCACCTTGCGGCCGCCAATCAGGTATAAGCCGTTAGGCAGCGCCTTGACGTCAGACAGCGTGGCCTGGCGCATGATAAGACGGCCCTCGATGTTGTACACATCGGCACGACCCGTGCTGCCAAGCGCCTGCATGATAGCCGTTACCTTGGTAAACTCACCCGTCACCTCCACATCATGTGCCGGCATCGTAGCAGGTATTTCGCTCCAGCCCATAAATATGTAGCCCTCTTTGGTGGGAGCCTCTTCGGGGGTGATGGCAGTGCCATAAGTCACGTCAATTTGCTTGTACACCTCACCGTCCACCTTGTAGACGAGTTTGTAAGTGTTCGCTGTAAAGCTACCCGTCACCTCCACATCGTTTGCCGGCATTGTAGCGGGTATTTCGCTCCAGCCGCTGAAAGTGTGACCCTCCTTTTCGGGAGCAGCCTCGGTGGCGGGGGCAGTGCCATAAGTAACCTCGGTGGTCTTGTACACCTCGCCGTCCACCTTGTAGACGAGTTTGTAAGTGTTAGCAGTAAAGCTACCCGTCACCTCCACATCGTGTGCAGGCATCGTAGCCGGTATTTCGCTCCAGCCGCTGAAGGTGTGGCCCTCCTTTTCGGGAGCAGCCTCGGTGGCAGGGGCAGTGCCATAAGTAACCTCAGTAGTCTTGTACACCTCACCGTCCACCTTGTAGACGAGTTTGTAAGTGTTCACCGTAAAGCTACCCGTCACCTCCACATCGTGTGCTGGCATGATAGCGGGTATTTCGCTCCAGCCGCTGAAAGTGTGGCCTTCCTTTTCGGGAGCAGCCTCGGTGGCGGGGGCAGTGCCATAAGTAACTTCGGTGGTCTTGTACACCTCACCGTCCACCTTGTAGACGAGCTTGTAAGTGTTCACCGTAAACTCACCCGTCACCTCCACATCGCGTGCCGGCATCGTAGCCGGTATTTCGCTCCAGCCGCTGAAGGTGTGGCCCTCCTTGGTGGGAGCAGCCTCGGTGGCGGGGGCAGTGCCATAAGTAACCTCGGTAGTTTTGTACACCTCGCCGTCCACCTTGTAGACGAGTTTGTAAGTGTTCACCGTAAAGCTACCCGTCACCTCCACATCGTGTGCTGGCATCGTAGCGGGTATTTCACTCCAGCCGCTGAAAGTGTGACCCTCCTTGGTAGGAGCAGGCTCGGGAGTGACAGCATCACCATAGGTTACAGGCACCATTGTGTACGTCATGCCGTCCACAATGTAAATAAGCCGGTAGGTGTTTATTTGCCACTGCGCGGTGAGTGTGAGGTCGCGTGCCGGCATGGTAGCGGGCAGTTTCTCGTTCCAGCCCATGAAGGTATAGCCCTCGCGTGTGGGCGCGTCGGGAGCCGTGATGACGGTGTTGTAGTCCTGCGTGATGGGCGCCACCTCGCTGCCACCGTTGGCGTCGAAGGTGATGGTGTATTGGTTTATTACAAACTCACCCGTCACCTCCACATCGTGAGCCGGCATGGTGAGCGGCAGTCCTGTCCAGCCGCTGAAAGAGTGGCCCTCGCGTTCGGGGTATTCGATGGGAGTGAGTGTTGTGCCGTATGGCACCTCCTCAGAATAGTGTTCCACGCCACCGACTTTGTATGTCAGAGAGTAGCTGCGTGCAGCGTTGAGCACCAGCGGACTGCCGGGTCGGCCGCCCAAACCTTGCGACTCGAAGGTGATGTCGCCGCTCTCGGGCTGCAGGTTGAGCACCTCGCCCGTGTCGGTGTTGCGCAGGCGCAGAACGATGTTTTCGCCCTGCGGCTGATTGCTGCGCACGCGCAGGTAGAGCCATTGCGCCTCGTCCTTGGTTTGCACCTCGGCCGTGCCGCGGCATTCGTCGCCCACAAAGGCTCCCACCTCGTAGTGGCTGAAGTCGGTTATAGGCGTGCCGTCAAACACGATGTTGGCGTAGAGCGTCATGTCGTATTTGTAGTCGTGCGGATTGACCGTCCATGGCGCCTCGCTGCCGCTGTTTTGGGCGCGTGCGCCGAACACGCTGAGCAGCAGTGTGGCTATGAGCAGCCACAGGCTTTTCGTGTGTATATGTGTCATGTTTGTGTCTGTATTTATTGTTGGTTGACTGGTTTACGGGTTAACGGGTTGACAGGTAAGTATGTTTTGCATTGTCAATATGCAGATAGTGTAACGGCATTTGGCAAGATGTACAAACTTACCCGTCAACTCATCAACTCATTCCCCAGTTTACTTCACCACTTGCTTGCGCACGGTGGTAGAACCATCAAGTCCGGTAGTCTTGATAATGTAGAGTCCCGGCTGCGTCACGTTGTTCACACGCTGTCCGCCCACGGTATAGATGCCATTGGGCAGGTTGGTGTGCGAAGTCACGTTACCGTCAATGCCGGTGGCTGTGCCATCGAGGTGCAGCACATAAGGCGCTCCGGTAGTGCCGAGCATGTCGGCAGCAAAGGCCGTAGTGTTGCTGATAGGCATCATTTCGCCCGAAAGTGCGTCGTAGGCAGCAAAGTTGATGGTTTCGTTGCCCAAGCCGTACACAGCGAGGAAAATCATGCCATCAGCCTCGATGTTGGCAATGCCGCGGCATTCGCCCTCGCTCAGAGCCACCACCTGGCTGCCCTCGCTCAGTGTGGCGCCACTCAGTGTGGCCACAATGGGCATCATGTTGGGGTAGCGGTGTCGGTTAAGCTCGTAGGGTGCAGCCTTGGTCTGCAGGCGGTGCGCACCGTAGAGCGCTTGCGCGTTGGCCACCGACGATACGGCATTGTAAGCAAAGCTCTTGTCAGAGCCCGACTTGTACAGATAGCCGCGTCCGGGCTGCATGAGTTGCAGTGAACCAGTCCATTCGCCGTCGGCAGTGTAAGTGGCAAATCCGCCATCGAGCGTTTCAATGCAGTCGTCGGTGTCAGGTTCGAGCAAGGCGAGTGCATCGTTGAGCGACAGCGCCGTGCCGAGCGGATAGCCGAGCCAGTTCCAGCCGCGCACCAGTTCAATTTGTGTGGCGGTGGGGTTATACTGTTCGCCGGCGAAAGCCTTCTCGGCCGTGGCCGGAGCGAGCAGTTTCATAGTCTCGGCAGCATTGATGCTCAGCAGGTTGCCCACCAGTCCGAGGTCGGGGTCGGCAATGGCCTCGCGCTCCTGCGTCACGATGCGCGTAGCCACACCGTTCAGTTCGGTAGTGGCAAGCGGCGATGCCAAGTCGTGCGAGTTCCAGTTCCAGCCCTCGGCCAGCAGCAGTTTCACGCTGCTCTGTCGAATGGTGTAGTCAAAAGTCTGCACCTCGCTCTCGTCGGCATTGATGCCCACGGCCATAGCCTTGATGGTGACGGCATCGTTGATAACGATGGGTCGCTCATACTTGATGCGTGTGGCGGCGTCGCAGGGACATGAACCGTCGGTGGTGTAGTAAATGGTAGCCCCCTCGCTCTCGGTAGTGAGTGCGATGGTCTGTCCGCGATATACCGCCGTGCCGCTCAGTCGTGAGGCACGTGGTGCCTTTACCGCGTTGAGCAGTGCGGGATCCACCACATTAACCATGGTAGTAGCCTCGAGCCCGGCGTCGGGCATGGCATACTTGATGGCCGTGGCACCCGGCAGTTGTGCGTTGATGGTAAAGGTAGCGTGTCCGTCGGCATCGAGCGTAAGTTCGGTGGCGTCGGTAGCAGCAATGAGGTCAGAAGCCGAGCCAAGCGTGATAGTCTTGCCAGCGGCAGCCTCGGCAGGCTGTGCGGCCACACTTACGGTGAGCTGTGCGTTGTAGGCAATGTTCACCACATTGTCCACCACAATTTCGCGCACCTTCTTCTCCACGTCGAGTTGTTGTTCAAAATTGTCGGTCATGCCAATGCCGGCATAGCTCTGTACGTTGCGCGACACGATGATGCGTGCCTCGTCGTAGTAGCCCAGTCGGTCGGTGGCCAGTCGCAGGCGCGATGCGTACTGCTGTTCGCTGCCTTCAATGGCCGCTTCGGCGTTGAGCAACTCAATTTGTGCGTCGGTAATGAGCACCTCGGTGTCGGCCGACTTACACTTGATGTAGATGTTGTCGGCAGTGAGTGTGGCGGGGTCCATATATTTAGAGAACTGCAGTTCCACGCCGTCCTCGTAGGCGCGTGCGCTCACCACTTCGGGCTGTGAGTTTTGCACCATGCCAATGTTCACGTCCATTTGTGGCGGTGGCACGGGCAACCATTCCGACTGTGCGGGCTGGTAGCCCTCCTTTTCAAATCGCACTTGCCACAGGCCTTGTGGCACGTCCCACTGGTACATACCGTTTTCGTCGGTAAAGAGCGGGTTTTGCTGTGCATAGTCCTCGGCATTCCACAGCACAACGTTCTCGTGCAAGTCGCCGTACATGTCCTCCACCGTCTCCTTGTAGTAGCAGGTGGCAGTTACGCCTTGCAGACGGTTAGACGACACGCCTTCGTAGACGTAGCCTGAGGGGTCGACAATCGGGTTGACGCCCGGGTGAGTGGGTTCTTTGCGCTTGTTCACCTTACCGTATTTGCCGCCGCACTTGAGATTTCCGATGGCAATCCAGTATTGTGCCTTGAGCGTGTTGAACTTTTGTTCAATGCTGAAGTACTTAGAGCATTCGGCATAGCCGTTGAGAATGCCAGAGGCGAACCACAATCCGAGTTCGAGCGGCGGGTACTCCCAGCTTACGAGTGAGGCAATGTCAACTCCGATGGCACCCGCTTCGGCACCGAGAATACGCTTGTAGTTGTTGATGAGGTCGCAGCCGTCGGCAAAGATGTTGTCGCGCAGCGCGATAGCAGCCTCTTCGTTACCCTTGCAAGGTATACGCTTGATGATAGCGTCAAGCAGACCAATCCAGTCGTTTATATCTTGACTGGCCGCATCGAGGTCGTCGTAATAGGTGAGCAGTTCGAGGAACACGCCGAAGCCGCCAATCAGCTTGCCCCCAACCTTGGCATACTTGCCAAGCTTGCTGCCGCCCTTAACGGGAGACTTAGGCAGTTTGTCGAGTGGCTTCTTAACAAGGTTGTAAGTCTTTTGTGCCACTTTCTGCATGCTCTTGAAATCACCGATCTGCTTTTCAAGCTTCTTGGCGTACTGGGCCAGCTTTCGCATCTCGGCTTTGTATAGTTTGACCGTTTCAATGTTGGCTTCGCGCTTTGCGGTGAGCTGTGCTATGAGTTCGGTGTTGTCAGCATTTTGCGCAATTTGATAGTTGATGTTAACGTTCTCGTTGATCAGATCCTTTATGAGCTTTTTTCTGAATGCAATCGCTTGGTGAGTGTTACCAAGTTCCTGTTGGCGTGCAGCTATTTTGCCAGCCACTCTGGCCTTAGCCTTGTCGAGTGCGTTGGCAATTTTGGCGTAAGCCGCTTTAAGTCCCTTTTCGTATACGCAGCACAGGGCATCCTTGATGTCGAGCGTCAGTTGTGCGTTGGCGCGCCATTTTGGCAGTGCATCGTCGGCGTTGGTGCCAGTACCTAAAGCCACCAGTCTGTTGGTGAAGGTAATCATCGTGTTGATGCAGTCGGTCCAGTCGTTCACGCCCTCGATAAACTCGTCAAGCTTTCGGCTCTTGGTGGCAGCGACAGTGTCTGTCACCTCAATTTTGTAAAGCTTAGAGTTGGCCGGGTCAATGAAGGTGGCACCTCTGTCGGCCAGCAAATAATATATCTTGGTACTGTCGCTCATCTGAAGTGCAGTGTAATGCTGTGCAATGAGCTGCGCCTCGTCCACAGTGGCGAGTGTTTGAGTGGTAATGGTGTATTGCTTGCCATTGTTCTCAAACGAAGCGTTGATGTCGCCCTGTGGCACTTGTGCCTTGATGATGTCGGGGTTGAACCCAAATTCGTTGAGCAGCGAGTCAGCTCCAGTGGTTTGCAGCGTGGCGAACCATTGATTGTACTCTTGTTCAAACTCTTGAAGCTTGGTGTCAAGCTCGTCAAAGTAAGTCTCCGACGGCTCCACAGGTTCGGCATCGCCCACCACCTTGCTTACCAAGGCGTTAAGTTGCTCGGCATCGATGTCTTCACTCTCGAGCAAAGTTTCGAGTTCGCTGCAAGCAGTTTCCTCGGCAGTGGTTTCGGGGTTGAGCAGTTCGTTTTTGAGCTGCGTAACCTGCTCCTTGGTGTCGTTGAAGTCGGCCTCGACAAAGGCTGCGGCATCTTGAATGAAAGTGCGCGAGCCAACGATGGGGCTGAAGAAGTTGTAGTCGACACTGATGTTGGCGGGTAGTGCGCTGGTGTCGAAGTTGTGCGAACCAACCCACTTGCCCTGCTGTGCGCTGTAACGGCACGGCACTTCAACCACCTTGCCATTGTTGGTAAACACGTTGACAACCACGTCGTTGATGCCAGTAGAGTCGGGCTGGGTGAAGGCCACTACAAAGGTGAAGAGCGCATCGCCCGCAAACGAGTAAGAGCTGGCATCGGTGGTGTTGTTGGCAAAGTTCCAAGTGATGGTGTTGTTCTGACCAAGTGTGTAGAACGACATGGCCACCGACTTAACCTCGGTGTATTGCTCGTCGTAGGTGCAAGTCTTGGTCTCGGTAGCCATTTCCATGCCGTTGCTGGTAACAATTTTGGCACTGATGTCGTGGTCGGTAAGGTTGTAGGCCGATGCTATGAGGCAACTGGCCGACCAATAGCCGTTGGCCAGAGCCTTGGTGCTGCCTATGAGTTCGGTGCCATCGTAAATTGACACCTCGGCGCGCGACTGTGCCACACCGCTCACTACTATCTCGCGGGTGCGGGTGCGCTCGGGCACACGTATCGACACGTCCTGCACGGCATACTGTGCCGAACCAATGGGCTGCACCATGTCCTTGCCTTTGAGGCGGAAGGCCACTGAGGCGTTGGGGGCGAAGGTGCCGCTCTGGGTGGGAATGACGCAGAAGCGCACGCGGTCGGTTATGTGACTGTTGTCGAGCGGCACGGTGATGGTGCGTCCGTTGAGTTGGTAGTACGACACGGCAGAACCAATCATGAGCGAACCGTCCACCATGTTGGTGCCCTCGGGCAGCTCAAACTGCAACTTGACACCCGACACATTGTCGCGGTAGACACTCTTAAAGTCCACCTTGGCCGTGAGGGTGAGGTAGTTGCCAGCCACGATGCTGCTCTTGTTGGCAGTGAACGAGGTGTTGGCGCCGGTGTAGTAGAACTTGCTCTCGTCGAAGTAGGGCACCACGGCGTTTTTGGCCGGTGTGATGAGGCCGCTGCGCACTGTGACGCGGTTGGCCACATAGTCGGTGCCGTTGATGAGGCCCGCCTGGTCGAACTGGCTGAGGTTGTACACAGAGTTGAAAAAGTCGCTCTGTCCCATGGTGACGAGGGTGTACTCTCCGTCCTTGAGTCCGCTGATGGTGAGGTCGGCGGCGGGGTAGGTGTAACGGTTGAGCAAGTTGCCCTGTGCGTCGTAAAGAATGGCCAGCACGGTGGGGTTCTCGGTGGTGGTGTACACGGCGCGTATGCCGCCCAGCTGGGTGATGGGCACCTCGACGGTGAGTGCCAGGTCGGCAGTGATGCGTCCGCCCGTGGTGACGGGCATAAAGGCATCGGTTTTGCTGCTGGCCGTGATGGTGAGCGAGTCGCCCTCGTTGACGTCCTCGAGCAGCACGATGTCGGGGTACTGCACGTTGAAGTGGGTGATGGCGCGCTGTGCGGTTTGGTTGTAGATGGTGTAACTTACGTTCTGGTAGTCGTCGTAATAGTCCTTTACCTCAGGCTGCACGCCCTGTGCCACGCTGCTGGTGTAAGCGTAGCGTGTGGTGATGCGCGCGCCCTGAATGGGCTTGAGCAGCACGTCGGGCAGTTGTGCCGTGGCCACGGCCTGCAGGCTGTCGGGCAGTGTGTCGGTGCGGCTCACGTAGTCGGTAAGGGCGTAGGTGAGCACCGATGGTGCGCCGTAGCCGCTGAGGGTGTACTGTCCGCGCTGGTCGGTGCGGGCGGTCACGGCCTTGGTGTAGCGGCTGTTAAGCGTCTGGCTCATGGTGACGGTCACACCGCTCACGCCCTGCTGGGTGGTGCGGTCGATGACGCGGCCCGTGAGGGTGAGTGCCGGCAGCGGCTGTAGCGCAATGTGCAGGGTGTTGTCGGCCTCGACCACCTGGTAGAGGGTGTCGGCGGGCAGTGCATACTGCATGGCCACGCTCTGCGGCACACTCACGGCACACATGACGGCGGTGCCGGCCACCTGGTTGGTAAGCTCGTTGCCCTGTGCCAGGTAGTTGCCGCTGGCGTCGAGCCAGTTGACGGTGGACTGCGCTGTGATGTCGGTGGCGCCGGCTGTGATGGTGGCCGCCACGGTGCGCAGCTGCTTCATGCGGTCGAGGTTGAACGCGATGCTTTGGCTCTCGAGTTCAATCTTTACGGTGTCGGTGCGCGCCAGTTCGGTGCCCTGCTGGTTGCGGAGCACGGCCACATAGCGTGTGTCGCGCATGAGGGTGTTGAAGGTGTAGTTGAGTCGGTCGGTCACCACGTAGCGGTAGCGCTGTCCCGTCTTGACATTGATAAGCTCGAGGGGCATGTTTTTGTAACGGCCGTCGGCGCATGCCTCGGGCAGATTGACCTCAAGACTTGCCACGTTGTGCTGCACGGGCATGATGATGATGGTGCCGTTGCTGACGTAGTCCTTCCAGCCCTCGGCCTGCTCGTATATCTCGACCGAGGCTTTGGGCACGAACACGATGAGGCCCTTGTTCACGCCGTCGAACACGTAGCTGTCGAGTGTGGGGGGCGTGGTGGCGAGGCAGGTGAGTTCGGCCAGTGCGGTGGCGCCATTGAATGCGCTGTAGCCAATGCGTGTGATGCACGATGGCAGCATGATGCGCGTGAGGTGGTCGTTGCCGTACCAGCATGAGCCAGGCACGGTGGTGATGCCGTAGGTGCGGCTGAGGTCGACCACGGCGCAGGTGCTGAAGTTGTTGGCTATCTGGAAGTCGTTGCTGTTGACGTTGCCGGCCACGATGATTTTGCTCAAGGCCGAGGTGTTGCCGCCTGTCACATCGTTGAGTGCGCCGCTCACATTGCCCGGCGTAAAGTCGTCGATGATGGCTGTGCCCTCGTCAGCGTCATAGGCGTTGCGGCCCGGATTTTTGGGGCTTGAGGGGTTGTAGCGGTAGTGGCCGTAGAGCTGCACGGGTGCCGCGGGCATGGTGTAGTAAAGGTTGCGCGCGGTGGACAGGGTGTCGCCTGCCGCGTTGGTCCAGCACACAAACTCGAAGTTTGTGTTGGTGTAGGCGGTGAGGCTCACCTGGGCGCCAGCCTGGTAGTTGCGTCCGCCACCACTGAAGGAGCCTGCCCCAGCGGGTTTGGTGCTGGTGCTGAGCAGGTAGGTGGGTGTCTCGCCCTCGGGAAATGCGGGGAGCGAGGGGCTGCCGGGCTGGTACTTGAACACGGCGGTGATAACTACATTGTGTGCGGGCATGGTGTAGTAGAAACTGGTTGAGGTGGAGAGGGTGTTGCCCTCGCCGTCAACCCAGTACTGGAACTTCATGCCGTTGTTTTGGCCGGCGCTCAGATAGACGCGCTGGCCGGCGGTGTACTTGTTGCCGCCCGTGGTGTTGAGCCCCGATGTGGCGGGCGAGCTGACCACGCGCAGTGTGTAGTAGTGCGTGGTGTCGCTGTCCGTGGTGGGGAAGTTTGGCAGTGGCGGATTGCTTGGGTCGTACCCTTCGGTCTGCGCCAGGGCAGTGAGGGTGCTGAGCCATGCCATTATGATGAATAATAATCTGTTCATATACTTGTTGTTATATATGTTTTTGGTTGACGGGTAGTTTTGTCTGCCTGCTTGCCCGTTAGTTCGTAAACTAATTGAAGTTTCGGATTTAGGTTCGCACGGTCTGTTAGGCGCTGCGAAGAAACGCTACCTCTAATGGGGGCGACGCGTCCCGCGTCGGGATAGAGATAGGAGTCAGACACGAACGCTACTGCTGCTAATAATAGTTGCATATTTTCCCGACGCGAGACGCGTCGCCCCCATTAGAGGTAGCGTTCGGTGCCTTTGGCCGCACCCGCCTAAACCCGAAACTTGAGTAAACTAACTTACCCGTCAACTTGTAAACCAATTATCCTACTTGATAACCTTCTTTCCACCCTTGATGTAGAGGCCCGGTGCAGTGGGGTTGTTCACCTTGCGCCCGTCGAGGGTGTAAGTGTCGTCGTTGTGGTCAGCCTCGTTGGCCGTGGCGGCATTGATGCCCGTGGCCACAGCGTCGAAGTGGAGCACAAAACGGTCGGTGCAGTCGCCGGCCTTGGCTGTGAAGCTGTAGCCTGCGGTGCCGTTGAGCTGCAGTTTGGTGCCAGTGAGGCGGTCCTCAAGTGTGATTTGGCCATCGGGCTGATTGCTGAGGCCGATGGTGTAGGTGCCATCGGTGCCGAAGTGCAGACCGAGCAGAGCCTGGCCATTGTTGAGCGGACGCTCGTTGATGGCGTAGCGTGTGGCGCCGTTGATGGTGAAGATTTGCGACACGGCAGGCTCGGTGCCTGTAAACTTGGCGGCATCGCGGCTGAGGTCGTACTGCATGGTGGCAGCCTCGTTGATGACTACGCGGGTGCGGTCGGCCTGCTGTCCGTCCTTGGCCAGTGTGATGTTGAACACGGTGCGCTGTGCGGCGGTGTGGGGGTTGCTGTCGTAGGCAGCCCTGATGCGCTGCGGTGCGCTGGCCGGTTCTTCCTCCACAAGTGTGCGGGCGTAGCGGTCGGTCTGGCGTCCGTCCTTGAGGAAGGTGATGCTCTCCTGGTCGACGGGGCGCTGCACGAAGAAGGCCTCGGCGGGTGCGAGAATGTAGCTGTCGTCTACCGGGCTGTATGCCTCATAGTTCTGGTTGTTGCTGTTCCACACCATGAAGGGCGCCCCGAAGTCGAGGAAGCGGGTGTCGAAGTAACTTGGGTAGGGATTGCCAATGAGGTTCCAGCTGCGGTTGTGTTCAAACTCTGCAAGGTGCTCCTCAAGCGCCACGGTGCGGTTGTCGGCATTGAATATTTGCTGACGGTTGACGGTGGTGGTGAGGGGACGCACGGTGAATTGGGCGGCATAGTAGTTGCCGTTTTTGTCGTTAGGCTTGTAGCACTGCATGATGTAGCCCTTGCCAGCCTGGAGCACGTCGTCGGCCGAGAGGTTCTGCCATACGGCAGCAGCATTGCCTGCTGCGCGTTCGGCACCCGAGTGGCCGCGTATTACCCATGAGGTGGTGCTGTCGACGGGTACGATGTCGCTCACCTTGACATCGAAGGGGAATGACACGAACTGCCAGCGGTTGGTGGCGTTCCAAAGGTTGATGGTAACGTTTTCGGCACGCATCTCGCCTTTGACGATGAGGCAGGTGGGGCGGAGGTATCTATAATCGTTATTGTAGTAATGATCTCCCCCCTTGTAATAGTACTTTGCATACGGCGAGAGCACCATGCTGAAGTCGTTGACAGCGAGTTTGCTGCGTCCGCTGATGGTGAGGTTGCCGTGCTGGTAGTCGGTGTTGCCCTGTGAGTCGGTAATCTGGTTGTTGGTGACGGTAAGCTCGATGTCGGGACGGTAGTCGGGGTCGAGCTCGTCGCGCAGGGTGAAGTAGAAGTCCTTGTTAACCTTGACGTACTGCGGCATGAAGTCGGAGGTGCGGAAGGTGTAGAACTGGTTCCAGCCTGTGGCTAATTGATACTCGGAAAGGCTCCATACTGGTACGTAGAGTACGGCCTTGGTGAGGTCGGTGCCTGACAGGGGACAGTTACCGTCGGTGTTGGGGGGCATGACAGAGCGTGCCTCGATGGTGACGAGGCTGTCGCAGTCGTAGAAGGCACCCCCTGCGCAATATTCTAACGAACTGGGAAGCACAATTTCTGTGGCCTTGTTGTTAGCCAGTGCACCGCTTTCAATGCGTGTCAGTCCTTCGTTAAGGTTGATTTGACGCAGATTGGTGCAGTCTCTAAATGCATTGCTGTATATATTGCGTAGGGTAGAGGGACAGTTGAGGGTGTCGATGGCTGTGTTTTGGAAAGCATAAGTCCAAATGTCGACAAGTCCCTCGTTGAGTGTGACTTTGCTCAGATTGGCGTTTCCTTTAAAGGCACTGCCGCCAACCCATGTGGTTGATTTGGGAAGTGTTATTTCGCGGAGATCGCAGTTATTGAAAGAATAATCTTCAAAAGCTGTTATGCTGTCGTGCAATTCGACGCTTTGCAAAGATCTGCAATTCTGGAAAGTATAATCTGGAATTGTTTTAAGTTTGGTGGGTATCTTGACTGTGCGCAAACTGCGGCATTCTGCAAATGCGTAGTTGCCTAATGATGTAAGACTGTCTGGCAGATGCACTTCTTGCAGTTGCCTTACTTGACTAAATGCACATTCCTTAATGGTCTCGACATTGTCGGGAATATTGACTGATGTCAGTGCTGTCCCTTGGAAGGCAAAGCTGCCAATCTTTTTGAGTGTGGGTGGCAGCACCACTTTGTCGATGGCCCAACGGCCGCTGAAGGCATTGCTTGGTATTTCGTCAATCAGGGCTTTTGACAGGTCGAGCTCGGTGAGGTTGGTCATCTGCTTAATTTTGCTCCAGTCGTCGGCGTTGAGTTCGCCCTCGATGATGAGTTTGTTCACCTCTTGCAGATAGCCGGCCTCTTCTACTACTACATGGCCAAGGTCGCCAGCGGCAATTTTGCCTGTGCTGACGGTAATGCCCTCGTCACCACCGATGAGTACGTTGTAGTCGGTGTTCCATGCATTGACAAGGCGGTAGGCGTGGAAACTCTCGCGGGGAATAACTATTCTGATGTAGTGGTATGTTCTGTAACCGTCTTCATAGTAACTGTTATTATCTAACGACCCCAATGTGGGCGGAACCTCGGCATTGACTTTGATGCGTTGCAGTTGTGGGCAGTTGTACACAATGTTCTCGCCCATGCGCTCCACATTGGCGGGTATTTCGAGGTCGGTAATGGCGCGGTAATCAGACAAGCCCCCGTCGTTGATGTGGCGCAAGGTGCGTGGCAGGGTGAGTGTGCGCACTTTGTTTTGGTTGTAACGGTTGTCGTAGAGGGCCACGACGGCATAGGTTACGCCGTTGTAACGCACAGTGGAGGGTATGACGAGGTCGGTCACATCGGCATCTTGGACTTCCAAACCGGTGCAGGCTGCCACCTTGTGGTCTTGGTCGAGGTAGTAACCCATGTTGTCGATGGTGTAGCGTTGGTTGGTGTTGAACGCCCAGTCGTCGATTTTTTGGTTGCTCGACACTTGTACGGCAATGCTCGTTTCGAGCGCGTCGAATGCGGCCAGGTAGTCGGCGCTGGTTGAGGTGTTGACGTCGATGGCGCGGCCAAGGGCTACGGCTTCGGAGATGTCGACATAGGCGCCCTCGTTGAGGATAGAGTCGGCCACAACGATGTCTTTCTGAATGAGCGGATAGTACGACACGGCTTTACGCACATCGTTCAGTGTGGCGGCCAGGGTGTTGTAGAGTGCCTCGTCGTCGGGGGCAGCGTTATAGTTGTCGAGTGCTGTTTGCAGCTCTTGCTTGAGGGGGGGGTAGCCTTCAAGCGCGTTAACAAAGGCTGTTGCATTTGTTTGCGCATCTTCAGTTGCGATATCCGAAATGAAAGCGTAGGTTGTGCTATCGACTTCGCCATAGCATTCATTCTTAAATGTAAGAATGTGTCTGCCAGGCGTGAGTGTAACGCTAAAAGTATTGTTATAGGTGCCACCGTTCATTTCGCGAACGCGTTCATCGTCAATGAATATTTGTGTGTAAAAGTTCCATTGATCATCAGCAGTTCCGTACGAGAACGATAGTTTTGTTTCTCTTCGTGCGATGATTTCCCATGATTTTTGTTCTACCGTGCCCTCTGTGCCTCCATAGACTATATATCTATTATGCTTCCACAGTTGTGCGAACGGAATGGTGTCGGGCAGTACCTCTTCGGTGTCGCCCGCCCCGCCGTTGCCGATGGAGTCGGTGGGCGTGGTGGTGCCTTGGTCGGGCAGCACGGGGCTGACTACTTCGGAACTGTCAGCAACGGCCAGGCGCGGTGCACGGCTGGCCATGACCTGCACGGGGCAGAACATGAGGCCGAACAGGGCGAGGGCGCCCACGTGGCGGGCGCAGGCTGCGAAATAACTGCTTGAGGCTATGCCCACGGCGGGCGTGCCTTTACTTAACGGTAACACTTGCGTAGCCTTGTGACTACACATCTTGGCGTTTGTTTTTCCCATAGTAGTGTGTGTTAGTGTTAGGAAAGTTATGTTTGTTGTTCTCTCTATAATTATTATCTCTATCGGGCACTTAACAGGTGCGTAATGTGCCACTGATTGTCAAGCACAAATTTACGGGAAATAAACAAACGTTTCAATAGCTTAAATGCGTAGCGTGCGTAAGTGGTCGATTTTCGGGTTTAAGTGGCGCGTTTATGGGCATGAGTGGCAAAGTTTTTTTGTTCGTAACCATACGACACGGGCAGACATGTACCCGTCTGGTTGTCAGCCTGTTGGTGCATGTCTGCCCGTTGTCATTATTATTGATGATGTATGTGGGTGGGGTGAGGGGGTTATTTGATGCGCAGCGCTCTGCTGATGATAAGGCGTTTGTATGCCTTTTGCATATCAGTGGGCAAGAAAGAGTCGTTGATGATGTCAAGCCATTTGTAAATGGCTTGACGAAACTTTTGGTACATCTTTTTGATGACCTTATCGTCTAGTCCCGATGCCGTCATGGCTTTTATAAAATCGTGCTGCGTCAGTTTGCGCTTTTTGCCGTTAAGCGTGAGTGCCAGTTCTTCTGTATCCTCAGGCATAACTAGGAGAGTGGCCAGCAGATCGTATGCTGGTGTGAGACATATGCCCATAGGGGTTTTGTAGAGCGAAAAATTCTTGAGGTGCATGTCGGAGTTGCCAGTAATCCATGAGAATACGACGATTTCCCAAAAGTTGACGAGGTCGAGTTGGGCTACAGATGAATGCTTCTTTATTTGTTTGGCAATTTGCTCGTATGATCCTTTATATTTGTATTCGGTGAGTCTTTTACAGATTTGGCACATGTCTTCCATTGCTATTTTGCAACCATCATTTGTACGGTCAATTCGCCGTGTTATGTAACATAGTTCGCCATCTTCAAATCTGATCAGTGAATGCGGCACAACTGCTATTTTTGCAATTTCGGCCATATGCATGGTAAGATCCTCTAATTCGGGCAGGCATCTGTAACTCTCCGTTTGTGGTTTCAATATATACCGTCCCCATAGTCCGACGATGGTAAAACGATCTGGCTCGTTCTTGTCATGGGCTTTAATGTCGAGAGATAATTTGGATTGTACCCCTGTAAGTGTGGTTTGGGCTCGTATGACAATTTGTGCCAATTCGTTAATTTGACTTCTTTTGTATGGTAACACAGGGGCGTGCTTTGTATTGAAAATCTTTTTTGCACATGCAGGGTGGTAGTCTGTTTGTCCTTTTTTAAGTTCTTTGTAGCAATATAGGCATTTTTTCATCATGTATTTATTTCGTTATTTATGGGTATGATGCTTACTGCTCCAATGCAGTCTTTACAGCAAGCTAAAAGCAGCGACATACGGTCGCGTTGGCTGATTTTCCAATTTTTCTCGGCAATGTTGAGCAGCCAGCCTTCGGGAATGAGGCCGTCGAAGAAAGGAAACAGTACGGTGTCGTGGTAACTTTCGGATTTTAGCGGCATGGTAAGGCTGATTGGTTCTGCGTTGGGCGAGGCGAGGTAGTCGCTGTCGTAGGTGAATGTGTAGCCTGTTTCGTCCTCAGTCAGAATGCCTGCAAGTTGGTTGTACATGTATACTTTGCCTGTTTTCATAATATGTGCTATTCGTTTGCATTGACTACTCCTATCTTTTTACCAAATAAGGCAAGAACTTGGTTTATTTTGTCAAGGCGTAGTGTCGGTTTGCCTTGTTCGAGCTCACGTACGAATCTTAATCCGACACCTGACTTATCAGCTAAATCAGTTTGCGTCAGATTGAAAGTTTTGCGCATTTCCTTGACGAATGCAGATAAGTTTTGTTGCATAGTTGTATCCTTTAGGGTGTAAAGATAGCGAATAATATGTGAGATTGCACCCGAACGGGTATAAAATAGGTGTACGGCGTGTGAATTATACCCTATCGGGTGTAAATAGCATTTGGCGGCATGGGGCTTGTGTGCCTCATGCCGCCAATGACAGGGGAGAGTGTGGGGGGGATTAGCGCACGTCGTAGCCCAGCTTGCTGAGCACCTCGTTGCTGATGTCGATGCTTGGTGAGGCAAATATGATGCCGTTGTCGGACGCGCGGTCGAGAATGAGCTGGAAGCCCTTGGTGGTGGCTATGCTCTTGACAGCGTTGTAAATTTCGTCCTGTATAGGCTCGATGAGGCTTTGGCGCTTTTTGTAAAGCTCGCCCTCGGGCCCGAAGTATTTCTTTTTAAGGTCGGCCGCCTCTTTTTCTTTGTCGACGATGGCCTTTTCGCGCTCCTTCTTTTGTGCGTCGCTTAGGAAGACGCTCTCGTTTTGATAGTTCTTGTAGAGTGTTTGTGCCTTGTTGCTGAGTGCTTCGACCTCTGCTTGCCACGACTTGGAGGTTTGATTGAGTTGCTCGTTGGCACGCTCGTAGGCGGGTATGTTGCTGAGAATATACTCCATGTCGACGAGGGCGAACTTTTGTGCGCTGGCACTGAATAAGGTGCACAGGGCGATGAGCAATAATAAAGCTAACTTTTTCATGAGCGTAAAAGTGTGTTGTTAGAATTCCTGGCCAATGATGAAGTGGAACTGTGAACCGCCTGCGCGCTTGCCCGAGTATCCGCTGATGTACTTTTGGAAACCATAGGCCCAGTCGATACCCATGAGGCCCACCATGGGGAGCAGAATGCGCACACCTACACCGGCAGAGCGCTTCATGTTGAGCGGGTTGAACTTTTTGACGTCGGTCCAGGCATTACCTCCCTCGACAAATGCGAGTGCGAAGATAGAGGTTGAGGTTTCGAGCATCAAGGGGTAGCGCAGTTCGAGTGTCATGCGGCTGTAGGCGTAGGCGTCGCCGTAGTAGGAGTTGTTGCCCGAGAGTGAACCGTTTTCGTAGCCGCGCAGTCCGATGGTCTCGGTGGCGTAGCCTGTAGAATAGCCCGACATGCCGTCGCCGCCCACGTAGTAGGTTTCGAAAGGCGACTTTTTGTGGCGGTTGTAGGCACCGAGTATACCCATTTCGAAGCGTGTCATGAGCACGGGGGCCTTGACGGCGCTTGAGAGTGCTGTGAAGTTGCGGAACTTGAGTTTCCACTTGTGGTATTCAATCCAGCGGTACTTCTCTTGCATCTCCTTTTGGTAGTTGGCGCTCTGTGGGTTGGTGGCCAGATTTTTGTAGTTGCGCCCGTCCCAGAGCGAGTAGGGTGGTGTGAGTGTGGCCTGTAGCAGGAACTCAGAACCCTTGCGCGGGTAGAAGGGGTGGTCGGTAGAGTTGCGCTGCAATGAGAGCGAGAGGTTGATGTTGTTGCAGTTACCGTCGGTTATGAGGAAGTATTGCCACGACTTGAGCATGTAGCGTGTGTACGACAGTTCGGCCATGAAGGTGAAGTAGTCGTCGGGCCAGCGCAGACGTTTGCCGAAGCCAAGGCTGAGGTTAACCATCTTGACGTACTTGTCGGGGTCGTAGGCGTCGGTGTAGTAGTTGGAGCTTGTGCCGTAGCCGTAGGCGTAGTTGTAGAGGTTGTTGTAGTAGTTTTGGTTGATGTAGTTGGAGTTTACATCACTCTGCTTGCTGTATGATATGTTGAAAGAAAGCTGGTTGGGTCGCTTTCCGCCGAGCCATGGTTCGAGAAAACTGAGTCCGTAGTTTTGGTAGTAAGTACCGTTGGTTTGCACTTGCAGCGAGAGCGTCTGTCCGTCGCCCTGCGGTATGAAGCCGGCGCGTTTGTAGCCCTTGCGGAAGAGGTTCTGCACTGAGAAGTTGGTGAACTTCAGTCCTACGCGTCCCACGATACCGGTCTGTCCCCAGCCTGCCGAGAGTTCGATTTGGTCGCCGCCCTTTGAGGTGAGCGGGTAGTTGAGGTCGACGGTGCCGCTCACGGGGTCGGGCTTGATGCCGCTTTGGCCAAACTGTGACTGCAGCGCTTCGGGGTCGAACTGGTTCATTTGTGCGAGGTCTTGAATAGAGCGCTTGATGCTCTCCATTGAGAAGAGGTCGCCCGGCTTTGTGCGCAGTTCGCGTCGTATGACGTTTTCGTACACACGTGTGTTGCCGGCTATGCGCACATGGTTGAATGTGGCCTGCTGGCCCTCGCGAATGCGCATTTCGAGGTCGATGGAGTCGCCCACGACGTTTACCTCGACGGGGTCGAGGCGGTAGAACACGTAGCCGTTGTTATAGTAGAGGTTGCCCACGGCGTCGTCGTCGCTCGTAAGGCGTTTCTCCATGAGCGTCTGGTTGTAGACATCGCCCTTGTTGAGCTGTAAGATGCGCTGCAGGAGGTCGGAGTTGTACACGGTGTTGCCCACCCACGAGATGTTGCGCACATAGTACTTGGTGCCCTCGTAGACGTTGAGGTGAATGTTGACGTGCTTTTGGTCGATGGTTTGCACGCTGTCGGCCGTGATGAGTGCGTCGCGGTAGCCCCATTCGTTGAGCTTTTCAATGAGCAGCCCCTTGTCCTCGTCATACTTTTCGGGCAGGAACTTCTTTGAGCGGAACATGTTGACAAAGCTCTTTTCGTGCGTCTTTTTCATGGCGCGCTTGAGTTTTGCCACGTGTTTTGGGTTGGCTCCGGTGATGAAGATCTTGTGCACCTTCACCTTTTCGTTCTTGTTGATGTCGATATCCACCAGCACGCGGTTGTCGCCCGTCACGTCCTCGCGTTGCGTGATGTGCACCTCGCAGTTTTTGAAGCCCTTCTCCACAAAGTGCTTCTTGATGTAGTGCTCGGCGCGGTTCACCATGTCGGTGGTGATTTGGTTGCCGGGCTGAAAGCCGATAATCTTTTCGCAGTCCTCGCGTTCCGACTTTTTGACGCCGGTGTATCGTATGCTCGATATGCGTGGTTGTGCGGTGAGTTTGATGTGCAGGTAAGCTTTGCCGTCGACAATGCTGTCGGCCACAATCTCAACGTTCGAAAAGATTTTCTGGTTCCAATAGCGTCGCACGGCCTCGCTGATGTCGGGTCCGGGAATTTCGTAGGTGTCGCCCACGTTGAGGCCCGATATGTTGAGCAGGTAGTCGTTGTCGTAGCCTTTCATCTCGTCCACGGTGAGGCCTCCCAGCACATAGCGAGGGTGGTTGGCCGTGTAGGTGATGACGGGCTTGTTGTCGTTGTTGTCACCCTCTGCGGTCTGTGCTTGTGCGGCGGTGGCCAGCGGTGCGGCCATAGCCATCAAGATGAGCAGTTTGCGTGAGTTGTATTTCATTTATCGTTGTGTTGTTGCGTAAGGTGAGCGCGTGTGTGGCTCGTTGGGAGCTGTAAGCGCTGTATGTTGCGGTGGTGGCGGGCAGAGTTGGGCATGGCTCCAGGCCGGGTTGTGACACATCAAGCCTTGGTCACTTGTTCGCTTGTTTTTCCGTAGCGCCGTTCGCGGTGGTTAAACCATTCGATGGCCTTTACGAGGTCGGCCTCGTGAAAGTCGGGCCAGAAGGTTTGGCAAAAGTAGAGTTCGGTGTAGGCACACTGCCACAGCAGGTAGTTGCTCAGCCGCACCTCGCCGCCTGTGCGTATGAGCAGGTCGGGGTCGGGCATGAAGTTGGTGCTGAGGTGGTCCGTTATGGTTTGCTCGTTGATGTCGGCCGGTGTGAGTTTGCCCTCGGCCACTTCGGCCGCAATGCGCTGCACGGCATCGGTCATTTCCCATCGCGAGCTGTAGCTCAGGGCAATAACCATGGTCATGCCCGTATTGACAGATGTGCGCTGCTGCAGGCCGAGTATTGACTCGCGCACCACCTCGGGCACGCGGCTGAGGTCGCCAATGATGCGCAGGCGCACGTTGTTGTTCATAAAGAGTTCCTCCTCGAGCGATGTCAAAATGAGCGACATCAGTGCAGCCACCTCGTTGGCCGGGCGGTTCCAGTTTTCGGTAGAGAAGGTGTAGAGCGTCAAGAACTTTACGCCCAGATTGGAGCAGGCCGTGGTAATTTCGCGCACGGCCACAACGCCTTGTTGGTGTCCCATGCTGCGGTCGAGACCGCGTGCTTTGGCCCAACGTCCGTTGCCGTCCATGATGATGGCTATGTGGGCAGGTATCTTTTGCATAAGTTTCTCTTTGTATAGGTTAGGGGGGGTGTGAGTGCCTCAGTCCCTGTTGCACGTGGGGCACTTTGGGTTGAGGTCGTAGGTGAGGGTGAGGGAGAGGGTGGAGTAAATGTCTTTGTTGCGGAACATTTCGCTCTTGATGCCCAGAGGCGCTTCGAGTCCGTCGAGTTTGTCGCTCAGGCTGAAGTGTACCAGCCAGTCGAGCCCCAGGTTGAGGCGTGGCCCCAGTTTGTATTTAAGTCCTGCGCCGAGCGGAATGTTGGCTGTAAAAGCCTTTCCTGCGGCGCCGTAAGTCAGTCCGAAGCCCATTTGCACATAGGGCACGATGCGTGAGTAGTGGCGGTAGTCGCGCTCATAGCCGTAGGGCAGGAAGTGCAGTTCGTAGAGTGCTGACAGGTCGTATATGGCGCTGCTCACTTGGTAGTTGAGCCTTTCAGCCCCTGCAGCCCCGGTGTTGGCCGGGTAAAAGGCTTTGAGTCCGGCGGTGCTGCCCTTTGCTTGTGCAAAGCTGAACTGTGTTTTGAGTGCCATGCGCGGATTGAAGGGGAAGCGTGCCACCGCGGCGGCAGCCATGCCTATGTTGTCCTTGACATCGGTAAAGTTGAAAGCGCCGCCAATGCCGGCTCCCAGTTCCAGACGGTATACGCTCTCGTCGGCCTGCACTTGTGCGCGGGCTTGGGTGGGGGCGGTGAGAGCTGCCACACACAAACACACCAATGCGGCCAACACCGCAAGGTGCTGCCGCATGACGATGAATATGTGATTAATTGTGGCCAAAACAAATATAGAGATATGCAGATGTGCAAATGTGCAGCCGCTGCGCTTGTTATTTCCACCCGAGGCGGTTGATGCGTCCTTTATACACCACACCGGTGCCGCCGCAGATGAGCCAGATGTAATTGCTGGCATCGGTGGTAACGGCCAGCGAGGTGACCCCCGTCAGCGTGGGGTGTGTCAGCACATCGGTGCGCCATGTGCGGCCGTTGTCGCGGCTCACATAGAACGGGGCAACTACTCCTTCGGCGCTGAGGCCGGCGAGCACCGTGTTGGTGTCGTAGCCAAAGAGTGTGTGCTGCTGCACCACAGGACAGGCATAAGCGCCCAACTCGCTGGTTTGGGGCAAGTTGTACCACGGCGTGAAGAAACCGCCCACCGAGTCGATGTCGTGTTTCCACACATTGGCCTTGCCACCTTCAATGCCCACCATGACGAGCATCTGGGCCGGTTTGTTAATGCGTGAGGCCACCGTGGCCGAAGCCACATTGTTGCCCGCAGGCAGCTGTGCGTCAGTGTCGATGGCAGACGGCGCCCAGTCCGTGCCATTGGCCGAGGCCCACATCTGTGCGTTAGAAATGGCATAAATGCTGTCGGCCGTGCAGCCCGCTATGGCGCTGAAAGTGTGGTGTGTAGTGGCCGTTTGCCAACCCTCGGCAGCGTTGGCCGAGTGCATGAGTGTGCCGTTGGCCAGAGCGTAGAAGTGGCCGTCGAAGTGTGTCACGCTGCGCACATCAAAGCCCGTGGCGCTGATGTTGGCCGCACTGCCGTCAAAGTCGGGGGCCATGACAGACGTCTGCACCACCTGCACCTTGCCGTCGGCGCGCTGGCCAAACACATAGAGCGTGTTGCCCGTGGTGAGCGCGCGGCTCTTGACAAACGAGGCCACATCGCTCAGCGGATTAGCTGCCACCTGCTGCCATGCCGTAGAGTCGGCCTCCTGGCGGTGCACGCGAATGTCGAAGGTGTAGGTGCGCTTGCGTTCACCATAAGTGTCGTACACCGACACCTCGCGTTTAACGCTGAAGTCGGTGCTGTCGGTATAGGTGTAGAGCGTATCCTTGCCCGAGTAGAGGCTCTTGATGGCCAGTGTGCCCGTGCTGCTAATGCCCTTCGAACTGGCAAACACCAGTTTGTCGGTGCGTGTGCCGGTAGGCAGAGAGTCCTCGTTGAATATGCGGTTGTTCACCTGGTCGATGGTCAGGTTGTAGGCAGCCCCCGTCACCGTGTAGGTGTAGGTAGTGTCGCGGCCGGCTGCATTGACCATATGCACCTGGCGTTTGAGAGTACCCATTGTGGCCGAGGTTATGAGGCAGTCGCGTGCCGAGTCGCTCTCGGTCACTTCGCTCGACGTGTCGCAAGCCGTGGCCAGTGTGAGTCCGGCTGCCAGGGCGAGTATGAGGCTGAATATGCTGTTCTTCTTCATATATTATAATGTGGGGTAAGGCGGCTGCTTGCCAATACAATAATGTATACTTGCAGCGCTGTGCCTACTTTATCAAGTTGCAAAAATACGTACAAAATCTTACTTATCCGTCCTTTCGGTTATATTTATCTTGTTTTAACGCGAGGACAAACGTGTGTGACGCATTGTTGAACAACGCTTGCAAATAGCGGGCCTGCGGCAAGTCAGAGGCGGCAGCCGTTGGTGTCAGCGTTTGGCCACCTTCACCCCGTTTACAATGTAAAGCCCCGGTGCGGCAGTCTCCCACGAGGCTATGCGGCGTCCGCTCATGTCGTAGATGGCTTTGGCCGGTTGGCGTACCACGGTAGCAGTCTGCCCGATGCCAGTTATTGAGGCGTCAAGATAGCCGAAAGTGATGCTGCCGTCGGGTTGTACCGCAATGTTATAGATGGGGCGTTTCAGCAACTTGCTGCTGCCGTTATACAGCGTGTCGGCAGGAGTGTGGGCATCGGGGAACTGTGTCACCCCCTTGGTGCCGGGAAAGAGGTCGGCGCGGTAGCCGGCAAACAAAGCATTCATGCCCTCGCTTGTGGTGTTGCCCTCCTTTATGCCGTCGGCCGGCACAAACTGCATGCGCTGGTGGTTCTTCACGGTGTTGACACTGTTGAGGTTCCATGCCGAGCGGTCGTAGTCAATGTGCGTGATGAGCATGCCAGTGCCCATGGTCTTGGTGTGCCAGGTGTTTGTGGTGCGGTTTTCAAACATATAGTACTCGTTGGCATGCTCGGGGTTGCGCACCACGTAGGCGCGGGCACCGCCCTTGTTGCCTTGCGAGCCGTCGAGAGCCAGCAGGCGGCAAGCCTGTGCGCTGTCGGTGAGTTCCGTCACATGCAGCCAGCCCAGGTAGCTGCGCTCGTGGGCCGTGTAGCCTATGGGGCGGTAGCCGTTCTGGTAATATTGGCCGTAGTCCATGATGTCCCAAAAGCCCATGGTGTTGAAAGCCGAACTGTTCGCCGTGTTATAATAGTCGGGCAAGCCCAGAGCATGGCCAAACTCATGGGCAAAAAGGCCCACACCATCTATGGCGGCTCCCCTCACATCGTTGGGGCTCGTGCCATAAGTTTGCAGCAGCTCGTTGCCCATAAAGTAGGAGCGTACCTGGTATTTGTTGTCGTTCACAGGGAAACTGCTCTGCTGGAACTTGGCCCACAGGTAGTTGCTGTGGCCGTCCTCAAACGATGATTGCTGCCCCGGCCCCGCAAACATGAGCACTACCATTGGCACATCGGTGCTGCCTGGGGTGCAGTAAGAGCCAAAGTCCACCACTTTCGAAGCCTCGGCCAGCGCGTCAATCACAAATTGTCGGGCATTGGGGTCGGTGCCGCCGTTGCTGCCGTCCTTGCCGTAGTAGACATAGCCGCTGGGCAGTTTGACGTGGGCTACTACCTCAAAAGTAGGGGTAAACAGGCTGTCGCTCTGTGCCACAAAGTAGTCGCGCACCGAGCCGCGTGCAGCTGGTTCGTCGCGGTAACCCGTTTCGTTAAAGAAGCGTGTCACCTTGGCAGTGGTAATGGTGTCCTGAAATGCGCGGTCGGCAAAGTCAACCATCACCACGGGTAGTGTGGGGCTGCCAATGCTCTGCACGGCGCCCAGTGCACTCTTGCCATATTCGCCCAACCCGTCGGGCGTGCTGGTGGTCAGACTCTTGGCACTCATGCCCCCCTGACGCACCACGGGGGCCACGGGCAGTGCGGCGTTGAGCAGTGCCTCGGCCTGTGCCGTGCTTAGGCGTGGCTGTGCCGTGCTGCGGGCCGCGTAGCCGGCAAGGGTGGTGCCAATGGCGAGCTGTCCGTCAGCGTTCTGTGTGGCATAGTAGTAGTGTCCGTCGGTGCCGGGCAGCACGGCGGTGCCGTCGAGGCTGTAAAGCGTGTAGCGCCCGTTGCCCACGGCATTGATGGTGACCACCTGTCCGTTGGGCTGTTGGTGGCTGATGGTGCGGCGTACGGGAGTGGTGGCTTGCATGGCAGCTGTGGCACAAGTGGCAAGCGCAAGTGACAGTATGGTGTGTCGGAGTTTCATTTGTAGTATTATATATTATATAGGCGTATAACATCTGCTTGTTCGTTACGCTTTGGCGTAATTAGCAAACAGGTTGACAAGTTAACGGGTAAGTTGGTCCAGCTTTCTGAGCTTCTTGCCAGTATTACTTTAGCATAATAAGTAGTGTATGGCATACTTACCTGTAAATCTGTCAACTTGTTACCACGTTAACCAAGAATGTTGCCAACGTGTTATTCGTTAGTTTTTTCAACAATGATAGTTGCTTCGCTGACACTTACCACGCGCACGGGTGTGCCAGGATTTATAAATTCGCCCGATGACTTCACCTCAACCTGTTTGCCGCCTATGGTGGCGTTGCCCACAAGGGCCAGTCGTGTGAGGGCTTTGCCGGTGTCGCCGGGCTTAACCGACAGCTGGTCGGTGGTGGCGTTGGTTGATGTGATGGCGGTGTGGAGGCTCATGCGGTCGAAGGTGCGCGAGTGGGCCACAATGTAGAGCATGATGCCCAACACGACCAAACCGATGACTACGGCACCGCAGGCCCAACCAAAGCCGTAGTCGGTGTAGATGAGCACAACGTCAGCCAGGGCACAGATTATCGAACCGATGCCTGCCAGGCCGAACCCCGGGGTGATGAATATCTCTATCAACCCGAGTATGAGCGTAAAAGCTGCGAGTATGATGATAACAGTCATGGGGGGGGAGGATGAGGTTATGAGGTTATGGGGTTATGAGGTTATGAGGGGAGGGGTTATGAGGTTATAAGGTTATGGGGTTATAAAGTTACCTCTGCTTGTGTTAAGGACTATGGGGTTAGAGGCAATTGGCAAGTCTGTCATATACCAATATTCCATATATCTCTGTCAATAATGCAGAGCATATTTACCCGTTAACCCGTCACCCCGTCAATCAATAAGCCGCCCGGTATTTGCCCTCGTCCTGGTCGTCCATCATCGACAGATACGACGCATAGCGAGATGGGGCCAGACGGTGTTCCTCGAGCGCCTGCAGCACAGCGCAGCCCGGCTCGTGGGTGTGGGTGCAGTTGTTGAAGCGGCAGTCGGCCGATATGGCAAATATGTCGCGAAAGTAGTGCGCCACCTCGTCGCGTTCGATGTTGAAAGTGCCAAAGCCCTTTACCCCCGGAATGTCGATGAGCGCACCCCCGTCGGGCAGTTCAAACAACTCGCTGTAGGTGGTGGTGTGCATGCCCGTGCCGTGGGCGTCAGATATTTGTGCCGTGCGCACATGGGCGTCGGGAATAAGCAGGTTGAGCAGTGTCGACTTGCCCACCCCCGAGTGGCCGGCCAGCAGCGTGGTGCGCCCTTGCAGCGCCTGGCGCAGCGGTTCAATGCCTTGGGCGTTGAGGGCCGACATGCGGTAGCACTCGTAGCCAATGTTGGTGTACAGCGCCTGCCAGTAGTCCATCACCTCGCGCTCGGCAGGGCTGAGGTCGTCCTCCTTGTTAAAGGCAATGCACACCGGCACGCGGTAAGCCTCGGCCGAGGCCAGAAAGCGGTCGATAAAGGTAGTGCTCGTTTCGGGGCGTGCAATGGTCACCACGAGCAGAGCCATGTCCACGTTGGCGGCCAGAATGTGGCTCTGTTTCGACAGGTTCGAAGCCTTGCGAATGATGTAGTTGCGTCGCTCGTCAATTTCGGTGATAAAGGCTGCCGCCTCCTCGCTGCCCTTGGCGGGTTGCTCCTTAATGGTCACCCCATCGCCCACGGCTACGGGGTTGGTAGAGCGTATGCCGCGCAGGCGGAAGTTGCCTTTCACCTTACATTCAACGGCACGCCCGTCGTCGGTGCGCACCAGGTACCAGCTGCCTGTGCTTTTGATTACTTTTCCGTGCATGAAGTGTGGGGAAATAAACAGTTAAGAGTTTAAGAGTCAAGAACACGGGCCTGGCTGGCAGTGCCTCTGTGCTGAACTCTTAAACTCTCAAAGGGTGGTTCTAATAATTCAGAAATAGGGATTTGTGCGCTATCGGAAGTGTATTTTTGAAAGTCTGTGAGGGAGCATAGCGGGCTATGTGACCGAACAAACTTTCAAAAAGACGCTTTCGAGAGCGTGCAAATCACATTTCAGAATGGCAGAACTCTAAAAACAGAATTTTTAGAACCACCCTTAATTTGCTTGTTAGTCACATTGCGGTGTGAGCGTTTGTGGTTACACCGTCATGATTTCCTTGTTCTTGGTGGCAAGAATTTCCTCGATGCTCTTCACCTTCTTGTCGTGTATCTTTTGCAGATTAGCCTCGGCGTCCTTCTCCACGTCTTCGGGCAGACCGTCCTTCAAGGCTTTCTTCAGTTTGTCGATGCCTTCGCGGCGTGCGTTGCGAATGGCCACTTTAGCCTCCTCGGCCTCCTTGGCACACTGCTTGGTGAGCTGCTTGCGTCGGTCCTCGGTGAGAGGGGGAATTCCCAAGCGGATAACCTCGCCGTTGTTTTCGGGCATGATACCGATGGTAGAGTCGATGATAGCCTTTTCAATAACGGGGAACATATTCTTTTCCCAAGGTTTGATGGCGATGGTGCGTGAGTCGGGGGTAGTGATGGCTGCCACATTGTTGATGGGCACCATCGAGCCGTATGAGTTGACGCGCAGGTCGTCAAGGATATGTACGTTGGCCTTGCCGGCACGGATTTGGGCGAGCGTGTCTTCGAGGTGCATCACGCTCATGTCCATTTTCTCCTCGCTGTCGCTGAGGCATTTCTTTACGTCGAGCATATTGTCAGTGTTTGTTGTGAATGTTACGTGTGTTGTGCGGCTGCTGTTGTGCAAGGTGAGCGCAGAAAGTCAAGCTTGCTTGAACTTTATGCCGAGGTGCAGCCTATTTTCTGCAAAGATAGTGCAAACTGAGCGCAGAGATGCAAGTTTACTTGTAATCTTTGCCGAGGTGCAGCCTATCTTCTGCAAAGATAGTGCAAACTGAGTGATATTGCAAAGTAAAGTGGTGCAAAAAGCATCGGCCTATCCCTCCACCAGCATGATAGCCTCGTCTTTCAGCTCGTCAGGCAGGTTAATGCCGCGCAGTTGCAGTGAGCGCAGCCAAGCCGCCACCTCGTCGGGGCGCATGGTAGTCATAACCTCCTCAAACTGCGCCGCCTCGTCGGGAGAGTAAGCGTTTGAGGCACGGCCCTTGTAGGCGTCAAGCTCCTCATCGTCAAAGTATTCAATGTCGGGAGCCAGTGCGTCGGCCATGAGCTGCTCCTTTTCGCACACAGCGTGTTTGCCGCAGCACCCCTCGGGGCGCTTGCGTATGTGGGGCATTTCGCTTATTTCGCCACGGCGCAGTTTGGCCTGCAGCGTGCGGTTGCGCAGCCAGCCGGCCACAAGGGCCACAAGGCAAAGGCCGAGGAGCGAGAGTAACAATATTTGCATGGTGATAATAAGTTGTTGAAGTTTCGGATTTAGTTTCGCAATAAAAGACGCTGCAAAAAAACGCTAGCACTAATGGGGGCGACGCGTCTCGCGTCGGGATAAAGATAGGAGTTAAATACGAGCGCTACTACTGCTAATAATAGCTGCATATTTTCCCGGCGCGAGATGAGGCTGCTGAAAAATGCCCGACGCGTTCCGCGTCGGTTTTTTCGGCAGTTTCGTCTCGCGTTTGGGGCACTTTTCAGCAGCCCCGTCACCCCGTCAACCTAATCCTTCAAGGTCCTCCCAGTAGCGCGGGTAGCTCTTGCTCACCACCTCGGGGTTGGCTATCTGCACCCCCTCACACACCATGGCAGCCGGTGCAAAAGCCATGGCCATGCGGTGGTCGTGATAGGTGGCAATGGGTTGGCCGTTGTAGCGGGGCGTGCCATCGGCGTAGCTGTCAATGTATAGCACATCGTCGGCCTCAATGCCCAGTGTAATGCCAAACTTGGCCAGTTCGGCTTGCAAGGCCGCCATGCGGTCAGTCTCCTTGATGCGCAGCGAGCGCAGTCCGCTAAATCTGAACGGGCGCCGCAGCATGGCACAGGTCACCACCAGCGTTTGCGCCAGGTCGGGCTGGCCAATCAGGTCAAGCTCATAAGTCTGGCCCTCGGGCAGCAGCGCGTCGGCACACTTTGTCAGCACCACGAGCTCGTGTTCAGTATCGTAGACCGTGTGCACACCCAGCGGCTCAAAGTAGCGGCTCACGGCACTGTCGCCCTGCAAACTCTCCTTGTAGAGCCAGGGCAGTGTGACGGTGGCACCGGCATCGGGCGTGAGCGCCATCATCTCATACCAGTACGAGGCCGCGCTCCAGTCGCTCTCCACCGGGTATATCACATCGCTCAGGTAGGCGTGTGGCGCCACGTGCAGCGTGTGCGCGTCGGTCCACTCAATGTTGGCCCCAAAGGTGCGCATCATGCTCACCGTCATGTTGATGTAGGGGCGCGATATGATGTCGCCCACAAGTTCGAGCGTAAGGCCCTGGGCCATGGTGGGCGCCACAAGCAGCAGGGCCGATATGTACTGCGAGCTCACGCTGGCGGGCAAACTGATGCGGCCGCCCTGCAAGTTGCGCCCCTTGACGTGGAGGGGCGGATAGCCCTCGTTATCCACATAGCTGATGTCGGCCCCCAGCTGCCGCAGAGCGTCAACAAGCACCTTGATGGGGCGTTGGCGCATACGCTCAGTGCCGGTAATGGTGTGCTCCTCGCCACGGCAAATGGCAAAGTAGGCCGTCATAAAGCGCATGGCGGTGCCTGCGGCCATGATGTCCACCGTGGCAGGCCGTTGCGTCAGGGCGCGCCACATTACAAAGGTGTCATCGCAGTTCGACATGCGCTCCACACTCGAGTCGGGGCCGCTCAGCGCGCAGAGCAGCAAGGCACGGTTGCTGATGCTCTTCGACGAGGGCAGATTGATGGTGGCCCGCAGCGTGGCAGGCAGATTGGGCGAATATGTGGTGGGTCCTTCCATAGTATCTTTGTATATAATATATGCGTGCGTGTTGGCAGAGCCGGGGCGTGCGAATGGACTCAAGCACCAAACGCTACCTCTAATGGGGGCGACGCGTCTCGCGTCGGGAAAAGATGCAGCTAT
>OBAD01000062.1_pt1 | contig 29729 bp, 17 predicted proteins | sample 1494861 | NCBI WGS metagenome assembly OBAD01 (sample SAMEA3360681, study PRJEB22359) | human gut metagenome | biome: ENVO:urban biome; feature: ENVO:human-associated habitat; material: ENVO:feces | place: Bangladesh | collected 2011
TCTTGAGGCCACGCGGACGTCAGTCCGTGGCCTTCAGCCGCGCAGCGGCCTTATGTCCTTCTGTTCTTATGTCCTTATGTTTTCCGCGTTGCGGCCAAAGCGAGCGATGCCCGCAGACATACAAATACGCACGCCATAGCGTGGCTTGGCAGCCGCTAACGCGGTAAACATAAGAACAGAAGGACATAAGTACATAAGGGCTGACGCCGAGGACAATGGACTAATACGCAAACAAAACTGACGCCGTAGCGTTACTACCTGTAACACCACGGCGTCAGCCCATTATCAAATTGTCATATTAGCAAACCTTCTCCTCACCCTTCTGCTTGCGGCTCAGCGTACGGTAAGCGATGGGCGCTGCAAGGAAAATAGATGAAAGTGTGCCGAAGATGACACCCAGTATCATGGCAAAGGCGAATGAGCGAATGCTGTCGCCACCCAAAATGAAGATGCACAACAACACGAGGAAGGTAGTGGCCGAAGTCATCACCGTACGAGTAAGCGTGCTGTTCAACGACATGTTAAACAAGTCGAAGTACTTCATGCGCGGGTGCAACTGAAGATTTTCACGCATACGGTCGAACACCACCACCTTATCGTTGATAGAATAACCTATCACCGTAAGAATGGCACCGATAAAGGTTTGGTCAACTTCGAGAGAGAAGCCTATCCAGCCCCAGCATATTGAGTAGACACCCACCACAAGCAGTGTGTCGAACACAAGGGCCACAACCGAACCTACCGAGAAGGCCACGTTGCGGAAACGTATCAAGATGTAAACAAAGATGGCGGCCAATGAGAGCAACACGGCTGTAATGGCACCGCGCACCATGTCGTTGGCCACGGTAGGACCTACCTTCTGGGCCGAGATGATTGAACCACCTGTGTGGTTGTCGCGGTCGATAAACGTCTTGTAGTCGGCCTTGATGAGCTTGGCCTCGTGCAGAGCGTCGTAGATGAAGTGCTCAACATCCTGGTCGATGCTCTCGTTGTCGTCGTCGATGCGGTAGTTGGTTGACAGACGCACAGCAGCATTGCTCGTGGTAGTAATGGCAATGGCACTCACGCTGGCGTTGGGGTCCTTGGCATTAACCTTGGCTGCCACAGCCTTCTGCACCTGTTCGGGGGTTACACCCTTCTGCTCAAACTCTATCACGTAGTTGCGACCACCGGTAAAGTCGATACCGCTCGACAGGCCACGGGTGGCCAGGAAGCCGATAGCGATAACGGCACCAATGATGAACACGTAGATTGAGCGGCGGCCCATCTTCATAAAGTTGACGTTGGCGTTGCTCAGGAAATTCTTCGACAGGCCAGTGGTAAAGGTAAGGCCAAGCCACTTGTCCTTGTTGAGGAAGTGCTCAAACACAATACGGCTCACCCATACGGCGGTAAAGAACGAACATACAATACCGATGCCCAGTGTCATGGCAAAACCACGGATAGGACCTGTACCGAAGTTGTAAAGAATTACGGCTGTAATGATTGAGGTAAGGTTGGAGTCGAAGATGGCTGAGAAGGCATTGCCATAACCCTCGGCCAAGGCTGTCTTGATGCCCTTGCCAGCCTTGAGTTCCTCCTTGGTACGCTCGTAAATAAGCACGTTGGCATCAACCGCCATACCGAGCGAGAGCACCATACCGGCAATACCACTCATGGTGAGGGCAGCCTGGAACGAGGTGAGGATACCAAAGGTGAAGAAGAAGTTGAGAATCAATGCCACGTTGGCCACCATACCCGGAATAAAGCCGTAGAAACAGCACATGAACACCATCAAGAGCACAAAGGCTACCACACAGGCGGTGAAACCTGCCTGGATAGAGGCGGCACCGAGGCTCGGGCCTACTGTCTCCTCCTGTACAATCTTGGTGGGGGCGGGCATCTTACCGCTCTTGAGCACGTTGGCAAGGTCGCGGGTATCGTCGGTAGTGAAGTTACCCGAAATCTGTGAGTTGCCACCGGTTATCTCGTTCTGCACCACAGGGGCGCTGTACACGTAGCCGTCGAGCACGATGGCCACGCACTTCTTGAGGTTCTTCTTGGTGAGTGTGGCCCAGTCGCGTGCACCGCTTGTGGTCATGGTCATGCTCACAATGGGGCGGTGGTTCTGGTCAAACTCGTCCTTGGCGTCGGCTATCACGTCGCCCTGCATTGAGGGCAGGCCATTGTTGGCACGCAGCGCATAAAGCTCAAACACATTGGCCTTCATGCCGCTGGCGTTCTTCACGCCCCAAGCCAGCTTGAGGTCGGCGGGCAGAATGCTCTTGGCGGCCTCGCTGTTGACCATGGCGTTGATGGCGGCTGTATCCTTGGCAATAGCATAACCTACCACGCAGTTGGTGGGCTGCATGCCCTGCATCATGATGAGCTTGCTAAAGAGGGGGTGCTGTTCGGCAGCGCTCTTGGCTTTGGCAGCCTTGGCCTTGGTGCTGTCGGCAGCGGCAGAGTCCTTGGCATCGGCACCGGCCAGACGCTTGTCGAGGGCTGTGAGCGACGACATGGTCTCGCCAAGGGTGTAAGTCTCCCAGAACTCGAGGTTGGCGCTACCCTGCAGGAGCTTGCGCACACGCTCGGGTTCCTTGATACCCGGCATTTCTACCATAATCTGGCCTATCTGGCCCTTGCCGCGCAGGATTTGAATGTTGGGCTGTGCCACACCAAAACGGTCGATACGCGAGCGTACCACCTTGTTGGAGTTTTCAACGGCTGCATTCACCTCCTCGTTGAGCACCTTCTTCACGTCGGCGTCGCTCGAGTTGTACGAGATGTTCTTCTCGCCAAGCTTTGAGGCGAATATGCCGCCAAGCTTGTTCTGGCCGTTAAGTTGCTGGTAGGCGCTCACGAAGGCGTCGACAAAGTCGATATCGCCCTTCTTGGCCTGAGCCACTGCCTTGCTGTAGGCTTCCTTAAACTTGGGGTCGTTGGCGCTCTCGCCGGCGAGGTTCTTCACCACGTCGGGCACGCTCACCTCAAGCACTACGTTCATACCGCCCTTGAGGTCGAGACCCAGGCCGATTTGCAATGCCTCGCAGTCCTTGAGTGTCTTGCCGAGCCATACGGTCTCGTTACGCATGGAGTCAAGGTAGGCGGCGCCGTCCTTGCCCTGTGCCGTCATTTGCTCGGCTTTGGCCTCGTACTTGTGAGTGGGGTACGAGAAGCTGAGGTACATGAGGCAAATCAAGGATAGCAGCACTGCAATTACTTTAACAAATCCTTTGTTTTGCATTAGTGTGTGATTGTGTAATTATTATTTTTATTTATTGTTTTTCCAGTCCGTCAAGTCGCGCATGGGCACAATTACTCCTAACGGCACGCCTTTGAACGTGCAAATATACGCGATTTTTTTGAAAGACAGGGCTTTTACCCTCTTTTTGTTAAAGGACAGCCGTTTTGCCCGCACCTGTGCCCTTACAGTCAGGGTGTTCAAAGCACCCAACGCTACCTCTAATGGGGGCGACGCGTCCCGCGTCGGGCATCAAGGCAAAAGCTCACAGACAGAAGTGCATTAGTACTGTCTGAGAGCCTTTATTTGGGGCAAGGGCATTGCATTTTCCCGACGCGAGACGCGTCGCCCCCATTAGTGCTTGCGTTTTTTGCAGCGCGTTTCAGTCAACATAAAATTTCCCCCAAAAGTGTCTCGCTAAAAAGTCTGTTTTGTAAGTAGATAAAGGTCCACTTATTTTGCATATCTCTCACTTTGCAGTAATTTTGAATAAATTACGCGGCAGCTCGGATATGAAAATAAGTGGACTTTACAGCCCACTTATTTTGCATATCTCTCACTTTGCAGTAATTTTGCACAAAGTTTTACACGCATATATAATATAACAAGATATAATGGAAAAGAAATTTAACCGTACGCTGGTTACCGCCGCCTTGCCATACGCTAATGGCGGTGTGCACATCGGCCACCTGGCCGGGGTGTATGTGCCTGCCGACATTTATGTGCGCTACTTGCGCCTGAAGAAACGTGACGTGCTGTTTGTCTGCGGTAGCGACGAGCATGGCGTGCCCGTCACCATACGCGCCCGCAAGGAGGGCTGCACACCGCAGGAGGTGGTTGACCGCTACAACAAGATTATACGCGAGTCGTTTGAGGGCTTCGGCATCTCGTTCGACGTGTTCGGACGCACCACCTCGGAGGTGCACAAAAAGACGGCTTCGGACTTTTTCCGCAAGCTCTACGACAAGGGAGAGTTTGTGGAGCAGGAGAGCGAACAGTACTACGACGAGGAGGCGCACACCTTCCTGGCCGACCGATACATTACGGGCGAATGTCCGCACTGCCACGCTGAGGGGGCTTATGGCGACCAATGCGAAAAGTGCGGCACGGCGCTCTCGCCTACCGAACTGATTAACCCGCGCTCTACCGTGAGCGGGTCGAAACCGGTGCTGCGCAAAACCAAACACTGGTACTTGCCACTCGACAAGCACCAAAAGTGGCTCGAGCCGTGGATTACGGAGCAGCACAAGGAGTGGCGCAGCAATGTGATGGGACAGTGTAAGAGCTGGTTTGACATGGGACTGAAACCGCGCGCCGTGAGCCGCGACCTTGAATGGGGCATTCCGGTGCCGGTTGAGGGGGCTGAGGGCAAAGTGCTCTATGTGTGGTTCGACGCGCCTATTGGCTACATCAGCAACACCAAGGAACTGCTGCCCAACGACTGGGAAAAGTGGTGGAAGAGCGACGATACACGCCTTATCCACTTTATTGGCAAGGACAACATCGTGTTCCACTGCATCGTGTTCCCGGCCATGCTGAAGGCTGAAGGCTCATACATTCTGCCCGACAATGTGCCTGCCAACGAGTTCCTCAATCTTGAGGACGACAAGATTTCGACCTCGCGCAACTGGGCGGTATGGCTCGACGAGTACTTGAAGGACTTGCCCGGCAAACAGGACGTGCTGCGCTATGTGCTTACAGCGAATGCGCCCGAAACGAAGGATAACAACTTTACGTGGAAGGACTTCCAGGCTCGCAACAACAACGAGCTGGTGGCTGTGTACGGCAACTTTGTGAACCGTGCGCTGCAACTTACCAAGAAGTACTACAACGGGGTGGTGCCGGCTGCTGGCGAACTGACTGACTACGACCGCCAGACTATTGAGGAATTTAAGGACGTGAAGGCTGAGGTGGAGCGCCTGATTGAGGGCTTCCGCTTCCGCGACGCGCAGAAGGAGGCCATGAACCTGGCCCGCATCGGCAACAAGTATCTGGCTGACTCTGAGCCTTGGAAGGTGATCAAAACTGACCCCGAGCGTGTGAAGACGGTGCTTAACTTGTCGTTGCAGCTTGTGGCTAACCTGGCTATTGCTTTTGAACCGTTCTTGCCCTTCTCGAGCGAGAAACTGCGTCAGATGTTGCACATCGACGAGGCGCAATGGGACCGCCTGGGGGCTACTGACTTGCTGCCCGAGGGACACGTGCTTGGCGAACCGGCCTTGCTGTTTGAAAAGATTGAGGACAGCGTGGTGGAGGCTCAGGTGCAAAAATTGCTCGACACTAAGAAGGCTAACGAGGCGGCTAACTTTAAGGCTGCACCGGTGAAGGAGAATATCCCCTTCGAGCAGTTTGAAAAGCTTGATGTGCGCGTGGGCACTGTGCTTTCGTGCGAGAAGGTGAAGAAGAGCAAGAAGCTGCTGAAGTTTGAGATTGCCGACGGTGCCGAGAACCGCACTATCGTGAGCGGTATTGCGCAGTACTACCAGCCTGAGGACTTGGTGGGCAAGCAGGTTTGCTTTGTGGCTAACTTGGCTCCACGCACTATCAATGGTATCGAGAGCCAGGGCATGATTTTGTCGGCCGTCAACTTTGACGACTCACTCTCGGTGGTGACGGTTGACCGCAAGGTGGTGGCCGGTAGCCAGGTGGGCTGATGCCGAGGCGTGGCTTGGCAGCCGCTAACGCGGTAAACAAAAGAGCGTGTATTAGCCGCTAACGCGGAAAACATAAGGACATAAGGACATAAGGACATAAGGCCGCTGCGCGGCTGAAGGCCACGGACTGACGTCCGGGTGGCCTCAAGAACATAAGGGCTGACGCCGTAGTGTTACAAATAGTAACGCTACGGCGTCAGCCCTTATGTTTCTTATCGTCAGGAACGCAGTTCCCAGACGCAAATTATGTCTCTTATGTAGCTTATGTTCTTATGTTCCCGCGGTAAGCGTTACAAAGCCTCGGCGTCAGCCCTTTTGTTCTTGAGGCCACGCGGACGTCAGTCCGTGGCCTTCAGCCGCGCAGCGGCCTTATGTTCTTATGTCCTTATGTTCTTTTGTTTACCGCGTTAGCGGATGCCAAGCTATGCGTTAGCGGATGCCACGCTACGGCGTCAGCCCATTAGCATATTGACATATTAGCACATGCCGCGTCAGCGGACGTCAATCATGTAGCTACTGCCTCCCGGGCGGCGGCACAACACAACCTGTGGCTGTATTTGCGAACGTATCTGCTCGGTGTGGCTTATCACGCCCACCTTGCGGCCCTGGGTGTTCTCGAGGTTGGAGAGCGCAAGCATCACAAGGTCGAGCGACTCGCGGTCGAGATTGCCAAAACCCTCGTCGATAAAGAGCGAACCTATCACCAGACCCGAGCCCGACAACGAGGCAAGCCCCAAGGCAAGGGCTAACGACACCACAAAGGTTTCGCCACCCGAGAGGGAGGTGACATAGCGGTGCTCATCGAACATGTCGTGGTCGATTATCTCGAGCGTGAGGGTGCCGGGTATGTTGCGCAACTCATAGCGGGGCGAGAGCTGCTGCAGGTGGCGGTTGGCATGGGCCACAAGGTAGCCAAAGGTGTAGCTCTGGGCCATGGTGCGGAACTTTTTGCCATCGGCTGAGCCAAACATGGCGTTGAGCCTTGCCCACTCGCGTGCATCGGTCTGGGCGGCATCAAGACGCTGCTGCATGGCCTCGGCACGCTCGCTGCTGTCGCGGTGCGCCAACAGGCGAGCGTTCACCTCAGAGAGTTGGGCAGCAAGGTCGGCCAAGCGCTTGCGGGCGTCGTCGAGTGTCTGCTCGAGCGTGTGCTGCAAGGCGGCATAGTAGGCACGGCTGCCGGCGGCGGGCTGCTCTGCCTCAGCCTCATCGGCGGCAGAGACAAGGGGCACGGTGGCCGGACGGGCGGCATCGCCTTGCAGAGCTTGCAAGGCTTTGCGGGCCTGTTGCAGGTTGTTGTCGGCCACGAGGCGGGCATTGCTCAAGGTGCTGAGCTGCTGGCGCAGGGCTTTCCAGTCGGTGGCGTCGGTGAATATGCTGTCGAGCTCGGCAAACTGCACCGGCGAGTGGGTGCCGTTAAAGCGCAGTATCATGAGGTCGAGCTCCTGCTGCTGCTTTTGCTGCTCGGCCTGGCTGTCGAGGCGCGTCTTCAGCAAATTGTCGCGGTGTCCCTCGAGCTGGCGCAAGGTGCCTTTCACCTCCTCGCAAGCCTTGCGCACGCGGCCCTCGGCGGCACGTGTGGCGGCTATTTCGGCCTCGAGCGCCTCGGCCACCTTTTGGGGTGTGGTGTCGGGCATGAGGCGGCGCAACTCCTCGTCCTTTTCGCCAAGTGCCTCGCGTGTGGCATCGCGGCTCTCGCGGCATGCCGCCACATGGCGCTGTTCTTCGGCCACATTGGCCTCAGCATTCTTTATCTCCTCATGCAGCAACGTTTGCTGGCGCTCAGCCTCGTCGAGCATCTTGCACGTGTTGTTCCAGTCGGCATGCAGGTTGGTCAAGCGCAGACGCAGCCCGTCGGAATTGTTCTTCCACTCTGCAAACCAGCCCGAGAGGGTTATCATCTCGTCGAGGTCGGTGTACAGTTCGGAGCAGGCGCGGTCTGACTCGTTGATGACTTGCTGCAACTCCTCGGCCGATGCGGAGGCTATGCGGGCGGCCGTGCGCACATTGTCGAGATAGGTTTGGTTCGTCTCCATCTCGGCTTTGAGCACGTCAATCTCCTCGTTCAGACGGTTGATGTGGCCTTGATGGAAGTTGTAAGCCTCCAGTTCCTTGTCGGCCTCGTCGGCAGCGCGCGTGGTATTGTCGATGAGCAGCTGTATCATCATGCGGCGTGCGTCGCGGTTGACGGTGGCCGAGCAGTCGGCAAATGAGTTGTCGAGGTAGGCGCACTGCTGCCACTCCTCTACATCGGCCTGCTGGCGGCGCTTGAGGTCGTCGAGTGCACGGCCGTCGGCCCCGATGCGTGCGGCATCGGCTGCTATCTCCTCGCGCATGGCGGCCAGGCGCTCACGCTTGAGCAGGAGGTCTTGCTGCAGGTCGGCATACTCCTTGGCCATGCTGCTGAGCAGTTCGCCCAGCTCGCGCTCGGTCTCGGTGTGGTAGGGGTGGTGTGTGGCACCGCACACGGGGCAGGCGGTACCCTCCTTGAGCTGTTTGCGCAGCTGCACAATGTTTTGTGACTGGCTCAGGGTGTAGGTGGTGGCTATACGCGAGAAAGCCTCTTCGGCCACCTTTACCTCCACCTCCATGCGGGCGGCGGTAGTTTGCTTTTGTGCCAGTTCGGTCTCTTCGCGGCGCTGGGTGGCTGTCTTTTCAGAGATGCGGGCATACCCATCGCTGATGTGCTGCCACAGCATGGCGGCACGCTCGAGTGCGGTAAGGCGGCTGCGGTTGTCGGCCGCGGTCTTTTGCAGTTTGGCCGAGTCGTGTCCCTGGTTGGTTTGGCGGTGAATGAGCAGTTCGCTCTTCAGGGCATTGAGGCGTGCCTGCTTGTTGTGCTGCTCTTGCTCTGCCTTTTCGCCTTGTGCGCGCAGCTCAGTCTGGCGCTTGCGCAACTCGGTCTGCTTGTTGTGGCTCTCTACATTGCGGCGTGTCTCATCGCCGAGTGTGGGGAGCTTGTTCATGATAAGGTCGAACTTGTCGAACATCTGGCGGTGTGCCTCGAGCGACTGCTTGTGCAGCTGGTGGCGCTTGATGGTGTCGGCCACCTTGGCCTGCTCCTCTTGCTTGGTCTGCAGGGTGGCCTGGCGCTTGGCATAGGTTTGGGTGGCAGCCACAAGTTGCTCGTCTAAACGCTTGAGTTGCTCGTTGGCCACCTTTATCTCGCCCGTCAGGGCATAGCCGCGGTTGATGGCGGGGCGGCGCTCGTCGAGCCGCTTTTCGGCATCGGCAGTGCGCTCGCACGCCACATCGAGCTGCTGGCTCAGTTTGTCGAGTTGCTGACGAGCCTCGTTGAGCGCCTGTGCATTGGCAGCCTCGTCGGCCTTGATGTGCTCTACGTCGGCACGGCGCATCTTGATGGCCTGGTAGAGTGGCTGCATGTCGAGCACGGCATCGTAGCGCTGCAGGCGCATTTCGTCGGCACGTGCCTTGACACAGGCTTTGGTGGCTGTGTCATATGCCTCCTCGCACTGGGCCACATGTGCCGACGCTTGGTCGAAACGGGCTATCCACTCCAGCTGCCGTTCGGTGCGCTGCGCCTCGTCGGCGGCATTTTGGTGTTGTGCCTCGAGCAGACGGGCGCGCTCTTGCTGCTCGGCCAGCAGATGGGCGTCGAGGCGAGTGTGGAGCAAACCTTGCATCTCGCTCTGCAGGGCGGCCACATTGGCCTCGGCCTGTTGTGCCAGACGGAATATGCGCTCACTCACGGCGCTGTACACCTCAGTGCCGGTCAGCTTTTCGAGCAGGGCTGCCTTGTCGGCCTGTTTGGCGCGCAGAAAGTTGGCAAAGGAGTTCTGTGCCAGTATCACGGTGCGTGTAAACTGCTCGTAGGTTAGCCCTACGACCTCGTCGATGCAGGCTTGCAGCTGTGCCTTGTCCACCACCTGATGTTCGGGGGCGAGCTGTGTGAGCTGGCGTTCGGGCGAGGCTATGGTGCCGCTGCGCTTTACACGCACGCTCCACGTGGCCTCGTAGGTGTGGCCCTTGGTGGTGGTGAAGGTCACGCTCACCCAGCCCTGCTTTTGTCCGCGGCGCAATATGCTGGCCGTGTTGGTGGCCTGCACCTGCTGTGCCTTGTCGGTGACGAGCTTGAGGTCGTCGGCCGGTATGCGCTCCACGTTGTCGAAACGGGGTGCACGGTTGTAAAGTGCCAGACAGATGGCGTCGAGTATGGTGCTCTTGCCCGAGCCTACATCGCCTGTTATGGCAAAGAGGCCGGCCGAACGCAGGGGTTCTTCGGTAAAATCGATGGTTTGTTCTCCCTCAATCGACGTCAGATTGCAGAGAGTTATCTTGTCTATCTTCACAAGTGTGAGAGTTTAGTAAAGTTCGGTGGTATAAAAAGGTGGGGCTGTGGCCCCATGAAACTATGCCTGTGGCGCACCCTCGTGGCAGGCTTGTTCAAAACGCGTCACCAGGGGGTCGGGCATAGGCTCGTTATAGCGCGACTCGAAGTAGCGACGGGCCAGGTCGAGCGGCTGCATGGTGGTGAGGGCGTCGGCCGAGGGGGCATCTTGCTTGTCGGCCTTGGCGGCGGTGGTGGCGGGCATCACGCGCTGTATGCGGCAAAAGTGCACGGCACGGTCGGCCAGGGCCTCCATCACGTCGTGCATGAGTGATGGTTCGGGCTGCTTTTCCTCGATGTGCAACTCAAGGTAGGGCCACGCCTCGCCCATGTCGCCCTTGGCGCGCTTGGGCAGTGCGGCTATTTGCTCCATGGCCTCGGCAGCACTCACGGCGCGTGCTTTGGCCGGTATGGTGATAAGGCGGCGCAGCGGTTCATACTTTATGCGCTCTACCACGGCCTCGCCCTGGTGGTCAATCTCTACCCACTGCACACCATGGCTGTAGCCAGTCTCGGCAAACGACATGGGCAAGGCGCTGCCTGCATACCATGCCTTGCCGCTCTTGCTCACGGGTTGCGCCTTATGTATGTGCCCTAAGGCGGTGTAGCTCACATTGCTGCCCACCACGTCGGCGTTGACACAATCTTGTCCGCCCACCACAAGGCGCTCTGAGTGACCGCTCTGGCACACCTCGGCGCCGGCGGCATAGAAGTGGGCGCCCACTACGATGGGCAGACCCTTGAACTCTGACTGGCGCAGGTGCTTGTGCAGCTCGCCAAACACATAGCGCAGCCCTTGCTCGGGAGTCATGCCCATGGGGTAGTCGGCACTGCGCAGATAGGGCACAGCCATGCACACACAGGCTGCCTGGCCTGTGGCGCGCTCGGCAAGGGGGAGCAGGTAATAGTCGAAGTCGGGCTCGCCCTGCGGGGTGTAGTGCATGGTGCCGCGCACGTATATGTTGTGTGTTTTGAGCAGTGGTGCGGGGGCCTCGAGGCGTCCGGCGGAGTCGTGGTTGCCAGCGGTCATCACCACCTGCAGGCCCGGCACGGTGAGTGTGGCACGCAGCAAGAAGTCGTAGAGCAGTTCCTCGGCCGCGGCAGAGGGGTTTGGCGAGTCGAACACGTCGCCCGTAATGAGTAGTGCGTCGGGCTGTCGCTCCTTGAGCACACCGAGCAGCCATCTGAGGAAATGCTTGTGTTCATTGAGCCGGCTGTGGGCGTGAAAGGTGTTGCCCAGGTGCCAGTCGGCTGTATGCAGTATCTTCATTGTGCAATGTTGTTATTTATTGGTGAGCAAAGGTACTGCAAAGTAACAGAAAACAGAAGAAATGACAGGAAAAATGTGTCGTGCGCTTTCGCTCGCGAATGTGCTGGTGTGCAGATACGAAGATGTGCAGATTATAGTAGCGTTTCGTGCTTGCGTTTAGTGGTAGCGGTACCTTTACCATACTACAAAAGCTTTACTTGCAGAGTATCCTACATCTTACACAAACACGCTATAACTTGTTGACTATCAATACGTTACCCAGTGTAGGATACTGCCAAATCCACCTACACGCAACCTACACACCCCACATACTGCCACACAGCACAAGCACGGGAGGGCGATATCACGGCATAGGGGAACAGAAAAGTCTGTTGCTCCAACAGATTTCTCTACGTCCCTATGGTGTAAACCCCCGCCGCATACGTCCAAATCGGCCGCATGGCTGCGGGGTGTGATGTGTAAGATGTATGCAGGGGTGTGTATGATGCTTTGAAATCATCTTACACTCTCGAAACCATTGTATATCAACTTGTTACGCACAAAAAGTGTAAGATGGCAGTAAAAGTACATACACTCGTTTATAGGTAGGCTGACGGGGAGAGAATAAATATTTGTGTACAAGTTGAAAGTGACGAGGCCGGGAGAATGTGGTGCTCAATGAGATTTGCCGCTAACGCGGAGGGCATAAGAACAAAAGGCCGTTGCGTGGCTTGGCAGCCGCTAACGCGGAGAACAGAAGAACATAAGGACATAAGAACAGAAAATAACGTTCGGGTTAGCCGCTTACCGCGGGAACATAAGAACATAAGTTTTCATAAGATACATATAAGGCCGTAGCGTGGCTTGGCAGCCGCTAACGCGGAGAACAAAAGAACATAAGGACATAAGAACAGAAGATAACGTTCGTGTTAGCCGCTTACCGCGGGAACATAAGAACATAAGTTTTCATAAGATACATATAAGGCCGTAGCGTGGCTTGGCAGCCGCTAACGCGGAGAACAAAAGAACATAAGGACATAAGAACAGAAGATAACGTTCGTGTTAGCCGCTTACCGCGGGAACATAAGAACATAAGTTTTCATAAGATACATATAAGGCCGTAGCGTGGCTTGGCAGCCGCTAACGCGGAGAACAAAAGAACATAAGGACATAAGAACAGAAGATAACGTTCGTGTTAGCCGCTTACCGCGGGAACATAAGAACATAAGTTTTCATAAGATACATATAAGGCCGCTGCGCGGCTAACGGCCACGGACTAACGTCCGGGTGGCCTCAAGAAACATAAGGGCTGACGCCGTAGTATTACATATAGTAACGCTACGGCGTCAGCCCTTATGTCCTTATGTTCTTATGTTCTTCTGTTTACCGCGTTAGCGGCTGCCGAGTCACGCTACGGCGTCAGCCCTTATGTCTCTTGAGGCCACCCGGACGTTAGTCCGTGGCCGTTAGCCGCGCAGCGGCCTTTTATGTATCTTATGTAACCTTATGTTCTTATGTTCCCGCGGTAAGCGGCTAACACAAACGTTATATTCTGTTCTTATGTTCTTCTGTTTCCCGCGTTAGCGGCAGATCTCATAACTCACAAACAATATTTGCACATCAGCGAGCAAGGCTCGCCTTGCGCGCTCAATATCCGTAGCTCACACTCGCCACAGCGCCCGAGGCCACATGGTAGTTGCACAATGTCACATTGTTGGCATGCACACCATACTCAAAGGTAGTGGTGGTAGCGGCCGTAGGCACCGCGGCATCGGGATACTCGTAGGTAATGCTCTGCGGCAGCATGGTGGGTGCCTTGCCAAGCAAACCGGCGTAGTAGAGGTGTTCAAAACCGTCGATGCCCATTTCCTTGCTCACGGTGGGCGGCATGTGGCCATTCACATTTTGCTGCGCCGACTGCGTAAAGGTGAGCAACACGCGGCGGTTGTCGGTGCCATTGTACACAATCTGCTGCAGCGCACCTGCCGGGGTGTAGCTGATGGTGGCCGACGACCTGTACTCTGTCAGCTCGCCCAGCGAACTCTCGAATATGGTACGCGTCCACGACACCATGCGGCCGTCGCTGTTGTACTGAAAGTGGTACACGTTGCGGTTTACCGTCATCTGGCCCACAAGGCCCTGCATGTTGAGTTGCAGACCGACGCGCTCGCCACTCGTGTTGCTCATTTTCACCGATGTGGGGCCGTAGCTGAGGGTGCTGGTGTAGCTGAAGGTGCGGTCGGTGTCGGCGCTTGGCTTGCGCAGTGTGCCTGCGGCCTGGGTCAGACGGCCGTCGTTGTAGGTGAATGTCCAGTCGTAACCGCTCTCAATGCTTCCCAGACGGCTGATGCTGCGCACGGCCTTGCCCGTGCTGGCGGGCAGGTTGGGGCGCATGGGGGCGGGGTCGTCGTTGCTGCAGGCGGTAAATGTGCCAAGAGCAAGGGTGGCGGTAAATATGAAGGAGAGGGGGCGTTTCAGTATCATGATAGTTGTGTTATATATTATATATATATGCGTTAGCGGAATTAGTAAACAAGTTGACAAGTTAACGGGTTAACAGGTAAGTTTGCCAAGCTTATGGAGCTTCTTAGCAGTATTACTTTAACATGATAAGCAGTGTACTGATACTTACTTGTTAACCTGTCAACTTGTAAACCCGTTAACCAAGAAATCCGCCAACAGGTTTTAGGTCTATTAAATGCGCACAAACTTAGGCAATTTTGCCGACATAGCGTGCTCCGCCCTGACACAAATCGCCGGCGGTTGTCAAACTTTTTGCAAACTGTAGCGTACGTGTGCACACTGCCGTGCCCACTCGCTGCCCTCTCACTCATACTCCTTGGCCTGACACTCGCCGCGCAACACAGCCAGCGCATTGAGCGCAAGGGCCTCCATCTCATCCTCACCCGGAAACACGTGCACCGGTGCCAGATAGCTTACGCGCTGCTTGATGCCCTCGGTGATGTAGGCCGAATGGGCCATGCCGCCAGTGAGCAGAATGGCGTCTACCCGGCCGCAGAGCACGGCACCCTCGGCAGCTATCTGCTTGGCGGTGTGGAATATCATGGCGTTGATGAGCAAGCGTGCACGCTCGTTGCCCTGCTCTATCATCTGCATTATTTGCAATATGTCGGTTGTGCCGAGGTGCGCCATCAGTCCGGCCTGTCCGGCCACACGCTTTTTGAGTTGCTCCTCGGTGTAGCGCCCGCTGTAGCACAGGTGTATGAGGTCAGCAGCGGGCAGTGTGCCGGCTCTTTCGGGCGAGAGCGGCCCCTCGCCGTCGAGGGCATTGTTGGCATCGATGGCGCGCCCGTGCTCATGCGCCGCCACGGATATGCCTCCACCCAGATGGCAGACAATGAGGTTGAGGTCGTTGTAGCTGCAGCCCACCTGGCGCGCATAGCGGCGGGCAATGGCGCGCTGGTTGAGCGCATGCCAAATGGCCAGACGCGGCATGAGAGGCGAACCGCTCACCCGGGCCTCGGGCACGAGTTCGTCCACCGTCACGGGGTCGGCTATGTAAGCCTGGCACCCGCCCCCCTGCTCCTTGGCCAGTTCATAGGCCAGTATGCAGCCCAGGTTACAGGCGTGCTTGCGCAGGGCATAGTAGGTTTCAAAGCACATTTTGCGGTTGACGCGGTACACGCCGCCGGGAATGGGCTTTATCAGTCCGCCCCGGCCTATAATGGCGTCGAAGCGCAAAGGTATGTTGTTCTGCGCCAGCCAGTCGGTCACGAGTTGGCGGCGGAAGTCGTGCTGGTCAATTATTTGGGCGTAGGCAGCCAGCTCGTCGGGGGTGTGGCGTATGGTGCTCACGCAGAGGGGGCGCTCGTCTTCATAGACGGCCACCTTAGTGGAGGTGGAGCCGGGGTTGATTACAAGTATATGGTATGGAGGCATGGGGTTGAAAGGAGAGGTGTGTGGGGGAGCGGCAGTTGTCAATGTGCTAATTAAGGCTCATGGCGGCAAGGGCAAGACTGTGGTATTTTGCCTCGAGCGAGTCGCCGCGCGAGGGCAGCACCACAGGGGCCGTGGTGCCCTGCAATGTGCCGGCCACCCGTGCCGAGGCAAACAATGACAGGGCCTTGTACATCAGGTTGCCGGCCTCGATGTCGGGCAATATCACGGCATCGGCCTCACCACCCACGGGCGAGGTTATGCCCTTTACGGCAAGGGCCACAGGGTCGCATGCGGTGCGCAGGTCGAGCGGACCGTCAACTATCACACGCCCCCACTCGCCACGGGCGGCACGGCTGCAAATGTCGCCATAGCCCATGGTGTGCGGAAACTTGTCGCTCACCGTCTCGGCACAGTGCACCAGGGCTATGCGCGGCTCCTCTATGCCAAAGGCGTGGAGCATCTGCGCCATGTAGCCCACTTGCGCCATGCGCTGCGCCTGGGTGGGATAAGGTATGACGGCGGCGTCGCTGAAAAACAGCAGTTTGTGATAGCTTGGTATTTGCGCCACGGCTATGTGGGTGAGCACCTCGCCACGCGGCAGTATGCCCCACTCCTTGTTGAGCACGGCGCGCAGCAGTGTGTCGGTGTGCAGCAGTCCCTTCATCAGCAGGTCGGCCTGGCCCTGGCGCACCATGGTCACAGCCAGCTCGGCTGCCTCTATCTGCGAGCCGGCCTCGATGTAGCTCACACGGCCGCCCGACCATGCACTGACGCAAGGCTGCTGCCTGACTGCCGCACAATCGCCCACAAACAGGGCCTCGACAAATCCGGCCTCAACCGCACGCATCACGGCACCGGCCGTGGAGGCATCGCTGCCACACACCACTGCCAAACGGCACACGCGGCGCAAACCGGCCAGGTGGGCTGTCATGTCATCAAAAGTTCGGATAGGTTGCATTGGTAAGTAGGTATTAACACGATGCTGGGCATCGGTATAGTGTTTGCTAAGCGCAAAACTACAAATAAAGCGGCAAATATTGCACACTTGGCCGCCTAATATGCAACATTCGGCACACTTTTGCGGCGTTTTGCGGGGACTGTAACGCGCATTCGACAAAAAATTGCTACTTTTGCCCTACCAAAACCACGAGCCCCCGTAGTTCAATGGATAGAACACCGCTCTCCTAAAGCAGTGATCTGAGTTCGATTCTCAGCGGGGGTACTGTGTAAAGGGTGGTTCTAAAAATTCTGTTTTTAGAGTTCTGCTATTCTGAAATGTGATTTGCACGCTCTCGAAAGTGCCTTTTTGAAAGTATGTTCGCTCACATAGCCCGCTATGCTCCCTTACATACTTTCAAAAATACACTTCCGATAGCGCACAAATCCCTATTTCAGAATTATTAGAACCACCCTAAAGCGGTCCGCCGCAATGCAGATGTGCAAATGTAAAGATGTGCCGACAGGCCGATAATATATACCTTATATTGTCAGCACGCCAGGCCGCTCTGCATTTGCACATTTGCGCATTTACGCATATTATATATAATATTCCACCCCTGCACATACCCCTACCCCATGGCTGAGACTCTTACACCGATGATGAAGCAGTTCTATGAACTGAAGGCCAAAAACCCCGACGCCATACTGCTATTCCGCTGCGGCGACTTTTACGAAACCTACGACAACGATGCCCAAACCGCCTCGAAGGTGCTGGGCATCACCCTGACACGCCGCAACAACAAGGGGCAGGCGGCAAGCACCGAGATGGCCGGCTTTCCCTACCACGCACTCGACACCTACCTGCCAAGACTCATACGTGCAGGCTACCGCGTGGCCATCTGCGACCAGCTTGAGGACCCCAAACTGGCCAAAAAGCTTGTCAAACGCGGCATTACCGAGCTTGTAACACCCGGTGTGGCCATGGCCGACAATGTGCTCAACGCCCGCGAGAACAACTTTCTGGCTGCCGTACACTTTGGCGCACAGGCCGTAGGCATATCGCTGCTCGACATATCGACGGGCGAGTTCCTCGTGGCCGAAGGCACCACCGAGTACATTGACAAACTGCTGGCTGGCTTTGCACCGAAAGAGGTGCTCGTGCAGCACGGGCTGAAAGGGCGCTTCGAGGGGCTGTACGGCCAAAAGTACTTCGTGTTCGACCTCGACGACTGGGCCTTCACCACACAAACGGCTAACGAAAAACTCACGCGCCACTTCCAGGTGCGCAACCTCAAGGGCTTTGGGGTAGACCACCTGAAGGACGGCGTGGTGGCCGCCGGCGCCATCATGTGCTACCTCGAAATAACGCAACACAAGCACACTTCGCACATCACCACCCTGCGCCGCATCGAGGAGGACGGCTACGTAAGGCTCGACCGCTTTACCACACGCAACCTCGAGCTGGTAGCCCCCATGGCCGAAGGCGGCACACCGCTGCTCGCCGTTATCGACCGCACCCTCACCCCCATGGGCGCCCGCATGCTGCGACGCTGGCTGGTGTTCCCACTACGCTCGGTGCAGGCCATCGTGGCGCGGCAGGACGGTGTGGAGCACTTCTTCAAGCACCCCGACTTTCGCGAGCTGTGCGAGATGGAACTGCCCAAAATAGGCGACATGGAGCGCATAGTGAGCAAGGTGGCAGTGGCGCGCGCCAATCCGCGTGAACTGCAGCAACTGCGCTGCGCACTCGAAAGCACCGCCACGCTCAAGTATGCCTGCGACCACGCCGACGGCTGCCAGGCCATAGCACAGGTGGGCAGCCAGCTCAACCCCCTGGCCCCACTGCGCGACCACATCAAGGCCACGCTGTGCCCCGACCCGCCAGTGCTCGTCAACAAGGGCGGCGTGATAGCTGCCGGCGTGAGTGCCGAGCTGGACGAACTGCGCCACATACAAACATCGAGCAAGGAGTTCCTGCTGCAAATACAGCAGCGCGAGAGCGACGCCACCGGCATACCGAGCCTCAAGATTGGGTTCAACAACGTGTTTGGCTACTACATCGAGGTGCGCAACACCTACAAGGACAAAGTGCCACAAGAGTGGGTGCGCAAGCAAACTCTGGCTCAGGCCGAACGCTACATCACACAGGAGCTGAAGGAACTTGAAGACAAAATACTGGGTGCCGAGGACCGCATACTCGACCTCGAGGCACGCCTCTACGCCGACCTTGTGGCCGAGGTGTCGCAACACATCACCCCACTGCAGCACACTGCCGCCGCTCTGAGCCACCTCGACTGTCTGCAGAGCCTGGCCGCCGTGGCACGCGAGCGCCACTATGTGCGCCCCGTGGTTGACGACAGCCTCGTCATCGACATACACGAGGGGCGCCACCCCGTAATCGAAACGCTCATGCCGCCGGGCGAGGAGTATGTGTCGAACAGTGTAGAGCTCGACACCAAGGGCCAGCAAATAATCATCGTTACCGGTCCCAACATGGCGGGTAAAAGCGCCCTGCTGCGCCAAACGGCCCTCATCACCCTCATGGCACAGACTGGCTCATTTGTGCCCGCCGCATCGGCACACATCGGATTGGTGGACAAGATATTCACGCGTGTGGGTGCAAGCGACAACATATCGGTGGGCGAGAGCACCTTCATGGTCGAAATGAGCGAGGCGGCCAACATCATGAACAATCTGACTGAACGCTCGCTGGTGCTGTTCGACGAGCTGGGACGCGGCACATCTACCTACGACGGCATATCCATAGCATGGGCCATAGTGGAGTACATTCACGAAAACGCCAAGGCGCACGCACGCACGCTCTTTGCCACCCACTACCACGAGCTTAACGAAATGGAACGCCTGTTTCCACGCATCAAAAACTGGAACGTGTCGGTGCGCGAGGTTAACGGCCGCGTGGTGTTCCTGCGCAAGTTGCAACGCGGCGGTTCGGAACACTCCTTCGGCATACACGTGGCGCGTCTGGCGGGCATGCCGCAGAGCATTGTCAACCGCGCCACACAGATTCTTGCCGACCTTGAGGAGGCCGGAGCCAAGGCTGGTTCAAAGGTGCCAAAGGCCGAAAGCCGCACACAGCAGCAGGAGGGCATGCAGCTCAGCTTTTTCCAACTCGACGACCCCGTGCTGGGCCAAATACGCGACGAACTGTTAGGTCTCGACGTCAACAACCTCACACCGCTCGAAGCGCTCAACAAACTGAACGACATCAAACGCATACTGAAGGGCTGACAACACGCTGCACAGAAACGCTACCACCAAACGCAAGCACTAAACGCAAGCACCAAACGCAAGCACTAATGGGGGCGACGCGTCCCGCGTCGGGAAAATAAGGCAATGTTCTTACACTATAAAGGCTCACAGACAGCAGTATTTACACTTCTGTCTGTGAGCCTTTGCCTTCAATCCCGACGCGGGACGCGTCGCCCCCATTAGTGCTTGCGTTTGGTGGTAGCGTTTGGTGCTTGCGTTTGGTGGTAGCGTTTAGTGCTTGCGTTTAGTGGTAGCGTTTAGTGGTAGCGTTTAGTGCTTGCGTTTGGTGCTTGAGGCCGTTAGCATATTGACGTTTTACCGTTTACACATTAGCACATTCGCACATTATTTCGTAAATTTGCCGCAATATCCATTATAACGCTCAATCACACACATACTCAGCGCATGAAAGAGTTTTTCCGCGTCATGCGGCACTTCGTCACACCATACAAGGGCTACCTCGTTGGCTCACTCGTGTTCAACCTGCTGTCGGCAATACTGAACGTGTTCTCATTCGTATCCATCATTCCCATGCTGCAAATGCTCTTTGGCATTGACCAGAACCGCTACGAGTTCATACCATGGTCGGCCGCCGGCATGAGCATCAAGGACATTGCCGTAAACAACATGTATTGGTACACCACCGAGCTGATGGACCAATATGGCGCCGCCACGGCACTGCTGCTCATTGGCCTGTTCCTGGTGACGGCCACACTGCTCAAAACGGGCTGCTACTTTGCCTCGGTGGCTATAATGGTGCCGCTGCGCACCGGCATTGTGCGCGACATTCGCACCCATGTGTATCACAAAATCGTATCGCTGCCGCTGTCCTTTTTCAGCGACGAGCGCAAGGGCGACATCATTGCACGCATGAGCGGCGACGTCAACGAGATTGAGAACTCTATTACCGGCTCGCTCGACATGCTCATCAAAAACCCCATTCTGCTCACTTGCTACTTTGGGGTGCTCATCTACACCTCGTGGCAGCTCACGCTGTTCACCATCATCGTGCTGCCGCTCATGGGCTGGCTCATGGGGCGCATCGGGCGCAAGCTCAAGCACCAAAGCCTCGACGCACAGAACAAGTGGAGCGAAACAATGGCACAGCTCGAGGAGACGCTGGGCGGCATGCGCATTATCAAGGCTTTTACAGCCGAGCACAAAATGACCGCACGCTTTGACCGCTCAACCAACGACTTTCGCGATGCCTCGAACCGCGTGGCCATACGTCAGGCCTCGGCACACCCGGTGAGCGAATTTTTGGGCACGGCACTCATTGTGCTGGTGCTGTGGTACGGCGGCACACTCATCTTTTCAGACCACTCACCCATCGACGCGCCCACGTTCATCTTCTACATGGTCATACTCTACAGCATCATACAGCCCTTGAAGGACTTTTCAAAAGCTTCGTATGCCATACCCAAGGGCATGGCCTCGGTTGAGCGTGTCAACAAAATTCTGAATGCTGAAAATCCCATCAAGGAGGCTGCCGAGCCTGTACACACTGAGGGGTTGAAGGACGAAATAGTGTTCAAAAACGTAAGTTTCTCATACAACGGCACCACCCCCGTGCTGCAAGGGGTCGACCTCAAGGTGCGCCGCGGCGAAACCATCGCCCTTGTGGGCCAGAGCGGCTCGGGCAAGTCGACACTGGTCGACCTGCTGCCACGCTACCACGATGTGACGGGGGGCGAAATTACCATTGACGGCGTCAACGTCAAGGCGCTTGCCCTGTCGGACCTGCGACAACTCATTGGCAATGTCAACCAGGAGGCCATTCTGTTTAACGACACCTTCTACAACAACATTACCTTCGGGGTGGAGAATGCCACCATGGAGCAGGTGGTGGAGGCTGCCAAGGTGGCCAATGCGCACGACTTTATAATGGAGAGCGAGCAGGGCTACAACACCAAGGTGGGCGACCGCGGCTGCAAACTGTCGGGCGGACAGCGCCAGCGCATCTCTATTGCCCGCGCCGTGCTCAAGAACCCCGACATTCTTATTCTTGACGAGGCTACCTCGGCGCTCGACACCGAAAGCGAACGACTGGTGCAGGAGGCGCTCGAAAGGCTGATGAGCACACGCACCACCATAGCCATTGCCCACCGCCTGTCGACTATCAAGAATGCTGACGAGATATGTGTGCTCTACGAAGGACGCATCGTGGAACGCGGCACACACGAGGAGCTGCTGCAACTCGGCGGATACTACAAGAGGCTGAACGACATGCAACAGCTGTAATAAAAATCACTAAAAAGGACTGGCCATGCCTCTAATCATCACATTTTGCATCACACTTATCCCCACATTCGCATTTATAGTGTGGCTTAATACCAACCGGGGCAAGAAGTGGCTTAAGGATATGTAACACTACCTGTGCACTATGCCCAACAACAATCATAACCCCATACTGCGCCAGGCTATGCGCCTGGTGCTGCTCTATTTAGCACTTGTGCTGGCCGGCACACTGGCCAAACCGCTGTTTGTGCTTGCACAGCCCGCCGCCGTTAGTGGCAGCACGGGCTGGAGCGGCATAGGCCAGGCCATGCTGCACGGTTTGCTGCTCGATGTGGCCACAGCGGGCTACCTCATTGCACCCGTATGGCTGCTGTGCGGCCTGGGTCTGTGGGTGAGGCTGCGCGGCTGGCGCGTGGCCTACAAGGTGTGGGCCGCTGTGGTGGGAGCCGCCCTGGCACTGGTGCTGGTGGGCGATGCCTGTCTGTATGGCTTTTGGCACACCAAACTCGACGCCACGGTGTGGAACTATCTGGCACAGCCCGAGGGCGCACTGCAAAGTGTGAGCATGGGCTACGCCCTGTGCGCCACATTGGCCGTGGTGGCCGTGGCGGTGCTGCTCTATTACCTGCAGGTGCTCACCTTTGTGCCACGCCGCAAGGCTGCACACGCGCCCAGCCGCAAGGGGGCCACACGCCGCACAAGGGGGTGGTGGACCGCTGCATGGCTCGTGGCCGGCGGACTGATATTTCTGGGCATTCGCGGCGGTGTGGGCAAGGGCACGGCCAATGTGGGCATGGTGTACTTCAGCCCCAACGCCTTTCTTAACCACACGGCGGTCAATCCGGCCTTCAGCCTCATATCGTCCACTCTCAAGGCGGGCGACTACGGGCGGCAGGCTCATTTTTTTAGCCACGACGAGCGCAAACGCATCTACAGCATGCTGGGCTACAACACCGAGAGCCTCGACACCGAGCCGCTGCTCAACACCACACGGCCCAATGTGCTGATTATACTGATGGAGGGCTGCGGCGGCACCTTTGTCAATGCCGTCGACCCCAAGAGCGACCCGCGCATCACGCCTAACCTCAACCGTCTGGCACACGAGGGGGTGGTGTTTACCCAAGCCTATGCCAACTCCTACCGCACCGACCGCGGCACGGTGTGCGCACTGAGCGGTTTCCCATCGTTTCCCGACCTTAGTGTGATGAAGATGCCCTCGCGCTGCGAGCATCTGCCAAGCATTGCCTCATCGCTCAAGGGGGCGGGCTATGCCACTGCCTATCTGTACGGCGGCGATGCCAACTTTACCAACATGAGGGGCTACCTGCAAAGCACTGGCTACGACCGCATTGAGGGCGACGAGAGCTTTCCGGTGGCGGTGCGCCGCACACACAACTGGGGCGTGACCGACGCCATTGCCTTTGACACGCTCTACCAGCGCATCATGCGTCTGCCGCAAGGCCGCCCGTGGCACGTCACCTTTCAGACGCTGGCCAGCCACGAGCCTTGGATTGTGCCCTACAACCGCATCAAGGGCGACAAGGTGGCCAACTCCATGGCTTATCTCGACCACTGCATAGGCATTTTTATCAGCCGTCTGCGGCAGTCGGCCCTGTGGCGCAACACGCTGGTGGTGATGCTGCCCGACCACGGGGTGAACTATCCCGAGGGCATCAGCGATGCCGACGAGCGCCGGAGCCACATTCCCATCATCATGGCGGGGGGCGCACTCAAGGGGCCGCGCGTGGTGACGCAAATATGTAACCAAACGGACTTGGCTGCCACACTGCTGGGCCAACTGCAACTGCCACACAAGCAGTTTGGCATGAGCCGCGATGTGCTGAGCCGCACCTATACTCACCCCTCGGCCGTACACACATGGCAGGAGGGCACTTACTACATGGACAACTCGGGCATTTCGGTGGTTAACCTGCTCACTCAGCCGGCCAGCGTGATGCGCGAGGCGCCCCACGCCTCGCAACAGCGTGTCAATGCGGCCAAGGCTTTGCTGCAAACGGCCTACGACCATTTTAGGGAGTTATGAGGGTTATTGGGTTAGGAGGTTAGGTTAAAGGGTTATTGGGTTAGGAGGTTAGAGGGTTAAAAAGGCACTCTGACTTGCAAGATAGCCTTCTATTTCTACTTGCACGAGGTTTCTGGCTCACAAAGGCTGCTTTTTAACCCCTCCAAGCCACGCTCGCTCAAATGGGGGCGAGGCGTCCCGCCTCGGGCACAAGCTGTTACGTTGGTGATTGTGAGCGTTCTCCATTTCACCGACGCGGGACGCGTCGCCCCCATTAGAGATTGGGAGCGTCCTGCTCACAAAGGTTACTTTATAACCTTATAACCTCATAACCTCCTAACCCATTAACCTTATAACCTCCCCCTCCCCCAACCCTACTCACAAGAGTTACTTTATAACCTCTAAACTCATAACCCCCTCCCCCTCATAACCTCATAACCCCTCCTCCCCCACACGATGCACAAGATACTCATTACCGGCGCGTCCGGTTTCATAGGCAGTTTCATGGTTGAACGCGCCCTTGCCGAAGGCATGGAGGTGTGGGCCGCCGTGCGACCCACAAGCAGCCGACGCTACCTGCAAGACGGCCGCATCAACTTTATAGAACTCGACCTGGCCGACAGCACACATCTGCACCAACAGCTCGACGAGCACCTGCAGGCACAGAACGGACGCAGCTTCGACTACGTCATTCACGCCGCAGGAGCCACCAAGTGCCGGCGTGCCGAGGACTTTTTCAGCATCAATGCCGAAGGCACAGAACGCCTGGCCACATGTCTGCTCGCCACAGGAGCCTTGACAGAGGCCGGCCGACTGGTGTTCATCAGCTCGCTGAGCGTGATGGGCCCCATACACGAAAAGGATTATAAGCCCATCTGCGAGGCCGACCTGGCACGCCCCAACACAGCATACGGGGCCTCAAAGCTGCAGGCCGAAGCCTTGCTGGCCGACATAAAGGGCCTCAACTACGTGGTGCTGCGCCCAACGGGGGTGTATGGCCCGCGTGAACGCGACTATGCCATGATGGCCGACAGCATACGCCGCCACATCGACTTTGCCGTGGGCTACAAGCCACAGGTCATCACCTTCATCTACGTGGCCGACCTGGTGGAGGCCGCCTTCCTGGCACTGACACATGGCAAGAGCGGACGCCAATACTTTCTGACAGATGGCAAGGAGTATACAAGCCGCACCTTTAGCGACCTGATACAAATGGAGCTCGGTGTGCGACACGTGCTGCACATCACAGCCCCGCTGTGGGTGCTGCGGACCGTAAGCTGGGTGGCCGAACGGGTGGCCCGCATCGCCGGACGCACCTCGACGCTCAACTCCGACAAATATCGCATCATGCGCCAACGCAACTGGCGCTGCGACATATCGCCCGCACGCAACGAACTGGGCTACCGCCCGCAATGGCCGCTCGTGAGGGGCGTTAAAGCCACATTCGGCACCCCAAGCATTTAGAAAATCATTACCAACGCGTTACCCCGTCAACCCATAATTCCGCCAACAGGTATCACCACACCATATATTACATAATATTATATGTCTGACACACCAGCCACCACACGCACGCATCAAGGCCCCATACTCGTAGAGTGGGCCACATTGGCATACACCCTGTTCACCACACTGCTCATTGTGCTGTTTTGGTCACAAATGGGCAACCCGCTGCAGCTGCTCGAAGGGCGTTGCATGGTAGTGGGCGGCATGGCACTGCTGTGGTTGTTCTACCACCTGCGTCCCAACAAGTACATACTGCTGCTGCGCTACATCTTCCCCCTGTCGCTGCTCGGCTACTGGTATCCCGACACCTACGAGTTCTGCCAGTTGTTTCCCAACCTCGACTATTTGTTTGCCGCGGCCGACCATGCCCTGTTTGGTTGCCAGCCGAGCATAACCTTTGCACAGTGGTTACCCCAAAAGGTGTGGAGTGAGTTGTTCCACATGGGCTACTTTGCCTACTATCCGCTCATATTCCTCACAGTGCTCGCCCCCCTCTTCACCGACCGCAGCCAGTTCAGCCGCACGGCCTTTGTGGTGCTTGCCAGCTTCTTCCTCTACTACCTCATCTACCTGTTCCTGCCCGTGGCCGGCCCCCAGTACTACTTTCATGCCGTGGGCACGGACGTGATACAGAGCGCCCACTTTCCACAGCTCGGCAACTACTTCCGCTACCACACAGAGCTGTCTCCCTCGCCTGGCCCCGACGGCTTCTTCCGCGAGTTGGTTGAGAACACCCAAAAGACGGGCGAGCGCCCCACGGCAGCCTTTCCGTCAAGCCATGTGGGCATGAGCACGGTGCTCATGCTGCTGTTGTGGCGCAACCGCCGCTACCTGTTTGCCATAGCCTTTCCGTTCTACATTTTTCTGTGCTGTGCCACAGTATATATTCAGGCACACTATCTGGTCGACGTGTTCGGTGGTTTGGTAACCGCCCTCATCTTCTTCAAACTGACAGACTGGACGTACACGAGATGGCGGAAGATTAGAGTAGAGGGGTAAAGGGTTAAGAGGTTAGAGGGTTAGGGGGTTAAAAAGGCACTTTTGCTTATTGCCCCCAAGATTGGTAGTACGTCCAGTCTTACCCACAAGAGTTACTTTTTAACCCACTAACCCCCTAACCTCTTAACCCTTTAACCCAATAACCCCTTAACCCCCTAACCCTTTAACCTCCTAACCCACTAACCCATTAACCCCCACTATCAACATGACTATCAAGCCCATTATTACCTTGGCCCTGGCGGCCATGACGCTTGGCGCTGCCGCACAGACGGTGAGCGCGGGCAAAGGCGGCATCACTACCGAAATGCTGCAACAAATCAAAAAAGCTAACAAGACAAACCCGGCCGACCGCGCACTGCGCAACGCCCTGGCCGGCACAAGCATCAACCAACTTGCCACCAATGCCGACAATGTAGACGCACACGACACACACTTCAGCAACGAGGTGCCGGGCAAAGGCATTACCGACCAAAAAAGCTCGGGACGCTGCTGGCTGTTCACTGGCCTCAACGTGATGCGCGCCAAGATGATACAACAACAGGGACTGGGCAGTTTCCAGTTCTCGCAGAGCTACAACTTCTTCTACGACCAGTTGGAAAAGTCGAACCTCTTCCTGCAGGCCGTGATAGACAATGCCAGCAAACCCATGGACGACAAGCTGGTAGAGTGGCTCTTCAAAAATCCGCTGAGCGACGGCGGCACCTTTTGCGGTGTGATTGACGTGGTGAGCAAGTATGGCCTTGTGCCTGCCGAGGCCATGCCCGAGTCGTACAATGCCAACAACACGCAGCGCATGGCCTCGATACTGAGCCTCAAGCTGCGCGAGTACGGCCTTACACTACGCAAAATGGCCGCTGCGGGCAAGAAGGGTGCCGAACTCGAAAAGCAGAAGGTGCAGATGCTCGCCACCGTTTACCACATACTGTCAATATGCCTTGGCGAGCCCGTGCAGCAGTTTACGTGGACACCGCGCGACGCCAGCGGCAAGGCTCTGGCCGAGCCACAGCTGTACACGCCCCAGGAGTTCTATAAGAAGTATGTGGGCACCGACCTCAAGGGCTCGTATGTCATGCTCATGAACGACCCCTCGCGCCCCTACCACAAAACGTATACCATCGACATGGACCACCACTCATACGACGGCATGCAATGGACATACCTCAACCTGCCCGTCGACGAAATCAAGGCCATGGCCATAGCCTCTATCAAGGACTCGGTGATGATGTACTTCTCGTGCGATGTGGGCAAATATCTCGACTCAAAAACGGGTGTGCTCTCGCTCAAAAACTACGACTACGAGTCGCTCTTCGGCACCACCTTCCCCATGACCAAGGCCGAGCGCATCAGCACATTTGCCTCTGCCTCGAGCCATGCCATGACACTTATGGCTGTTGACCTCAATGCACAGGGCAAGCCCAGAAAGTGGATGGTCGAAAACTCGTGGGGCGCCTCGTCGGGCTACAACGGCCACCTTATCATGACCGACGAATGGTTTGACGAGTACATGTTCCGCCTGGTAGTAGACAAAAAGTATGTGCCTGCCGCCACGCTCGAACTGCTCAAGCAAAAGCCCGTCAAGCTGCCCGCCTGGGACCCCCTCTTTGCCGGCGAGGAATAACTCCGCGCGCCGCGCCCCCACGCCTCAGCATACAAGCCCAAAGGCGTGACACGACAAGACAAAAAAAGTGGCAGAGCCCCCTTTCCTAACAGGGCTCTGCCAATAGTTTTTGCATCTCTTTCTTGCGATTTTTATAATCACTTACAGTTACATTGCATACATGCGGCGACGTTTTACCTTGTGTTTTAATGTTGCAAAGAGCGCCCCTCAAGCAACGCCTGCCAAGCATTGCAGCACTCAAGCAGCTGCGCAAGCGCAAGCAACGCATTTACCGTGCCGTAACTGCCACCGTGGCAGCCATACTGCTGGCACTGGCCGGCTGGGGAGTGTACCTGTCGCAGGAGGATAACGGACGGCCGCGCTTCGAACAGGTGGCACAGTTCCAAGTGGCCAACATAAAATACACCTCGTGGGGCGGACTGGCCGCATCGGCACAGTTGGACAACTTCAAAGAGAAGAACGTTGTAGTGCCAGCAAGCGTCACCCACAACGGGCTGACATACTTGGTGAGCGAATTGGGCTTCAACAGTTTCAGGCGCGACACACTGCTGCGCAAGGTTGTAGTGATGTGCGAGGCCGACACTATGAACATACTGCAGGGGGCCTTCAAAGGGTGCAACAATCTGAAGGAGCTATACCTCATATCGCGCAAGTTCGTAGGTATTGGCAGCGATATATGGAAGTGCCCCATCGACTCGCTATTCGACGCGCACCACTACAACGACGTCACACTCTACGTGCCTGCCGCACAACTGCAGTTATACCGCCGCAGCGCATGGAGCAAATTCAAACATATCAAGCCTGTCGTCAAGTAGGCTCGCAATAGCACACACATATTATTAGGCGAAGGGGTTCAAGCACCAGACGCTACTTCAAAACGCTACCTCAAAACGCAAGCACAAAACGCTAGCTTACAACGCAAGCACAAAACGCTAGCACTAATGGGGGCGACGCGTCCCGCGTCGGAAATAAAGAAAGGTGAAAACAAGCTCTGCGAAATAAGTAGCTGCATCTTTTTCCGACGCGGGACGCGTCGCCCCCACTAGTGCTTGCGTTTTGAGGTAGCGTTTGGTGCTTGTGCAGTTAGTGGGTTATAGGTGCACAAAGTGCAGGTGCACAGCCCTAAATATTTGTTTGGTGATTTTGCCTGCACCTTGCACTTTTTGTCGTAACGCGTTGGTAGCCAATGCTTTCGCGTGTGTAGGCAGTAGTCGCTTTTGTGTACACACCTGCCTGCACAAGATGCTTGCACACCCAGGCATAGCAGTGTTTGCGGTTGTGCCATGGCGGTGTTTGTGTATGGGGAGGTAGAATATTCGGTTGCTCCGAAAGCTCTTTCTACCTGCCTATGTTGTGATACGTGGCAGTAGTGTAAGTGCAGACAAGTGCAAGCACTGTGTAGGTGCAGTGCAGGTAAAGTGCAGGTAAAGTGTAGGCATAGTGCAGGTGTGCATACACTGCGTAATACTCTGATATTCAGCTTGTTATAAGCAAAAAGTGCAGGGTGCAGGCACTTTTGCGTTTCTTGTTTGCAGTTAAAGCCGCTAACGCGGGAGACATAAGAACATAAGGACATAAGAACAGAAGATAACGTTCGTGTTTGCCGCTTACCGCGGAGACATAAGAACATAAGCTACATAAGAAACATATAAGGCCGCTGCGCGGCTGACGGCCACGGACTATCGTCCGGGTGGCCTCAAGAAACATAAGGGCTGACGCCGTAGCGTTACTATATGTAATACTACGGCGTCAGCCCTTATGT
>OBAD01000069.1_pt1 | contig 28361 bp, 24 predicted proteins | sample 1494861 | NCBI WGS metagenome assembly OBAD01 (sample SAMEA3360681, study PRJEB22359) | human gut metagenome | biome: ENVO:urban biome; feature: ENVO:human-associated habitat; material: ENVO:feces | place: Bangladesh | collected 2011
CGCGATGAGTATATCAAGCGCATGGCCGATATAAAGGATTCCAAGAAGAATCCAGGCTATTCGCGCTACACCCCTCAACTCTTTATGGCGCAGATTCCCGCCCAAGAGTTTTCGCTCTTTCGTGAGTAGCTATTCCGCTTCAAAGGATTCAGTGTCGAGAAGCGTTCTACGCGTCAGTACACCAGTGGTATCGGTGCCCACCTCTTAGGCGATGTGGGAGAGATTAGCGAGCGCGAGCTCACCGATGACTCAACAAAGTATTATGCTTCTGGCGATTATATCGGCAAGTTGGGCGTTGAGCGCGCTTACGAAAATCAGTTGCGTGGCGAAAAGGGCATGCGCATCATGTTGCGCGACGTACACGGCCGCACACAAGGCCATTACCAAAATGGCAAATACGACAAAAAGGCACAACCCGGCAAAAATATCACCCTCGGCATAGACAAGGACCTGCAAACCCTTGCCGAGCGATTGCTCGAGGGGAAAAAAGGCGCCATCGTAGCCATTGAGCCTTCCACCGGCGAGGTGCTTTGCATGGCATCAGCCCCCACCTACGACCCACGAACAATGATAGGCCGCGACCGTGGCAAAAACCACATGCTGCTCGAAAAAGACCCCAAGCGCCCCTTGCTCAACCGTGCCATAATGGGTACCTACCCGCCAGGTTCTACATTCAAAATTACACAAGCACTCACCGGACTGCAAGAGGGGTCCATCGACACCCATATAGCATTTCCCTGCCACCACGGGTTTAACTACAAGGGCTTGCACGTAGGCTGCCACGGACATGCCTCTCCCATCAATCTTGTGCCGGCCATCGGTACATCGTGCAACTCCTACTTCTGTTGGAACCTCTTCCGCTTGCTCAGCAACAAGCGCAAATACGGGTCAGTGCAAAAGGCCATGACCGTGTGGAAAGATTACATGGTGCGCATGGGCTACGGCTACAAACTTGGCATCGACCTACCTGGCGAAAAGCGTGGTATGATACCCAATGCACAGTATTACGACAAGGCATACAAAGGCTCATGGAACGGCCTCACCGTCATATCCATAGCCATAGGGCAGGGCGAGGTAACGGCCACCCCGTTGCAAATATGCAATTTGGCAGCCACCGTAGCCAACCGCGGTTACTTCTACACCCCCCATGTGGTGCACGCCATACAAAATGGCAGCATCGACCCCATTTACCGTACAAAGCATTACACAGGCGTCGACCGCAGGTGGTACGAATACTGTGTGGCGGGCATGCGCAAGGCTGTGCTCGACGGCACATGTCGCGCCGCCAATTTACCGGGCTACGAAGTGTGCGGCAAGACTGGTACGGCGCAAAACCGTGGTCACGACCACTCCGTGTTTATGGGTTTTGCCCCGATGTCGAACCCCCGCATTGCCGTTTCGGTATATGTTGAGAATGGTGGTTTTGGCAATGTGTATGGTGTGCCAATAGGCGCCCTCATTATGGAGCAATACCTCAATGGCCACTTGTCAAAGTCGTCTGAAATTAAAGCACAACATTTTCAAAACATGCACATAAAGTATGGTGATTGACCCCATGCTTGGCATTAGCTGAAACACTTCTCTTATGTTAAACGAAAACGAAAAATACCCGCTCTTCAACATCGACTGGGTTGTGCTCTCACTCTACCTCATACTCCTGGTGTGCGGTTGGTTCAGCATTTGCGGAGCCAGTCACGAGTTGGGCGACACCAACTTCTTTGAGTGGAGCACACGCACCGGCAAGCAGCTCGTGTGGATAGCCTGCGCGTTAGCCTTGGGCTTCGTCATCATGATGACGTCCGACCGCTATTACGACACCCTGGCCGGTTTCTTTTATTGGCTCATGATGCTCGTGCTGCTCGTCACGCCATTCATAGCCAAGGACATCAAAGGCTCGCGCTCGTGGGTGAGTTTGGGCTTTTGCAACATACAGCCAGCTGAGTTTGCCAAGTGCGCCACGGCCTTGGCGGTGGCCAAACTTATTGATGAGTATGGCTTCACCCTCGACAAGATGCGCAACTTCTTCAAGGCCGCAGGCCTCGTGCTGCTGCCCATGGTGCTTATTGTCTTGCAGCGCGAAACGGGGTCGGCACTGGTCTACCTGGCTTTCTTCCTTATGTTCTACCGCGAGGGCATGCCCGGCAGCATACTCTTTATAGCTGTTGCCGCGGTAGTCTATTTCGTTGTAGGCATACGCTTTGGCACCACCGAGTTGCCTGGCACACTCTCGTCGGTAGGCGAGTTCGTTGTGCTCACCCTGATATGGCTGTTCACCATAGGCATGTTGCACGTTTACGTCCCCCGCAACAAGTCAGCCCACCTATTCACTCTGGTGGGTGCGGGTGCCATAATATTGTCACTACTCGTGTCGGAGTTTATAATCCCCTTCGACATATCGTGGGTGCTGCTCGCCCTGTGCATCTTCATGGCCGGCTATTTGGCATGGCAGTCGTTAGGCCAGCGTGTCAACACCTGTCTGCTCATAGCCGTATTCACACTGGGCAGCACGGCCTTCCTCTACACTGCAGACTTTGCCCTCAACAATGTGCTTGAGCCCCACCAGCGCGTGCGCATACAAGTGTTGCTTGGCATGAACGAGGACAACCGTGATGCAGGCTACAACGTAAACCAGAGCAAAATAGCCATAGGCTCGGGCGGACTCGAAGGCAAGGGCTTTATGAATGGTACACAAACCAAACTCAAGTATGTGCCCGAGCAAGACACCGACTTCATCTTCTGCACCGTGGGCGAGGAACAAGGTTTCTTAGGCTCTGCCGGTGTGCTCCTGCTCTTTTTGTGCATGATATTGCGACTGATATATCTCAGTGAGCGGCAAGTTACAACCTTTGCCCGTGTCTACGGCTATTCAGTCACCAGCATACTATTATTTCATGTGTTCATCAATGTAGGTATGGTTATGGGCGTCACGCCAGTTATTGGCATACCATTGCCTTTCTTCAGTTACGGCGGCTCATCATTGTGGGGCTTCACCCTCATGCTCTTCATATTCCTGCGCATGGACGCCAGCCGCAAGCGTCCCATACTTGGTGCGTGATGAGCTATGCAGAACTTTAATACAGAACGAACACAAACATATAATCGAAAATGAATTACAACAAATATCCCCAATCACCCAACCGCTGGCGCGCGGTATCCATTGTATTGTTTTGCCTGCTCGTAGTGATTGGCATTATTTATATGAAACATTCGTCGGGCGAGCAAAAGCTCCTCGTGCCTTCAGGCACCTCCGACACCGCCCACCAAGTAGCTGTGCCCGACACAACCATAGCCCCCGAGGTCATGCCACAAACCTCCGACACGGTGCAGCCCACACAGTTGCCCGACACCATTTTGGGGCGCGACACCCGCAGTCCCTACGAGGCCGGTTACGACGACGGCTATGCAGCCGGTTGTGACGATGGTGCTGCCAAGGCCGACCATGCCACCTACGACGAGACCAACAATTTTGCCACCAAGCCAGAGCAGCAAAATTACGTGCGCGGCTACCGCGAAGGATATGCCAAGGGCTACGACAACGGCCGCCAGGGCAAGCAATTCAATATTTGAACATCTGCTTAATACACATTGCAACACACACAGTAAGGCTTGAAACCCTGCTTCTTTATGAGGAGGGGCTTCAAGCCTTTAGTGTGTTCTCCACCTTTGCTGCGGCTTAGTTCGAGAATTTTTTCCTTATCTGACAAATTTGTAAGCCGACCGTACAACGGCTGTCCGAAAAAATGATTACTTTTGCTCATGGTTGTTTTATTTGTTTACGCGCATCAAAATAACCAAAAAGGGCTGACTCCAGCAAATGGAATCAGCCCTGTCTTTTTTGCAAGTCTCAACTTTTTATCGGAACACCAATAGTTCCAAATAACAACAATGTATAAACTCAGAATGCAGAGCACCAATGGGGTGCAAGAGAATATTGGAAAGATTCAGTCGCTCTTTCCCGACTGTGTGACAGAGACGATTGACGAGCGCACTGGCGAACTTGTGCGCAAGGTTGATTTCGAGAAGTTGCAGCAGAACCTCTCGGCTGTCATCATCAGCGGACGTGAGGAACGCTATCAGTTTACTTGGCCCGACAAGAAGAAGGCTATCCTGCTTGCCAACTCACCTGTCAATGCCGCACTGCGTCCCTGCCGTGAGGAGAGCGTGGATTTTGACAACACGCAAAACCTCTACATCGAGGGCGACAACCTCGATGTGCTGAAGTGCCTGAAGGAGACCTATCTCCACAAGGTGAAGATGATTTATATCGACCCTCCTTACAACACGGGCAATGACTTTGTATATGAAGATGACTTTGCGGAGTCCTCAGCCGAATACCTCGCCAACTCCGGGCAGTTTGACGAGCAAGGCAACCGTCTCGTTACCAACACCGAGAGCAACGGTCGCTTCCACACCGACTGGCTCAACATGATTTATCCACGATTGAAAGTGGCAAGGGACTTGCTCACAGATGACGGAGTGATATTTATTTCGATTGATGATAATGAGTATGAAACATTGACTATGTTATGTAACGAGATTTTTGGCGAAACTTGTTTTGTAACAGATATAGCATGGCGTTCAGCGGACTCTTCAAATAATGATGCAAAGCAATTCTCAGCAGATTTCAATCATACACTCGTATATAGCAAAAAGCCATTTTGGCAACCATATAAATTGGCAAGAAGCGAGAAAAATAATGAACACTACAAAAATCCTGACAATGACCCGAGAGGGCCTTGGTTTTCAGGAAACCTTTCATCTCCGCACCCAAGAGCAAATCTTACATTTGATATAGTATCTCCAAATGGGACTGTTATTCATCCTCCCAAAAATGGATGGCGATGGAGTAAAGAAAAAATAGACGAATTTATTGCAAAGAAAGAGATTGTTTTTTCAGATGATCAAACAAGGATTATTAAGAAAACGTTCTTAGCAGACCAAGGTGGTATTGTGCCATCAAATATTTGGTGCGATTTAGAAGAAACTGGACATAATCGAAATGCTAAGTATGAGTTAAAAAAACTCTTCCCAGAATTTTCTACCTACCAATTGTTCAGTACTCCCAAACCGACAAGGTTAATAAATAAGATTCTAAGGATAAGTACGAAAGAAGACGATATTATTCTTGACTTTTTCAGTGGTTCATGTACAACAGCAGATTCTATATTTCAAGTAAACGTTGAAGATGGAGGAAGAAGACGCTTTATTATGGTTCAATTGCAAGAGAGGCGTAACGAGGGCAACGATGTTCCAGACATTTGCTCATTTGGCAAGGAACGCATCCGTCGTGCCGGCAAGAAAATAAAGGAAGAAAGTCCATTGACAACGCAGGGCCTCGACACGGGCTTCCGTGTGTTGAAGTTGGACAGCAGCAACATGGAGAACATCTACTACACGCCCAAGGACATCAGCCAGGCGAACCTGTTCTCATTGGTGGATAACGTGAAGCCCGACCGCACGGCAGAAGACCTGCTCTTCCAGGTGATGCTGGAGTTGGGAGCTACGCTCGACAGCAAGATTGCGACAGAGGTAGTAAGTGGCAAGACCATCTACAATGTGGCAGACGGCTATATCGTGGCTTGTTTTGACAAGGACGTAACCGATGAGGTGGTGACCACCATAGCCAAGATGCATCCCCTCTATGCCGTGCTTCGCGACACCTCTATGGCCACGGACAGCACTGCTACCAACTTTGAGCAACTCTTCAAGACCTATTCCCCCGATACTGTAACCAAGATATTGTAGAAATTATGAAACTGAAATTCAAAATACAGCAATATCAGACAGATGCCGTGGAGAACGTGGTGCGCGTGTTCGACGGACAGCCCAACCTCGGCTTGCTGGAATACAAGACAGACCATGGCAAGGTGTATGTGGAGCAAGGCGGCAAACGTGTGGAGGTGAAAGAGTTTGAGTACGACGAAGAGGACACGGGCTATAAGAACGGTGACATCGTGCTCGACGAGGAGACACTGCTGAAGAACATTCACCACGTACAAACCGAAAGCAACATTCGCCTCTCCAATGACTTGGTGAAGAAACTTGGCCATTGCCAGCTCGACGTGGAAATGGAGACGGGTACGGGAAAGACGTACGTCTATATCAAGACCCTGTTTGAACTGAACAAACGCTACGGCTGGACAAAGTTCATCGTGGTGGTGCCCAGTGTCGCCATACGTGAGGGTGTGAAGAAGAGCTTCGACATCACCGCCGAGCACTTCATGGAACTCTACGGCAAGAAGGCACGCTACTTCATCTACAACTCCGACAGCCTCGGCGATATAGACACCTTTTCGCAGAGTGCTGACATCAGCGTGATGATTATCAACACCCAAGCTTTCAACACCTCGCTGAAAGAGGGGGCAAGGAACAAGGCTGCACGTATCATCTATGATAAGCGTGACAACTTCCGTTCGCGTCGCCCTATTGATGTGATTGCTGCCAACCGCCCTATTATCATATTGGACGAACCTCAGAAGATGGGAGGTGCAGCCACACAGACTGCTTTGGCACGCTTTAATCCTCTTTTCACCCTTAACTACTCCGCTACGCACAAGGAGACACACAACCCGGTATATGTGCTTGACGCACTGGATGCCTACAACCAGAAGTTGGTGAAGAAAATAGAGGTGGTGGGCTTTGAACTGAAAAACCTGAAGGGTACGGACGGTTATCTCTACCTCGCCGACATCATTCTCTCGAAAGATAAGGCGCCGCAGGCACATATGGAGATGGAGATACAGAATAAGGCGGGCAACATCAAGCGCGACTACAAGAACCTTTCGGAGGGTGACGACATCTATTCCCTCTCGGGGCAGATGGAGCAATATAGGGGATATGTGGTGACAGAGATACACGTAGATGCCCTGCACCCCTCACGCAGCAGCGTCACCTTTGGTAACGGCGCTACCTTATATGTAAAGGACGTGGTGGGCAACGTGACCGCTGACCATAAGGCACGCATACAGATACGTGAGACCATCAAGGCGCACCTCCGCAAAGAAGCCGCCCTGTTTAGGCGTGGCATCAAGTGCCTGTCGCTCTTCTTCATCGACGAGGTGGCGAACTACCGCCAATACGACGAGGACGGAAAGCAGCTGTTGGGACGCTATGGCGAGATATTTGAGCAAGAGTATATGGCGGAGCTGAACGAACAGCAGAATATGTTCAATCCCGACTATATGTCATACCTTGGCAGCATCGCCGTGAAAGACACCCACACGGGCTATTTCTCCATCGACAAGAAAGGCCGTGCGGTGAACAGCGAGACCAAACGAGGCTCTGACACCGCCGATGACATCTCCGCCTACGACCTTATCCTTAAAAACAAGGAACGTCTGCTGAGTCTTGACGAACCTGTGCGCTTCATCTTCTCCCATTCAGCACTGCGTGAGGGATGGGACAACCCCAATGTGTTCCAAATATGTTCGCTACGCCAGTCGAACAGCATCAGTCAGAAACGGCAGGAGGTGGGACGCGGCTTGCGCTTGTGCGTAGATAGTCGTGGCATAAGGCAGGACAACGACGTGCTGCCCGACGAGGTGCACAAGGTAAACCGGCTGACGGTGATAGCGAGTGAGGGCTATGCCTCATTCGTCAGCGACCTGCAGAAAGACATTCGTGCCGACTTGTACGATCGTCCGTTGCGTGCTGACATTGAGTTCTTCACGGGCAAGATATTCAGCCTGCCCGACGGAACGAAGCACACCGTGACCACCGCCGAGGCGCAGGACATCTATTTCCAGTTGCGCATGAACGGCTATATCACCAAGAGCGGCGAGGTGACGGAACTGTTCCACACCGACCTGCAAGGCGGTACGTTGAAGTCGTTGGGCGATGACCTGCAATCCTATACCGAACAGGTATATAAGCGAGTACATAGCATCTTCGACCCGAAGGTGCTCGAAGACATGATTGACAACGGCAGTAAACCGCGGACCCCGGAGAACAAACTCAACGACAACTTTGCCAAAAAGGAGTTTCAGGAACTGTGGCACCGCATCAATCACAAGTATGCCTACACGGTGCATTTCGACAGCGGGGAACTTATCAGCAAAGCAGTGGCAGCCATCGACAGGGAACTGAACGTAGCACGACTGAGCTATGTTGTGACAAGAGGAGAACAGAAAGACCGGCTCACACACGACGACATGGAACATGGCAATATGCTCCATAAGGATACTGCCGACTACAATGTGATGCACACCGATATGGTGAGTACGGTGAAGTATGACTTGCTGGGCAAGATAGGTGCCAACACCAAACTGACTCGCAAGACGGTAGCCACCATCTTGTCGAAGATAAGTCCGCAGAAATTCAATCTCTACAAGATGAATCCTGAGGAATTTTTCCGCAAAGTGTCTCGTCTTATTATGGAACAAAAAGCCACCATCATTGTCGATCATATCAGCTACAACCAGGTAGATGGCGAATACTCCAGCGACATCTTCACCCAGGAGAAACACACCTCCATGGACAAGGCTTACGAGGGCAAGAAGAGTGTTGTCGATTATGTCTTCACCGACGGTAATGCCGCAGAGGGTGTGGAGCGCACGTTCGTACAGCGTCTTGACACAGCCAAGGAAGTGGTAGTGTATGCTAAATTGCCCAAGGGCTTCCATATACCCACACCCGTAGGCAACTATTCACCCGACTGGGCGATAGCTTTTCAAGAGGGGTCTGTAAAACACGTTTATTTCGTTGCTGAGACAAAAGGCAGCATGTCTTCACTGGATTTGCGTGGAATAGAGAAAGGAAAGATTGACTGCGCAAAAAAACTTTTCGACCAATTGTCAACGTCACAGATCAAGTATGGCAAGGTGGACAGCTTCGATGAGCTGATGAATGCTGTGACTGGTGAGTAGTAATAAATTTGCTCAAGCACCAAACGCAAGCACTAATGGGGGCGACGCGTCTCGCGTCGGGAAAGGATGCAGCTATTATTTAGTAGAGTTCGTGTTTCCCTTCTTTCTCTATCCTGATGAACGCGGGACGCGTCGCCCCCATTAGTGCTTGCGTTTTTTTTGCAGCGCGTTTCAGGCAACTTAAAATGCCCCAAAACGCTCTCGCTTTTGATGCCAATTTATTGCAGTCCGGTAAATCATTTTCCGCATTTTGTCTACACTCTGCACTTTTGTCTACACTCGTGCTGATTATCAATGAGCTACGGCGTGTAGACAGAGCAAAATTCTGTCTGCACTGTTACCTACACTCATAGCAGGTGGCGGTGTGCACCTGCAGCATCAGGGGAACGTCGGTCGGGCATAGGGAGGGCGGATATCCGATTGCTCCGACACGTTTAACGCCCTCCCTATGCCGAAAGCCCCTGCTGGCATGGCCCGTGTGATGCTTGTGCATGTAAGCTTGTGCAGACAGTGTAGGCAGTGTAGATAAAAAGTGCAGCGTGCAGACGGTAGTGCATACAAAAAACAAGTTTGTCTACACTCCGTAACTCATTGATAATCAGTATGAGTGTAGACAAAAGTGCAGAGTGCAGACAATTTGCCAAAAAAGTGCTGTGAGGGGGCGTGTAGGGTGTTTGTTATGGGTGCGTTAGCTTTGCCGCTTACGTGTTCAAGGCAGATATTTATATGCCGGGTAACATTTAACCGGACGGCGATTATGCCAAATCAGTGTAATTGGGAATATCCTGCAAGTATTCCACTTTCATGCTTTGATAGTTAACATGGCAACAATAGTGTTTGATGCCATTGCTCACAATCAAATAGTCAGCCCTTAACACACTGTTGTAAGCATATATTTGCTGAAATACGTGCTGCGTGATGGCAATGTGTGGCGCTTTATATTCAATTATAACGCGAGGCGCTCCCCCCGTGCGGTGATATAGCACACTGTCGCAGCGGCGTGCTACGCCCCCCACGTTGATGGTCACCTCATTGGCCAGCAATGCGGCCGGGTAGCCCTTATGTTCCACCAGGTAATGCGTAAAGTGTTGCCGCACCCACTCCTCGGGCGTGAGCCGCAAGTAGCAGTGGCGCAAAAAATCATATATGGCAGGTTGCCCGTTGCGGTTGCTGAGTTTCACCTCGTAGGCGGGTAGGTTGAGTGATTGCATGATGCGTGATTATAGTAAGGGTATTTTTAACATGATAAGTAGCGTGTTGCATACTTACTTGTTAACCTGTCAACTTGTTAACCCGAAATTCCGCCAACAGGTTTAGTCGTATTGAAGTTGTATCGGAGCGCGTCGGCCGAAGGGGTTGGCAGCAGCCCGCGAGTGGGGTAACGTAGATGCGTTGTTGCTTACATATTGTTATGGCATAATATTTTGTAAGGCAAAGGGTTGGCTTGTGTGACTATTCGTTATCCCGCAATCCGCTATCTCGCTATTCCACTATCCCGTTATTCCGTTATTTCTACAGACTGTCAACGGATAGTTGATAGAGTGCTCTCCTTATATGTGGGGGCGGCGATTGCTAATTTCGGTATTTCTTGAGATATGGGCAAGTGTTTGTGCTAAAATAGTGGGCAGAGTTGGTTGACAGATTTGCTGACAAGTTAACGGACTGACGGGGTAACTAATTCTGCCAACGGGTTAGCTAAGAACAAAATATTACTTACCTTTGTGTGCTCCAATATGGGGCAGAAAAGTCGATTCAATGTGAAAATGACACTTACTGATTGTATAAAATAACTTTGAACACATACTTAAAATGGCTGGAGGATACACCGGATTTAAGAAGAAGGCAACAGGCCCGACCTACGAGCAAATTGTGCGCGATGTGCAGGCAGGCAACCTTAAACCCATTTATTACTTGATGGGGCAGGAGAGCTATTACATTGACCATGTGGCAGACTTCATAGTTAATGCTGTGCTGAAACCTGAAGAGCGTGATTTCAACTTGATGACTTTCTTCGGGGCTGAGGCTGATATTGATAATATCATTACCGCAGCACAGGCATTCCCCATGGCGGCGCAGCATCTCGTGATAGTGGTGAAGGAGGCGCAAAACTTGAAGCATATAGAGCATTTGGAGTATTATTTGCGCAAAATTCAACCCAGTACGATACTCGTATTTTGTCATAAAAATGGAACGCTCGACCGCCGTACAAAGGTGGCAACCCTTATAAATAAAGAGGGTGTGCTGTTTGAATCGGCCAAACTGCGCGACGCACAGTTGCCGCCATTTGTTCGTGCGTATTTGCAGCGTAAAAGGGTGGTGCCACAGGCGGGGGTTCCCGAACTGATGAGCGAGTATGTGGGGGCAGATCTTAATCGCATGGCTTCGGAGCTTGACAAACTGGTGTTGTCGCTGCCCGAGGGCGAAAAGCAGATAAGCATAGAATTGGTGCAAAGGCATATCGGCATATCTAAGAATTATAACATCTTTGAACTGCAGGACGCCATAGGCTGCAAGGACGTGCTAAAGGTGAACAGAATTGTGAAATATTTTGACGAAAATGAGAAAGATAATCCCATTCAACGCACACTGGCTTCGCTGTTCAAATATTTTGCAAATTTGATGGTGGCCTTTTATGCTCCGACCAAAACGAAGCAAGGTATTGCCACTTGGCTTGGCTTGACCGAGTGGCAGATTGAGAAAAATGTGTTGCCTGCCATGCGTAGCTATTCGGGAGTGAAGGTGATGCAAATCTTGGCCGAAATACGACGGACCGATGCGCGGTCGAAAGGGGCAGAAGGATCGCATACGTCGAATGGTGACTTGATGAAGGAGTTAATATATTTTATACTACACTAACAAGCAGTAGTTCTTGAAATGAAAGCTTGTCAGGGCGGCAGTTGTGGGGCTAAATGTTCCATGGCTGCCGCCCTGTTTTGTATGTATGCAGCAGGGGGTAGGGTAGGCACGTGTTTGCTAAAGCGTGGGCATGTGTGCTTGGCGGTAAGGGAAGAGGGGAGGGAACTTCTATAAGTATGGAAGATTTTTCTTGTCAGTAGGGCCTCGGGGGCAGCTGGAAACATGAGATGTTGGAATGAGTCCTATAATTGTTCTGTTTTTCAATATGCCTGATTTTCCAGATTGTGCCCGATTTGCGCACGTGGTGTAGAGTGGGCTATGGTGATGGTGCTTTTCAATATTTTTGAAGGAGTATAATCAGGTTCTGCGCACCAGAAAAACAAATACCCAACTATGCCAAATTGGGCATTCAAACGGCCTGTTAATGGCATGGCGCGCGGGCACATTACGTAGAAAATGTAAATTTTGACCATTTGAGCGAAAGAAAAGGCTTGCTTGGTACTCAAAAAACGCACTAATAGCGCAATTTGTAATATGCGTATAGCAATATGCGTTATCTGTAAATCTAAATGGAATGATGCGTTGTGTAGACAAAAATACGCGTAACACATTGTAAATCAAGTGTTTGTGTTGAAATCAACTCGCTGTGATTGCGCCAAAACTGCGAAAATGGCCATTGGTGCGGATATGGGAATATGGTGGATTCCTCGGCTTTGTTCGTGCTCGATAATTTACATTAAACCAAAATTAGTATTTATTGGTGTAGATGTAATTTGTAAACATTTGTAATGTAAACCGCAAAGCAAAATATTTAGTTTTGTAGATGTGTTCGATTTTTCGTTTGTTACAATCATAAATATATACGTCTATAAACATTGGAATGTAAAGTGGTTTTGTAGATTTATAAAAATGCAAGTCTTTACTTTAAGTGTAACATACTGAAAACCAATAAAAACACGCGTATGCTTTCGAAACGCTTGATTAAATAGAAGTGATTTGTTGCATGTATAGTATATAGCCAGCTATATTGGGGGTATGTCTGTGTGAAATCTGTTGTAAGTCAATAAGTTAAGAAAAAATACGATAGAATTACTTTAGATTGCCAAATAGCGTGTAGCGTGTTTCGGATATCATAATGTAAAATGCGATATTAAGGTGTAAATTTGTAGATATGGTAATGTGAATAAAGAATTATATAATGTAAATTGACGATTGTACACCAGATCTGTTGCTTAATTGACCCTTATTTTTTATCTTTGTAAATTAATTAGTTGAAGCGAGTGTGATGCCAACGCTTCTGCACACCATGTTAGATAAGCCATTTCGGGCCTCAAGGCTTGATGACGGGTGCCGATTTGTTAAGTATGAATTTTGGACTACAAGTAGGCTTGCTAAGTCATTGTGCTTGTGCCTTCTCCTTCACCTGGCTTTGAGTCCTTGCTCGGAGGTGTGTCTTGCAACGCATAAAAAATGTGGCGCAATATTGTTCAATTTTTCAGACACCGAAATGGTTAATTGTGCAGCTAAAGTCTAAAACATCGAGGTAGATAAGCCGGGACCTCGCTCCATGTAACGATTAAACACATTATATATATGAACGAAACAATGATTGAACGCATAAGATCTATTATGGATTATGCCAAATTGTCGCAACAGGATTTTGCCGCTCGTCTTGGTATTTCACCTGCATCATTGTCAAGCATACTGACAGGGCGCACCAATCCAACGAACAAACACGTAATGGGAGTGCATGTAGCATTTCCCGAAATAAATGTTAATTGGTTGATGTTTGGCGAGGGCGAGATGTTGGTAAATGGTGCCCCAAGTCATACCCTGTCTGGTGACGAGGATGGGGCGTTGGACACAGCGAGCGAAATTGTTCAACTTGAGTCTGCTACCTCTAATGTCGAAGGGGTATCAAGTACTGATGCACCCTTTGCGATGGCTCCTGATGTGGTTGACGTGCATAATCGTGCCGCAGTAGAACCTCGTGCGGGTATCGTTTCTCCTCGTCGCGAGCAGCGTATCCCCTCTCGCGGTAATGGCAATATGGCTACAATGGGCATAAATATTGACAAAGATGAGCGTAAAATAAAAGAGATTCGTGTGTTTTACAGCAATGGCACTTATGAATCGTTTGTACCATCAAACAAATAATGGGTATGTGACCTGTTGGGTACTGCTTACGTGTGCGGAGAAATGGATAGCGGTGTAAGGAATATGACAGGTGATATTATGCAGAAAAGAAAGATGAACACCTATATACAAATGTGTCGTGCGTGTGGCTTTTTTACAGGTGCGTGTTTGCTTGCCACAGCCCTCTCGGCCATGGCGTGTAAACAAGCAAATAAGTCTGACGAAGAGGTTTGTCGTGTTGCAAAAGTAACTATTCGCACTCCGTGTGATTTGTCAATAGAAAGTCAAATAAAACTGTTGCGCCAATGGCGTGCTGGCTGCGAGGTAAGTGAGGCGGCAGTGCAGGCCTATGGTTTGCAGAAATGCTTTGAGGCGTGTGCAGTTGACAGCGTGGTGGCCAAGCGTATGTCGGGGTTGTCGTATAAGGCCGATTGCCCCATTCCATTGCCGAGTTTGCGCTACCTGCGTTTGTTGCATTATAACGGCAATGGCAAGCCGCAAATTGGTGAGATGGTTTGCCATCGGTCTGTGGCAAATGATTTAGTTTCTATTTTCAAACAGTTGTATGAAGCGCACTATCCTATAGAACGCATGGTGCTGATTGACAATTATGGAGCCGACGATGAGCGGTCTATGTCGGCCAACAATACGGCCTGCTTCAATTACCGCCGTGTGGCAGGCTCGTCAAAACTGTCAAACCATAGTTGGGGGCGAGCGGTCGATGTTAATCCGCTTTACAACCCATATGTGTGGCACCGTAAGGATGGCACCCTGGTGGTAAGTCCGGCTAAGGGACGGCCCTATGCCAACAGGCAGCGTAGTTTTAAGTATAAGATAACGATCGATGACCTATGTTATCGTTTGTTCCGTCAGCATGGCTTTGTATGGGGTGGCGCATGGAAGCACCGCAAAGATTTTCAGCATTTTGAAAAACGTGTTCAATGAAAATGGCAGCGCAAATATTTACGCAGCCGTATCATTCGCCATGTGGCGAGATGGTACTTGGCGATTATGCAGGCAAGTTATGCTTGTGCGATTGGGCTAATGGCAAGCATCGTCGGCGTAACGACCAGCGCATACAGCACTTTTTTAATGCGCGTTATGTTTGTGGAAGCACCCCGTTGCTTCAAGCAACAGCCAAAGAGCTTGACGCCTGGTTTGCGGGTGCCCTTGTACAGTTTAATTTGCCTTTGGCCATGGCCGGCACACCATTTCAGCAACGTGTGTGGAACGCGTTGCTTGCCACTCCGTATGGTCAGACCACCTCATATACAGATGTGGCGCGTGCAGCGGGTTGCTCTAATGGCGTGCGTGCAGTAGCACAGGCCATTGGAGCTAATTCCATTTGTATTATAGTGCCGTGTCATCGTGTTATCGGATTGGACGGCACGCTGACGGGATTTGCTGCAGGGGTTAGTACAAAACGTTTCCTCTTACGCATTGAAGGAGTTGATGTGTAGTTGTTGCTTTTATAATTCGTGTACTAATCGCCTGCCACGTATTCAGCCATGGTCTGTTGTATTGTTGGTGTATGCTTGCAGAGCCTTGCCGTCGCCGCGATCAAAGGCATCTTGCCGCTTGATGCGTGCCTGCTTCAGCCGGCGGTTGATGTCGTCGAGCTTGCGTTGTGCCTGCTCCGAGTTGATGGTGAGGGTTACGGTCTTGATGTCGTTGTTATTCATAAAAAAGCGTGTTACTTTTGGTGTGTGATGATCCAAAAGTAACACGGCTTGATGGGGTGTTAAAAGACACGCGGGGCGATTAGAGGTGCTTGTCTATGTATTTCTTTCTTTTGTCGTAGTTAAATCCAAACAGCCCGGGGTATTTCTCATAGGCTTGGCTTTCAATGCTCCTATATAGACGTTTGCTTTCCTTCTTTTGCTTTTTCTCCATTCGGTAGTTCTCCAAAAACTCTTTTTGTTCCTCGGGAGTCTGGCTGAGGGCTTTGACTATGCCTGTGATGAAGGCGCAGAGAAAGAACAAGACTATAGCTGATAATATTATGACAAAGAGTGTGAGCATGCTGCGTAGTGTGTATATAATGTGTTTATATTCATTCCGCAAAGATATGGCTTTAATCACTACCGCGCAACAAACTGGGGGCTTAAAGTGCCCAAATGTCACCCCCTCTCTCGCTCCGTCAGCGTGTCGAAGGCACCGCTGAACTCGTCGCCCATGATGCGCGCCATGTGGTTTTTGAGCACCTCGATGCTGATGTACCACGACTTGTTGACCCACGGCCTGCGCTTTCATGAAAATAGCCCCTGGGGGTTGTGTTAAAACTCCCAGGGGCTATTGTGGGTGTACGCTCGGCATGAGCATTATCTAACGGGTGCAAGTCCCGAGTAAGCCCTAATAGCGGGAATTACATAGCCAAAGGCAAGGGTGTTCATCGCGAGATGAAATCTGAAGGAAGCCAGCGGCAAACATCTGACCTAACGAACAGAAACTTCATACAAGGCATTTGACCATGGATAAGATTGCATCACAAATCAAAGTCCAATAGCTATTCGGAATGGTTGGTGTAAATGAAGTAGGTATAAGATGGAAAGATAATGCCCTTATCCGAGGAGGTCTTACGGACATGATAAATAGTTTTTCTTTTTACGAAAGTCATGGAGTAAAGCTTGCCGTAAGAAGTCAGCCGAGGTCATAGTAGCAAGACAAGTCGATATTTTCTTGTGAAGGACCGAACCTAATAATTAAACGATAGTAATTGAAACGTACCAAATGAAAGGTAGAATGCAGAAAACATTAGCCCAAGCCAATGACTGCCCTCAAAGAGATAGGTCGGAAACCGAATGGTATGAGGGAGTGCAGACTTTCATGTGGATGCGTGAAGACAACATCGTGGAAGTACCATTCGACAAAGAACATGTATTAGAGCAAATCCTTAATCCCGAAAATCTCAATCGTGCCTATAAATGCGTGATGCGGAACAAGGGGTGTGGCGGTATCGACAAGATGTCGTGTGAGCAACTACTCTCATGGCTCCTGGCCAACAGGGAGGAGCTGATAAGTTCTTTGCTTGACGGTTCATACCGTCCGAGCCCAGTCAAGAGGGTGGAGATACCCAAAGACAACGGCAAGAAACGCCAATTAGGAATACCCACAGTGGTAGACCGATTGGTGCAACAAGCCATCAACCAAGCACTGATGCCCCACTATGAGCGCAAATTCTCGAGGTCAAGCTTCGGCTTTCGTCCTCGAAAAAGCTGCCATGATGCACTGCACAAAGCACAGAAGATAGTGAACGAGGGGTATGTCTACGTAGTAGATTTAGACCTTGAACGCTTCTTTGATACCGTAAGTCATAGCAAACTCATAGAAATACTCAGCCGTACGATAAAGGACGGCCGAGTAATCAGTCTTATACACAAATATCTTCGTAGTGGTGTGATGAACCATGGAGTGTTTGAAATGAACGAGGAGGGTACTCCGCAAGGAGGTCCACTTAGTCCATTGTTGAGTAATATCATGCTCAACGAATTGGATAAAGAACTCGAGCATAGAGGACACCCCTTTGTACGTTACGCAGACGATGCGCTGATATTTTGCAAGTCAAAGAGGGCTGCAAAACGTGTGAAAGCATCAATCACCCGTTTTATAGAGGGCAAACTCCATTTGAAAGTGAACAATGAAAAGACCGTGGTGTCTTATGTTCGCGGAGTGAAATACTTAGGTTACTCCTTTTATGTGATGAAAGGCAAATGCAAACTCATGGTTCACCCCAAGTCTAAACAGAAGATGAAGTCAAGACTAAAGACGTTGACGAGTCGTAGTAATGGTTGGGGGTATGCCAAGAGAAAGCAGAAACTGAAAGAGTACATAAGAGGGTGGATAGGCTATTATCACCTTGCAGAAATGCGCCGTTTGCTTCTTGAGACAGACGAGTGGTTAAGGCGTAGAATACGTATGTGTATATGGAAAGCTTGGAAGAAAGTCAAGATGAGAGTAACAAATCTCATTTGTTGCGGAATACCACAGTATCAAGCCTACCAATGGGGTAACACTCGCAAGAGCTATTGGCGAACAGCGGGAAGTTACATATTGAATAGGGCTATCACCAATGAGAGCTTGCGAAGAGCAGGATATGTTACTTTAATGGGTGAATATCTCGAATGGCACCCAAAATAGGAACCGCCGTATGCCGAACGGCACGTACGGTGGTGTGAGAGGTCGGTAAACATGAAAGTAGGAGACAAACACCTATGATTAGTGTTTACCTCCTACTCGATTCAGCAGCCAAATAGTAGAAACAGTAATTGTATTTAGTTATCTATGCTGCGCAAAGTTCCGACAGCAGATTAGGGCGTTTAATTTCCTATCAGACTTTCAACTTCGTTTGTGGTTAATCCGGTAGCAATTGCTATGGTATTGGTGTCTGCACCAATAGCCAAAAGTCTTTTTGCTGTTTCAATCTTTTCCTTTTGTGCGCCTTCCGCTCTGCCTTCTACTCTGCCTTCAGCTCTACCTTCGGCTATACCTTGTGCTCTGCCTTCTGCTCTGCCTTCCGCCAGCCCGTCTAATTTAGCACCTTCAAGCACTGATAGTGTATCGCGGTATTTCCTCAATCCCACGTCATATTTCATACGCTCTTGTCTTGAAAGAGAAGCAACGTCGGCAATTTGCTCCAGTTTTTTGAACACGGCGCTTTTTGCAGCCCATGGCAATCTTGTTAATGTCTCCATGTTTTTCAGAACGTAAATCCATTTATCAAAGTTTGTTTCACACTCATTTGCCTCCATCTTGAATAAAGGCAACTGCATAAATGTCATTCTAATTTTGTCTGAGAAGATTTCATTGCTTTTTAAGTCAGTCAGTCCCACATCGGTTCTGAACTCCTTCTTAAAATCCATCGGACAGAAATTCAAGAAAGCAACAAGATACACAGCATCTATATTGTATTTCCAATCAGCCCCTTTTTCGCCTTGCTTTGCAATGGCTTCGGAGGCATAATATATGCTTCGGTTTTTGAAATAAGGTTGAGACTTGTTCTGCATTTCGACAATGATATTCTCATTCTTGTCGGTTTCGCAATATATGTCGTATATGAGCGATCGGTCATCTTCAAATAGGGCCGGTTGCTCCTTGTCAAGGAATGTGATGCTTGTGATGTGTTCCTTGCCGAGCAGCAGGCTGTTCAGAAAATCAATAATCAGAGGTTTGGATACCTCTTGTCCGAAGATTCTCTTGAAACCGATATCAGTGAAGGGGTTGATGAATCTTGCCATAAGTATTTCCTTGTATATTATATTTGCAAAGGTAATGTTTTTTCTTAATATTCTTTGTATAGGGGAGCAAGATGTAGCGGGCGACCAATGTCCTTAATCGCGTTTAGTGTAATTTTCGGAATACCAAACTGTCCATGTCTGAGCACAGAATGAGCGAACTTGAATTGATGCGCACAATGCGAAATTTGGCCTCGTGGCCTCTGATGCCTACACTTTCTAATGAAATGTAGGGGTCGGTAATGGGAATATCGTGATCGTAAAGGTGGGCATAGGGGCTATACACAGCCAATTTGTCGCCCTCATAGTTAAAGCGGGCAAAGGTTTTGTTAGTCTGCCCGTTATGTGCCAGGGAAGAGGTTATTTGTAGCAAATCGAGCTGAAATGACCAGTATATGCGGTCATTAAGCACATACTTCTTCTGTGCTGTATAATAGGCGTCTGTTTGTGTGGCTTTGCTGTGAATTTCGTGCAGACGCCATCTTCCGTCAATCAGCCCATTACGGCTCACGTGTGAGCAGGCTGTGGCGAGCAGCAGGCCAATTGCTGTGATGGCAAATGTGCTGCATTTGTTATATAATAATGTGTGTAAGTGCATGAGGCTATTTTGTAATCAATCCGTTCTTTGTGATGGTGAGTTGTGCACCGGTGTTGTGGCCAATCAAGCTGCCACGGTCAAGTCCGAAAGCCAGTTTGGCGGTCCAGCCACTGGTGTTGATGCGTCCGAGGCGAAGGGGTGACCATGCAGCTTCGAGCAGCAGACTGTTCAGCGTGCGTGCCTCGGTCCAATCGCTGCCGCAATTGCCCAAGTTTCGTTCGTGGGTAATCATGATGCGGTAGTGCAGGCAGGGGAGTGGGTCGCCGCTAAAGCCCAGATGGTGCGCCTTGAAACGTGTGCCAATAAAGCTCAAATTTCGTGTGCCCTTGTAAAGCGGGCTTACGTAGAGCGGGTTGCCAATGGCCATGCCCCAATGTTGCCAGCCTGTGTACAGTCCGTGGTTGTAGTAGTTGTCACTACCGCTCACTTGGTCGGGAATTTCGGGTGTATGGTCGTGGTAGATGGGTCCGCTTTGGTCGGTGGTTTTGATGTATTCGTACACAAACTTTCCAAGTATGGGATTTTTTGGCAAGTGTGCTTCAATTCCCCACATGCCGTCGCGCCAGCCATAATTGTAGAACATTTGCGAGTGGTCTTCAAAGTAATGGTCGTAGTAAAGGCTGAGCCCCCAGCCGCGTCCGTGGTAGTTGAGGCGGTACACCCAACTGCCTAATGTGTTGCCAAGGGCGTTGCTGTAAACGCCATCGGTGACATCGGCTCCGCCGCCATAAAGTACGGTGAAAAAGTCCTTCAGATGGTGTCCCGCCTTAATGGGAGTTTGCCTTGCGTTGTATATTGTGCCGCCAAATTGGGTGGCCCATTCAAGTCCGCCTTCGTAGGTGATGGGAAACTTTTGGGCATTTCCAGCTCGCAAATAGAATGCCTTTGTGTGCAGCAATACCCGTGTGGCATAACGGTTTTTGGTGCCTCTGAGATAGTCCTGCATGAAATTGTCGTCGGTCATCAGTCCATACGAGATGTGGCCGCGTATGCCCAACCAATTTCCACGTCCAGAAATATTCCAGTAGCGTGGCAGGGACAGGCGTACGGCAGGCACAGGGTGTGCATTGATGCCCAGCGCTTGCGATCCGCTACTCAGTTCATTGTCTTTAAGTTGCATGGGGTGCTGCTTGGCACCTATGGTAAGGCGCGCCAGACGACAGTCGATGTCGGCATAGAGTTGTTGAACGAAACCGCTGCTCGGATAGTGCGCGCCAACTGCTATGTCGGCCCCATAGCCAAAGCGCCAATGGTAGGCCGAGTCGGCATCAGCCTGGCGTTCGATGGTCATGCGCAAATAGCCGTTCTTGGTGTCTACCGACGACATGCCGTATTTGTTGGCTGTGAGCCACAAGGGTGTTTTGTTATGCGAATAGCTTGCTTGTGCTTCGGCCGTGTAAGTAACGTGTTGGCCTGCGCGTTGCAGTGCATTTTGTGCAGAGGCCTGCGGCAAGGTAGCAGCTGTTATGGCAAGCATTGCGCCTATGTGTTTGATTTGCATATATATATGATAGGGGTCGTTGTTCTAAATAAGTTTGTGTGTTGATGGTTTGACGGGCGTGGCAAGTGCGTTCTGCGCATATCGAGCAGTGTGTGAATGGAATTTCAACAAACGGTGTTAAATAACTCGTCACTCTGTCCGCCTCGTCAATTCGTTAAGGATTTAACAGCGCGGCAAAATTACGTAAATAAAATGGTATAAACCGCTAAGGCAGGCTTTTACTTGTGCTCTGTTGTAAAATTTGCTAATCAATTTTAGACATAAATGCGGCAAATATGCGGCAAAACTTTAGTATGTGGCACACGAAGCCCGCGCATAGCTTGTGTGGGGGAGATGGTGCGGGGTGGTAAAGTGCACGTAATGTTGCATAAATGTGCATGCTTGTGGCACACAATCGGTTTTTCTCGACATTTTTCCGAACTTTTTCTTACATTTTGTATTGTTGTATCGTATTATTGGTTACATTTGCAAAACAAAGTAACAACAAGAGTAGTAAACTGTAAAGCTTCTGCATGATAATGTGTGTTATGCAACAAAGCTAATAAATATCCTGAAAGAGTTATGAAAATACAGTTGCGCAGTGCATTCAGCACCGAAGGACGAAGAATGGCGGGCGCACGTGCCTTGTGGATAGCTACAGGCATGAAGCGTGAGCATTTTGGCAAGCCTATTATTGCCATAGCCAACTCGTTCACCCAGTTTGTACCAGGCCACACCCATCTGCACGAGGCCGGGCAGCTCGTAAAGCAAGAGATTGAAAAACTTGGTTGCTATGCTGCAGAGTTCAACACCATAGCCATTGACGATGGCATAGCCATGGGTCACGATGGCATGCTGTACTCGTTGCCCTCGCGCGACATTATTGCCGACTCTGTAGAATATATGGTGCAGGCACACAAGGCCGATGCGCTGGTGTGCATATCAAACTGCGACAAAATTACACCGGGCATGCTGATGGCGGCCATGCGCTTGAATATACCAACCGTGTTTGTGAGTGGTGGCCCGATGGAGGCCGGCCGCTATCAAGGGCAGAATGTCGACCTTATCACGGCCATGGTGAAGGGAGCTGACACCTCGGTGAGCGATGATGAATTGGCACAAATCGAACAGCGTGCTTGTCCTGGTTGCGGTAGTTGCTCGGGTATGTTTACAGCCAACTCAATGAACTGCCTGACAGAAGCGCTTGGCTTGTCGTTGCCTGGCAATGGCACCATAGTGGCCACACACGTTAACCGCCGCCGCTTGTTTGAAGATGCAGCCAAGCTCATTGTGAGCAATGCCATGAAATATTATGGTGAGGGCGACACCTCGGTGCTGCCGCGCTCAATAGCTACCCGTCAGGCTTTTCTTAATGCCATGACATTGGATATAGCCATGGGCGGCTCTACCAACACCGTGCTCCACTTGTTGGCTGTGGCCAATGAGGCCGGTGTCGACTTCAAAATGCAGGACATTGACCAGTTGAGCCGTCATGTGCCATGCCTTTGTAAATTGTCGCCCAACACGCAGCGCTACTCTGTGCAGGAGTGTAACCGCGCTGGTGGTGTGCTTGGCATATTGGGCGAATTGGCCAAGGGCGATTTGCTCGACTTGACTGCACATCGTGTCAATGGCGCCACATTGGGCGAGGACGTTAAACATTACAGCATAACAGGTCCCGAGGTTGATGCCGAGGCTGCACGCATATATGGTAGTGCGCCTGGCGGCAAGTTTGCCACCAAAATGGGTGTGCAGGACCGTCAATGGCCGTCGCTTGATACCGACCGTGCCACAGGTTGCATTCGCGACATGGAACATGCCTATACAAAAGACGGCGGACTGGCCGTGTTGTTTGGCAACATAGCGCTCGATGGCTGTGTGGTGAAAACCGCCGGTGTGGACGAGAGTTTGTGGCACTTTGAAGGGCCAGCTCGTGTGTTCGACTCGCAGGACGAGGCTTGCAAGGGCATACTTGGCGGCAAGGTGCAGGCAGGCGATGTTGTAGTTATAACCCACGAAGGGCCCAAGGGTGGCCCGGGTATGCAGGAGATGCTCTACCCCACGTCGTACATCAAGAGCCGCCATTTGGGCAAGGCTTGTGCGCTGATAACCGATGGCCGTTTTTCAGGCGGCACGTCAGGCTTGAGCATTGGCCACATATCCCCCGAGGCCGCAGCAGGCGGTGCTATTGGTAAGATAATTGATGGCGACATCATTGAGATAGACATTCCATCGCGCAGCATATCAGTTCACCTCAGCGATGAGGAACTGGCTGCACGTCCCATGCGCCCCTTACAACGCAAACGTACGGTGAGCAAGGCCTTGAGGGCTTATGCCAGCATGGTGAGCAGTGCCGACAAAGGCGGTGTGCGCGAAATATAAATATAAAAGGATGTTCAAAATAATATTGAACACCGACGACGTTACCTCCTAACGTAAGAAATGTAGGTTGATGGGGGCGAAGGCATACTTGCCTCACGCTACGACCATTAAGCGAACTACCTTAACAGACAACTATGACCGAAAACAAGAATACACAAATTAGCGGTGCTGAAATACTGATGCGTGCCCTCCTCGATGAAGGGGTTACTACATTGTTTGGTTATCCGGGCGGTGCTATCATGCCCGTGTACGATGCCTTGTATGATTATCGCGACCGCTTAAATCACATATTGGTGCGCCACGAACAAGCTGCCGCCCATGCAGCTGAGGGCTATGCCCGTGTGAGCGGGCGCACGGGGGTGTGCCTCGTGACAAGTGGCCCTGGTGCCACTAATACGATAACAGGCATTGCCGATGCCATGATGGACAGTACGCCCATGGTGGTCATCACCGGACAGGTGGGCGCACAGATGCTTGGCACAGATGCCTTTCAGGAATGTGACGTGGTAGACATCACCCAGCCTATTAGCAAATGGGCCTATCAAATTCGCTCGGCCAAGGATGTGGCATGGGCTGTACACCGTGCCTTTTACATTGCAGCAAGCGGACGTCCAGGACCTGTGGTGCTTGACTTTGCCAAGAATGCACAAATCGAAAAGGCCGACTATATGCCAGGCACCATAGACTTTATACGCAGCTACGTACCCGTGCCGCCAACAGACAAGCAGAGCCTTGCCGAGGCAGCAGCCTTGATTAACGAGGCTAAGCGTCCGCTCGTGTTGGTAGGGCAGGGTGTCGAACTGGGTAATGCCGGCGAGGAACTCCGTGCATTTATCGAGAAGGCTGGTTTGCCCGCAGGCTGCACGTTGTTGGGTTTGTCGGCCTTGCCAACCAATCACCCGCTGAATGTGGGCATGCTTGGCATGCATGGTTCGCTGGGTGCAAACAAAAAGACACAAGAGTGCGACTTGCTCATAGCCGTCGGCATGCGTTTTGACGACCGTATTACGGGCAAGTTAGACACCTATGCCAAACAAGCACGCAAGATACATTTCGATATCGACCCCTCAGAAATAAACAAGAATGTGACGGTTGATGTGGCTGTATTGGGCGACTGTAAAGAGACGCTTCCGGCTGTTACAGCCTTGCTCGAGCAGAAAGCGCATACCGAATGGCGTGAGAGTTTCCGGCAATGGGACTCTAAAGAGCACGAGGTGGTTATAGAACCGCAAATTCACCCAGCCGATGGTCCATTGCGCATGGGCGAGGTGGTGCGTCGTGTAACCGAACTCAGTCAGGATAAGGCGGTGTTGGTAACCGATGTGGGACAGAACCAAATGATGGCGGCACGCTATTTCCGTTTTACCGAAAAGCGCAGCATCATAACCTCGGGCGGTATGGGCACCATGGGATTTGGATTGCCGGCTGCCATAGGTGCCACATTCGGTGCGCCCGACCGCACTGTGTGCTTGTTCCTTGGCGATGGCGGATTGCAAATGACCATCGAAGAGTTTGGCACCATCATGGAGCAGCATGCTCCGGTTAAAATCATATTGCTCAACAACAATTTCTTGGGCAATGTGCGACAGTGGCAGCAGCTATTTTTCCGCCACCGCTATTCGTTCACACCCATGATGAACCCCGACTACGAGAAGATAGCAGAGGCTTACAACATACCGGCACTGACCGTCACCGACCGAAGCAAGCTTGATGAGGCTATCAGCCAAATGCTTGCCACCCCCGGCCCTTTCTTGCTGCAAGCCGCAGTGCTTGAAGAGGACAATGTGCTGCCCATGTGCTGTCCGGGACACGACGTAGATGATATGATGCTTGAGGCGTGAAACTTAATAAAAACGACTAAGTAGGTGGTCAAAATTATTTTTACATTGAAAGTGCATTATCGTGGCGCAGATGTTTCCTTCGGGTGAGGGAACATAGCGGGCTATGTGACCGAGGCCGAAGGGAACAGATGCGTCTCGAGAATGTGCTTTCAATGTGAAAATGGCACCTACTGATTGTATAAAATAATTTTGAACACCTACTTATTGTATGAACGAAGATAAAAAGGACACTACGCTTTACACGATTATCGTGTTCTCTGAAAATTTGGCCGGTGTGCTGAACCTCGTGACCAATGTGTTCACACGCCGACAACTCAATATAGAAAGTCTTAATGTGTCGGCATCGGGCATTGAACATGTGCACCGCTACACGATAACTTGCTATACCGACGAGCACACGGTGCAGACATTGGTAAAGCAGCTTGAAAAGAAAATCGACGTAATCCAGGCGCAGTATTTTACAAACGACGAAATATATGTGATGGATCAGGCCCTTTACAAAATAGCCACGGCGCGTTTGATTGAAAACCGCAACATATCAAAGGCCATTCGCCAGTATGATGGCAAAATAGTGGAGGTAAACTCAACCTATGCCATCGTGTCGAAAGAGGGGCTGCCTGAGGAAACTCTCGAACTCTATCACAAGCTGAAGGGATATGGCTGCATATTGCAGTATGTAAGTTCGGGCGTGGTGGCTGTAACCAAGAGCCGCCGCGAGGAACTTAACGAATTCCTCGAACTGCGTGAGGAGGAGAAGCGTGCACAACAAGCCAATACGGGTTTCTGACAAGGCTATTAGTACGATAGATATTTGATTTATAGACATTTATATTATAACCTTATAGGTAATGTGCAGCTGATTGTGCAAACGGTTGCCGCAACCTACACAAAAACTTAAATATTATGGCACAATTGAATTTTGGCGGAGTTGTAGAAGAAGTAATCACCCGCGAAGAGTTTCCCTTGGAAAAGGCACGTGAAGTATTGAAAAACGAGACCATTGCCGTGCTCGGCTATGGTGTACAAGGTCCTGGTCAGGCTTGCAACCTGCGCGATAATGGTTTCAACGTGATTGTAGGCCAGCGTCAAGGCAAGACATACGAAAAGGCTGTGGCCGATGGTTGGGTGCCAGGCGAAACACTCTTTTCGCTTGAGGAGGCTGCCGAAAAGGGTACAATCGTTTGCATGTTGCTTTCAGATGCCGCACAAATGCAGCTTTGGCCTTCTATCAAGAAACACCTCACTCCGGGCAAGACACTCTACTTCTCACATGGTTTTGCCATCACCTGGAACGACCGCACCGGTGTAGTGCCTCCCGCAGACATTGATGTCATCATGGTAGCTCCTAAGGGTTCGGGCACATCGCTCCGCACCATGTTCCTCGAGGGTCGTGGTCTTAACTCATCATACGCTGTATATCAGGACGCTTCGGGTCATGCTACCGAAAAGGTGCTTGCCTTTGGTGTGGGCATAGGTTCGGGCTACATGTTCAAGACCGACTTCAAGCGCGAGGCTACCAGCGACCTTACTGGTGAGCGTGGATCTTTGATGGGTGCTATCCAGGGACTTTTCTTGGCTCAATACGAAACTCTCCGCGAACACGGACACACCCCCTCTGAGGCTTTTAACGAGACTATCGAAGAGTTCACCCAGTCACTCCTCCCCATGGTGGGCAAGAATGGTATGGACTGGATGTATGCCAACTGCTCAACAACGGCCCAGCGTGGTGCTTTGGATTGGATGACTCCCTTCCACGATGCCATCAAGCCTGTGATGGAAAAACTCTACCAGAGCGTGGCAAGTGGCAACGAGGCTCAAATTTCAATCGACGCCAACTCTAAGCCCGATTACCGTGCAGGACTTGAACAGGAACTCAAGGCGCTCCATGAAAGCGAAATGTGGCGTGCTGGTGAAACCGTGCGCAAACTCCGTCCTGAGAACAACTAAAAATCTCTTTATGTTGAACGTTGGCTAAATAGGGCCATACAGTATATATCAACTTAAAGTAAAACTCCCCGTTGTGCAATCTTGTTAAGCAAGGTCAGGCAGCGGGGAGTTTTGTACTTTGTAAAAAGTGGAGAACTTATTCAGCCTAAGTGCTCTCTTCTGACTTCGTCAATGCGTTATTTGATTGGGTGACGCATTGACAAAGTCTGCGAAAAAAACGCTACCACTGAGCGCAAGCACAAAACGCAAGCTCTAATGGGGGCGACGCGTCTCGCGTCGGGCATTAAGGCAAAGGCTCACAGACAGGCATGTAATTAGTGCTGTCTGTGAGTCTTTGTTTAGCAGTGTATGAGTATTTGCTTTAATGCCCGACGCGGGACGCGTCGCCCCCATTAGTGCTTGAGTTTTGTGTTAGCGTTTTGTTCTTGCGTTTTGTGGTAGCGAGACCTTTACTATACTACAAAAACTTTACATGTCGAGTATCTTACATCTTACACTAACATGCTGCAACTCATTAACTATCAGCACTTTACTTAGTGTAAGATGCTACCAATGTTACCTACACGCAACTTACACAACCCACACACTGCCACATGGCACAAGTACGGGAGGGGGATATCACAGCATAGGGGAACAGAAAAGTCTGTTGCTCCGACAGATTTTTCTACGTCCCGGTGGCGTAACCCCCATAGCATACGTCCAAACCGACTGCGAGGCAGCGGGGTGTGATGTGTAAGATGTATGCAGGAGAGTGTAAGATACTTTGAAATCATCTTACACTCTTGAAACATCTGTATATCAACTTGTTACGCATAAAAAGTGTAAGATGGCAGTAAAAACACACGCACTCTTTTACAAGAGGAAGGACGGGGAGGGAGCAAATATTTGTGTACAAATTGTACACTTTTTTTGATGGGTGCAGTGCCTTGGTGTTACCTTTGCAGCACTTTTGAACCAAATTGTATGACTACCATGAAACGAATGCTTAACAGAATGCTGCGCTATGCCGATGCCATTGTGAAACGT
>OBAD01000088.1_pt1 | contig 26538 bp, 26 predicted proteins | sample 1494861 | NCBI WGS metagenome assembly OBAD01 (sample SAMEA3360681, study PRJEB22359) | human gut metagenome | biome: ENVO:urban biome; feature: ENVO:human-associated habitat; material: ENVO:feces | place: Bangladesh | collected 2011
TTTTTCTCTTTAGCCATTTTACTTTTAGATAAAATATTAAAAATGTTTTGTATTTTTATTCCTTTGAACTTTGATAGTTGAATCTGTTGAAGAGTTCAATTTTCAGTTCTGTTTTGTTTTTGTCGAATGTTTTTGCCAATTCCTACACCTTATATTAATATAGGAAACCCAGAAGCCACAACGGAATTCTGTTGTCCTTACCTACCTCGGTATTGTATCGGGCGTAGATGATGTCGGGATTGTTGCGCACCTTGTTAGGAGATTGCGCATCGCAGATTCTGAACTTCTTCTCCCCGTCTACAATGAAGTAGTGGTCCTTGCCGGTCTGGCTTATCTTGTGGTCTTTCCAGAGCGAGTTGACGAAGAATGTCTCCATCACCTCCTGCTTGTCTATCTGGATAGGATAGATGGCGTACATCAGGTTGGAGTTGTGCATCATCACCTTGGATGGTTTCTTAGGAAACTCCTGCCCGGTAGGGTAAATCATGTTGATGAGTCGCGCATCAGCAAGATACTTGATGTAGTTCATTACCGTAGCCCTGCTGGTGTTGATCTCTTCGGCAAGCTGGCTCACGTTGGGAGCCTTGGCGCCTTCTACAGCGAGCTGATAGAAGAGTCGCTTGATCTTGGTGAGATATTTCAGTTCGATTTGCTTGATGAGGAGGATGTCTACCTCGGTCATCATATTCATTGTCTTTAGTAGATTCTCTGTGAAGTTGCGATTCTCCAGGAAGAATGGATAGAATCCATGGTGCAAGTAGTCCTGGAAGTACTTCATCGGGCTCACCTTTGGCAGTATCTGCTTGATGATGTGCTCGTGGTTGCGCAAGATTTCATCGAGTGTATATGGCTGGAAACTGTTGCCAGTCTGCAGGTTGATAAACTCTCTGAAAGAGAAGCCTCGCAAGTTATAGCTTTTCACGATTCCATTGAGCTCAGGATTCTCTTCCTTCAGTCTCATCACGCTGGAACCTGTGAACACGATTCTTAACTCTGGATAGAGGTCGTAGCATTTGCGCAACTCCTTGCTCCAGTCCGGCTGCTTGAAGACCTGGTCGATGAGAAGGGTTCTGCCGCCGTGGCGAACAAAGTCGCCTGCAAAATCTGCGATTCCTCTGCTTTGAAAATAGAAATTGTTCATATTCACAAACAGACACTTGCGGTCAGTAGGGCCAAAGTGCTCCTTGGCATATTGAAGGAGGAATGTAGACTTTCCTACACCGCGTGTTCCCTTTATGCCAATCAGACGATCGCTCCAGTCGATTTCGTCCATCAGAGTACGTCTTACTGGTGCGTTCGTATGCTCTACGAGGTATGTATGTGTTCTGAAGAATGCTTCTTCCATGAGTTTATATCGTTTCTTATTGTTTTTACGATGCAAAGGTAATTAAATATTTCTAATTTGCAAACTCTAGATAGCAAAAAGTAACTTTTTTTTCATTATTTAGCACTTGTCTAAGTAAAAATGCGGTTTTTCTGCCTTTTTTTGAACATTTCTTTATATCTTTGCACCATGAAATTACATATTTTCAATCCAGAACACGATTTGGCTTTGGCTGCAAATCTGAAACAGTTCACCGCGCCTCATGCGGGAAGACAACTTAGAAGTGATCTTGCTTTCATTCCGGCTCTTTGGGCGGAAGAGGGCGACCTCGTACTTGTTGATGACATTGATTTTGCGAAGAACAGGGTGCGCCATTTTGGAGCTGAACTGAACAGCAAGGTTGAATTCATCACCAAGCCTCAGCTGAAGCATCTGCTCAAGACAGAATTTCTTGACAGTGTTCATCCCTGGGGATGGAATCTGTCGCTGAAAGGTGAGTTGGAGCGTTTGGGAATGCCGGAGATTATGTTGCCGACTGATGCTGTATTGAATAAGTTACGCGAGGTGAGCAGCAGGCAATGGGCTGCCCTTCATCTGCAGCGTGGCGTGGAATATGTTACTGAAACGGCCCGTGTCAAAGAACTCATTCTCCAGCACGGCAAAGCTGTGGTCAAGGCTCCCTGGAGCAGTAGCGGGAGGGGAGTGAAATATGTGAGTGCTGAGGATTTCAAGACTGCCGGAGATTATCCTACCTTCGAAAGATGGGTGGCAAACATGATTTATCATCAGGGCGGTGTAACTGTAGAGCCTCTATATAATAAGGTGAGAGATTTCGCCATGGAGTTTGAAATGAAAGATGGCAAGGTGCTCTATCGCGGTCTTTCGCTCTTCGATACGATCAAGAATGCCTATTCGGGCAATGTGCTCTGCTCTGAAGATGATAAGGTGGAAATGATGAAACCGCTCATAAGCGAGGCTCAGCTTGCCGGAATCAAACAGCGCATCATCGGGGTAATGGAGCCAGTGCTGAAGGATATTTACAGTGGTCCGTTTGGCGTTGACATGATGATCTGCACGAAAGGGGAGAAGGATGAATTTTGCGAGGCTGTGCTGAATCAGGAAGGTGAGGACGTAAACAGAACCGGACTGGGCGTGGTTCCTTGCATCGAAATCAATCTGCGCAGAACAATGGGACATGTGTCAATCGATCTCTATGAACATCTTGTAGCTAATTCGAGCGATGAGATGAAGACCAACAGGACGAACATCATGCGCGTGGAATATGATGGAAACAGATATCATCTCAGAATTAAGCCAGGCAGACCTTCGGAAGAGGCACCGCTGCATTGATTTTTTTTGTAAAGAACATAGATGTTTTTGTTAAGAAATAGTAAAATCGGCTTTTCTCGTGCAAGGATTAGCCGATTTTTCATTTTATCTTCAGAACTCACGATTCAGATTCCGATTCGGGAACTGCTTTTTAAAGAGGAACAGTCCCTTTGGGTTCAGGAGCGTTGAGTCATTAAAATGAACAAATAAATTAGAGAAATATGTATAAGAAAGTATTTAGTGCAGCTATTTTAGCTTCAGCTGCAATGGCAATGACTTCTTGCAGCACTAGCAAGAATACACAGAATGAGAACGCAACAAAGGCTGAGAAGATAACGGAGGCAGAGGTAGCTCGTCCGTCAGCAGATGAGGAAATGGACGAGAACTATCTTATCCTCTCTGAGGCTCAGCAGAATATTGTGAAGAAGAACAACGATTTTGCTTTCAGACTTTATCAGCAAATCAGCGGTATGGATTCTGAGGTGGTTTCGCCAATGAGCATCGCCTATCTGATGGGAATGCTTGCGAATGGTGCTGATGGCCAGACACAGCAAGAGATTCTGAAGGCAATCGGTTGCGAGGGCGTGAGCGTGAAGGAGCTCAATGACTGTTATAAGGCGCTGATGCTTTCGGCTGGTAAGCTCGACAAGCAGACAACCGTAAACATTGCCAATTTTATCGCCATCAATAAGAATTTCAGATTGAACAGCGATTTCGCTCACACCGTAGCCGATTCTTATCAGGCTGGCGTTGAGAGCATGGACTTTACCAATTCTAAATCTGCCGCCCGCATTAATGACTGGTGCAAAAAGCAGACTAAAGGCATGATTCCTAGCATCATCGACCAGGTAGACCCTGCAGCCGTTTCTTACCTCCTGAATGCTATTTATTTTAATGGAATCTGGCAGGAGAAGTTTGATGCGAAGAATACCCGCCTCGAGAACTTCAGCGGTTACACCCGCGATATTAAGAAGGTGAACATGATGCACCAGAACAAGAAGCTTGCCTATACTGAAAACGACATGCTTCAGGCTGTAGAGTTGCCATACGGAAATGGAAGTTATCAGATGACCGTTCTTCTTCCTAAGTCTGGCAAGAGCATCAGCGAGGTGATGAAGGAGATGGATGCTGATAAACTTCAGAAGTTGAGTAATGACATGGACCGTTGCCAGGTGGATTTGAAATTCCCTAAGTTTACTACCGAGATGGATCTGTCGCTTAATCAGATTATCAGTAAATTGGGAGCTCCAAGCATCTTCCAGCCAGGCACGGCAGATTTCAGCCGTTTTGCCAATGGCAGCTTCTACGTATCGAAGATGTTGCAGAAGGCAAAGATTGAGGTAAGCGAGCGTGGAACAAAGGCTGCTGCCGTAACAGCTGCTGTGATGCTGACCTCACTGGATCCTAACGAGATGAAGCGTGTAGAATTTCATGCCAACCGCCCATTCGTTTATTTCATTACAGAACGTAACAGTGGCGCTATTCTCTTCATGGGTCAGTTCCTGGGAGAATAATAACAGAGAATTTGCAGGTTCTTAAAACTAGAAAAGCGAAAGCCAAGTCCGTATTCCGGAATCTGGCTTTCGCTTTTTCTATTTTGTTTTATTCGCTTGCTTGCTCCTGAAACTTTTCTATGAACTCATCCTCAGTAATGATTGGAATATTGAGTTCATGGGCTTTCTTGTTCTTCGAACTCTGCGAAGCAGCATCGTTGTTAATCAGGAAGTTAGTGCTCTTGCTCACACTTCCCGTAACTTTGCCGCCCTGGCTTTCAATATAAGCTTTCAGCTCGTTGCGGTTCTTGTAATGATGCACATCTCCAGTTACGACGAAAGTCAGTCCCTGGCATTTGCTTCCCGTTTCTACAGGCTCCTGTTCCTCGATAATCAGCTCGGACAACAGATGCTGCACATGCTGGAAATGAATATCGTCCTTGAACCAGGCGATAAATTTGGCACTCTTTTCCGGTCCAATGCCATCGATGCTTGCAAACTCATCGTCGAACATGCTCAGGCGAGCTGTTTCTATCAGCTCCTTCACCTTGTAACGGCTGAGCAGTTTTTTAGCCACATCGCCGCCGCAGAGCGGAATGTTCAAAGCGTAGAGCAGATGACGGCCATCAGTATGGCGGCTCTTCTCAACACTCTCCAGAAGATTGCTTACACTCTTCTTGCCAAATCCTTCGAAACAGGAAATCTCGAACGCATAATTCTTCAGTTTGTAGAAATCAGCATATTCCCTGATAAAACCATGATTGATGAATTTCCAGACAGTCTGTTCTGAGATTCCATCAATATTGATTCCTTCCTTGCTGACGAAGCGGGCAAATTTCTTGAGCTGTTTGGCAGGGCAGGCTGCATTGGTGCAATGGAGAGTCTTGGTGCCGCTCTCGCTCTCGCGCACTACAGCTGTCGCATGGCAGACCGGACATTCGGCGGGAATGACAAAACTACCCACAACCTCTGTAATATTGATTACCTTCGGGATAATCTTGTTGGCCTTGATAACCTGCAGTCTGGTTCCCTTGTCGCCAATGCCCAGACGCTCGCATTCGCTTACATTGCAGAGCGAGGCGCGCTGCACGGTGGTTCCTTCCAGTTCTACCGGTTTGAACACTGCTACAGGCGTAATGGTGCTGGCTGCGCACGACCATTCGATGTGGTCGAGTTCTGTCTCTGCATGTTCGTCTTGCCATTTAAAGGCAAATCCTGCCCTCGTAGCGTGGTGGCCTGTAACCGAACCGGTAGCTGCATAAACCGTATCATCGTAGCAAATCACCAGTCCGTCTACCGGAAAAGGATTCTTCTTGCTTGTCACCTTCTCTGTAAACTTGTCTATTTCCTGCTGGATGTTTTCTGTGGTAGGGTGGTCAATACGTTCACGTTCTACAGGATTCATCCCCAGGTCTTTCAGCATCTGCATGCGTTCGCCCCATGAGGTAATCTCCCGCTCCGTATAAACCAGGGTGAACGGAATCCATTGGATGTGGCGCTGCTTCACCTCTTCAACATCCTTCAGTGTGAGTGAGCCTGAAGCGAGGTTTCGTGGATTGGCGTAATCGCCTTCGCTTTCGATGATGAACTGTTCGAAATCAGCATAGGAAATCACGGCTTCTCCTCTTACTACAAGATGTCCTTTTTCTGAAATGGTAGCAGGAATGCCTGAAATGGCTGGAGCCAAGTGGGTAATGTTGGTGCCGATGTGTCCGTTTCCGCGGGTAACAATCTTGGTGAGTTTTCCGCCGTCATAGGTTACTACGAGGGTAAGTCCGTCCAGTTTCCATGAAATCCAGATAGGGCGGTCTTCTGCCCATTTTACAAGATCACTTACCTGTTTGGTCTTTGCCAGAGAGAGGGCAGCAAATTCATGTTCCTCTTTCTTTCCTACGATAGAATCTTCTGACACGCGATTAGTAGGGGAGTCGGGCAGAATTTCGCCTATTTCCTCTTCCAATCTCTTGAGCTGGTCGAAAAGGGCGTCCCACTCATAGTCGGTCATGAGTTCGCCTTTTCCGTTATAATAACTATCTGAAGCTTGGTTGAGTCTTTCAACCAAGCTCTTCATCTGTAATAGTTTCTCTTCCATAATATATATTTGAGGGTGTTAATCAAATGTTGTGTTTTTCGATGGTCAGAGAATTATGATTCTGGTTCCATGGCTATGGAGAGCTTTTCGAAGGCAAAACGCTGACCTCTGTTTCCTCCATAGTTTACACGTCCGCAGATGCAGAAACCCATCGAAGACAGAAGGTTGATCATCGGCGTATTGTCAAAGTTGGTGTCAACCTTGATGCTAGGTATTTTTTCAACCTCGCACATGCTGTTCACCTTACTGATGAAAATACGCGCTAAACCTTCACGCTGGAAACTAGGCAACGTGGCAAAGCGATGTATTACATAATAATCGCCATCGGTAATCCAGTTGCCTACTAATTTCTTATATTTGGGTTCACCATTCAATATGACTGCTCCATAGACAACCACCTCTTCGTTTACAGTTAGAACGAAGGCGTTGCCATTCTCTATGTCTTTTCTGATGTCTTTTTCAGATGGATATTCCTCAGTCCATTGATGACGTCCCGATTCTATCATACTTTGGCGAGCTTGGTCGATGACTTTCCAGCAAGCAGCAAAGTCCTTAATATACGCCTGTCTGAAGTTTGTCTTCATATTAATTAATTACGCTTTTATTATTTGGGTGCAAAATTAACAAAAAAAAACGAATTAAACTAAAAAACGGAGGAAAAACTTCACTTTTTTGTTCGTTTTCCTCCGTTTTTCGTTTTTTCTGCTCATTTTGAGCTATTTTTCCCTTTGCTTTTTGCTAAGAACTGGGCAGAATAAGATTCTGCAATATTTGTTCAGAAGATAACTTCAGTTCTGCTTGTCTACTTCTTTAATCTGTTTTATGCCAGACATTTGTCGAGTTCAGCAATAATAGCATCTTTCTGCTCCTTGATATGCTGACCGATGAATACGATTTTTATCATGCGGTCGCCCAATTCCTGATCCCATTCCTTCTGCAGCTGTGGGTTGTTCATCAATACCTGGGCGAGTTCATCTTTCGGCATGGTTGCCAGCCATTGACCAGCCTGCTTCACAGTCTTCTGTTTGCCTGCTTGCTCGAACACGTAGCACATATCCCGTTCATCATCAAAATAGCAGATTCCCTTGGCGCGAACCACGTCTCTAGGCCATTTTCTTGCTACGAAATCATCGAAGAGACCCAGGTCGAAAGGTTTGCGGCGGTAGTAGACAAATGTACCGATTCCGTATTCCTCAACTTCTCCGCCTTCATGGTCATGGTCATGATCGTGGTGATGATGATGGTGATGGTGATGCTCATGCTCATGCTCATCGTGGTCGTGGTCATGCTCATCGTGGTCATGGTGATGATGCTCATGTTCGTCTTCCTCGTCATGATCGTGATGATGGTGATGATGCTCATGCTCGTCATCATCATCTTCTTCTTCATGCTCTTCGTTTCTTTCTGATTCAATCTCCTGAATCCAACCGGCTGAAGTGGATACGGTTTCCCAATCAAACTTCTTAGTGTTGACAATCAGATTCAAGTCAACGTCACCATAGTTGCATTCAAAGATTTCTGCCTTAGGCTGGATGGCGCGGATAATCTGCTTCAGGTGCTCCAGCTCCTTAGGCTCAACCTCAGCTGCTTTGTTCAGGAGAATGATGTTGCAGAACTCAATCTGCTGGATGACGAGCGAAGCCAGATCTTCCTCATCAATTTCCTTCTTCATCAGGTCGCTGCCGTTGGAGAATTCATCCTTCATGCGCAAAGCATCTACTACGGTAACGATGCTGTCGAGACGCAGAATACCATTCTCGATGTACTGAGGACCGAGGGATGGGATAGAGCAGATGGTCTGTGCGATAGGAGCAGGCTCGCAGATTCCGGAAGCCTCGATGACAATGTAATCGAAACGCTTCATGTCTACGATTTCCTTGAGCTGTTCTACCAGGTCCATCTTCAATGTGCAGCAGATGCAACCGTTCTGGAGAGAAACGAGCGAATCGTCTTTCTGCCCTACTACGCCACCTTTTTCTATAAGGGCTGCATCAATATTGACTTCACCAATATCGTTGACGATGACGGCAAACTTAATACCTTTTTCGTTAGCTAAAATCTTGTTGAGAAGGGTTGTCTTTCCACTACCCAGGTAGCCTGTCAAGAGCAATACAGGCACTTCCTTCTTTGTGTTCATATTAAAATATTTTAATGTTATACTTCATAAATCCATTCTGCTGATAATGCTGCTTTTTCGGGCAGCTGTCATCCGGCAGTCTGACGGTTATGCGAAACTGCAAAGATTGTGCCACACCCTTATTTTTTTGCCATCTTTTTTTTATACACCCCTTTTTGTCAGTTATCTTGTGTTATTTTTAGGTTATATTTCATGTTTTTCTCATTTTTCTTTGGTGGTTTCAACAAGAAATAGTATTTTTGCAGAGAAAAATGTTTCAAACAGCACATAAACTTAAGGAATAAACATATTTAATATCATAAGTTAAGATGAAAAAGTTTAAGTTTTTAGTTCTGACGGTTGTGGCAGCCCTTGCTCTGTCATCTTGCGGCACTACTCAGACGGTGCCTCTGACCGGTCGCACTCATCGCATCTCTGTATCCGATGAGCAGGTTCTCAGTCTGTCTAATCAGGAATACACAAAGTACATGGCTTCTGCCAAGAAGTCGACCAATGCAGCCAATATTGCGATGGTTCAGCGGGTAGGAAAGAGACTTGCCAATGCTGTTGAACTCTATTTGAAGCAGAATGGATTTGAAGCCGATGTGAAGAATTATTCATGGGAATTCAACCTGGTACAAGATAAGTCTGCCAATGCATTCTGTATGCCTGGCGGTAAAATCGTGGTTTATGAAGGACTTTTGCCTTATACTCAGAATGAAACCGGTTTGGCAATCGTTTTGGGCCACGAAATAGCTCATGCTGTGGCTAAGCATAGTGCTGAGCAGCTCACCAAGCAGCAGAACCAGCAAACCGGCACAAGCATTCTGGGAACTGTGTTGAACCAGACAGTAGGTAATGGTGTTGGAAATGTGGCAAGTGCAGTTGCCGGACAGTATTTCTCATTTCGCAATCTGAAGTACTCCCGTGATAATGAAACCGAGGCAGATTACATGGGGCTTATCTTCGCAGCCATGGCAGGTTACGATCCTCAGCAGGCCATTCCTTTCTGGAAGAGAATGTCACAGGGTTCAAGCAGTAATCAGAGCGATATTTTCAGTGATCACCCTTCAGACGCCAAGCGTATTGCTGCCTTGCAGAAGGAAATGCCTACTGCGCTGAAGTATTATAAACCTCAGACTACTTATAAGGTAGGTTCTACGGGCAAGACTTCTACCACCAGAAAGAAGACTACAACCCGCAGAAGATAAGGATTAGAAGAATCAAACTAAAATTGTTAAGTATGGAGTATTTATCTCATAACCTTTGGCTGATATGGACATCGGTGATGTTCATCTGCCTCATCTTAGAGTTGTCTTCGGGCGATTTCTATGTTACTTGTTTTGCCATTGGTGCGCTCATCAGCATTCCTGTGGCATTGGTAGGAGCACCTTTCTGGGTGCAGGTAGTGGTTTGGGCAATCTGCTCCATGCTTAGCATCTGGCTGGTTCGTCCGCATCTGCTGAAATCGCTGCATAAGGGTGGGGAAGACCGCCGCAGTAATGCCGATGCGCTGGCTGGACAGATTGGGGAAGTGACCGAGATGATTCCTGCCGGAGGATATGGTAGAGTGAAGCTGGATGGAGATGATTGGAAAGCAGAAGCTCCGCATCTTGCCGAACCGCTTGCCGTAGGCGATAGGGTTCGCATCTTAGGTCACGAATCTATCATCCTCAAAGTTGAAAAAGTTTAAGTAGGAAAGTTTAGAGTCAACATTATTCACTTAATCGTATAAACATCATGAACATAGGAATTTATGTACTGGTAGCTCTAGTAGCACTTGCACTCGTAGTGGTTAAGAAAACCATCGTTATCATCCCTCAGAGTGAGACGAAAATCATAGAGCGTCTCGGACGATATTTTGCCACGCTCAAGCCGGGTATTAATGTCATCATTCCTTTCATTGACCATGCAAAGGATATTGTGGCGATGAGAAACGGAAGATACGTTTATACAAACAGCATCGACCTTCGTGAACAGGTTTATGACTTCGACCGTCAGAATGTAATCACTAAGGATAATATCCAGATGCAGATAAATGCGTTGCTCTATTTCCAGATTGTAGACCCATTCAAGAGTGTGTATGAAATCAACAATCTGCCAAACGCTATAGAGAAGTTGACGCAAACCACCTTGCGTAATATAATAGGTGAGATGGAGCTTGACCAGACGCTTACTTCCCGTGATACGATTAACACCAAACTCCGTGCGGTTTTGGATGATGCAACCAATAAGTGGGGAATCAAGGTAAACCGAGTAGAGTTGCAGGATATTACACCTCCCGAGAGTGTGCTCCAGGCGATGGAAAAGCAGATGCAGGCAGAACGCAACAAGCGAGCTACCATCCTGACTTCAGAAGGTGAGAAGGAAAAGCAGCGCCTGCTCTCAGAAGGTGAGAAGGCTGCCATCGTGAACAAGGCTGAGGCTGCCAAACAGCAGGCTATCTTGAATGCAGAAGGTGAGGCTACTGCCCGTATCCGTAAGGCTGAGGCCGAGGCTATTGCCATTCAGAAGATTACGGAAGCTGTAGGGCAGAGTACGAATCCAGCCAACTATCTCTTGGCTCAGAAATACATCAGCATGATGCAGGAAGTGGCTCAGGGTAAGGATAATAAGGTGGTTTATCTACCATACGAGGCAACCAATCTCTTGGGCTCTATCGGAGGAATCAAAGACCTTTTCAAGGGATAATGACCTCTGAGTCAATGGATAATGCCCTTTGATTCAAGAAATAAAGCACTCTGACATCAGTAAACTGTAACTTCAGTAAATATATAAAACAGGATAAAATGAAGAAAATCTGTATCGTTGCAGGTGCAAGACCTAACTTTATCAAGGTTGCGCCCGTAATTAGAGCAATTCGTAATGCTCAGGAAGCTGGTAACGAAATCAGCTATCAGTTGGTTTACACAGGAAAAGAGGATGACCCGACATTGGAATCTTCTCTTTTCGATGACTTAGGCATTCAGAAACCGGATGCTTATCTCGGCGTAGACTGTCCAAACATGAACGAACTTACCGGACAGGTGATGGGGCAGTTTGAGCGCTATCTGCAGCAGAATGCTACAGATGTTGTCATTGTGGTTGATGATCTGGCTTCAACCATGGCCGTGGCTATTGTTACCAAGAAGCAGGGTGTGCAGCTTGCTCATATTGCAGCTGGAACCCGCAGCTTTGACATTACTATGCCAAAGGAAATCAACCGTCTGGTGATTGATGGTTTGTCAGATATCCTTTTTACCGCAGGCATTTCTAACAACAGCATCGCCAACAAGGAAGGTGCAGAATTGTCTAAGGTTTATATGGTAGGAAATGTGCTTATCGACAATATCCGCTTCCTTCAGTCTAAAATGCAGCGTCCTGAAGTCATGGACGAGTTTCATCTGAAAGAAGGCGAATATATGGTTCTGACCTTGAACCGCAAGGCTATCGTCAATAACATTGATGAGATGAAATCGCTCATTTCTGTCATAGATGAAGAGGCGCGCCAGGCTGGAGTGAAGGTGATTGCTCCGCTTCGCGGCAAAGCATTGGGCTTCGTGCTCGCATTCAAGGCTTATCAGGAAGAGAGTAATCATCAGAGTGGAATCCAGGTGGTTCAGCCGCTCGATTATCTGTCGTTTGCTTATCTTACAGCTCACGCCAAAGGTGTGATTACCGATTCCGGTAATGTGGCTGAAGAAGCTACCTTCAATGGGGTCCCTTGCATTACGCTCAACAGCTATACTGAGCATATTGAAACCGTAAAGGTGGGTACAAACGAACTGGTTGCTGAAGATCCGGAGTTACTGAAGCAATCTATGCAGAAACTTCTGAAGGGTGAATGGAAGAAAGCGGGCATTCCTGACAGATGGGATGGTCGTTCTGCTGAAAGAATAGTCCAGATTCTCGCTGAATAGAATCTAAACTCATAGGTATAATCTCATGGAGAGAGATGATTCTATGTAAACTGATTCTTTTCAGAATAAACTTAGAGGTTCACTTCAATATGATTATATTGAAAAGTGAACCTCTTTCTTTTTATGCTTTATCTTTTTCTTAATCTTTTTCAGGCGCCTTTGGCACTGGATAGTCGTATTGCTTGAAATAGGACGGCGTCTTATTATCATACCATACTCCTTCTACGTTTAAGCCGATAGAGAAAGTCTTTTTGGAGTTGGTGTATCTTACGCCGGCTCCTAAAACGTTGGCGCCAGGTACTCCCATTCCGTAGCCACCCGGCATGATTCCTCTGCCCATTCCCCAAGGATACATTCCGTAGCCCCAAGGCGAATAGCCGTATGGGCCATAACCATAACCGCCATAACGGCCGTAGAGAGAATTGTAATTGTTGGCAACACTAAGCTGACCATAAACATAAGCCTCCCAATGCTCATTAAACTGGTAGCCCAGAATGCCGTAGACTCCACCGTCATGATAACTGTCTCCACCATAGTTTACGTTGTTGATATAAGTACCAAGAGCCAGCCAGAGTTTGTTGTCTTTGGTGAGTGGCGTTAAGTAGGTTGCATTGATGGTCTGGGTGAAACCGCCTCTGTGAGGCACATTCTTGCCGAATGTGGCAAAGGCAGAAAGATCTACCGAGAGATTCAGCCCCTTGTGCAGCCCCCAATCATAGCCCAGCGGATAACTCAGACCGTTGGTAAGGTTGGAGATGGGATTATTATAATAGGTGCTGTCGAGTGAAGCTTCCCCCAGTAACCCGTTCTTGCCGAGAGTCTCTTTCTTGTCTGATAGTTGGGCAGGAGCCAGATAAGCATTCTTCATCGGTTTCCCCTGATAAATCATAGGTTTTCCTGCCTGGTAAACCGTATCGCCAGGCAGCAACCATTCTTCGCGCGGACTGTCCGGACTGTGCAATGGTCCGAAGCTTACCTGTTGCTGTGCACTTGCTTCTGTAGTGAGGAAAGTGCAAAAAGCGATGATAAAATATATATTTTTCTTCATAATTGATTGCATTTTTTGTCTTCTGCTGCAAAGATATGAAGAATGTATGAAACAAAGGAACTTTTCCACATAAAAAATCAATTTTTTAGAATAAAATCATTATCTTTGCATCCGATAACATAAATAGATGTAAAATTATACAAAAATATGAAGAAGATCATCAGATTATTGACTCTCGCTCTTCTTACGGTGCCTGTTACGACATTCGCTCAGAGTGAAGGCAATCAGAACACATCAGAACCAGCCGGAAAAGTTGTGGCGTCTAAGCCCGATTCTCTGCTCGACTGGGAAACACCGCACGATCCAACTTGCCCTCAGGTGTTGCTGGAAACTACGATGGGCAACATTCTCGTGGCTCTCTACAACGATACTCCCAAGCATAGGGATAATTTTCTGAAACTTGTCAATTCTGGCTATTATGATGGTTGTATCTTTCAGCGCGTCATCAAGAATTTCATGATTCAGGGTGGCGATTATTCATGCAGAAAGGTGAATATGGAAAAGCCGCAGAAGTTTGATGTAAACTATACGGTTCCAGCTGAAATCATCTATCCAAAATATTATCATAAGCGCGGACAGCTCTGTGCTGCACGCGAAGGGGATGATGAAAATCCGACCAAAGCTTCGGCGTCTACTGATTTCTACATTACCTGGGGCAGAAATTTCTCTCCCCGACAGATGGAATATTATGTAGAAAAGCAGAAACGGGAAGGTAAGGATTACGCCATTCCTTCTGAACAGTTGCAGAAGGGCTATATCAAGCATGGTGGTGTTCCTCACCTTGACAACGGCTACACCGTGTTCGGAGAGGTGCTCGAAGGTATGGATGTGGTTGATAAGATTCAGAATGTGGCTACTGATAAGGCGAACAACGACAGGCCTCTCACGGATGTCATCATCCTGAAAGCCAAGCAGGTGAAGTAACTTTCGGATGGTGAACTGAAGAAATAAGTAACTGAGCCCATTTAAAAGGTAAAATCGATAAGTAAAAATATCAAATACGAGAGAAAAATATGAAATCATTAAAGGAATTATATAGAATAGGTAAGGGACCATCGAGCAGTCATACGATGGGGCCTCAGCGTGCTGCCAAACTTTTTCTGGAGCGTTGCCCTAACGCTTCTTATTATGAAGTAACCCTCTATGGAAGTCTGGCTGCTACAGGTAAGGGACACATGACAGATGTGGCAATAGAAGAAGTGCTCAGACCTCATAAAACCGTGAACATCATCTGGCAGCCACAGACTTTCCTGCCTTATCATCCCAACGGAATGAAATTTGTGGGCAAGGATCTGAACGGCGATATTATTGATGAATGGACCGTTTACAGTATTGGTGGTGGAGCCATATCAGATGGTACTGCCGGCAACGAAGAGCTGGGCGCCAAGGATGTTTATGATCTGAACAAGCTCGCCGACATCAAGCAATGGTGCTATGATAACGGACGCTCATTCTGGGAGTATGTTGAGAAATGCGAATCGGATGATATCTGGGATTATCTCGACATGGTTTGGCAAACGATGAAGCAGAGCATCAGGAATGGTTTGGACCATGAAGGTGTTTTGCCTGGCCCGCTGAAGCTGCAGCGTAAGGCTGCCACCTATTTTATAAAGGCGAAGGGCTACCGTGCTTCCCTGCAGAGCCGCGGCTTGGTTTATGCTTATGCGCTGGCTGTGAGCGAAGAGAATGCTTCGGGTGGCACCATCGTTACTGCTCCTACCTGTGGCGCCTGCGGTGTATTGCCAGCCGTACTCTACCACATGTTTACTTCTCATGATATGAGTGAACAGCGCATCTTGAGAGCCTTGGCTACAGCCGGATTGGTAGGCAACATCGTAAAGCAGAATGCTTCTATCAGCGGTGCTGATGTAGGTTGCCAGGGCGAGGTAGGTGTTGCCTGCGCCATGGCTTCGGCTGCAGCCTGTCAGCTTTTCGGAGGCAGTCCGGCTCAGGTAGAATATGCTGCCGAAATGGGATTGGAGCATCATCTCGGAATGACCTGCGACCCGGTTTGTGGACTGGTTCAGATTCCTTGTATCGAGCGAAATGCCTTTGCTGCCGCCCGAGCTTTGGATGCTGACCTCTACGCTTCCTTCTCAGATGGCCATCATACCGTATCTTTCGACCGGGTAGTTGAAGTGATGCGACAGACGGGACATGATCTACCTTCGCTTTACAAGGAAACAAGCGAAGGCGGTTTGGCAAAAGGGTTTCCAAGAGACATTTAGTCATAAAATGCTTTGCTGAATCATAAAATGTTTTTCAGCTATTTTATTCAGTTTGGTAAGAGGGCTTTTATTTTGGCACGCTATTTGTAAGCCCCCTTGCCAAACAATAATAAAGTAAATACGAATAAAAACATTTTATATTATGGCACAGAAAGGTAATATTGGTGTAACGACAGAGAACATTTTCCCTGTCATCAAGAAATTCTTATATTCAGATCACGACATCTTCCTCCGTGAGATGGTTTCAAACGCCGTGGATGCTACACAGAAGTTGAAGACTCTTGCTGCTCAAGGCGATTTCAAGGGCGAGATAGGCGACACAACCGTTCGTATCTCTCTTGATGAGAAGGCTGGAACCTTGACTATCAGCGACCATGGTATAGGTATGACTGAGGAGGAAATCGATAAATATATCAACCAGATTGCATTCTCAGGCGTAACCGACTTCCTCGATAAGTATAAGGAGAATGCCAACGCCATCATCGGTCACTTCGGTCTCGGCTTCTATTCTTCTTTCATGGTAGCCAGCAAGGTAGAAATCATTACCAAGAGCTACAAAGAGGGAAGCAAGGCTGTAAAGTGGAGCTGCGATGGTTCACCTGCTTTCGAAATCGAAGATGCTGACAAGGCTGAGCGTGGTTCAGACATCATCCTCCATATTGCTGATGACTGCAAGGAGTTCCTTCAGAAGAGCAAGATTGAGGAGCTTCTGAACAAGTATTGCAAGTTTATGGCCGTGCCTGTAGCTTTCGGCAAGAAGACCGAGTGGAAGGATGGTAAGAATGTGGAGACTGATGAGGATAACATTATCAACAATGTTGAACCGCTCTGGACAAAGGCTCCTAGCACCTTGAAGGATGAGGACTACAAGAAGTTCTATCACACCCTTTACCCAATGCAGGATGACCCATTGTTCTGGATTCATCTGAACGTAGACTTCCCATTCAATCTTACGGGTATTCTCTACTTCCCACGCATCAAGAGCAGCATCGACATGCAGCGCAACAAGATTCAGCTCTATTGCAATCAGGTGTTCGTAACCGACCAGGTAGAAGGCATTGTACCTGAATTCCTTACATTGCTTCATGGTGTTATCGATTCACCGGACATTCCGCTGAACGTAAGCCGAAGCTACCTTCAGAGCGACAGTAACGTGAAGAAAATTTCTACCTACATCACCAAGAAGGTAGCAGATCGTCTGAACTCAATCTTCAAGGAGAACCGCAAGGAGTTTGAAGAGAAATGGGATGACCTCAAGATCTTCATCAACTACGGAATGCTCTCTCAGGATGATTTCTACGAGCGTGCCAAGGACTTCGCACTTCTGAAAGATGTTGAGGGAAAGTACTTTACTTTCGAGGAGTACAAGACGCTGATCAAGGATAACCAGACCGATAAGGATGGCAACCTGGTTTATCTCTATGCCAACAATAAGGAAGAGCAGTATTCTTATATCGAGGCAGCCAAGCAGAAGGGCTATTCTGTACTCCTGATGGAAGGTCAGCTCGATACGCCGATGGTAAACATGCTGGAGCAGAAGCTGGAGAAGAGCCGCTTTACACGTGTTGACGCCGACATCATCGACCGTCTCATTGTGAAGGAAGATGCTAAGAAGACCGATTTGAGCAAGGAACAGTCTGACAACTTGACAGAAGTATTCCGCTCTCAGATGCCTCAACTCGACAAAACAGAATTCTTTGTAGAAATTCAGGCTTTGGGCGAACAGAACCAGCCAGTGCTCATCACCCAGAACGAGTACATGCGCCGTATGAAGGCGATGAGCCAGTTCCAGGCAGGCATGAACTTCTACGGTCAGATGCCTGACAGCTACAACATCGTACTGAACTCAGACCATGCTCTGGTAAAGAAGGTATTGGAAGATGCTGAGGCCAACACAGCCGAAACATTGAAGCCAATCCTTGCAGAAATCAAGGGGCAGGAAGCTCGCCTTGCCGTACTCCATCAGGAGCAGAACAAGAAGAAGCCGGAAGAGATTACCCAGCAGGAGAAAGATGATGTTCACAATACAGAGAAGGCTATCAGCGATGAGAAGGCTAAGCGCAACGAAATCATCTCGGGCTATGCTAAGACCAACAACATTGTTCACCAGCTCATCGACCTCGCCCTGCTTCAGAATGGTATGTTGAAGGGTGCTTCGCTCGATGCATTCCTCAAGAGAAGCGTTGACATGATTAAGTAATCCAACCTGCAAAAAGGTTCGAATGGAGAAATAAAACTTTGCGATGCGTAACATTTCATGTTACAAATTGTTTCTATCATATGTGCTAAATGTTTCAAAACGAACATTTAGCACATTTTTTTTCGCTTTCCTTTGGTGGCTTTCCTTTTTTTTATTACCTTTGCAATATCGATAAACGAAAAACATGATAAAAAAAATCGCCATCATGGAACAAACAAATTCAAATTACAGCATTATTGCTGATTATTACTCTGAACACTACAACGAGCTGAAGTTGTATGTCATGTCCCGTTCGCTTCCGGCAGACGAGGCTGAAGACATCGTGCAGAATACTTTTGTGCGATTACTTCGAGGCGATAAGATGATTACGCCTGTTACTTTACCTTGTTTTGTATACACCATTGCCAAGAATCTGATTATCGATTATTACCGGCGCAAGCATAAGATTGAGGAGTATGAACACTTCCTGGGAGCTAGCGACTGGATGGGAAGATACGATATTGATGGCGAATCGGTTTTCTCTGCCCGGCAGATCAACGAGATTCTGGAGCGTGGCATTGCTAGGCTCACGGAGAAGAGAAGCAAGGTTTACCGCCTGAATCTATTCGAAGGAATGCAGGTGAGCGAGATTGCCCAAAGTCTGAACCTCGGATATAAAGCGGCTGAGAATCGTCTGACTCTGGCTAGAAAAGAAATAAGAGATTATATGAAAAAAGAGTTGGCTAGTTAAAATGCTAGTCAACTCTTTCTGTTTATTCTCACTGCCTTACTAAAAGGCAATTCTTAACTATTTTTTTAGTTTTCCTTAAACCCGATAACTCTTGTCAAACCTTTATCAAGATAAAAGGTTTGTGTTACTTCCTGCTTCTCGCCCTGATGGTTGGTCAGCTTGTATGTAGCCCTTAAATATAATAAGGTGTCGGGATAAGCAGCATCATTATAATCAATATTCTTCTTGACGTAAGGCAGTTTGCTGACATTTTGTCGCATCACCTTCATCTGGTCGAAACTGATCATGGCGGTAGGAGTGAGGCGGGAGAACCGCTCATAGCTGCAGTCCTGATCAACAAGGTTCTTATCAAGAAAATCCTTGACCAGAGATTGAGCCTTGTGCTGATCGCCACACGAGGTGAACATCAGCACAAGTCCTAGAGCCATGACAAACATTATTTTCTTTATCATAGACATCTTCTTTTTATTTAGCCGCGCTGATTTATTTAGCACGCTTGCTTATTTAGCCACGCTGCGGAGAATCTCCAGCAAGTGATCCCAAACCATCTCTACAGTAGGAATGAGAAGAGCCTCGTCTGGGGTGTGAACATTGCGCAGGGTAGGACCAAAACTTACCATGTCGAGCTCAGGATAGCGCTCAGAGAAGAGACCGCACTCCAAACCGGCATGAATGCCCTTTACCAATGGCTTCTTGCCGAAGAGCTTTTCATAAGCCTTTACAGCCAGGTCGGTAAGCTCGCTGTTGGCGCGCATCTTCCAAGCAGGATACTTGTCGCCTACAGTTACCTCGGCGCCAGCCAGAAGGAAGGCTGCCTTTACGGTGTTGGTCATGTTCTCCAGATTGCTCATCACGTTACTTCGCTGAGAAGCTACGATGTTGATGCTGTTTTCAACGGTCATTACGCTTGCCACATTGCTTGAGGTTTCTACCATCCAGGCAATCGCCTCATCCTGGCAGGTGGTAAGCGGACCGTTGTCTACAGCCTGGAGAGCCATTACGAACTTGTCGGCTACAGCTTTCTCGATGACAGGTGCAGCATCGGAGCTGCTCATATTGAACTGCATAGTCTGTTCTGTTACGTGGAATTCATCTTCTACTTCTGATGCAAAGATATTCCAGTCGGCACGAACCTGCTCCTTATCAGCATTCTTAACAGCGAAAACAATCTTTCCGTCACGAGGAATGGCATTGTGCATTTTGCCGCTGTTGAAGCTTACGAGGCGCAGACTTCCATCCAGTTTCTCATTTTCGAGGAAGAGGAAACGGGCAAGAATCTTGATGGCATTGGCGCGCTTCTTGTTGATGTCATCGCCCGAGTGACCACCGTTGAGACCCTTCAGCGAAGCTTCCATGAAGAAATAACCCGCAGGAGCTTCTTCGCGAGAGAAGTGGAAGGTGGCATGGGTTGTCTGACCACCGGCGCAGGATACGAAGATTTCGCCCTCATCCTCTGAGTCGAGGTTAATGAGCATCTTTCCGGTCATAAAGCCCGCCTTCATGCCGTGAGCACCGGTTAGTCCGGTTTCCTCATCACGTGTAAAGACGCACTCGATAGGACCATGCTCAATATCGTTGCTTGCCAGGATAGCCAGTTCGATGGCGCAGCCAATACCGTCGTCAGCACCGAGGGTAGTACCCTTTGCCTTGAGCCATTCGCCGTCTACGTAAGTCTGGATTGCATCTATGTGGAAGTCGAAATCCACATCCACCAGTTTGTCGCAAACCATATCCATGTGACTCTGCAGGATGATGGTTTCAGCGTGCTCGTAGCCTGGAGTGGCAGCTTTGCGGATGAGCACATTACCGGTTTCATCTACCAGCGTTTCGAGCTGATGAGACTCACCGAAAGATTTCAAAAACTCAATCATGTTCTCCTCGTGCTTGGAAGGACGAGGTATTTCGTTGATTTTTGCGAACTGCTCGAACACGAGAGCAGGCTTTAATTCACTTTTATTCATTTATTTTCTATTATTTTGTTTTGATAAAACATTTATTTCTACTATTTTGTTTTGGTTATTCCCAAAAAAATAGTACCTTTGCACCCAAAAGTGCACTAAGGCACTGCAAAGGTAATAAAAATGATAAAATTAATGTTATTAAGCGTGTTAATAATTGCTATCTGTATGGCATTATTTTGCGTAAAGTTGATTTTTAAGAAGAACGGCAAGTTCTCTTCCCAGCATGTGCACGACAATCCGGGCTTGCGCAAGCAGGGCATTCATTGTGTGGTAGATCAGGACCGTGAGGCAAGAGAAGCCAACAAGGCTTATTAGAAAATAGTAATAATATAATATGATAGAAAAAATGAGAAAGAACATTTTGGGTTCAGTGGCAATCGCAGCAGTTGCTGCCCTGTCATTGGCATCATGCAACAAATCTCAGCCTCAGGTAGAGGCTAAGTCAGAGAGCAAGGCTCCTGCTGAATTGAAAATTGCTTATGTAGAGGTAGACTCTATCATGACTCAGTATACCTTTGCTAAGGAGTATTCCTCTATCTTGGAGAAGAAGGGCCAGAACATTCAGGCTACCATCGCGCAGAAGGGTCAGCAGCTTCAGGCTGCAGCAGCCAACTTCCAGCAGAAGATTCAGCAGAATGCTTACACCCGTGAGCAGGCTGAGGCTATTCAGGCTGGTTTGCAGAAGCAGAACAACGACTTGCAGGGCTTGCAGCAGCGCTTGAGCAACGAGTTTGCTGCTGAGCAGGAGAAGTACAACAAGGCTCTCCACGACAGCATTGCCAACTATCTTGCACGCTATAACAAGGACAAGAAGTACAGCATCATCTTCTCAAAGAGCGGCGATAACCTGCTCTATGCTGACAAGGCTTATGATATTACAAACGAGGTTATTGCTGGCTTGAACAAGGCTTACAAGGGTAAGCTGAAGAAAGAGGAGGCTGCTCCTGCTAAAAAGTAAGAGAAATGCTTCGTAAGGAAAGATACGATTTTATATTGAATCATTTCAGAAGTGCGCTGCCGAATGTAACTACCGAGTTGCAGTTCGGTAGCGCATTTCAGCTTCTGGTGGCTACCTTGCTTTCTGCGCAATGCACCGACAAACGCATCAACATAGTTACGCCTGCTCTCTTTGCCCGTTATCCTGATGCGCAGCACATGGCACAGGCGAGCGAGGAAGATATTTATGAACTGATCAGTTCGGTGAGTTATCCGAATGCCAAGGCGAAACATCTGGCTGAAATGTCTCGCCAGCTGGTTGATATGTTCGGAGGTGAGGTGCCTGAGGCTGCGGATGATTTGGAGAAGCTGGCTGGAGTAGGGCGCAAGACGGCGAATGTGATTCGTGCCGTATGGTTCGGTCATGCTACGATGGCGGTGGATACGCATGTTTATCGTGTGAGTCATCGCATGGGTTTGGTGCCCAAAACAGCTGATACACCACGAAAAGTAGAAGATTATCTGATGAAACACATTCCGGCTGAGGATATTCCGAATGCTCATCATTGGATTCTGCTGCATGGCAGATATATTTGCAAGAGTACGAAACCGCTCTGCGATAAATGCTTTTTTAATGAATATTGCCCAAAACTATTAAAGGATAGTAAACTTTAGGTAGTGATTAGTTAGTAGCGATTAGTTTGTTTATCACTAATCACTACTAATTAATCACTAATTAAAGTTTTATTGTTTTATTCAAGAGATAATTATCCAGGATAACCATGGCTGCCATGGCTTCAACCACCGGAACGGCTCTTGGCAGAACGCATGGGTCATGTCTGCCACGGGCAGTCAGCGTAGTGGCATTTCCTTCCAAATCTACCGTATTCTGTTCCATCAGAAGAGTAGCCACCGGCTTGAAGGCAACACGGAAATAGATATCCTGTCCGTTGCTCAAACCGCCCTGTATTCCTCCGCTATGATTGCTTTTTGTCGTGATACGGGCAGCAACATCCTGATTTACTGCTGCATCTTCTGGCACCTCGGCAGCATCAGCCTTCGGAATAAATACATCATTTTGCTCACTTCCGCGGGCAGTAACTCCGGCAAACCCCTCGCCATATTCAAAACCCTTCACGGCGTTAATGCCAAGCATGGCAGCACCCAGTTGGGCATGAAGCTTGCCAAACTCAGGCTCGCCCAATCCTACCGGGCAACCCTTGATGACGCAAGTGATGATTCCGCCAATCGTATCGCCGTCGGCCTTAACCTGGGCGATGAGATCTTCCATCTCCTTCGCCTTCTGATGGTCAGGGCAGCGCACCGGGTTATCTTCTATGGTGTTGAGGTCATACAGATGATAATCTTTCTCCAGCGAGATGCTGCCCACCTGAGAGGTATAGGCCGTGATGTTGATGCCCAGCTGGCGCAAGGCAAGTTTAGCCAAGGCTCCGCCTACGCATCGGGCAATGGTGATGCGGGCTGATGAACGGCCGCCACCACGATGATCGCGAACGCCATACTTCTCGTGATAAGTGAAATCGGCATGAGAAGGACGGAAGAGACAGCGCATGTTCTCATAGTCCTGAGAATGCTGGTTCTGGTTACGCACTTCAAAACCGATAGGGGTTCCTGTTGATTTGCCTTCGAACACGCCACTCAGAAATTCTACCTTGTCAGCTTCCTTTCTGGCTGTAGTGATGTGGCTCTGTCCCGGGCGTCGGCGGTTCAGCTCGCTCTGGATAAAGTCCATGTCGATTTCTATGCCTGCAGGAAATCCGTCAATAACGCCTCCTACAGCTATTCCATGACTCTCTCCAAACGTAGTGAGAGTGAAAAGATTGCCAAATGTATTCCTCATTACCTTATATATTATAAAGGTGTTTATTACTTGTTGCAGCCGCCTTCGCAACCACCTTCACAGTTGCCATCCTTGCAGTCGCCGCCGCAGTTGTCGCAGCCACCTGAGCAGCCGCCACCTTCGCCGCTGATCATCTGAGCCATCTTGGCAATCTCCTCAGCAGTAGCCTCGCGGTTCTCGAGAATCTGACCGCAGAAGTTGAGCTTCAAGCCAGCCAATGGGTGGTTCAGGTCGCAGGTTACCTTTGTATCGCTGATGTTCTTCACTACTGCGTTGAAGTGGTTGCCATCCTCGTTCTGCAATGGGATGATAGCGCCTACCTGTACGTGCTGTGCATCAAACTGGCCGTTGACGGTAAAAATCTGCTTGTCGAGCTCCAGTACGCGCTCATCATAGTGCTGACCATAGGCCTGCTCCGGATCCAACTGGAAGTCGAACTCATCACCCTTAGCCAGGTCTACCACCTTCTCTTCGAAAGCTGGCAGGGTAACGCCCATACCGCTGATGAAGATGAACGGACGCTCGTCGGTAGTGCGCTCGATGAGCATCTCTTCGCCGTTGTCACCTTTAGTTACATCATACAGTGCGTATGAAACTACAATAAACTTGTTCTTGTTGTTTGTTTCCATTTTATTATTTATTTTTTATTATTTCTTTTTCTTTTCTGAATGCTTACGCTCTTAACCATCTCCATGCGCTCCAGATAGATGGGGCGCCATTTGTCGATGATGTCCTGCAGACTTTTACTCTTCTGCGAGAGTTCGGCATATTCCTCGCCGTCGGTCAGATTCTCCTTCTTGAGATCCAGCATTCGGGCGAGGAGCTGTTTCTGATGTTCTTCAGCCGCCTTGAGCTGGTTGCCCAGTTTTTCGAGACTTTCCATAAAGGCGAGTGCCTTGTCTATATGATTTTCCTGTACCATTTTGCTTGTTTTATAGGTTGAATCTTTTGCAAAGGTACAAATAATAATTGGTATAAACGAAGAAAACGGGCTTTTTTTTTCGATGATATTACAAAATGATAGTGAAAATGTAATATCTCTAACGTTCTGACGCCTTTTTCGGAGTATTGTTGTTGATTTAAGTCAAGAAATAGGCGGAAAACTGAAAATATCCCAAGAAATGTTTGCGTACACAGAGAAAAGTTCGTATCTTTGCAGCGTCTTAAAGAAAAAGACTATAGGATAATGTTTAACAGAGCCGCCGTCTACGGATGTGCAAGGCTCACAAAGTAAAGAAAGGTAAAAAGATTATGAAGAAGATTATGGTATTAGCAGTAGCTATGTTTGCAATGGCAACAGCTACTTTCGCAGCAGAAGAGGAGACAAATGCAACAGCTGCTTTCAACATGAACGTCAACATGTCAAGCTTGGCAGATGCTTTGAGCTTGAATATCGACCAGGTAGAGGCTGTAGCTGATGTACACAAGAACTTCACCGCAGACATGATGAATGCTGCAACAGTAAAGGGTGAAGATCGTTCTGCAATGATTGACAAGGCTGTTATGAAGGATCTCAAGTACATGCACGTTGTTTTGAACAACAATCAGTATCGTAAGTACGTGATGCTTCTCAACACAACCCTTATCAATCGTGGTTTGAAGTAATCATCTTTTATAGATGAGAAAAATAATGAGAGAGATTTAAAAAATGAATCCCAGTCAAGGTTTTTATCCTGACTGGGATTTTTTTTGCCTTTAGGGTTTGTGCGCCCATGCTGTCTGATACTCCGGGTTATCATCTTACATTCTGTAAGCATATGTTCCTCATTGGTCTGTTATCCGAAGTATCAGGCTGAATTTATTACTTTACGATTTCTTTTCCTGCTGCCTGCCAGCCATTAAAACCGGAATCGAGTTCTATTACCTTATAGCCATTCTTTGTCAATATAGCTGCTGCATTCTTGCTTCGCTTTCCGCTTCGGCAGTTCACGGCGATTGTCTTGCTCTTGGGAAGAGTGGCGGTGGCCTTCTGTTCGAAGTCTGATTTCAGTACGTCAATGTTGATTGCGCCACGAATATGCCCATCGGCAAACTCCTCGGCGGTTCGTACGTCTAGACGTATTACTGTGGTGTCAGTGATGGCTTTCTCATAGTCATCTGCCGACAGACTCTTATAGCTTTTATTTTGCGCCTGACAAGAAAGCAGGCTTGATAGCATAGTTATGATGCTCATGATAAATATTTTTTTCATATTACTTTGTTTTTTCTTTTATAAAAGGAAATTCCCACCAACCATCCGCATCCGTACCGGAATGGGAACGTTGGTGGGGTTCATCAGATGAAGGTCACCTCATTTTTTCGGGTGAACCTTTTGAAAACAGTCCGTCAATATCGGGTTGTCTCATCAGTCTATGTCTATTACCTGGAAATGCTTGTTGAAGGTTAAATCCAACCCATTTGCCAATTCCACTTCGTATTCATTCTTGTTCATTTCAATCTTCTTTACCGCTTGCGCTGGATAATTCTCCTTCAGGTAGTTTCTGATGGCCTGCGGAATCAGCTTGGCTGGCACTTTTCCCTGCTTGCAGTCAATCTCAGTGAGATTTCCCTTTTTATCAAATTCCAGCTTGGTTCCGTTCTGCAGAACCACATCATAGCTCTTGTTGATAATCCCCGTCTCAATGGTAGCAAGCATCACCTTCTGATTGTTGAAATGGTTGCTGAGTAAGGTTTGAGCCTTTACCGGGAGTGCATTAACGGCGATAGGCTTGTCATTGCCTGCATTTGCTGCCATATTGCATGTTAGCATGCAGCAAATGGTAATCATCAAAATTCTTATCATTCTTTTCATAAACCACAAAATTTAAAAGTTTATAATTTCTATTTGCGATGAATGTCTGAACATCATTGTATGAGTCTGAACATCATTATCTGAACATCATACAGAAATTAGACGCAGATCATCCGCAAAGGTTTAAGATAGATATTCTTTTTTTCGTTTTTTCCTTTCTATTTCTCTTCTATTGCTACATCTTTTATCAAATATCAAATGGTTAAATCTCGTTAATGCAATAAACCTTTTCAGGTTTTATAAATCAAAAGAAAGGGTTTTGGTAGAAACCATGATGCTTTCGTGTGGCGTTAGGGTCAGCTAGGCGTTAGGGTCCGCAGGAACGCCTAACGGACTTGCTTATCTCCCAAATGCCTCAGTATTACGGACTTATACCACAGCACCTGCTGCCCTGTTAGGGCGTGTGGGGCTTACTTGCGAAAGTTCAGTCTTGTTATATTCCTCATCGCTCACAGCCTCCTGCCACTCGTTGGATGTGTTCTCGCCAGGTATTTCAAAGGCGAGGTGGGCAAACCAGCTGTCTTTTGCAG
>OBAD01000089.1_pt1 | contig 26518 bp, 20 predicted proteins | sample 1494861 | NCBI WGS metagenome assembly OBAD01 (sample SAMEA3360681, study PRJEB22359) | human gut metagenome | biome: ENVO:urban biome; feature: ENVO:human-associated habitat; material: ENVO:feces | place: Bangladesh | collected 2011
AGAAGAGTGGTGTGCTCGGTATTACAGGTATTTCTTCTGATATGCGCGACATCGAAAAGGCAGCTAACGAGGGCAACGAGAAGGCTCAGTTGGCTCTCCGTATGTATGAGTATCGCATTAAGAAGTACATCGGTGCTTACACAGCTGCTATGGGTGGCGTTGACGCTATCGTATTCACAGCAGGTGTTGGTGAGAACCAGACCGACCTCCGCGAGGATTCTTGCAAGAACCTGGAGTATCTTGGCATCAAGATTAATAAGGAAGTAAATGACAAGGTTCGTGGTGAGGAAGCTATCATCTCTACTGATGACAGTAAGGTGAAGGTAGTGGTAGTTCCTACCGATGAGGAGATTGTTATCGCTCGCGATACAATGGAGTTGGTTGCTAATAAGTAATCATACGCTATATATAATAAGGTGAAGACTAGAAACATAAGTGAATGGTCTTCACCTTTTTAAATTTTTAGAATTATGAAAACAAAGATTGTAACTTTCGGAGAAATATTGCTTAGAATTTCTAAGCCTGGTTATCAACGTTTATTTCAAGGACATCATATGTTTGGCAATTATGGTGGCAGTGAGGCTAATGCAGCCATCTCTTTGGCTTATTTAGGCGATAATGTAGAGTATGTAACCCGTGTGCCATACGGTGAGATGGGTGAGGCGGCGTTGATGCATCTCAGAGAGTACGGTCTGAATGTTTCTCATGTTGTGCGTGGCGGTGAACGTCTCGGAACTTATTATTTCGAGGAAGCTGTAGCTATGCGCAATTCCCGTGTGGTTTACGACCGCAAGAATTCTTCTTTCTATACGCTGAAGCGCGGAATGGTGAAATGGGAAAAGGTACTGGCTGATGCTGCTGTATTCCATTGCTCCGGCATTACCTGTGCTATCAGCCGCGATGCGATGGAGTCAACTATGGATGCCATCAAACTTGCTGTTTCTGATGGCTTGACCATAGCCTGCGACATCAATTACCGTAAGAATCTCTGGGGATATGGTCTGGAGCCTCATGACGTGCTGTTCCAGATGATGCAGTATAGCGACATCATTTTTGGTGACCAGAATGAGTGGGAGGTAGCCAGTGGTGTGCCTCATATACCTTTCGAGGCTTTGGATGCAGACTATGAGATAGACAAGGAGGCTTATCTTGAGTATTTCCGCAAGATGCATCAGCTCTTCCCTAAGTGTAAGAAGATGGTGATGGCGGTAAGAAATCAGATTGCCAGCAGTCATCATACCTTGAGCGGTTTGCTCTATGATGCAGTGGAAGATCAGCTCTATACTACAAGAATCTATGATATTGAGCCGATTGTTGACCCGATGGGTGTAGGTGATGCCTTTATTGCTGCCTATATTCATGCCCATCAGAAGTGGGGCGACAAGAACCAGTATTGCCTGGATTTCTCACTGTCAGCAAGCGCGATAAAAAATACGGTTCCGGGTGATCAGAATCTGGTTACAGAAGAGGAAATCATCAATAACATGACTTCTTCAGGAGGTCGCATACAGCGATAACAATAAAGGGCAGCTTTATGAGCTGCCCTTTATTGTTATGGTTGGCTTTCGCCTTCCACATATTCTTCCATAAACATGTGTTCGCCATCAAACACGGCATAGGTGAACTGCCATATCCAGTCGCCCAGAATCATCAGTCGGGTCTTTTTGCTCAACATCAGATCCAGTTCGATGTGGCGATGGCCGAACATGAAGTAATCTATATCCTTGTGGCCTTGCATATACTGTTTGGCAAAGCGCACCAGAAACTCCTTCTTTTCGCCCATATAAGGCTCTTCCTTTCCGTCTGCACGTTTCAGTCGGCTATGCTTAGCCCAGTTCAAGCCCAAAGCCATTCCCCAGCGAGGATGAATCGCATTAAGGAGGCGTTGGCAAGTATGATTCTGGAACATTCTTTTCAGATACTTGAATTTCTTGTCTGGGTCACCCAGTCCGTCTCCATGTGCCAGATAGAATACTTTATCGTATATCTCTACGGTCTGAGGCTTGTAATGTACGGTAATGCCACACTCTTCCTCCAGGTAGCCATAGGTCCAGAGGTCGTGGTTACCCGTAAAGAAATGTACTTCCACTCCCATATCGGTCAACTCCGAGAGTTTACCTAAGAAGCGTGTATAGCCTTTTGGTACGACATATTTATATTCGTTCCAGAAGTCAAACATGTCACCCAGGAGATAAACTGCCGCAGCCTTCGTCTTGATGCTGTCCAGGAAACGGACCAGGCGGCGTTCTTGCATGCGGGCATGCGGAATGGCTAATGAGCCAAGGTGCGCATCTGAGAGGAAATATACATTTTTCATAAGCGATTCTATTTAAATGAAGAGTAAAGAATGAAGAGTGAAGAATTCAACGGCTTTGTCTTTATTCAAAGCCGAGTTCTACGCGAGCTTCCTCGCTCATCATACTCTGATCCCAAGCCGGTTCGAATACAAGGTTCACATTGGCAGATTTTACGCCTTCCACGCTGTCTACCTTGCTTCTTACATCCTCCAGGATGAAGTCGGCAGCAGGGCATGAAGGGGCTGTGAAGGTCATGTCGAGATCTACGGTGGCATCGTCCTTCACATCTATTTTATAAATCATACCGAGGTCCCAGATGTTGACAGGAATCTCAGGGTCGTAAACGGTCTTAAGCACATCTACGATTTTTTCTTCTATCTTTGTCTTTTCTTCTTGTGTCATAATAATCTTTGTTTTTGCCTACAAAGATAATAATTATTGCAGACAAAACAAAAAGAAAAGCTGTTTTTTTCTTGCAGAAGGTCTAATATACCCCAAATAGACTACAATTTACCTTTGTCGTGATATGAATAAAAGGCACCATCGGTTATGATGACATGGTCCATAAAGAAGAAACGCATGATTTCGCAGGCTTTGGCTATTTTCTGGGTAAGCACATCATCGGCTTTGCTTGGCTGAGGATTGTTGCTGGGATGATTGTGGCAGAAGGCGATAATGGTAGCGTTGTTGAGCACCGCTTCTTTGATGATGAGCCGGATGTCGGTTGCCGTTTCTGTAATGCCGCCTTTTGAGATGCAGCTCGCTTTGATGAGCTTGAAGTTCTGGTTCATCATTAGGAGCCATGCTTCCTCTGTATCTAAATCCTGCATCTTCGGAAGCATATAGTTGTAGATGGCAAGGGATGAGCCTAAGTCGGGGCGTGTGCCAATCTTATCGAGAGCACGGCGCTTACCCAGTTCGCAGGCAGCAAGGATGGTGATGGCTTTTGCGGGTCCCATTCCTTTATATTGTGTCAGTTCTCTGATAGTCTTCTTTCCTAGCTGGTTCAGGTTGTTGTCGCAATCCTTCAGAATGCGTTTCATCAGGTCTACGGCACTTTCGTCTGTAGATCCCGAACCAATCAGAATACCTAAGAGCTCGGCATTGGATAAAGCTGAGGCACCCAAGCGCTCCAGTTTCTCGCGAGGCTTGTCTTCTTCTGCCCAATTGGCAATGGTTAGTTTCTCTGCCATAATAATAACTGATTAGTAGATTATTATTGGCTTCTCTTTTTGTGGGGAAGTCTTATTTGTAGAAAGTCTTGTTGTATGCGCTGAATTCGCTCTGTCCCAGTACGCATCTCTTCCACCATGCAGAAAGGAATCCGCATCCGTAACCCATCAGCTGTGTGAAGGCGGCGCGAATACTCAGCAAGCCTATCTTGATGCTGTGGTTCTCCCTGCTGCTGTCAATAAACAGTGCGATGGTATAGAGAATGATGCCGGCGAGACCGATGCAGCCCAATGCTGCCATCGCATTACCCAAGGTTGGGAATACGTGAACGGTGCCAAGCATGTATGGCAGGAAGCCGAAGAAGAGCAGAAGCAGCGTGCCTATTACACCCACGGTGAAGACCATAGGGAGGAGATGCACGAGTTTGAGGCTCTCTGGATATTTCTTGTAGAGGTTGATGCGGGCGATGCCACTGTTGTAGACCTGTCGCCAGAACTTGCGGAAGTCGGTGCGGCGCTTATGCCATACCCATGCTTCAGGGAACAGACGGCAACGGCAGCCTGCCTTGAAGATACGGATGGAGAAATCGATGTCCTCACCAAAACGCATGTTTGAAAAGCCATTCAACTTGAGATAAACATCCCTGCGGATGCCCATGTTGAATGAACGAGGGTAGAACTTATCCATCTTCTTCTTTCCGCCACGGATACCACCGGTGGTGAAGAAAGAAGTCATGGAATAAGAAATGGCTTTCTGAGTATCTGTAAATGATGAGTGCGCCTTGTCGGGACCGCCGAATGCATCGGCAGGTTCGCGGCTCAACTCATCACTTACAGCTTTCAGATAGCCCTCTGGCAAGACCACGTCGCTGTCGAGTATCAGCAGATACTCGCCCTTGGCACGCTCGGCACCATAGTTGCGACTCTGGCCCGGACCAGAGTTCTCCTTATAGTAATAATGTATATCCATCATGTGCTCATATCGTTTGCACACATCCTCGCAGGGAGTCTGTGAGCCATCCTCTACGATGACAACTTCGAAGTCTTTCTCTGATTGATGAGTCAGACTCTCTAAAAGTTCGTCCACTTCGTCAGGACGATTAAATACAGGTACTATGATGGAATATTTCATTCTTCTTACTATTAAGGGTTAGTTTTACTCAATAAGAGCACAATCTTCCTGTTGGAGGATGTATTACTCGCTTACACGACCGAGGTAGCTACCGTCACGGGTGTCGATCTGGATAGTCTCGCCTTCGTTGACGAACAAAGGAACACGAACCTCAGCACCAGTCTCCAATGTAGCAGGCTTTGTAGCGTTGGTAGCAGTATTACCCTTTACACCTGGCTCAGAGTGAGTAATCTTCAAAGTAGTCTTCACTGGCATTTCAGCCAAGAGGATAGTACCATCAGTTGTATCAGTAACAACCTCAACAACGTCACCCTCCTTCATGTACTGGCCACCAGTAACGTTCTCCTTAGCGATAGGCACCTGCTCGAAAGTCTCCTGGTTCATGAAGATGCAACCAGTAGCGTCCTCGTAGAGGTACTGGTAAGGACGGCGCTCAACGCGAACATCCTCCAATTTGAAACCTACCTGGAATGTACGCTCCAATACACGACCGTCGGCAACATTCTTCAATTTAGTGTTCATTACGGTGTTACCTTTACCTGGCTTTCTGTGCTGAAAGTCGATGCAAACCCATACTTTGCCATCCATGCGGATGCAAGTACCAATCTTAATTTCCTGTGAATTAATCATTTCTTGTTTATCTTGAATGTTATTACAATAATCTCAAAATCGAGTGCAAAGTTACGGCAAAAACATGAAAAATCAAAGGAAATATCGAAAAAAACATAAATATTTAAGCTAAATTTGGTAGTTTTCTTGGTTATTTCAGAAAATATGCGTAATTTTGCAGCCCAAAAAGGGCGTATTTTGCACTTTTGTGAAGAATATTAATTAAAAAATAAATAAGAAAAATGAAAAGAACATTTCAGCCTCACAATCGTCGTCGCGTGAACAAGCATGGTTTCCGTGAGCGTATGGCAACAAAGAATGGTCGTCGCGTATTGGCTTCTCGCCGTGCTCATGGCCGTAAGAAGTTAACTGTATCTGACGAGCACCACGGAAAGTAATTCCGAGGAAAGATTCGTCTGTTGACGATGACATTAAAAGCAGCAAAGAGGTATTCTTTGCTGCTTTTTGTTGTTTATAACGCCCCTTCCTTTTCAGAGATTGCTCTTTTGGGAACAAAGATGTTTTGTTTTTATATCATAAAATAGGTGGTGAGAGTGCAAAAACTTTCCTTTTTATTTTGTTCTTCCCCCAAATACTTGTATCTTTGCACCAAAAAATAATATATGACTTCATCAGAGTTTATAAATAAGTTTAAGAGTAAGTACCTTTGGGGGAATATCGGTGCCATGATTCTGGTACTGGTGTTGCTCTGTGTCGGTGTCAAGTACGGCATCGATATCTATACCCATCATGGTGAGGCCATCCGTGTGCCGGATATTCGATATAAGAATATCGATGATGCTACACATATACTCGACTATGCGGGATTGGAAATTGTTGTAACGGATACGGGATATGTCCGCTCTTTGCCGCCTGATGTAATTCTGGAGCAGACTCCAGTTTTCGGAGAAGTGGTAAAGTCGGGACATGTTATCTATGTTACCATCAATTCTGATCATTCTCCACGTATCACCATTCCTGATGTCATTGACAACAGTTCGTTGCGAGAGGCAATGGCTAAACTTACTGCTATGGGATTCAAACTGGGTACACCTGAATATATTCCTGGCGAAGAGGATTGGGTTTATGGTATCCTCGTAAAGGGTAAGCATGTTGTGGCTGGTGATAAAGTTTCTATCGATGATGTGCTTGTCATACAGGTTGGCAATGGTAAACGGAGTGTTGATGATTCCATCGATGTGGTAGACCCGGTTTATCACGGCGAAGAAGATGTGATGGAAGGCGAAGGTGACATGAGCGGAGAAACTCATGAAGACAACTTCGAGGTGGTTCCTGGTACGGAAACCACAGAGCCTGCTCCTTCGCATGAACACCATCAGAAGGAAGTGGTGGAGTAGGAGAAATGAAAAGTGAAGAGTGAAGAACGATGAGTGAAGAATTCAATAGTAATACGAATGATATTTTTAGATTATATATATAATAAGGTATATGCTCCTGTAGAGGATGACTTCGGGTTTGATGATGCAGGAGATATGGACGAACTGGATGATGAACTCCAGATGGAGAAAGGAAACGCTGCTTCTGGTGAAGGAGGAGATGAACTCTATGAGCACTGGAAGGTGCAGGTGGATGCCAACCAGGATCCGGTCCGCATCGATAAATACCTGGCTGATAAGATGGCCTATCAGAGCCGTAACCGTATTCAGCAGGCTGCTGATGCCGGATTCATCCATGTCAATGGTAAACCGGTAAAGAGCAACTATAAGGTGCGCCCTAATGATCTGGTTACTCTGATGCTCGACCGTCCTCGTCACGAAACGAGTATCAAACCTGAAGAAATCGCTATCAATGTGGTTTATGAAGACGACCAGCTGATGGTGGTTAACAAGGAAGCCGGTATGGTGGTGCATCCGGGTGCGGGCAACTTTCATGGAACCTTGATTCAGGCGGTAGCCTGGCATTTAAGAGATATGCCTGAGTTTGATGCCAATGATCCGGAAGTGGGCTTGGTGCATCGCATCGACAAGGATACCAGTGGACTGCTCGTTGTGGCAAAGACTCCTACGGCAAAGACCGCACTGGGTAAGCAGTTCTTCAACAAGACTACCCATCGCAGTTACAATGCGCTCGTTTGGGGCAACATTGTAGAAGATGAAGGTCGCATAGAAGGCAATATTGGCCGTGATCCGAAAAACCGCCTCCGTATGAAGGTCTTCGATCCGGACAGCGGAATAGGCAAGACGGCGGTTACTCATTACAAGGTGTTGGAACGTTTCGGTTATACCACCTTGGTGCAGTGTGTGCTGGAAACGGGCCGTACCCATCAGATTCGTGCTCACATGAAGCATATCGGTCATCCGCTCTTTATGGACGAAACGTATGGCGGAACAGAGATTCTGAGAGGTCAGCGCAGTAGCAGCTACAAGGCATTTATCCAGAACTGCTTCAAACTCTGTCCGCGTCAGGCTCTCCATGCCAAGACACTCGGCTTCGTGCATCCTACAACCAAGCAGCAGATGGATTTTGACAGTGAGTGGCCGGAAGATTTTAGACAATTAATAGAAAAGTGGCGCGGCTTCATCGCAGGCACCACAAAAGATACATTCAAAAATATTTAGAGATTATGGAAAATAGCAAGAGAACGATAGCCATCGTATGTGGTGGTGATTCTTCTGAGCACGACGTATCATTGCGCTCAGGACAGGGTTTGTACTCTTTCTTTGATAAAGAGCGCTACAATATTTATCTCGTCGATGTGAAGGGCACCGACTGGCATGTTGCTTTGGATAATGGTGAGACTATCGAGATTGACAAGAACGATTTTTCTTTCGTTATGAACGGCAAGCATGTCTATTTCGATTATGCTTATATCACCATCCACGGACAGCCTGGTGAGAATGGTGTGATGCAGGGCTACTTCGACCTCATCCATCTGCCATACTCTACAAGTGGTGTTCTGGTAGAGGCAATGACTTTTGATAAGTATGTGCTCAATAATTATCTGCGCGGTTTCGGTATAAACGTAGCAGACAGTATCTTGCTCCGTCGCGGTGAAGCTTATGATGAAGAAGAGATTGCCAAGCGTATCGGTATGCCTTGTTTCGTAAAGCCTGCTGCTGACGGCAGTAGCTTTGGTGTGAGCAAGGTGAAGAATGCTGACCAGCTGGCTCCAGCCCTCCGTGTGGCTTTCATGGAGAGCAATGAGGTAATGATTGAGGGATTCCTTGATGGAACAGAGATTTCACAGGGTATCTACAAGACAGCCGAGAAGACCGTTGTGTTGCCGGCTACCGAAGTGGTTACCACCAACGAGTTCTTCGATTACGATGCCAAGTATAACGGTCAGGTACAGGAAATCACTCCAGCCCGTCTCTCTCCAGAGACTGCTGAAGAGGTAGCCAAGACCACATCACGCATCTACGACATTCTTCATGCCAACGGTATCATCCGTATCGACTATATCATCTCTAAGGATAAGGATGGTAAAGACAAGGTGAACATGCTGGAGATCAATACCACTCCAGGTATGACCGTTACCAGTTTCATTCCTCAGCAGGTTCGTGCAGCAGGTCTTGATATCAAGGATGTGCTCAGCGAAATCGTGGAGAATCAGTTCTAATAATTGGGGAATTTATAGAAGTTAAGGGAATTTATAGAAGTTAAGGGACAATAGTTTTGAAGCCTATTGGTTTGGAAAAAAGCATTTGTCCCTTAACTTCCCAAACGACCGTAGGGAGTGATAACTTCTCTTTACTTCTCTAACTTCCCATAAAAACATAAAATTATGAAGATCCCTCAAGAATTTGATACCATTCGACCTTGGGAGCCTGAAGATCTCCCAGAGGTATTCGACCGTTTGCTTTCAAACGATCAGTTTAAACAAGTGCTTGCCTATCTCTATCCACAAGTACCTTTCGAGATGATTGCCCAGAAGTTGAAGGCATGTAAGACCAATCTGGATTTCCAGCTGGCTTTTGCTTACGATTTTGTTCATGGCATTCTGAAGAAGGCAGCAACAGGCTGCGAGATGGATTGTACATCGCTCGATAATACCCGTAATTATACTTTCGTCAGTAATCATCGTGATATCGTGCTCGATTCAGCCATTCTCGATGTTCTTCTTATCGATAACGGGTTTAAGACCACTTGCGAGATAGCCATCGGTGATAATCTCCTTTCTCTTCCTTGGGTCAAGGACCTGGTACGTGTCAACAAGGCGTTTATCGTAGAGCGTGCCCTGAGCATGCGCCAGATGCTGATGTCGAGCAAGCGCCTCTCTGACTATATGCATTTTGCCATCAAGGAGAAGAACGAGAACATCTGGATAGCCCAGCGCGAGGGTAGAGCCAAGGACAGTAATGACCGCACCCAAAAGAGTATCCTCCAGATGATGTCGATGGGAGGCGAGGGCAGCATTATCGACCGCCTGAAACAGCTTCATCTTGTACCGCTCTCTATCAGTTACGAATATGATCCATGTGATTTCCTGAAGGCAAAGGAGTTCCAGCAGAAGCGCGATAATGCCGATTGGAAGAAGGGACCAATGGATGACCTGGTAAGCATGCAGACCGGTATCTTCGGTTATAAGGGTCATGTTCATTACCATGCAGCCCCATGTCTTGATGATTATCTGGACAGTCTGGATCCTGATATGCCTAAGCAGGATATATATAATAAGGTAGCCGCCTACATGGATGAGCAGATATTCAAGAACTATCGTCTCTATCCTGGCAACTATGTGGCTCTTGATTTGCTTGAAAACTCAACTGCTCATCAGGCAGAATATACTGCCGAAGATAAGGCAAAATTTGAAAAATATATGGCTGGTCAGCTTGCGAAAATTGACCTTCTAAACAAGGATGAAGCTTACTTGAGAGAGAGAATTCTCGAGATGTATGCCAATCCAGTACGTAATTACCTTGCTGCTCAATAGCGGCAAGGTAATACTTTTTTGCTCCGAGTTAACAAAACATACATATATAATAAGTGTAAGGAAAACACAGAATTTTAATAAATCTTTAGTGTTTGTCGGGATTTATTAAAAAAAATAACTAAAATCAAAATAATACTTAAAATCAGCAAAATAGTATCAGCTTTTTTCGTAAAAGAAATGTAACTTTGCAATCGAAAATCTGTTTGCCACTTATACTTCCATAAAAAATGACTTCAGATTGGTGATGAAATGAAACAACAATAAACAATATAAACAATAACCATTATGAAGATGAATTCAACTTAACCTGTTTGTTTCCTTCGTATCTGATAGATATGTCGGGAACTAAAAGAATGACTATTTTTGATAGTCAGAGTCAACAAACGTTTAATTCTATTCAACCTAGAAAGTACTAAAGTATGAATTTGAACTTAAAAAAATCAATGCTGCTTGTGGGAGCGTTAGCATCGTTAGGCTTGAGTTATACAACTGAAGCATGGGCGGCATCTCCTAGTCAAAGCGTAAATGCTGTACAGCAGGCAAAGAAAGTAACCGGTAATGTGAGCGATGCAGAAGGTCCTATTATCGGTGCAAGTGTAGTAGAAAAGGGCAACCCTGGTAATGGTACCGTTACAGATCTTGATGGTAACTTTACCTTGAACGTAAAGCCTGGCGCTACTATTGTAATTACCTATATCGGTTACCAGAAACAGGAAATTGCTGTAGGTAACCAGTCTAACATTTCAGTCACCATGAAAACCGATGACAAGACTCTCGATGAGGTCGTTGTCGTAGGTTATGGCGTTCAGAAAAAGAAACTCGTCACTGGTGCTACCGTACAGGTAAAGGGTGAAGATATCGCTGGACGTAATGTAATCAGCCCATTGTCTGCATTGCAGAACCAAAGTCCTGGTGTTAATATCGTCGCTACATCTGGTAAACCAGGTGAAGGCTTTAATGTAAATATTCGTGGTGCTGGTACCAATGGTAGTACAGCTCCTCTTTATGTAGTTGATGGCGTTGTGGGCGATATCAACTCAGTTAACCCTGCCGATATTGAGTCTATCGACGTTTTGAAGGATGCCGCTTCTTGTGCCATCTATGGTGCTCGTGCTGCTAATGGTGTTATCTTGATTACTACCAAGCAAGGTAAGTTAGGCAAGGTAACTACAAGCTATGATGGTAGCATTGGTTGGCAGAATATGACTCGCATTCCTAAGCAGTTGACTGCTAAACAATATATGGAAATTGAGGACTTGACCAATATAAATGATGGTAAGGCTCCTATCGATTGGGCATCTTATATCCCTGCAGATGTTTTGTCAGCATATCAGGATGGTTCAAACCCTGGTACAGACTGGCTGGATATGCTCCGCAATAAGAATGCTATTACCACAAGTCACTCTTTGAATGTATCAGGTGGTTCTGATTTGTCTAAGTTTAGTACTGGTATAGGTTATCAGTACCAGGATGGTATTATCGGTGGTAGCCTTGCTCCATCTGATTTCCGTCGCTTTACTTTCCGATTGAATTCTGAGCATATTCTCGCAAAGAAGGGTGATCGTAACGTTATCACTTTTGGAGAGAATATTTATTACCAGCACAGAGAAAACAAGGGTATCCAGATTGGTAATATGTATAGCAACGCCATTTATAGCATGTTGCATACACAGCCTATTATCCCAGCTTACAATCCTGATGGCAGCTTGTTTACTGGTAATAATGCTGTTTCTGATGGTTGGAACTTGATGGGTATTAACCAATATTTCGGCAACCCTCTTAATGCATTGTTGAACTCTCAGAACTCTCAGAATAAGAGCCGTAGCCACAACTTGAATGCTACTGCTTATATTACTGTATCTCCAATCAAGGGCTTGACCTATAAAGGCTTGGTTTACTATAAGAACTTCTCGAATGTATGGAAGGGCTATGATACCGTTTTCTATAACAATTCCAATAGCCAGAATACAAATGATAAGCTTCAGGAAAACATGGCTACAGGTTGGAATTGGGGTATGACCCATACGCTCAACTATGTATTCGATATCAAGAAGCATCACTTCGATACATTGATAGGTACAGAATATTCTCGTGAGGGTAATGGTATGGCTGAAGGTTTGGGTATTCAGACTTCAGGTAATATTTTTGAGAATAACTGGAAGTATGCTTATGGTCATAATTTCTCAGATCGTGATGGTAAAGTAACAACAGCTATTACTGAGTATGACGATATGAAGAATAAGGGCGCTTTCGATCATTCTGTGCTCTCTTACTTCGGGCGTATCAATTATGACTGGAATGAGACCTACATGATGAGCTTCATCCTTCGTGCTGATGGTTCTTCTAACTTTGCACCAGGTCATCGTTGGGGTTGGTTCCCTTCTGTATCTGCAGGTTGGGTTGTAACCAATGAGAATTTTATGAAGTCAACTTCAACTTGGCTTGACTTCTTGAAGATTCGTGCTTCTTGGGGTCAGAATGGTAATGAGAATATTGGTGCTTACAAATATTCTGCAACCTATTCTTTCGGCGCATACGGTCAGTATTCGTTCAATAATAACAAGGAGAATGGTACCACAGGTGGCTATCCTGCACGTATGGCTAACTCTGAGTTGAAATGGGAGACCTCTGAGCAGCTTGACTTTGGTTTTGATGCTCGTTTCTTGAACCAGCGTTTGGGCGTAAACTTTGATTACTATGTAAAGAAGACCAAGGATTTGCTCTTTGATGTACCTATTTCTTCTATCAATGGCTTCCCTTCTGTTATGGATAATGCTGGTAGTGTTAAGAATACTGGTATTGAGTTGGCACTTTCTTGGAATGACCGCATTGGTAAGGACTTCACTTACAATATAGGTTGGAATATAGCAACCAATAAGAATGAGGTTACAGAGGTAAATAATGGCTCTGGCTACATCAATGGTGGTGAGGCTCTTCTGTCTCAGGGAACAACATTCATGGCTCGATTCCAGGAAGGAAAACCGATGGGTTACTTCTATGGTTACAAGACCAATGGCGTTCTTCAGAACCAGGCAGATGTAGACCGTTATAAGGCAACATTGAAGGATGGTGATGCTGCTAACTCTCTTCAGGGTAATAACTTGCAGCCAGGTGACCTTTGGTTTGTAGATACCAATGGTGATGGTGTTATCAATGCTGATGATAAGACAGAAATAGGTAATCCTCATCCAGATGTAACTATGGGTCTTAACCTTGGCTTTGGTTATAAGGGATTTGACCTCTCTGTTTCAGGATATGCTGCTCTTGGTCAGCAGGTAGCTCATTCTTATCGCCGCTTCGGTGATAGCCAGTATGACAACTGGTCTACCAATGTATACAACTATTGGCATGGTGAGGGAACTGGTAATGGACGTTATCCAAGACTTACCGCTGGTACTAATACCAATATGCTTCAGGTTTCAGACATCTATGTAGATAACGCTGGTTACTTCCGTCTCCAGTCTTTGACAGTCGGATATGACTTCACTAAGATTTGGAAGAACAGTCCATTCCAGCAGCTTCGTCTCTACTTCCAGGCTCAGAACCTCTTTACTATTACAGGTTATGACGGCATGGATCCAGAGCAGGGTTCATCTATTGCAAATGAAGGTTGGGTAACAGGTGTTGATATTTGCAACTATCCTCAGCCACGTACTTTCCTTGTAGGTGTTAATGTTAAATTCTAAATTGGATAAACAATGAAAAAAATAGGATATTATATAGGTGTAGTAGCCTTGCTGATGGGGGGGCTCTCTTCTTGTACTCTTGACTCTGTCAATTATACAGAGAAGGATCAAACCAACTTCCCAAGGACAGAGAATGACCAGGCTCAAGCTTTGGCGGCTATTTACCAGAATCTGAATGTGGTTAATGCAAACCCTCAGTATTCTTACTATTATGTAGCTCAGTTGGCATCCGATGATGCTCTCGGAGGTGGTGGAGACAACGATAAGTTGATGCAGGCGGAAGATTTGATGTGTGTTTCTACAGATAACATGACACAGCAGTTCTGGAATGACCGCTATGAAGGTATTATGCGTGCCAATACTTTGCTTGATGCCCTTGGTGAGGGCGGAGACCCTCAGACTCGTGGCGAGGCTTTATTCCTTCGTGCTTACTATTATTATGAGTTGTCTTCCATGTATGGCAACATTCCTTTGACAACTTCATCTCAGAAGGCAGAGCCTGTTCAGGCTACTGCTGCTCAGATTTGGGGGCAGATTTTGCAGGACCTCTATACAGCAGCAACAACAATGCCTGCTGTTCGTAAGACAGATGGTCATGTAGATAAATATTGCGCAGAGGGAATGTTGGGTCGTTGCTGGTTGTATTATACAGGTATGTATTGCAATGGCGAGGACTTGTCAGGTTTGACGAGCACAAACTATTCTCCATTGACAGAGGTTGCTCTTCCTGATGGAACTACTTTGACCAAGCAGATGGTTATTGATTGCATCAACGACTGTGTGAACAATTCTGGCTATAAGTTGGTTGGAGATTTCCGTAACCTTTGGGCTTATACTAATAAGTATACCGTTAAGGATTATACATATACAAGTGGTGCCAAGGATAAGAATGGTAATGACTTGCAGTGGGTAGAAGACGATGAAAATGGTAACGCAAATCCTGCCCAGACAGAGCGTATGTTCGCTATCAAGTTTAATAAGCAGGCTTCTTGGAGTACCACTATCGGTTATGCTAATGGTTATGCTCTTCACTTCGGTGTACGTGGTAGTGCTTGCTTCCCATTTGGTGCAGGTTGGGGTGCAGGCCCTGTTGCTCCTAATTTGGTTTCTGATTGGACGGCTGCTGAGCCAAGCGATATGCGTCGTAATGCAACTATTCAGAATATGCAGGATTTGAGTGGTTTTACTCTTGGTGGTGGTGGTGACTTCATTCAGGAGTCTGGCTACTATGACAAGAAGTTGTCTCCTGTTGAGGCAAAGAAGGAAGATGGTACCATCTCTGTATGTTTTGAAAACTTGATGTACCCTGATAACTGGAGTGTAGCAGGTGCGGAGAACTTGCAGTTGAACAATATCCACGACATGGTATTGATGCGCTTTGCAGAGGTATTGTTGATTCAGTCTGAGTTGACAGAGACTGCCGATGGTATGAATAAGGTACGTGAGCGTGCTGGTCTTCCTGCTGTTTCTTATTCTTTGCAGGCTTTGCAGAACGAGCGTCGTTGGGAGTTGGCTTTCGAGGGCTTGCGTTGGAATGATATCCGTCGTTGGCACATAGCTGCTGCTGCTCTTGATAAGCAGACAGGTACTAAGATTTATAACAAGGGTGTTGAGACTACTAATACTCGTTCTGGTTATTCTTATTCAGCTCGTTATAATGCAACAGCTGGTTTCCAGAAGAAGCCAGAGAATCAGGTTAGCTTGTCTGAGGGTGGTATCCAGCAGAACCCAGGTTGGGATGATGCTTCTTCTAACTATACTCAGTGGTAATCTTTTGTTCTCTTATTGTTGAATATAAAATTGAAATACAATGAAAAAGATAATATTTGCAATTCCATTGCTCGCATTGATGATGGCATCTTGCGATCCAAAGGAAGTTGACTTGGGCTCACCTGATGGCTCTATCTCACAGGAACAATTAGCTAATGGCTTTAGCTTTACCCAGTGGGGTGATGAGGCTCACACTCAGTCCCAGGATAATGGTAATTATTTTACCTTTACTACTTCTCCTGCTCAGCCAGTGATTGTTTATCAGTTGGTTGATGGCGTGAAGAATGTGATTGGCTCTGGTTCATCAGGTCAGTTTAAAATTGTTCCTAAGCGTGGACAGTCTGAGTCCCAGACTTTCTATGTAATGGCTGGTAATACAACAGATCAGACTGTCGTAGAGAAGACTGCTACTGTATATGTTCCTTCTGAATTGACTCCAGAGATGAAGCTTCTTGTCAGCGATGATGGTGAGAAGATTTGGAAGTGGGATACAGAGTTCCGTGCCGATGGTGGTGCTTGGGGTAACATGGGTTATGCTCCTGGTGATGGTGCTTCTTTCGCAGAGCAGGGTAATGGTATTTGGTGGGGTGGTAATCCTAACATCTTGAATACTCCTGATCAGTTGAAGAATGCTCCTAATGGTCAGCCTCAGGGTGATGCCAGCACAAAGGCTTACATGAAGTTCAAAGAAGATGGATCTGTTGAGGTTTATGATTCTTTAGGTAATGTACTTCGTCAAGGTAAGTTCGAGATGAAGGATTATGATGGTACTCGTCATGTCGCTACAATTGATGGTTCGCAGAGCTCTTGGTCTTATGGTACACTTTCTACCACTGGTGATAATGGTGCAGTGATGTGGCCATTTAAGATTAATGGTAAGGGTATGATTGTTAAAGACTTTGAGGTTCTTCAGTTGGATGTTAATCACTTGAAGCTGGTTTACGCTGCTCCAGGTACAGGTAGTTGGAGCGAGGCTACTTGGTGGGCATTCAAGAGTGAGTCTGATGCTACAGGTGCTATTGCAGGCTATGGATCTAAGTCTTGGACTTGGGATACTGAACTCCGTGCTGATGGTGGCGTTTGGGGTAACATGGGTTATTCTCCAGCAGATGGTGCTAATTGGCAGAATGGTATCTGGTGGGGTTGTAAGCCTGAATATTTGGAAAATCCAGATGAAAAGGGTGATACCCAGTTGAAGCACTCTACTTCAAGCACACCTCTGGGCTATGGTGCAGGTGCTTATATGACCTTCGATTGGAAGGGCGGTACTATTACTTCATACGATGCCTCTGGCAAGCAGATAGCTTCTGGTAAGTATGAAATTCAGAAGTGGGGTAATGGTGAACGCACCGTTTCTTCTATAGACGGAGGTCAAGCTCAGTGGGCTTTGGGTATTTTGCATACTGATGCAGCTTCTATCCTTTGGCCATTCCGTATTAACAACAAGGGTGAGAATCCTACTCCAACAGACTTCGAGATTATGAAGTTGGATGCAGACCACATGCAGTTGATTTATGCAGCTCCTAATACAGGTAGTTGGAGTGAAGCTACATGGTGGGCTTTCAAGGCTAAGAAGTAAGATTTAGATAATCGTTGTGATTATAATATAAATAAGGTTAAGCCTCGGCTGTAGTGATATAGTCGGGGCTTTTTCCATTATTTGGTGGGTGGAAAACTTTAATTGAAAGTACTCAAATTACATTAAAACAACATTTTTATGAAAGATAACGTACAACCCAAATTTCTATACATTCTCTTATTTCTCATCTTAGAAATATCGAATGCTTTTGCTGGACCTCGCAACTTTTTGCAAGCACAGCAGATAGCACAACTAAAAGCTACGGAGCTAGGGGCAAATATCAGTCTGGAAAATACTCAGCAAGTTAGAGAAAAAATGGGTAAGTTGGCACAGCAACAAACCATACCTTATTATATTTTCAATTTTGCCGACCAAGCGGGTTATGTCATAGTGAGTGGTGATGACTGTATGCCAGAAATCGTTGGATATAGCGACCGAGGTTCTCTCAATACAGATAGCCTTCCCGAGAATCTCAAGAGTTTCTTGATAGCTTATAGGGAAACTGTTGAAGCTGTTGGGAGTGGTGATTCTGCTGCCATAAAAAACGTAGAAGCAGCCATGAAGAGAGTGGCTGGCTCATTTCAACCAGTATCACCGCTGCTTGGGAATATCGCATGGGGACAAGGTGCACCATACAACAATAAATGCCCTTTGAAAGATCAGAGTAGAACAGTAACAGGATGCGTAGCCACAGCCATGGCGCAGATTATGCGCTATTGGAAATTCCCAAGTTCATTGCTCAACGACATTCCTGCCTACACTTCTTTGTCGGAGAATCTTTTTATGGTAGATATCGATTCCATACAAAAAGGTATTGGTTATGATTGGGACAGTATGCTTGAAAGTTATCCTCTTAGTCAACCTTATAGCGAAGCGCAAACTTTTGCAGTTGCCACTTTGATGCAGCATGTGGGGGCTTCGGTAAAAATGAATTATGATTTTTCATCGGCTGCTTTCAGTAGCAATGTTGCACAAGCCTTAATCTATTATTTCGGTTATGATAAGAATACCGTCAAGTTGCTGAACCGCACATCTGAAGATTGGGAAACTTGGAATCGAATACTTCAAGAAGAATTACAAGCCAAGCGTCCAATCTACTATAGTGGATCGTCAACTTCTGGCAGAGGACACGCTTTTGTATGTGATGGTATCAACAGCAATGGATATTATCATATTAATTGGGGATGGAATGGTGATTCCAATAGCTATTTTGATATTACAATTCTGCGTCCTTCTGGCAGTACGGATGTGTATAATTTGCAAAACAGCATTGTGATTGGTATCATGCCAGGTCCTGAAAATGACCAAGTGCCATCTTTTAAAAGGCTTATAGGGCAAAGCTATCTTGAAGAGATAACAAAAGGTAGTAGAAAAAATGAGTCTGACACTTTTAGAGGAACCGTCAGTTTTACTTTGAAAAGTGTTGGAGAGCGACATCAGGTGCTTTGTTCGTTGGGTATTTTGGATGATAAAGGTAATGTTTCACGCATCTCTACCGAAGAGGCGATGCTGGATTTGCCAACTTTCAGCGAAAAGCAAGTGAAGTTTTCTTTCAATTACGTATTTGCTAATGGTGCAAATAAATTATGTGCCATAGAGAGTCGTGATAGTGGTGAGACATGGGAAGCTTGTTATGGCTCTACATTTGAAATCTTTGTCAAGAATAATATTCTCTTAAAAGAGCGATATGCCAATGTCTCAAGTAACTCTATCAGATTTAATATTGACAAGCTCACCAATATGGCATCACTGGTTGCAAACTTTTACAAGGGGTATATTGATGTCCCTGAAACAATTCGTTATGGCGGTGAGGACTATACTGTAACAGCTATTGGTGAGAATTGTTTTGCCAATACTTCCATTACAGGCATAAGCCTCCCTCAAACGATAACGACCATTAAGAGAGGTGGCTTTTATAATTGCATCAACCTGGGACGTGTTTTTATACCAAAGAATGTGATGGATTTAGGAAGTGATGCAACCTACCAATGTTATGGTTGTTTTGAGAAATGTATCAACTTGAAGGAAGTAATATTTGAAAAAGATGCCCAACTTAAGGTTATTGGTAGTCGTTGCTTCCGCCAATGCAATCAACTCAAACAAATAGCGATTCCTCAAAGTGTGGAAGAAATACGAGACTGGGCGTTTGAAGGTCATGAAAATATCGGATTAGATTCCATCTATATACCGATTGACTCCAAGCTGCAGAAAATAGGAAGAGCTTTTAGCGAAAGTAACTTAAAAAGCATATATATACCAAGTCTGGTGGAAGAAATTGGAGGGCTTGGTAATGCAAGTAATGGTGGACTTGGAGATGGTTGCTTCGTTTATTGTAAAAATCTTGCGTCAGTCATCTTTGCTAAAGATTCACAGTTGAAAACTATCGGAAGTAATAGTTTCAAGGGGTGTTCTCAACTTAAAAGTATAGAGATTCCTAATAGTGTTACGTCGCTTGGTAATTCTTGTTTTTTTGGTTGTTCAGCACTTACAAACATCCATATCCCTAATAGTCTCCAAGAATTGGGTGATTTCTGTTTCTATTCTTGCGCAAATTGGATTGGGAATGTTGAATTGCCTGAAGGTATTACCAAGTTGCCTCAGTATAGTTTTGCCTATTGCTCCTCTCTTATGAGCATCAGTCTTCCTTGCAGTTTAGCAGAATTCGGTTCCTATAGTATAATAGGCTCTCAGAAAATGAAAAGTCTTTTCGTCAAGGCTTCCACTGTGCCAGAGAATTTTGCTGAAGGAATCAATGAAGGACAATGGCTGCAGAAAGGGTTAACTAAGGATTTCCTTTCTCTCTATGTGCCATCCTCATCTGTAGATGCTTATAAGCAAGCGGTAGGTCAGTACTTCAAGGCTATCCTTCCTCTTGTGGAAACGGGTATCAATCAACATGCTTTGGCAGACATAACAATATCAAACAATCATGGCAATATCGTTATCTCTGGTCTAAAAAACGGCACGCAAGTTAAGTTTTATGCCATAGATGGAAAATATATTGGGGAAAGCACTGCCACCCAAGGCTCAGTTTTCTTTTGTTGCAATGTCCCGGCAGTTATTGCTAAGATGGGAAACCAGTCGATTAAGATAGCTGTGAAATAACAGTATTGAAGGTTTTAGATACAATTGTAAGTATGTTGGGGGGCATTTTGAGAAGATTTCTCGTTAGTTTGGGTTGAGGATGACTATATTTGACTCGTTCGCACTCTGAATTAGTTGGTAAGAAAAGGAGATTAATAAGTTGAAGTCTCGGCTGTTAGTGATACAGTCGGGGCTTTTTCGTGCTTCTCTCTTTTCTTGAAATATTCCTCTAAAAGTTTGGCAGTTAGGAATATTAATCGTATCTTTGCAGCGTACTTTTAAGGAACGAACTTTATGATAGACAACACAATTGTATATAATTATGATGGACTGGAACTTCCTGTTTCTGATTGGATGCATGATAGTCACTCTTTCTTGGAGTTGACTCATGTAATCCAATCGACTCATGATGCAGCACAAACCTGTGCAGTAAAGGCTATCAATAGAATGCAGACTATGCGTAACTGGCTCATTGGCTATTATATCGTGGAGTTTGAACAACATGGTAAGGATAGGGCGGAATATGGAGATCACCTTCTCAAGAGACTTGTGGAGAAAGTGAATAGGAAGGGATTAAACGTTACCCTCTTCCAAAATTCACGTAACTTTTATCTTTATTATCCCCAAATGATGGAAAATCTTTGGGTTAGAAAATCTTCTGATCAAATAATGCCTTTTGCCTCAATTTATCCGACACTGTCGGATAAATCTATGTTTGGCTCATTTGTGGAAAAAAGTCCGACAGTGTCGGATAAATTCCGAACCTCTGGTAGGTTGTTGATTTCACGGTTGTCGTTTTCTCACATTGTCGAAATAATGACGCAAAGCGACCCTCTTGCTCGCTATTTCTATGAGCAAGAGTGTATCAAGTGTACTTGGTCTGTTCGTGAATTGCGTCGACAGATTAGTACCAACCTTTATGTTCGTGCAGGAATAAGCACTAACCCTGAGAAATTGATGTCTTTGCCTACAATGAAAGGTCATGATTCTAATGCCTTGCAAATCAGAGAACCATTTACTTTTGAGTTCTTGGGATTGAAAGCGCAAGAGGTTGTTACTGAACACGACATAGAGGAAGCTCTGATTTCTCATTTGCAGGAATTCTTGTTGGAATTAGGAAAAGGCTTTTGCTTTGAGTCACGCCAGAAGAGAATCGTGATAGATGATGAGTATTACTATCCAGACTTGGTATTTTATAATAGAGTGTTGCATTGTAGTGTTATCTTAGAATTGAAAGACGAGGAATTCTCTCATGAGAATCTTGGTCAACTTAATGCGTATGTTTCGTATTATAAGGAAAATGAAATGCAGCCTGGGGATAATCCGCCAATAGGAATATTGCTTTGCACAAGAAAGGGTAAGAAAATGGTGGAATATGCGCTTGCCGGTATGGACAATCAATTGTTTGTTTCTACCTATATGCTCCAATTGCCAGATAAGAAGACTTTAGAGAATTTCTTGATGAAACAGTTGCAAGAGCAAGAAAATAAAGGTTTATAAATAAGGTTAGGCCTCGGCTGTAGTGATACAGTCGGGGCTTTTTCATACCTTTTAGTAAACAGAAATTGACCTTTTTTGCTTTTCTTCCGTACTTTCTTGTATAATTGCTGAAAAGATTTGGTGTTTACGAGTTTTTATTGTACTTTTGTATGCAGTAAAACAAGTACATTTATACGGGGTTACTTGTACAACCAGAAGCTTATACTTCCCCAACTCCATGACTCACACCGAACGGTGTAAGCGCATGCATCGGACGAAGTAAGAGCGTGCTGCGTTCGAAGTGAGCTCGTGCACCGTTCGATGCACGTCGCACAGTTCTAGGACTTGAAGCGTATGGCTTACGTACTTAACTGGTTATAACGTACTTGTATGAACAACTAACAATACTAAGCTATGGCAATAAAGTATGAAATCCATTCCATCCATAACTCGAAGGGCGAAGGTGGAGAACAGAAATTTGTCCGGTTGCGAGACCATGAACCGATGACCAGTAAGCAGATAGAAGAGCATATAGAGCAGGTCTGTTCGCTTACCAGAGCTGATGTGCAGGCTGTGATGACTGCGCTGCATGGGTTGATCGTTACCGAACTGTCGCAAGGTGCCCGCTTCTATCTTCCGCAAGTGGGCTATCTCTCCCTGTCTGTTACAACAGAGTTGCCGGAAGGCAAGACGATGGAAAAGGTGACAGGTAATGACATCCGTCTGCGTAATATAAACTTCAAGCCTACTGCCGAACTGCTGAATGAGGTTTCACGGCATGTCAAGTTTGAACGTTCCAAATTCACAACAAGGTCACGGCAATATACCGAAGAACAGTTGTGGAACAAGATGGTAAATTTCCTGAAAGAGAATGAATATATTTGCCGACGTGACATGGAATTCCATTTTTCCTTGCGCCAGCAGACAGCCTTGAAATGGTTGAAGCATTTTACGGAGAAAGGGCTTCTCGTAAAGAAGGGCGCAAGCAATGCTCCTATCTATTTCCTGGCTGAAAAAGAACTGAATAAATAAACAGATTAAACCTAAAGAGAACAATGAAAAAAATGATGTTATTGATGGTTATCGCTCTGATGACCGTTACGAGTATGGTAGTAATGGCAGGTTGTAAGTCTGCCGAAAAGGGAAATTGTCGTATCCATGGTACGATGGAGTCGAACCGTTGGGATGGCAAGAAGATTTTCCTTGTGCCTATGTTCGGACTGCAGGATGCTGCCCATGTAGACTCTGTTGTCATCAAGGACGGCAAGTTTGAATTTGTTGCCGATACTACTGAGATGAAGGTGATTCGTATAGATTATCACTATCGTGATGGCGTACAGGACTTGCTGGTCGTTTCCGAACCGGGCGACATCAAAGTTACGGTCGGTGCCAACAGTATTTCCGGGGGAACTCCTCAGAACGATTCTCTCCAGGTATGGAAAGATCAGATCATAAAGTTTAACAGCGCCTACAACCAGCTTCGTATGCAGGCCCGTCAGGAAGGCTCTGACCAGTTGCTGATGACCAAGGGTAAGGAGATACAGAACCAGTTGAAGGAATATAACATCTCCTTCCTCAAGCGTCAGCCTGCTGGAGTGTTTAAGGATTTTCTTCAGAACATGTATCCTTCTGCCAAGTAGGTTGCCTGCTGTAGAAGATGTTGATAAAAATGGGTATCCGGACTAATCTATTGAGTACATGAAAAAGTTCATTTCTAGATATGGGAAAATGACTCTGGTCGCATTGTTTGGCTTATGCATCTTCCTTTTTTGGTATTGTGGTTATCCACAAGCCTTATGTTACCAAGAGCAGAACCAGCTCTTTCTCTGGTCTGCCGACTACTTTTGGCATGACCTGAGTGTGGCAGGTGGTTTGGCTGATTATATCAGCGAGTTCCTGGTACAGTTCTATTATGTTCCAGTTTTGGGTGCTGCCATTCTGGCTCTTCTCTTCGTGGCTTTCCTGTCGCTTACCTATCAGGTAATCAGGAGTTATACAGCCAAACCGTTGAAGTGGTATGGAATGCTCATAGCTCTTCTTCCTTCTATCCTGTTGCTGGAAGTGATGGGAGATATTGAAGTGCTCCTGTCTTTTCCGGTAGCTCTGACCTTAGCCCTGCTGTCAACATGGTTGATGAGTCTTGCTACCAGAAGATGGGGAGCAAGGATAGCGTGGGCAGATGTACTTCTGATACCCGTCATATTCTGGCTGATTGGAGGCGGGGCAACCTGGCTTTATGTCTTCCTCCGTGTGGCTTCTTTCCTGATACAAGTAAAGAAAGGCAAACTCCCTTCCGTTTCGATTACCTATCTTTTGTCTATTCTCTATCTCCTGGCTATCCAGCTGATTTGCTATAGTACCCTTCTGGTTCAATATCCATTGATGTCTGTGATGACAGGTATCAACTATTATCGCGTGCCTATGCAGTATCCGGGTCAGAAATGGGGATACGACAAGGACCTCTATGCTTTGCTCAAGCAGAACGAACAGGTGCGTAACGGGAAGTGGGAAGATATCATCAATGATGCGCAGGAGAATCAGGTACAGGTGTTCTATACCAGCAACTGCGTAAATCTTGCTCTTGCTCAGACCCGTCAGCTTGCCGACCGCATGTTTTCTTTCTATCAGAGTGGGGAAGATGCCTTGCTGGCTCCCCGTACCCGCGATAACATGTCGATGTATCCTACGATGGAAGCCTTTTGGCGTCTGGGCCTTGTGAACTCTTCTCTTCGCTATGCCAGCGATTTGCAGGCTTCCATCCTGAATGGAAAGATGAGTGGCAGATTGATGAAGCGCATTACCGAATGTCAGATTGTGAATGGCAAGTATGCCGTTGCACGTAAGAATATCGATCTCTTGAAACAGTCGCTCTTCTATCATGACTGGGCTGTGAAGATGGAAGCGATGCTGGGTAATGATACGGCTATCAGTCATGATTCTGATTTGGGAAGGGCTAGAAGAATGCGCTTCAAGACGGAGATGATTTATAGTTATGATGAGATTGACAAGATGATGGGATTGCTCTTCATCAACAATCCGGATAACAAAATGGCGCTCGACTATTTCATGGGGCAGATGCTCTTGAAGGGAGATATTCAGGGATTCATGCGTTATGGCAGTTGGGTACAGCAATATGGTGGCTATATGCAGATGCCTGTGGGTTATCAGGATGCTGTAAAGTGCATACAGAATCAAGGTAATGTGCCGGGTTCGCCATACGCAGAATACGTAAAACGAATGATGAGTAAACAGAAAGGAGGCGAAGAATGAAAAAGATGATTTATGCTTTCATCGCCGTATGGATGGGGATAACCGCATGTACTCCATCGGTTGAGAATCCTACCAAGGTGAATCGTAAGCCTAGTATTTATCCTGACTACATTGGGGTGACCATTCCTGCTGATATTGCTCCGATGAACTTCAATATCAAAGGTGATACCGTTGATGTGGTGGATGTCGTGGCAAAAGGAAGTAAGGGCGGAGAACTGCATGTCTGTGGTGAATGGGCTGACTTCGATGTGGAAGACTGGCATCAGCTTACTGAGCAGAACATCGGTGGCAGCATCTCTTTTACCGTCTGTACCCGTAAGAATGGAAAGTGGAAGCAATATCAGGATTTCCAGATGATGGTGAGTCCTTATCGGTTGGATGATTACGGTTTGACCTATCGCCGTATCGCTCCCGGCTACGAAGTGGGTGGCAACATCGGCATCTATCAGCGCGATATCCATACCTTTGATGAAACGGCTATCATGACAGAAACCGCCTTGCCGGGCAGATGTTTCAATTGCCATACTGCCAATCGTACTGATGCCCGACAACTGACCTGCCAGATACGTGGTGAGGGTGGAGGTACCCTGATCATGAAGAATGGCAAGCAGCAATGGATAGATACCAAGACCGATTCTACCAAGGCTGCCGGAAGCTATGCCTACTGGCATCCGGAAGGCAATTATGTGGCTTATGCTGCCAATGCCGTTCACCAGTGTTTCTTCGTGGGAACTTACAAGCCGATAGAAGTTTATCACGACTTCAGTAATATCGTGGTACTGGATACGCGTAACAATCAGCTGGTAACAGACCAGAAACTGATGACTCCCGATTGGCTGGAGATATTCCCTGCTTTCAGTGCAGATGGCAATACCTTATATTATAGTACTTCGAAAGCTTGCCGTGTACCGGCTGAGTATCTGAAAGTGAAGTGCTCGCTGGTAAGTATTCCTTTCGATGCCAAAACGGGGAAGTTTGGAGAAAAAGTGGATACGCTGCTGAATGGTCCGAAGACGAATATGAGTTACGTCTTGGCTCGTCCGTCGTATGATGGAAAATGGCTGATGTATACACAGTGCAGCAGAAGCAATTTCCCTATCGTGCAACCAGATGCTGATCTGTGGATGATGAACCTGAAGACCCGGCAGACTTATCCGCTGACAGCGGTGAACAGTAAGATGAGCGAAAGCTATCATAACTGGAGCAGCAACTCGCATTGGTTTGTCTTCGTCAGCAAGCGTGGTAACGGAAACTATACCCGTCTCTACATCTCGAGTATCGATGATAAGGGTAAGGCAACCAAACCTTTCCTTCTACCGCAGCGCAATCCGTGGAAATATTATCATGGGCTGTTTGATGCCTATAATGTACCGGATTTCACAAAGACTAAGGTGGAACTGGATATAAAGGAAACCCGCAATCAGATCTTTTCGGATAATCGTCCGAAAGTGACTGTGAGAGAATAAACGAATAAAAATTTAGATTGGAGAATCATGAAGAATTTGATGATAAAAACTTGGAAACCGCTGCTGTCGCTGCTCTTCGG
>OBAD01000091.1_pt1 | contig 26340 bp, 26 predicted proteins | sample 1494861 | NCBI WGS metagenome assembly OBAD01 (sample SAMEA3360681, study PRJEB22359) | human gut metagenome | biome: ENVO:urban biome; feature: ENVO:human-associated habitat; material: ENVO:feces | place: Bangladesh | collected 2011
ACACCGGGTTCTGGATGGAGAAGATCAGGAGGAACCGGGAGAGGGACCATGAGGTGCTGCACCGGCTGGCTGAAATGGGATGGCATACCATCGTGATATGGGAATGTGAACTGAAACCGGCGGTAAGGGAGAAGACGCTGGAGGCGCTCGCCTTTACGCTGAACCATATCTATCTGGAAGATCATCATATCAGAAAATATGAATTGCCGGAAGAAGAGCCGGAAATGGTGGCGGAGCCGGAGGCGGAAAGACGAGAGGAATAGGCAGGGATTTCACGGATTTTTTAAGTGGACTCTTAACTCAAGTTTCGCATGTGGTTTAAGTACGGGCTGAAGGTCCACAAGAGGGTGTGTCATAAATCAACAGTTCGCCAACGACACCAAAGAGTTCGCCAACGAAAAGAAAGAAACAGCCCAAGAAGTCAAGCAAAGAAAAGAGTTCGTGAAGGCTAAAAGAGCCATCTACAAACTTATCACTTCTAATCCAAAGGTGACAACTGCGCAAATAGCAGTTGTCTATCTACGGACAATCTCCCCTGAGCCGCAAAAGTACGACTTTTGGGTGAAAGTTATATTGCACATTATTGTTTTTCCTTGATAAGTTTGATGATGCTATTTAAAAGAACTTCTTTCATCGTTTGTTAGCCCCATAATCTTACTCCTTCCTTTTCAACATTTTTATAAAATGGTGTAATCTTATATTTCTGCCACTCCTTAGCGGAATACATTACAGGATTTATTTCTTTTCCTAAATCCCATCCTAGCTCGGTAAGAGGATAGGTTACATTATCATAATCAGAAGGTAGAAGTTGATCCTTGTCTAAGATAACAAGAATGTCCCAGTCGCTATCATCCCTAGCGGTGCCTCTAGCTTGTGAGCCAAAAAGTATCGCTTTCCCGTATGGTGGCATATTCTTAGCCAGGCATTCACGGATGGCAGTCAATGTATATTCCTTTTCCTTCTTCATAATGCAAAGATAAGATAAAAACTTGAATCAGACAAGTAAAAGCCTTCTTTTTTATGAATTATTACACGATTTATGAGAAATTACTGATAAGCTTATATTTCCTGGCCATCTTTTTTCTTTTTATTTTGCTGCAAAAATAAGAAATATTTCTCTTTTATGCAAGTTTTTGGGCTTTTTCTTTTGTGTTTTCGTGAGAAAAGATTTATTTTGTATCGAAATCATCGGCGATGTTAATTGTTTCCAAATGCGACACCATAAATGCAGCCTTGTTCTATCTCTGCAAGGTGGTTGAAGGCAACATGAGCCGCACTTTGTACGTTTCGGCAGCTGACGAGTTGCTTAGAGGTGAGGGAGAACGCCTAGCGGACCCTAATATTCCTCTTTCTTTACAAAACAGAATGGAGGGAGAAGGAGAGGAGAAGGATTGAGAGAGCGTTACAGTTGTGACAGTTGTGACAGTTGTGACAGTTTTCAGCGGAGGGGTATATGAACTCGGGCTGCTTTCAAATTGTTATTATTATATTTAACTTATTATATATATATTATATATATAATAAGTTACCTCTAAAGAGTGGGAGGTGGGGGTAGGCGCTGAAAACTGTCACAACTGTCACAACTGTCACACTTTTGGGGTTGAGGAAGGGGAAAGCATTGATGGATGATTTCTTGCTTCCTGATGTTTTCGGAGTAAGAAAGCATAGAGAAACTTTTTACAAAATATAGTTTTCTCGCACGATAAATTATGAGTTGGCAAGATTAACCGGATGGGCTCGAAGTGTTAAATCCGTTTAACATGACTCTGCAGGGTGAAATTTGGTAGTATCAGAAAATTGCCGTACCTTTGCATCGTGATTCGAAGTAAGATAATAACTGAATATCAGTCAATAACATTTATATTAACCCTTTAATAATTTAACATCATGGAAGTAAAAGGAACATTGAAGTATCGTAAATTGCAGCGTACACCACAGAGCGGCGAGAACGCTGGTAAGAAAAAGTGGTATGCCACTGCTGTAACCGACCGCGAGGTGGATTTCGAGGGATTCGTATCGCACATCTCTGACCACGGTTCGCCTTACTCTCGTGGTACTATTCACGGTGTGCTGATGGATGCTCTCGACCATCTGCAGGAGTTGATTCTCGACGGCAAGAGCGTGCGTCTCTCTGATCTCGGTCTGTTCTCTATCGGTATGACTTCGAAGGCGGAGGATACCAAGGAGAAGGTAACTGCTGCCAGCGTGGAGGGCGTACATTTGATTGTACGTAACACGAAAAGCTGGAGCAACTCGGAACTTCGCAAGAAGTGCAAGATTCAGGAGTACGGCGGTTATACCGGCACTGATGAGGCTGGCGGTGGTACCACCGGTGGTGGCACTGACCAGGGTGGCTCCGGCACAACGCAGGGTGGTTCTGGTACAACCGGTGACAATACTCAGGGCGGCGGCTCTCAGGAGGGTGGCGGCACCGAAGGTGACGCCGGCAACATGGGCTAAAGCTTGCTTGAGGCGGATCCTAGCGCCTAACGGGGTTGCGTTTCTCCCTAGCATCTAGCGGGGGTGCGCACCCCACCCAATTAACATCAAACACTTAACATTAAAAAATTAAAGATTATGAAAGCAAGTACCTGGAAAACAATTTTGCAAATTGCAATCTCCTTTCTCACAGCTATCGCTACCACACTCGGTGTAACTAGCTGCAGCAGCTTTTAAAGGTAAAAAGGTAAAAAAGTAAAAAGGTAAAAAGCCCCGGTGCATGATGCATCGGGGCTTTTGTTTTATCTGCTTTTCTTCAGCGTTATCGGATGTCTCTTCCTTCCTGGCTGTATCCTTCGAGCATCTTCGGGCTGCTGATAGGCTTGCGCGAACAGTAATCGAAATCTACCTTCTTGTAGCCCTGGCTGGAACGCCAGCGGATGGTGAGCTTCACCGTCTTGCCTTCTGTATCAGGCACGGCATCGTTCAGATTGAACGCTACGAGGGCATCTCGCCAGTAGTTCTGAGGATCGCCATTGGCATTGTGACGGAGCTCTACCTCGTAAGGATTCTCAGGATTCACGCCCGTAACGAGGTTGATGTAATGCACCTTCTGACCGCCCCAGAGAGCACGGAAACGGAGGGTGAGATAGCCATCTTCTGCCACCGTTACCCAGTCGCGCACGATTTCTACCAGACTGTTGCCATACTTCTCGCTGTTCTCGATATCAGAACCGAGCGATGGAACTGGCTTCTTGGTCAGGATGCTGTCTATCCAGTTGACGTGAATCACCTGGTTGTATTTCTCGCTCTTCTCCGAGGTCTGGGAGTAGTTGACGAGGGCGCGAACCTCCTTGCCATCAAAGATGGTTGGTTTCAGGTTCTTGGCGAGCAGCGTGGTGTTGTCGTCGAGCTGCAGATAGCAGGCATCGCCACTCTTCTTCACGGTTACCAGTGCGTTAGGAAAAACTCTGTCCCAGTTGGTATCGTTATCGGTATCGCACGACTGGAATGTGAGAGCCGACAGGAGCATCATCGCTGCCAGCCCGATCTTCTTGAAATCAATTTTTCTCATATATAATGTTCCTTTCTTTTATTGTTTCACTTTCTGATAAGAAAATGAGAAAGGAACAGAAATCTTGCATCTGATTTAGAAAAAGATTGTTAAAAACTCAAGTTAAAAATAATACGTGCAGCCGATGGTGGCAGCGCGGTTGCCGAAGTGCTGGCTCGCCATATCGTGGAAGCGGCCTTCGAGCGTCCAGTGCTTGCCCAGATTCTTGTATACCCCTACCTCGGCATAGAGATTAGCCGGGGTGTAGGCTTCGCTGTGGCGGCGGGTACACCAGATGAGGTTGCCCGTAAAGCGCCAGCCATCGGCCATTGTGAGCTGCGGTGCCAACTTGAACACGGCAAAATGATTGTACTCAGCATTGCGCTGCTGAGCCTCCTCAGAAGGGGTTTCGCTGCGCTGCCAGAAGTAGTTGACTCCGGCTGTGAGGCGAAGGATGCCCTTGTGCCAGAAGGCGGTGGAGCCGATGCCGAGCGTATTGTCGTGGATGGTGCTGAGCAGGTGCTGGTGGATGTTCTTCACCGAGGTGCTGAGCACGAAGGCTGGGCGGCTGTAGGTATGCTTGAGCTCTACCACATTCGCCATGCTGTTGACAATATCGGCGGTATAAACCGGCTGCCAGGCGCCCTCCATATCGCCCGCGGTTACGAAATCGCCAAACTCGGGATTGAAGATGCGGCGGCAGTAGGTGGCCTGCAGGGTATGACCCGGCGTGAAGCTGTAATAGGCGCTCGCCGAGTAGATGTGGTTGCGCGTGGTATGCTTCCAGTGCTCTTCCGGCGCAATCTGCTTAGGACGGAAGTTGATGATGCGGAAGCGGTCGCCTGCCATGAATCCCCACTTGCCGATGTTGTAATCCAGCTGGGCATAGAAATCCTGGTAGTTGGAATGGTTGATGTAGCCGGCAATGCAGTTCTTCTCGATGGAGAGTCCTCCCTCGAATCCTGCCGTAATCCAGAGATTGGAGGTGATGACCGGAGTGGCGTATTCTACCACCATGAAGGGGTAGGTGGAGTGGTTCTGGTAGGGCGCAGTCTGGGCTTCTTCCTGCGTGCGTCCGTTGTCGCTGATATGCTCGGCACCGAGGGTAAAGAGGATGCTGGAGCCGTTGTCGGCGAGCGTGCGGGTATAGTCGGCCTGCAGATGATAGGCGCGCACGTAATCGGCTGGGGTGTGGGTGAAATGGTTGCGGGTATAGGTCTGCATTGCATCTATTTCGAGCACATCCTTCGCGGTAGGCGTCCAGAGCAGATTGAGCTTGGCACCCTCGTGGGAGTAGTGGTTCACGGTGGTGCCTGAGATGCCCTGGTAGGCGTCCTTATCGCTGCTGGAGGTGCGCTGGAAGTTGCCTTCTACATGACTGAGCACACGGAGTTTATCCTGCTGGCTGATGACGCTGACGATGCCTTTTGCGCCGCCGTAGGTATCACCGAAGAGTCCCCATCTGCCGGTGGTTCCGTTCTCCTTCTTCCGCAGTGTGATGTCGATGACTTTCTTCAGACTGCTGCATCCCTTCATCACTTCGGCGTTCTGGCACACCTTGATGGTTTCAATCTCCCGAGCCTTGAAATGGTGGAGGAAGGTGGCGTAATCGAGTCCGTATTCCTGGTTGTCGATACGGATGACGAACTTGCCGTAGAGGTTGGCGAATGGATCTCCGCCGATGATGTTGTTGCCGTCGAGTGAGATGACTTCCGGGCACATCAGGAGTACATCGAGGAGTGATTCTTCGCCTGTGAGTTCCATTTCAGGAACATGCATGATGTATCTGTCGCCGATATGTTCTATCGGAGCGGCCTGTGTCTGGTAAGTAGTGCTGGCCATTGCGAGTGCGATGATCAGCAGGCTTTTCTTCGTACTGTTGTTTATCTTCATTTTCTTCTAATTTATATTATTGGCAAAAAGATTGCTTCGTGCCAAATTTACTTGCAAAGATAAGGCAAAAATCGGGGAATAACGAAAAAATGGATGAGTTTTTTTCCGTTCAATGCGTAAAAGGGGTGTCATTGCGTAAAAAAGTGGGGAGAGGGGCGAAAAAAGAGGGCGTAAAACTTGCATGGTATTATATTTTTTACTATCTTTGCATAAGATAAGCTGCACTCGGCAATTTGAAAGCAAGCTTTCATTGCGCTCGTTTGCATTATCTTTGCAAAAGAACAAAGAAATTTCTAAGAACTATACATATTATATAATAACCCTTTAAAGATAAGAACTTATGAAGCGACTATTACACTTCCAATTCCTATTGGTATTGTTGCTGGCTCTGGGATACTCTTCTCTGCAGGCCAAGCGAATCACACAATGGCAGGCTCAGCAACAGGCCTACAGTTTCTGGGGAAAACAGATGCCGCAGAAGGCAAAGGCGAAGAGTAGGGCGGCTACTACCGCATCGCGCTCTGATGCTTACTATGTATTCAATAACGACGCAGGCGGATTCGTCATTATCGCTGGAGATGATGCCGTAACGCCAGTCTTGGGCTATACCTCAACGGGATCATTTGATGCAGAAAATCTGCCTGACGGACTGAAGGACCTGCTGAAGAGTTATGAACGGCAGATTGCGGCGCTGGGCGACAATTATGTAGCGAACCAGACTGCCACGAGAGCCGCTTTTACAGGCGAAAACCTGCTCAATACCGCAAAATGGAACCAGAATGCTCCTTTCAACAAGTATACGCCAAACAACTATGTAACAGGCTGTGTGGCAACGGCTGGAGCCATCGTGATGAAGCACTACGGATATCCTGCCAAGGGTACCGGAAGCCATTCTTATACCTGGAACGGCAAGACCCTGACTGCCAATTTCGAGCACGATTATGATTGGGCAAACATGCCTGCTAAATATGACGGCACCAACGATGCCGCTTTCGACGGCGTGGCAAGACTGATGTCAGACCTCGGTGTGGCAGTGGAGATGCAGTATTCTAAGAGTGGAAGCGGTGCGTATATCGGTAATATGATATCTGCCCTGCAGAAGTATTTCGGCTACAGCAAGCTTACGTATCTGGCGTCAGTAGATGATATGGAGGCTGAGGCATGGAATGCGAAACTGCGTGGTGAGATTGATGCCAACCGTCCGATTCTCTATTCCGCTTCCGATGCTTCGGCTGGCGGCCATTCCTTCATCATCGACGGATACAAGGACGAAAGCTTCAGCGTAAACTGGGGCTGGGGCGGCTATTGTAATGGTTTCTACCAGATAGGAGCCCTGAATCCGGAAAGCGCAGGAAAGCCAACGGGCGATAAATATAATATAGGACAGACGGCAGTAATCGGTCTGCAGCCATCTGATGGTAAGGAGAAAGTTTCAAGTTTGGGATTCTTGAAGTACGATGGTCTGATGCAGGTACTGAATATGAATATTACCGATGTGAAGAAGGGACAGAAGTTTAATGTTTATTCTTTGCCTATCGCAAATAATGGAGATCATGCGTTTACCGGAGAGGTTGTAGTAGCTCTGATGAATGCTAAGGGAGAGATTCGGGAAATCGTATGTACTGATACCTTTGATGAATTTAAGGTAGGTTCTTATTACCCTAGCTATACTTTCTATTCAAAGAGTACAGTTGATGCTGAACCTGGTGATTATTTGGCTATTATGGCTAAAGAAAATGGTTCTGAAGAGTATATTGAACTGTATGATCCTTCCTATGAGAGAATGCGTCTGCCTGCAACGGGATATGAGCCTCTTACGTATGAGGTAAAGACGATTTTGGGTGAAGGAGCCTCTTATAAGCCTGCTGGTGCTGGATGGTATAATCCTACTTATAAGGGCAAACCTATCCTCGGAACCACTCATTATTATCATCTGAATATAGAGACTGGTATTGCAAAATATTTTGTTGATTTGGATGGTAATACTGTTGAAAATGTAAAATTGGGTGAAGAAAAGGCAAACTCTTTCTTTGGTACCAAACCGGTTTATACCCTTGAGGTTAAGACTTATCGCAGCTATCAGGAAAAGGATACCACAATCAACCTGATGGGGGCTGGAATGCTGAAGCAAGCACTTGCTAACGGAAATCCTGACTATTATGTATACAGAAATATCAAGGTAAACGGCGAGATTGACAAGCGCGACTTTGATGAGTTGGCGAGTCATAAGTTTAAGAGCATCGACCTGAGCGGTGCCAAGGTGATGGCTTATGAAGACAGCAAGGCTGATATGGTTCCTAAATATGCATTTGAAGGCAATGCCACTCTGGAGCATTTCAAGATGCCAGCCGGTGTCAGGGAGTTAGGCTTCAATGCTTTCAGGGCAACCAAACTGAAGGAGATAGATTTGCCTGAGACAATAAAGGAGTTCGGCCGCAACACATTCTTTGCCTGCTTCGAATTGAAGGATGTATATATGCGTCATAAAGAGGCTCCTTACTGGATAAGCTGGTGTGTATTTGCCAATAAGAGTGAACAGTTAACCCGCACGCTGCATCTCTATCCGGGCAGCAAGGCGAAATATGAGGCTCATCAATACACCAAGAACTGGATTAAATACTTTGATAATGTGGTAGAGGATCTGGAGCCTACCGGCATCCATTCAGTAACATTGGATAAGGAGACTGGCAATGCTGCCATTTACGACCTGAACGGCCGCCGCATAACTGAGGCGATGAAGAAGGGCGTATACATCAAGAATGGCAAGAAAATCAGCGCGAAGTAATGTTGAGTGTTGAATGTTGAGTGTTGATTATTACAATTAAAAGATAAGAATCCCCTGGTGCTCTCTGTAGCATCAGGGGATTTTTGCAGTAAGATACGCAAGTCCGCCAGGCATTTCACCCTTCCTGCATTACGAAAAGAGGAGAGTGATGAGCGGGATGGTGATGATGCTGCCAACCGTGGTGATGAACGTCATCTCGGTGATGAGCGAAGGATTGCGGCCGTATTTCAGACAAAACATCGTGCCGAAACTCGCTACTGGCATCGCAATGACAACCGTATTGATGTCGTTGACCTGATCGCTTACACCACATATCTTGAACAGAAAATAAATGCTCAGAGGAACTACAGCAAGACGCAAGAACGAGGAGAGGTATACCTTAGGACTGCCGATAATCTCCTTCACCGGCAACTTAGCCATCGAGGAACCGATAATCATCAGGGCTGCAGGAACCGTAATGTTGCCCACCATCGTTACCGGACGCGCAATGATATCAGGCGTATGTACCCCGAAGGCTACCAGAATGGCGGCAACGAAGGCACCCAGAAGAGCCGGAGAAAACAGTACCTTAGGATTGAACTGCTTGATGCTGTACTCGCCCTTGATGAGCATGACACCTGCCGTAAAAATAAAAAAGGTGTTCGGCATATTGAGCAAGGCTGCATAAAAAATGGCTTTCGGACCGAATATGCTCGAAACGATAGGGTAGCCGATGAAACCTACGTTGGCGAACATCAGCGCAAAACCTATCATGCCCTGGTCGTCATGATTGCGAGTGATGAGACGCGGCACCCAGAAACCGAATACCAGCAAAAGAATGTAGGTAAGGAAACCTACGCCCAGAAGGGGGAGAATGAGCGTGCGGTCGGGCAGCTCATCGCCCATTACTGACGAGAGCACCAGCAGAGGACAGGTGATATCTACCACCATGCTGGATAACTTCTTGTCAAACTTGTCGCCCATATATCCCAATTTGCAGGCGACGTAACCTAAAATCACTATGATGAAAAGTATCACCATCACTTCCAAATTCTCCATTTATCCTGAAAATCTATACCTTATATATATATGCCGGAATCCCGATTTTCCATCGGAATTTCCGGCAAAAAAATGGTTTAATCGATAAATCGCCTGGTGATGTCGCCGTAGTTCTCGATGCGGCGGTCGCGGAGGAATGGCCACCAGCGGCGCACATTCTCGCTGTGCTTCAGGTCGATATCTACCACCAGGCTCTCTTCTTCCTGATCGCTGGCACGGTAGTAGAGCTCGCCCTGAGGACCGGCAATGAAACTGCTGCCCCAGAACTGGATGCCCTCGGTCTGACCGCTAGGATCAGGCTCGAAACCTACGCGGTTTACGGCGATGACCGGCAATCCGTTGGCTACGGCATGGCCTCGCATCACGGTAGTCCACGCCTCGCGCTGGCGCTGCTGCTCCTCTTCGGTATCATAGGTAGCGTAGCCGATGGCGGTAGGATAGATGAGCATTTCGGCTCCCTGCAGCGCCATCAGACGGGCTGCTTCGGGATACCACTGGTCCCAGCAAACCAGCACGCCGAGCTTGCCTACGGAAGTCTGGATAGGGTGGAAACCGAGGTCGCCCGGAGTGAAATAGAACTTCTCGTAGTAGGCAGGATCATCTGGGATGTGCATCTTGCGGTATTTTCCGGCTATGCTTCCATCCTTCTCCATCACTACCGCTGTATTGTGGTAGAGGCCTGGAGCGCGGCGCTCGAAGAGGGAGGTGACGATGACGACGCCGAGATCCTTGGCAAGCTTGCCGTAGAAATCGGTTGAAGGGCCCGGAATAGGCTCTGCGAGGTCGAAGAGGTCAACATCCTCTACCTGGCAGAAATAGAGGGAGTTATGAAGTTCCTGAAGCACGATGAGCTCTGCGCCGCGATGGGCGAGGTCAATGATGCCTTCTGCCAGGCGCTGCTTGTTGTTGGCGATATCTGCCGTATTATGAAGTTGTAATAAACCGACTTTCATATTTAATTTTTAATGTTGAATGTTAAATGTTAAATGTTGATGTTGAGTCTCTGAGGGCTCCTTCAGGAAGCTGCATGGTGATGCAGTGGATGCTGCCATGCTGGCGGATGATGGTCTGCGAATCTACGCCGATGATTTCGCGGTCGGGGAAGGCGAGCTGAATCTGCTTGCGTGCCTCCTCGTCCTTTTCCTGCTGATTATAGGTTGGATAAATCACAGCCTTGTTGAGTATCAGGAAGTTAGCGTAGGTGGCTGGCAGTCGGTCGCCCTCACTCTCCGGGTTGGTGGTGAGGCAGTTGCCCTCATCATAGATTGGGTCGGGCATCGGCAGTTTGAGCAGGCGGTATGGATATCCCTCCCAGGTAAAGAGGCTCTTGAGCTGCTTTTCCAGCGCCTGGAAGTCCTCATACTGCTCATCTTCCGGATTGTCGCAGCCTACATATAATAAGGTGTCGTGCGGAGCCACTCTCACGATGGTGTCGATGTGACCGTCGGTATCATCGCCAATCAGATTGCCGTGATCCAGCCAGACGACTCTCTTGAGCTGGAAGAAAGTCTGCAGCAGATGGTCGATGCTGTCGTGGTCGAGCGGCTGGTTGCGGTGAGGCGCCAGCAGGCACTGCGAGGTGGTGAAGAGCGTACCCTTTCCGTCGCTCTCGATGCTTCCTCCTTCGAGCACGAAGCCCTGGTGGTTCTCAATATCGGCATTGAAGGCTGCCTGATAGTATAGTTTCAGGGTGATGGCATTGTCCTTCTCCCATCTGAACTTTTCGCCCCATCCGTTGAACTTGAAGTCGAGTATGCGGTAAGGCACCATCCAGGTGTTCTGCTTTCTGCGCAGCACCATGGTGAGGGGGCCGTGGTCGCGCACCCAGGTATCATTACTTTCCACCTCGTAGAGCAGCACGCGGCTCATCTGCTCGGCAGAGAGCTTTTTCTTGAGCTGGTATCGGGTGGCGGGCACATCGGGTGTAGCCACAAGCAGCTGCTCGTAGCGCGTGATGATATCTGCCAGTTCGAGATAAGTATCTGTAATTTCAGGCAGATACGGCTTCCAGTCGGTGCCGGCATGTGGCCATGTGAGCATGATGGCGCTCTGTGGCTCCCATTCGGCAGGGAGTGCGAAATCGCAAGGTAATGTAGATTGATGCATAAGCTATACCATTTTTATTATATGATGTTCTATACCAATTTATTATACTCTGTTCGTCATCGGGAACCTTTCCTTGGGGGCGGGCTCCGTTCTGCTTTTACGAAGTATGCATGCAAAATTAATAAAAAATCTACAACTATCGGCTGTTTTTATGAAATATTTTGCGCAAAAGCGAAACTTTATATTAAAAAAGTTTAAACGGAGGGCTGTATGGAGATAAAATCGGGGAAAAATGAGTAACTTTGCAGTCTAAAAAATAAAATATTGAATAGGAGCGTGAAAATTAAACAGGTAGTTGATGCCCTTGAACATTACGCGCCTCTGCCCTTGCAGGAAGGATATGATAATGCCGGCCTGCAAGTTGGATTGACAGAGGCGGTAGAAATGTCAGGGGCATTGTTGTGTCTTGACGTTACTGAAGCTGTGGTTGAAGAGGCAATCCAGAAGGGCTGCAACCTCATCGTGAGCCATCATCCGCTGATATTCCGCAAACTGGCGAGAATCTCGGACGAGAACTACGTGCAGCGTACCGTGCGCAAGGCGATTAAGAATGATATTACCATCGTGGCAATGCATACCAACATGGATGCGGCTGCGGGCGGCGTGAACTTCAAGATTGCCGAGAAAATGGGACTGGAGAACGTGCAGTTCTTTGCTGGCGAGAAGGAAGTGGACGGCGTGAAAGGTGGCGAGGGCGTCATCGGAGAGGTGGCTGAGGACATGGCTGCCGACGACTTGGTGCTGATGCTCAAGGAGCGGTTTGGCGTGGAGTGCGTGCAGTGCAACCAGTTGCTTCGCCGTCCTATCAGAAAGGTGGCGCTCTGCGGTGGAGCAGGTGCTTTCTTGCTCGACGCAGCCATCAAGGCGGGTGCCGATGCCTTCATCACGGGCGAGATGAGCTACCACGAGTATTTCGGCCACGAGCAGGAGATTCAGATCTGCGTCATCGGCCACTATCAGAGTGAGCAGTTTACGGGCGAAATCTTCCGCAGCATCATCCAGGAGAATTTCCCTGATGCCAAATGCTGCATCTCGGAGATAAATACGAATCCGATTTTGTATTTATAACTTCAGCTTATAAGATGGCTGGAAGGGCGCAAGCCCAATTTAATATTTAACATTAAACATTTAACATTTAAATAAGGAATTATGGCAAAGAAAGATCCTACAGATTTGACAGTGGAAGAGAAATTGAAGGCTCTCTATCAGCTTCAGACCACCTTGTCTGCAATTGATGAAAAGCGTGCGTTGAGAGGTGAGTTGCCTCTCGAAGTTCAGGATTTGGAAGACGATATTGCTGGTCTCACCACCCGTATCGAGAAAATCCAGACCGATATTGAGCAGTTTGACCGCGCCATTAATCAGAAGCAGCACGAGATTGAGGATGCTCAGGCTAGCGTAGAGCGTTACAAGAAGCAGCTCGAAATGGTAAGCAACAACCGCGAGTATGATACTTTGAGCAAGGAAATCGAGTTCCAGGAGCTGGAAATCGAGCTTTGCAGCAAGAAAATCCGTGAGGCTCAGCAGATGATTAACGAGCGTCTGTACGACCTTCACAAGGCTGAGGACCAGAAGGCTGACCGCGAGAAGGGTTTGGTAATGAAGCGTTCTGAGCTTGAGTCTATCATGGCTGAGACCCGTGAGGAGGAGGAGAATTTGAAGGAGAAGGCATTCGAGCTCGAGAAGAAGATTGAGCCACGTTTGCTCCAGAGCTTCAAGCGCATCCGTAATGGTGCCCGCAACGGTTTGGGTATCGTTTACGTGCAGCGTGATGCATGTGGCGGTTGCTTCAACAAAATTCCACCTCAGCGCCAGCTCGACATCAAGATGCACAAGAAGATTATCCCTTGTGAGTATTGTGGCCGTATCCTCATCGACCCAGAATTGGCTGGTGTTAAGATTGAGGCTCCTAAGACTGATGAGAAGCCAAAGCGCAAGCGCTCTATCCGCAGAAGAAAGACTGAGGATGAGGATTAAAAGATACAATGAAGGCTCGCCAAAATTGCTTGGCGAGCCTTTATTTTTTTTGTTTTCAAGCAGCTAGGGACAATCTGTCTTAACTCCTTTATAATCCTAATCTGAAATCTAGAGTCCTCGTGCCTTGTAGATGCGGTCTTTGGCGTCGTTGATTTCCTGGAATTTCTTCTCGGCTGCACGGCGCACATCTTCGCCCAGTGCTGCTACCTTGTCAGGATGATGCTTGAGTGCCATCTTGCGGTAAGCGGCCTTCACCTCATCGTTTGAGGCGTCAGGACTGATGCCCAGAACACGGTAGGCATCATCCAGGCTGCCGGTTGAAGAAGCCCCGCTCTCCAGGTTCAGCATCTGGTCTACATCCTCGGCAGAAAGCCCCATGTGGATGGCCATCTCCTTGAGCGCCTGAATCTCCTGAGGATTCACAACTCCATCGGCTTTGGCTATCATGACGAGGAAATTGAGCAACTGCAGGCGCTGCTCATACATCATGTTGGCACGTATCTGGTGGCAGCTGTCCTGTATCACCGAACGGTACTGCTGCATGCCCATCTGCTTCTGCTGCTCAAAGAGCTTGAGAAGGATTTCCTCGCCCTGCTGCTTGGCAGCCTCGCCGAAATTCTGACGCAGGAAGCGGCGCACCAGCTCCATCTCAGAATGCATAATCTTGCCATCTGCATTGATGATGTAGGAACTGAGCACCAGCAGCGAGAACATGAAGGAGTTTCGCTCTCCCTCATAGCTCTGCTGGCGGCCGTAGCTCTGGTTGCCGTAGCTCTGGCGGCCGCTGTAGGCATCGTAGGCGTTGTTGTAATGGTGGTCGCCGTCGCGGTTTACAGCATTCAGTCCGTGATCAAAGAGCGAACCGAGGGCATAACCTGCCAGGGCTCCCAGCGGACCGGCTGTGATGAAGCCGAGCACACCACCTATCCATTTACCTGCTGCCATTTTTTAGTTGTTGAAATAGTAGAGGAAAGAAGCGATGCCTGAGAGGGCTGGCTTGCGCTGACCTTCTATTTCGATGTCAAACTTGATGCTGGTCTTGCAGATGCCACGGATGTTCTGGATGTCGTGGAGAGTGGCTACCAGGCGCACGCGTGAACCGGTAATGACTGGCTGGCCGAACTTCATCTTGTCCATGCCGTAGTTTACGAGCATCTTGAGGTTGTTTACCTCGATAATCTGCTGCCAGAGGTATGGGAGTACAGAGAGGGTGAGGTAACCGTGAGCGATGGTGCTGTGGTAAGGGCTCTCTACCTTGGCGCGCTCTACGTCTACGTGGATCCACTGTGGGTCGAGTGTAGCGTCTGCGAACTTGTTGATACGGTCCTGGTCAATCTGCAACCAGTCTGATTCTCCTAACTTCTCACCGAGGTGAGATGCAAATTCCTCGTAGGAATTGATTACTAATTTTGCCATTTCTTATTTTTCTCTTTATTATAAATATTATTATTTCCTATTTTCCGTCTTCAGCTTTCAACTATTAACTATTAACTCAGATCAGTCTCTTCTGAAAATATCGCGGGTGTAAACCTTCTCTTCCACATCATCCAGGCATTTGTCATACCGGTTGGCGATGATGGCCTGGCTCTGCTGCTTGAAGGCATCCAGGTTGTTTACGATACGGCTTCCGAAGAAGGTGGTTCCGTCTTTCAGCGTAGGCTCGTAGATGATGACCTGCGCGCCCTTTGCCTTGATGCGCTTCATCACACCCTGTATGCTGCTCTGGCGGAAGTTGTCGCTGTTGCTCTTCATCGTGAGGCGGTATACGCCGATGGTGCAAGGCTTCTCTTCCTCCTCGCTGAAGTTGTTCTGGTTGGCATAATCGTAGTAGCCGGCCATGTTCAGCACGCGGTCGGCGATGAAATCCTTGCGGGTGCGGTTGCTCTCTACAATCGCCTGAATCAGGTTCTCAGGCACATCGGCATAGTTGGCGAGCAGCTGCTTGGTATCTTTTGGCAGACAGTAGCCGCCGTATCCGAAGGAAGGGTTGTTGTAGAAGGTGCCGATGCGAGGGTCCAGACCCACTCCGTCGATAATCGCCTTGGTGTCGAGGCCCTTCATTTCGGCGTAGGTATCCAGCTCGTTGAAGTAGCTCACGCGCAGGGCGAGGTAGGTGTTGGCGAAGAGTTTCACGGCTTCTGCCTCGGTAAGTCCCATGAACAGGGTTTCTATGTCTTGCTTGATGGCTCCCTCTTTCAGCAGTTCTGCAAAGGTGCGGGCTGCCTGCTCCAGTCGTTCGTCACCGTTCGGTCTGCCCACGATGATGCGGCTCGGGTAGAGGTTGTCGTAGAGTGCCTTGCTCTCGCGCAGGAATTCGGGAGCGAAGATGATGTTCTTGCTGCCTGTTTTCTGGCGGATGCTTTCGGTGTAGCCTACCGGGATGGTGCTCTTGATGACCATGATGGCATCGGGATTCACCTGCATCACCAGGCGGATGACTTCTTCTACGTGCGAGGTGTCGAAGTAGTTTTTCACCGGATCGTAGTTGGTTGGTGTGGCAATCACTACGAAGTCGGCATCCTTATAGGCTTCTTCTCCATCGGTTGTGGCTTTGAGGTTGAGTTCCTTTTCAGCCAGATATTTCTCTATGTATTCGTCCTGGATAGGCGAGCGGCGCGAGTTGATGAGCTCCACCTTTTCGGGAATCACGTCTACTGCCACCACCTCATGATGCTGGCTCAGCAGGGTAGCGATGCTCAGGCCTACATATCCTGTTCCGGCTACGGCGATTTTTATCTTTTTATTCTCCATATCTTTCTGTTCTTTTAGGCAGTCTATACCTTAATATATATATATTAGTTGCAAAGATAGTATAAAAGGAGGAGAATACAAAATGAAAATGGGTTTTTTATTAAAAAATAACGCGAGAAAGAGGATGGAGAGGAAAAGGAGTGCTCAAAAAAGGGAGAGGAAAAGGAGGCAGAAAAAAGACCTCCAAAATTCGCGAATTCTAAAACGGATGGCCGGTTGGGCGGAAATTCGCAAATTTTGAAGGCTGGGGAAGTTCTGTTTAAAAACTTCTGAACTGGCCCCCGATGCGCTCATAATGTCAATAAATCGGAATAATCGGGGATGGTCTCTAAAAATACATATTTTTTACTTTCATAATCCATCTTGCAGATGTAATGCTCCAGCCCGTTGCTCACCACCAGAAAGTCAACATGGAGCAGAAGATTGTAGACCGAAATCTGGTCGAACACTTTCTGCGTGATGGGGATGTGAGGGGCTTTGTACTCGATAATCATGCGGGGCTGCAACTCACGGGAGTAGAGCACACTGTCGGCGCGCAGCACCTTGTCGCCACATTTCAGCTGGATTTCGTTGGCGAGCAGTGAGGCAGGATACCCCTTGTGCTCGATGAGAAAATGAACGAAATGCTGGCGCACCCACTCTTCTGGAGTGAGCGTGATGAACTTCCGGCGCAGCACATCCAGTATCTGGGGATGCTGTTTTGAGCCCGAAATCTTGATGTCGAAAGATGGCAAATTTAAGCGAATCATTTTTTCTGTACCTTATTATATATATGATGATGTTTCTTTCCCCCGTCTTATGATAGGGTTTCTTTTGGTCTTTTAACCATATCTCTTTTTCAAAAACTACCTATTTTATATAGGCAGTTCAATTTATTTTTTGTAACTTTGCAGTCGAAGTGCAGCAGAAAACTGCACCTCAGAAAACTGCGAACCTGGAGGCGGAGCAAATGCTTGCCCGCACCCCCGAGTTTGCTGGGTGCAAAGTTACAAAAAATAATCCAATGGTAGAAAAGAAAAGTGCAATAAGTTACGAGTCTATCATGAAAGATCTGAAGGCTCGAAAGTATTCGCCCGTCTATGTTCTGATGGGCGAGGAACCCTTTTATATAGATAAAATCTGCGACTACATTTCTGAAAATGTGCTCCAACCTGAGGAGCGTGACTTCAACCAGACGGTAGTTTTCGGAGCAGATGTTACGGGTGCGCAGGTGGCAGATTTGTGCAAGGGCTACCCGATGATGTCGGAGTATAGAGTGGTGGTTGTGAAAGAGGCTCAGAATTTGCGGAATTTGGAAGCGCTCGAGAAGTACCTCGAAAATCCGGTAAAAACAACCATCCTTGTTTTCTGTTATAAAAACGGCAAGCTTGACAGCCGTAAAAAGTTTTCTGCCCTCGCTGCCAAGGCGGGTGTGTTTTTTGAGAGCAAGAAGCTCTACGACCGAAATCTGCCGGGCTTCATCGAGACATATCTCAAGACCCGCAAGGCAACCATAGAACCCAAGGCTACCCAGATGGTGGCTGATCATGTGGGAGCAGATTTGCACCGACTCACTTCCGAGCTCGATAAGCTGCTCATTTCTCTTCCTGAGAACGACCGGCGTGTTACTCCGGAGATTGTGGAGCGAGAAATAGGGGTGAGCAAAGACTTCAATGCCTTCGAGCTGAGAAGTGCCATCATTAGCCGCGATGTGTTCAAGGCAAATCAGATAATAAATTATTTTGACAACAATCCAAAGAGCGGTTCTCTCTTCACGCTTCTCCCGATGCTCTTTACTTATTTCCAAAACCTGATGATTGCTTATTATGCACCCAACAGGCAGAACGAAAATGAGCTCGCAAAATTCCTGGATTTGCGCTCAGCTTGGGCGGCGCGCGAATATATTACAGGAATGAGGAACTATACGGGCGTGAAAGTGATGGCGATTATTGAGAAGTTCAAGGAGGTGGATGCGAAGATAAAGGGACTGGATAATCCATCCACTCCGGTGGGTGAACTGATGAAAGAACTCATCTTTTTTATCCTTCACTGATGCTGAAGAGCGAGGTGGGGGAGAGTAGGCGAGTTCCTGCTGAGAGTTTTCTCTTGGCAGGAGCTCGTTTCCGTTTTCGGTCTTCTTTGCCGCCTGTTTCCAGAAAGCAACCAACTAGCGTTTAGCATTATAAATTTGCCCCAAATAGGTGATTTTCGGCTCTTTTTGGGGCGCTTACCTAGGCTCATTTTGGGCGATTTTTGGGCAAAAATGGGGGATTTAAGCGATTTTTTGAGCTAGATGCCTATTTTTCGGTTTCGCCTGAAAATAGACTTAACTTTATTGGTTATCAGTAACTTAGCTAAATTAACCCTCTTCATTACTCGCGAATTTGCCCGTTTTCTTGCCGATGGGCTGGAATACGCTAGAAATGGAAAAATTTGCCATTTCTCATTGTCAAAAATCAGACGTTTGCATTTGTTAAGGTTTACGTTTCCTAAGTTTATGTTTTTAAATTCATAAATCAAAACTGGTAGTTTTGATTTATAAGTATAAATACAAGAAAACTAAATACATAAATTTATGTTTTATATTTATAAAAATAAAGATAAAATAGGGCGTTTATGGTTATGAATGAATAAATATTCATGCTGTATTTTGAACTTGTAAGTAGCGGAAACCCAGTTGGTTATGTGTTTTAGTTGTTTTATAAACCATAGACTTTTACATAGGTGTGTGGGAAATATTGCATAAATCGCTCTATATGCCTTTATTTAGGTGTTTTATGGTATGAATAATCAGTGATTTAGCCAAAATTTATAAAGAAAAGGTTCGCAATATATTTTGATTGATAGGTTTATATTTATAAAGCTAAACCTAAAAACCGGATGACGGAGTGAGTGTGATTTAAATTTATAAATAGAAACCTAAAGTTTAAAAATCTAAATTTATTCAGAAATGTTTGGTTATTCTAAATTTTTGCTTTATCTTTGTAAAATCAACCGAAAAAGGGCCCAAAAGTGGCTTGTTCGGAAATAAAACATCGTATCAGTAGAAAAATGAACGCTAAAATTTTTAGAGCATGAAAGATAGAATCAGACAGCTGATGGAGGACCAGCACCTCACTCAGCAAAACTTCGCTCAGATGATCGGAATCTCGACCGCTACGCTGAGCAATATTTTCAACGGGAAGACCAATCCATCGCTCAGCATTGTGGATGGCATCCATAAGAGTTTTCCTCAGGTAAACGTTTATTGGGTACTCTACGGTACTCCTCCTATGTATCAGAACCAGGCTTCCCAGGGTGGCAGCGAAGAGGGAGCTGCTGATATGCATCAGGGCATTATGCAGGGAGCAGCCGATGGTGCTGAGGGGATGAAGTCGGGCAGTCAGCCTTCTGGAGCCGCCTCTGCCGAGCCTATGCTCGATTTTGGAGCCGAAGGAGCCGCAGCCTCCCCTACTTCTCCTTCGCTCTTTGACCAGCCTCAAATGCAAGGTGTAAATCGTACACCTAAAAATATCGCCCAAGCGGCGGTAAAATATGTAGACAAACCGCAAAGAAAGATCACCGAAATCCGTATTTTCTACGATGATCAGACCTGGGAAACCTTCGTTCCTAAGAAATAAGGGGCAGGGTGTATAGATTCAAGTTTCGAAAGCCCAGTAAGAGAAAAAATATCTCTTTTCTTTTCGTCAATTCGGATTTTTGATGTACCTTTGCATCGTAGAAACGTAGGTGGGCGTAACCGGAAGCTACGCGTACCTATTTTATAATATACGTACATTATATAATAAGCATATTAAAAATTAGCAATAAGATGAAAAAATATGTTCTCGACCTGAAGGTGGTTTCTGTAGAGGCGCTTAGCGATAAGCACGTTTTGATTAAGCTTACCGATGAGAAACCTTTGCCTGAAATCTTGCCTGGCCAATTCGTTGAAGTAAGAGTAGACCATTCGCCTACTACCATGCTTCGCCGTCCTATCTCCATCAATTTCGTGGATCGTGAAAATAATCAGCTCTGGTTGCTCGTAGCAATGGTGGGCGACGGTACCCGTCAGCTCGGACAGCTCAAGGAGGGCGATGTGCTCAACTGTATGCTGCCTCTCGGCAACGGCTTCACCATGCCTACCGAGAAGAGTCAGAAATATCTGCTCGTAGGTGGTGGCGTAGGTGTGGCTCCGCTCCTCTATTTCGGAAAACTCATCAAGGATTTCGGGGCTGAAGTTACCTTCCTGCTGGGTGCACGCAAGGCTACAGATTTGCTCGAACTGGATGAGTTTGCCAAGATTGGTAAGGTATGCATCACTACCGAGGATGGTTCGGCTGGCGAGGTAGGTTTCGTTACCAACCACTCTGTTTTGGAGAATGAGAAGTTTGACATGATTTCTACCTGCGGTCCTAAGCCGATGATGGTGAGCGTGGCTCGCTTTGCCAAGAAGGCTGGCGTGGAGTGTGAGGTTTCTCTCGAGAACAAGATGGCGTGTGGCGTGGGTGCCTGCCTCTGCTGCGTAGAGAAAACTACCGAGGGTAACCAGTGCGTCTGCAAGGATGGACCTGTCATCAACATCAAGAAACTTACTTGGGAAATCTAATTAAGTGAAGAGTGAAGAACAAAGAGTAAAGAATTCGTTTGGAAGTGAAGAGTGAAGAACGAAGAGTGAAGAATTCGTTTGGAAGTGAAGAATGAAGAACGAAGAGTGAAGAATTCGTTTGGAAATGAAGAACGAAGAGTGAAGAACGAAGAATTCTCTTGTCTTTGTTTGTAAAAACATTTTTAAGTAAAACAGAAGATTATGGCTGATTTAAGTGTAAAGATAAAGGATTTGAAGTTGAAGAACCCTGTGATGACTGCATCGGGTACTTTCGGCTACGGATTAGAATTTGCCGATTTCGTTCCTCTGGAGGAGATTGGCGGTATTATCGTGAAGGGCACTACCCTGGAGCCGCGCGAGGGAAACGACTATCCGCGTATGGCTGAAACGCCTCAGGGCATGCTCAACTGCGTAGGTTTGCAGAACAAGGGTGTGGAGTATTTCTGCTCTCACATTTATCCTCAGATAAAGGACATTGATACCAATATGATTGTCAATGTGAGCGGACATTCGCCTGAGAGTTATGCTGAGTGTGCTGCGCGCATCAACGAGCTGGATAAGATTCCGGCCATAGAGTTGAACATCTCCTGTCCTAACGTGAAGGATGGCGGCATGGCTTTCGGTGTAACCTGCGAGGGTGCAGCCAGCGTGGTGAAGGCGGTGAGAAAGGTTTATAAGAAGACCCTCATCGTGAAGCTTTCACCTAATGTTACCAGCATTGCCGACATCGCCCGTGCCGTGGAGGCTGAGGGTGCCGATTCTGTTTCGCTCATCAACACGCTGATGGGTATGGCGGTGGATATTGAGAAGCGCCAGCCTCTCTTGAGCATCCGTACGGGTGGTTTGAGCGGTCCTTGCGTTAAGCCTGTTGCCCTGCGCATGGTTTGGGATGTGGCTCATGCCGTAAACATTCCGGTTGTTGGTCTGGGCGGCATTTCTTCTGCCAAGGATGCCATTGAGTTCCTGATGTGCGGTGCTACGGCCATTGAGATTGGTACAGCCAACTTCATTGATCCTGCAGTTACGAAGAAGGTGAAGGATGGAATCAACGAGTGGCTTGATGCTCACGGATGCAAGAGTGTGACTGAGATTATCGGGGCCATCAAGTAATAATAATAAGGTTATGGATTTGAATCAGATAAACCCTGTTCTGTTGCTTGCTACGCTGACGCAGCAGATTGTAGAGCAGGAGAAAGAATTGGCAGAACAGAAGGATTCTGCGGAACACTCGTCTGTAAAAGCCTCTCTGAGCGAGAACCTCCTGAAGCGCGGCAATCTGCTGATGCAGATGGGCGACAAGGATGGTGCCGGAAAGGACATGAAGCGCTACCTGGAGCTGAACCCGGAGAAAGTAGGGGAGCTGACAGGAGAATTCAAGGCTGAAGGCAGAGAACATTGCAGATAAAGGAGGGGGCTTGCCTCACGGATTCCGGCGTTTGCGTCTCTCCCTAGCGCTTGGCTCTTGAGTACATTTTTCTGCATTTTCCCGCATTCTGATGATAAAAAACGGGCGAAAATATGTTTTTTAGCATAAAATATAAGGAAAATCAAGAAAAAAATATCAAATTGTTTGGTAGTATCAAAGAAAAATGTTACTTTTGCAAACGAGTTGAGATTTTAGCAAGTCGAAACTCGGGAATCTGAGCACTCCCTGCTCCTTATATAAAAGAGGTGTAGGAAAGGACTCGGGAATCTGAGCACAGACAAGCTCCTTATATAATAAAGGAGAAAGGGCTCGGAAAGAACAAAAGTGAGTAACATATAAAATGTAAAGACAATGAAGAAGTTTAACGCATTCTTTTTTAGCTATTACTTTTACTTTGCAAATAATTGTAAAGCGGGAAGTTGCGTGTAAATTTCAACTTAGGATATTAGATTCTTGAAATCATCGAAACGGTCCCGCTCTTATTGAGTAGGACCGTTTTTCGTAACATTATACAAGATAAAAGAAACATGAAGAGAATAGCAATTCAAGGAGAGCTGGGATCTTTCCACGACATTACCGCCCACCAGTATTTCGAGGGCGAACAGATAGAAATCATCTGTTGTGCTACCTTCGAAGAGGTGTTCGAAAACATCAAGCGCGACCCTACCGTGATAGGCATCTGCGCCATTGAAAACACCATTGCGGGCAGTCTGCTCCACAATTACGAACTGCTCCGGCAGAGTGGAGCCACCGTGGTAGGCGAGTACAAGCTCCATATAGAGCACAGCATCTGCTGTCTGCCAGAAGACGACTGGAGCACCCTGCAGGAGGTTCACTCCCATCCGGTAGCCCTCATGCAGTGCGGCAAGTTCCTGGCCAACCATCCCGACCTCAAGGCGGTGGAGGCAGAAGATACCGCAGGCTCGGCAGCCTACATCGCCCAGCACAAGGTGAGGGGATGGGCGGCCATCTGCTCTTCTTACGCCGCCCACATGTACGGCATGAAGGTGCTGAAGGAAGACATCCACGACAATCCGCACAACTACACCCGGTTTCTCGTGGTCTGCAATCCGCAGAAGGCAGCCCTGCTCCGTCCCATCGAAAAGGCCAACAAGGCGAGCATCGTCTTCAGTCTGCCTCACGAAAAGGGATCGCTCTCCAAGGTGCTCACCATCCTGAGTTTCTACGACATCAATCTCACCAAGATCCAGTCGCTGCCAAACATCGGGCATGAATGGGAATACCTCTTCTACGTAGACCTCACCTTCGACAACCTCACCCGATACCGCCAGAGCATCGACGCCATTACGCCGCTCGTGAAGAAGATAATGGTGTTGGGAGAATATGAGGAGAAGGAGTAGTTGATAGTTTATAGTTAACAGTTAATAGTTAAAAATAAGAATTATGATACAACCAGCCAATAGAGTAACGGAAATACAGGAATACTACTTCAGCCGCAAGCTGAAGGAAGTGGCTAAGCTTAATGCCGAGGGCAAAGACATCATCAGTCTGGCCATCGGAAGTCCAGACATGCCGCCTTCTAAGCAGACCATTGATAAGCTCTGCGAGGTAGCCAACAATCCAAACGCACATGGATATCAGCCTACGGTGGGCATACCAGAGTTGCGCAAAGCTATGGCTGGTTTCTACAAGCGCTGGTATGATGTAGACCTCGACTGGGCTACCGAAATCCAGCCCCTCATAGGTAGCAAGGAAGGCATCCTGCACGTAACGCTCGCCTTCTGCAACCCTGGCGACGAGGTGCTCATCCCGAACCCGGGATACCCTACCTACACCGCCATCAACAAGATTCTGGGCACCAAGATTACCTACTACGACCTGAGAGAGGACAACGGATGGCAGCCCGATTTCGACGCCCTGGAGAAGATGGACCTGAGCCACGTAAAGCTGATGTGGACCAACTATCCTAACATGCCGACAGGCGGTGTGGCGAAGCGCGAAACCTACGAAAAGCTGGTGGCATTCGCCCAGAAGCACAACATCGTGGTGGTGAACGACAACCCATATTCGCTCATCCTCAACGAGCACCCAATGAGCATCATGCAGGTGCCGGGAGCCAAGGACTGCTGCATCGAGTTCAATTCTCTGAGCAAGAGCCACAACATGCCGGGCTGGCGTGTGGCGATGATTTCGAGCAACAAGACCTTCATCTCATGGATTCTGAAGGTGAAGAGCAACATCGACAACGGAAGCTTCCGAGGCATACAGTTGGCTGCAGCCGAGGCGATGCTGAACAACACGGATGAATGGCACCGCGAGAACAACATCCAGAACTACCGCCGCCGCCGCGACATTGCCGAGGAGATTATGAAGGTGCTCGACTGCCAGTTTGACCCTAACCAGGTGGGCATGTTCCTCTGGGGCAAGATACCTGAGAAATATGCCGATGTAGAAGACCTGACAGAGAAGATTCTGCATGAGGCTCGCGTCTTCATCACCCCAGGCTTCATCTTCGGAACCAACGGCAAGCGTTACATCCGTATCAGCCTCTGCGCCAAGGATGAGAAGATGAAAGAGGCTCTGGAGAGAATCAAGAAGGTTTTTGAAAGGTAAAAAAGTAAAAAGTAAAAAGTAAAAAATTAAAAATATACGACTATGGAATTAGAATTAGAACCATTGAATTTTCCTAGTGATCAGGAACGCCCTTGCATCATTGCCGGCCCTTGCTCGGCAGAGACAGAAGAGCAAGTGATGACTACCGCTAAGCAGTTGGCTGCCAAAGGTTGCCACATGTTCCGCGCAGGTGTGTGGAAGCCACGCACCAAACCGGGAGGCTTCGAGGGTAACGGCGAGAAGGCCTTGCCTTGGATGAAGCAGGTGAAGGAAGAAACAGGCATGCTGACAGCTACTGAGGTGGCTACCCCAGAGCATGTAGAGCTCGCGCTGAAATATGGAATCGACATTCTGTGGGTAGGCGCACGTACTTCTGCCAACCCATTCGCCATGCAGGCACTTGCCGACAGTCTTCAGGGCGTAGACGTGCCTGTGCTCGTTAAGAACCCGGTAAACCCAGACCTCGAGCTCTGGATTGGCGCCCTGCAGCGCATCAACCAGGCAGGTATCAAGAAGCTCGGTGCCATCCACCGCGGATTCTCCAGCTTCGACAAGAAGATTTACCGCAACCTTCCTATGTGGCAGATTCCTATTGAGTTGCACCGCCGCATACCACAGTTGCCAATCATCTGCGACCCTAGCCACATCGGTGGCCGCCGCGACCTCATCGCCCCTCTCTGCCAGCAGGCAATGGACTTAGGTTTCGACGGACTCATCGTTGAGAGCCACTGCAGCCCAGACGATGCATGGAGCGATGCCAAGCAGCAGGTTACCCCAGAGGTGCTGGATTACATCCTCAGCCTCCTCGTAGTGCGCGATGAGCATTATTCTACAGAGGGTCTGCACCAGCTGCGCGGTCAGATAGACGAGTGCGACAACCAGCTGATGGATCTCCTGGCTAAGCGTATGCGCATTTGCCGCGAGATTGGTACCTACAAGAAGGAGCACAACATGACCATCGTTCAGACCAGCCGTTACAACGAGATTCTCGACAAGCGTGGTGCCCAGGCTGCCCTCTGCGGCATGAGCCCTGAGTTTGCCGCTCAGATTTTCGAGCACATCCATGAGGAGAGTGTTCGCCAGCAGTTGGAAATCCTGAACCAGAAGTAAAGGATACTGGCGATGAGAATATTAATTATGGGAGCAGGTAAGATGGGAAGTTTCTTCATCGACCTGCTCAGTTTCGACCACGAGGTGGCGGTTTACGAGAAGGATGCCAAGCGACTGCGCTTCACCTACAACTGTTACCGCTTCACCAAGATGGAAGAGATAGAGATGTTCCGTCCCGAACTGGTTATCAATGCGGTGACGGTAAAATATACGCTGCCAGCCTTCGAAGAGGTGTTGCCACATCTCTCTCACGACTGCATCATAAGCGATATTGCTTCGGTAAAGACCGGACTGCAGGAGTTTTACGAGAAGAGCGGTTTCCGCTTCGTGAGCACGCACCCTATGTTCGGCCCAACCTTTGCCAATCTGAACCAGCTTTCAGAGGAGAATGCAGTCATCATCAAGGAGGGTGACTACATGGGCAAGATATTCTTCAAGGACCTCTACCAGAAGTTGGGGTTGAGTCTGCATGAGTATACATTTGATGAGCACGACCAGACGGTGGCTTACTCGCTGAGTATTCCTTTCGTGAGCACCTTTGCCTTTGCGGCAGTGATGAAGCACCAGGATGCTCCGGGCACCACCTTCAAGCGCCACATGCAGATAGCCAAGGGCGTGCT
>OBAD01000093.1_pt1 | contig 25947 bp, 20 predicted proteins | sample 1494861 | NCBI WGS metagenome assembly OBAD01 (sample SAMEA3360681, study PRJEB22359) | human gut metagenome | biome: ENVO:urban biome; feature: ENVO:human-associated habitat; material: ENVO:feces | place: Bangladesh | collected 2011
CCGTTTAAAAGATAAAAGCTTAACTATCAGCAACATCCACATGTTGCATCGGAAAGTAAGTCTGATTATAATGGTAAATAGGTTATTTTGCATCGAAAAATGGTCTATTTGCTACATATAATAACAGAAAAGTTTTTCATTTTTAATACCACTATTACCACGCGCATTCTAATTATCTGATTATTAATAAGATGCGCGTGGTAATAAACCATTTTTTATTACCACACTATTACCACACCAGCTAGGTTCATGATGCTTCCTGCATCATGCAACAGACGTTCTGACCCCTGCTTACAACCGTCAGGAAAAGTCATTCCAACCATCAGGCAAACTTACCCGAGGCTTTGCCCAACTTTGCCCAAGGCTTTGGGTACTTGTGCCCAAAGTAATCGGTTAATAGTACTCATGTTCTCGGGTATCCGTGCTCATGTTCACGGGCATAAATCCTCATGTACACGGGCACAAGTTCAGTATGTCACTTGCTACCCTTTACTATATATGTAGTCACTTTCTTATACTATAAAACTGGAAAAATAGACTACATTGCCTTCTGTAGAAGAGAAAATGCCCTTAAAATAAGAAAAGAAACGCTCTAATCACGTTTTTTAGACTTATTAAAACTATCAAATATTACACACTCTTCAACTTTCACATTTCTCACTCTTATTCAAATATTTACAAAAATACAACTAAATCATTTTGTTATGAAAGATAATATTATCTAAACAAAAGACGCAAAAGAAAAGAAATAGTTTTTCGCAGAATTATGAGCAGAAAGTGGCTCTCGGAGCTAAGAAAATATGCCTCCGATGGCACTTTTCATCTCCTCAGAAGACCAAACGAGAGGGGTAAAAAGGCAGGTTGAAGAAAGGCACAAGGGGCAATTTCTAGAATATTATTAACATATTTAGCATAAAACGCAATACGAGAAGTGAGACACAACGGGTATAGAAGAGCACTTTTCTACTCTTTGTTGAGTAAAACAACGAGAAGACAAACAGGCCAATAAATATGCTTTTCGTACTAATACACAATAACTTACAAACAAAATAGTATTCCTTTTAGAATAAATTTTCCATAACACCAGAGTGTCATTAAGGGTCAGTGTCATTAAGGGTCATTAAGGTTTCGGGGGCGCAAATCTCTATATAGTATAATATAAATAATATTTCTATTATACTATAGCTCTTAATGACATTTGCATTCTCTTAATGACCCTTAATGACACTGACCCTTAATGACACGTTTTGCACCTTCCGCATATTCTTCATCAGAAGCGCTTCAAGTTACTCCTACAAGAAACATGTAAAAATAGCATTTGCTTAAAATGCAATATATCAACCACTTACACCATTTTTACCATCTTATTTCCGTAAAAAACTTGATTTCAGCCCCAAAATTTTGTATCTTTGCACCGGCAATCGAAAGAACAGCCTTTTGTGCCTCAGGGCGGTCATCATAGATCCCGCAGCGGGTCTTAAATGATGGCAGGCGCCGGTCATCAATGAAGACCCGAAAATGGGCAGGAAACGGGGCTTTCTGGGTAGTTGTGATTTTAACGAACTCATTAAACACAAACGAGTATGATTAACTACAGCATCGTAATGCGCAGCGTGAACGCAAACCTTTTGGAGATCAACCAGGCAAAGTCACGCATCAACCAGGCTAAGCAGGAGGGTAAGAATCCTGACCAGAAGGACCTTGACCTCGTGAAGACCGAGAAGCAGAATGCGTTCGCCATCTCGCAGTACACCGATGTGATGACCATCGAGAAGTTTGCCAAGCACATCACTTCTCACGGCAGTGTGTATTCAAGAGCTGACATCAGCGCCATCCTCTACATGGCAGTGGACTGCATGAGAGAGATGCTGCTCGAGGGCAAGACCTACGTTGACCTCAACGCCCCTATCGACCCTGATGGCGGCGACGACGGCAACGGCGGAAGCAGCACTACTGGCGGCGGAAGCAATGCAGGCGGTAGCGGAACCACCGGCTCTGAGGGCGGCAACAAGGGTGACACGGGTACTTCCGGCGGCAATACCGGAGAGGGCTCAGGCAAGACTGACCCAGGTTCCAGTGAAGGCGACAACTCGGACGTCGTAATCTAGCCGATGAGAGAGTGCCATAAGTATCTTGCCTAGGGTATAATAAGGCACGGATTACACGGATTACACGGACTTATGGCACTCATGTAAATAAAGCCGATTATAAATCTCATCAAGAATCCGAATGATCGTGAAAATCCGTGTAATCCGTGCCTAAAAACTAAAAGATGATGAAAAAAGAAACTTGGAAAATGGTGATTCAGATAGCCATCAGCATCCTGACGGCTATCGCCACCTCGCTCGGCGTAACGAGCTGCATGTAAGCTAATAAAAGAAACTGAAAAGAAAAGCAAACCGCTCCACCTATTTATATATATAGGCGGAGCGGTTTTTACAGCAGATTCACATACTCTGCCGGCTTCATGCCATACTGCTTCTGGAAGCACTTGGCAAAATAGCTGGAACTGCTGAAACCGGTCATTTCGCTCACTTCGCTGATGCGATACTTGCGCTCCTGCAACAGGCGGGCAGCCGAGCTGAGACGTATCGCCTGTATCAGTTCGTTAGGCGTTACCGCCAGCAGCGTCTTTACCTTATTAAATAAGGAGCTGCGACTCATGCCCAGCTTATCAGCCAGGAACTGTACATTCAAATCCGGATTTGCAAGATTGTCTTTTATCAGCTTCTCCAAATCCACCAGGAACCTGCGCTCTGGAGGATAATTCTCTTCCTCTGCTGCAGATGATTCCGCCGAAGAGGCAAAAGATACAAATTCTGCTGATGGTCCTGCTGATGGTCCTGATAATAGTCCAGCAGATGGTCCTGCTGAATAATTTGCAGAAGAAGCCTTAGATGAATCCCCGGCGGCTGTTTCCTTAGGGAATCGGAATATCAGCGTGCGGCGCATTTCTATCAGCTGGTTCACACTCGCCACGAGATATTTCATCGAGAACGGCTTGGAGATGAATACATCAGCTCCGCAAATCTTGCTCTGAGCCTTGCTATCCTCATCAGTCTTCGCCGACAGTATGACGATTGGCAGATAGCAGATACTCTTGTTCTGGCGCACCTTCTGGCAGAATTCTACTCCGTTCATCACAGGCATTATCCAACTGGTAATAATCAAACTCAGCTCGTCGTGCTTAGACAATATACGCAGCGCCTGCACGCCGTTATCTGCCACCAGCATTCTGTATTTTCCTGACAGAGAGTTTACGATGAAATCTCTCATGTCCTTATCATTCTCCACTACCAGGATGGTAGGGCGATTGTCCATAGGAGCCTCAGGAACAGGCTCAGAAGATGGCTCAGAGGCTGATGCTGAAACTGCCGATGATTCTGCCGATGATTCTGCCTCCATCAGCTCTACCCTATTGCCATCGAGCAGCTTGTCTACGAGAACCAGCATTCGCTGGGAATTGCGGCTGAAAACATCTATCAAACCATCCATCTCGTCGACATTCTTCATATCATCCTTATTCATGCGATTCTTCTTCGAATCATCATCCTTCATATCATCCTCCATCAATCCTTCCTTCACTTTCTGCCACTTCTCCTTCAGAGCATCCAGCGGACCGAGTATCAGGGTGAGCGGAATGCGGATTTCGCGGGCTACCATAGCGAAGAACTGCAGGCGAGCATCGCGCAGCTCCAGCTCCTTCTTCTCAGCCAGGCTGTCCAACTCCTGCTGATGGCGAAGCTTCAGCTTCTTCCATTGGTACCATACGAGCAGGCCAATGAGAAGCAGATAGATGAACTTGGCAGGCAGCGACCACCAGAATGGCGGATGCACCACTATCTGAAGCGTTGCCTCGTCCTCAGACCACACGCCGTCGTTGTTGGTGGCCTTCACACGGAAGGTGTAGCTGCCGGCTGGCAGATTGGTATAGGCGGCACGGGGTTCGTGGGTGGTGGTCCATTCGTCGTCGAATCCATCGAGCTTATAGCTGTAGAGATTCTTCTCGGGAGAGACATAGCTCAGTGCTGAGAACGAGAAGGTGACGGCATTTTCATCGTGAGAGAGGCTGATTTCATCTACCTTGTCCAATGCCTCGGGAAGCTTATCGGACCCCACCTCCATGCGCTTGTTGAAGAGCGAGAGAGAAGTGATTGCCACGGGAGGCGCTATACGGTTGAGCGTAACCTGCTGCGGACGGAAGGCGTTGAAGCCCTGAGTAGTGCCGAAATAGATTCTGCCATCGGACGACAGAAGACAGGAATTGGCAAGAAACTGGTCGCTGGTCAATCCGTCGAAACGGCAGAACTTCTGCACCGGCTTGTCCTCGGAATACTTCACGATGCCCTTGCCCGACGACAGCCACATGCTGCCCCGGGCGAAGAGGATAGACTTGAAATCCTGACTTGGAGCATCGACGGCGATGCGGCGGAAGGAGTCGCTGGAAGGCTGATATTCACACAATCCCTGAAGGGTGGCTACGAAGAGGCGCCCCTTGCCGTCGGTCTGAATGCTGTTTACCTGGTTGCTGCCCAGCGAACTGGTGTCCTTCTCGCTGTAGAGATACTGCTTCCAGGTGTTGTTGCGACGAAGACACCAGAGTCCGTTTTCCTGGGTAGCAAACCAAAGGTTGCCCTGACGATCCTCCTCCATATCAATGGTAAGGCCGTTGAAGAGTTTTACTCTTCTGAACTCCTGCTTCTGATCATCAAGCAGGAAGGCACCCAGCATGGATGTGGCCCAGAGACGGTGTTTCCTGTCGCGGAAGAAATAGTAGCAGCTGCTGCTCAAGACATAGCTATCCATCCTGACGGGCGTCTGCGCCCCCGTAGCCATGTTCATCCTGATGATGCCCCTGCCATAGGTTCCCACCCACAGGTTGTCGCCATCCACGAACAGCGCATGGGCGTTGTATTTCGCCATCTCCTGCTTGCCTGGGAAATCAACGAAACTGTCGGTCTGCGGGTCGTAGCAGTCGAGGCCTGCATCGTCGGTGGCTATCCAGATGCGATGGCGGGCATCCTCGGCAAAGCGGCTCACCACGCTGCCCTGCAGTCCGCCCAGGGTAGGGAAATACATGTCAAACCGGTTGCGCATGGAAGAAGACGGGATGTAGTTCACACCACCATAGTAGGTGCCTATCCAGAGACCATCTTCCCTATCCCTCATGATGCCATATACAAACCGCTCGGCGGTGCGGCGTGCAGGATTCTCCACCTCCGACAGCATGCGCCACTGGTTGGTCATCCTGTCATACTGCACCAGTCCATCATCGCTGCCAACGAGCACATAGCGGCTGTCTCCATAGAGCTTGTGAATGAAGTTCATGCCGTTGCCCGGCACAGGGGGAATGAGGAGTTTGGCAAAGCCGTCGTTGCTCACACGAAAGAGTCCTTCCTTCCAGGTTCCCACCAGAATGCTGCCATCTGCATTTGCCAGCATCGCCATTCCCCTAAGCTGGGTAGCATCTCCCTTCAGGGCGAAAGGCTTGAAGTTGTCGGCAGTTTTCTGAAGGCGGAAGAGCGAAGCCCCTGCCTTGAGGCTGAGCGCCCACACATGACTGTTGACATCAATGAGCACGCAATCTACGCTGCCCCTGCTCGCCTTCATGGGATAATGGTGACAGTAATGGCTGGTAAGGTTGAATTTGAAGATTCCCTGGGTTCCGGTGGAAATCCATGCATTATGTTCCCCATCAATAACAATATGGTTGACGGAGGAAGTAATCTTTTCATCGAGCTTCTGAAATTGCTCGGTAGTGAAACTGAAGAGGAAGACTCCCTTAGAGGTTCCCACCAGGAGACCTTCGTCAGAGACAGCAAGTGCCAGGATTTCCTGGTTGAGCTGCATGGCGGCATTGTAGTAGGTGATTACCTGGTAGCCGTCGTAGCGGCAGAGTCCGTAATCGGTGGCTAGCCATACAAAGCCGTTTTTATCCTGCACAATGCTCTTCACGGCATTGCTGGGCAATCCCGTGTTCATAGTAATGGAGCGCATTTGCGGATTTCCAGTCATATTCCTGCCCCATGAGCTGGCGGGCGCCATTGCCATGCAAAGGGCGCCAACCAAGATTATCATCATTTTCTTCATTTTCAAGTAATTTCAGTTCAGTTCTTATTCTTGTCTTTTCTATCTCTCTTTTACTTCTGTTATTTTACTGTTTCTTATATTATTTTGCCTGTTTCTTCTATTTATGAATCTCTCCGTTCATTATTTCTTTCTGACACTTTCACGGTATTTCAGCGGTGACGTATGCAGATGCTCCCTCACATACTTGCCGAAGAACGAAGTGTTGGAGAAGCCCAGAATGCACGATACTTCCTTGATAGACATGGAGGTGGAGCGCAGATAGTACGTAATATCTGCCAGGGTGTATTCCGTAATCCAGTCGATAGCCGTCTTACCAGAATGGCGCTTGCAGATGATGGAGAGATACTTGGGCGTGATGCAGAGCTGGCGGGCGAAATACTCCACCGGGCGATGCTTGATGTCCTCCTGCTGCAGATTCTCAAGAAACTTGTCGAAGAGTTCGACGGTGCTGGAGTTCAAATCGTCTGCCGACATATCCTCGAGCAGCATGTTGCTCACCGCCAACAAGGCGCTCTTGAGCAGCGTCTCCACTATTTCGCGGCGATAGGGCTTCCACGAGGTGCGCTCGCTGAAGCTGGTGTCGAGGCAGAGGCGCACCAGTTCGGTGAACTTGGCGTAGAACTTCATATCCACCTCGTTCATCTTCAGTACCAGTACCTTGCTCACATACATGGCGCGGTTCCACACCGAGATATGCGACTGAAGGATGCTGAGCAATCCATGGTTGCTTACGCACATCGCCGTGCACGCAAAATCATCCGACACCTCCTTGATGTCGAGTATGGAATTGGGCGGACTGATAAAGATGTCGCCCCTTTCTACGGAAAATTCCCGCCCGTTGAGTTCAGCCTTCAGGCTTCCCCTGTGGCAAGATGCAATCATGTTCATCTGGAACCTCATCGGGTCGGGGTTCTGCAACACCTTGACATTGTCGATAATCAAGATATCCTCGTCGAGATAGCTGGCGCTGATCTCGGCACTCTGCGCAAACTCACCTTCCTCGATGCGCTGCTTCACGTCCTTCTGTTCTTTCATTAATACGTTTTTAAAATCTTCATTCTTCGTTCTTCACTCTTCACTTTCTAGAACGCTTCCCTGTACTTATTTTCATCCTTATCCTCCAGCATGGAGAGATAGCTCTGGTAGCGACTGGCTGCTATGTAATGATTCTCCACTGCCTTGATGACGGCACAGCCAGGTTCGTGGGTGTGGGTGCAGTCGGAGAACTTGCAGTCTTGCGAGAACTTGAATATCTCCTTGAAATAGCTGGTGAGTTCCTCCTTTTCAATATCGAAGGTTCCGAAGCCCTTGATGCCCGGAGTATCGATGAGATAGCCGCCCTCAGGCAGGGTGAGCATCTCACTGAAGGTAGTAGTGTGCATTCCGCTGTTGTGCGCCTCGCTGATTTCGGCGGTGCGCTGGGCTGCATCGGGGATAAGCTGGTTGATGAGCGTGGATTTTCCCACGCCGCTGTTGCCGCTGAGCAGAGACTTCTTGTCCTTGATGAGCGGGCGCAGTTCGTCTACTCCTTCACCCGTGGCTGCAGAGATTTCCACGCACTTGTATCCGATGGTTTCATAGAGGGTGCGCATCATTTTCTCGTAGTGCAGCTCTTGCTCGGAGAGCAGGTCGCACTTGTTGAACACGATGATGACAGGCACTCTGTATGCTTCGGCTCCGGCCAGGAAGCGGTCGATGAAGGTGGTGGATGTCTCCGGATAGTTCACGGTAACCACGAGCAGTGCCTGGTCTACGTTGGCTGCCAGGATATGACTCTGCTTGCTGAGGTTAGGTGATTTTCGGATGATGTAGTTCCGGCGGTCTTCGATGGAAGAGATGAAGGCGGTGCCTTCCTGGTTGGTGATAAGCTGCACGTAGTCGCCCACCGCCACGGGGTTGGTGCTGCGGATTCCCTTCAGTCTGAAATTGCCTTTTATCTTGCTTTCAATCAGCTGGCCATCGTCAGTCTTGACGGTGTACCAGCTGCCTGTATTCTTAATAACGAGTCCTCTCATTATCACATATTAATAATGTAAGTCTGATAAACATGACGTCTTTCTAGACAGTCATGATTTCCTTTTCCTTCTCGTCCATCAAACCTTCGAGCTGCTTGATGTACTTGTCGTGAAGCTTCTGCAAATCATTCTCTGCATCCTTCTCCAAGTCCTCAGAAAGACCATCCTTGATAGCCTTCTTCAGCTTCTCCTTCACTTCCTGGCGCACGTTGCGAACCTCAATCTTGGCACGCTCGGCAATCTTGTTACACTGCTTAACCAGCTCCTTGCGGCGCTCGCCAGTAGGCTGAGGAATACCGAGGCGAACAATCTCGCCATTGTTCTCAGGAGTAATACCCACGCCGCTATCCATGATAGCCTTCTCGATGTCCTTGATGGCCTTCTTATCCCAAGGGCGGATGGCGATGGTACGCGCATCAGGAGTTGTTACGGTGGCTACCTGGTTCAGAGGAACCATGCTGCCATAGCTGTTAACACGCACGCCGTCGAGGATTGCTACGTTGGCGCGACCTGCACGGATATGAGAGAGTTCTTCTGCGAGATACATCGCAGCCATCTCCATACGCTCTGCTGCAGAATTCAAAGTTTCTTTTACGTCGATCATAGTCTGTATATTTTTATTTTTTATTATTTTATTAATTCCAATCTTTTGAGTTCCTCGCCCACATAGTTGGTAAGTTCCACAAACTGCGGGATGCTGAGCTGCTCGGGGCGCTTGGTCATGATGTCGGTGGTGTAGAAATCCTCTCGTGGAGTTACACCCGGAAACATCTGCTTCAAGCTCACGCGCAGCATCTTGCGGCGCTGGTTGAACACGGTCTTCACCAGTCGCTTGAAAAGTTTCTCGTCGCAGCCCAGGTCGGTCACCTTGTTGCGGGTCATGCGGATTACGGCACTCTTTACCTTTGGAGGTGGATTAAACACGCCCTCGTCTACAGTAAAGAGATACTCCACATCGTACCATGCCTGGATGAGCACGCTGAGGATGCCATACGCCTTGTTGCCTGGCTCGGATGCCATACGCAGCGCCACTTCTCGCTGAATCATGCCGGTGCAGCAAGGAATGAGATCCTTGTAGTCGAGCATCTTGAAGAAAATCTGCGAGGAGATGTCGTAAGGGTAATTGCCCGTGAGCACAAACTGCTTTCCGTCGAATATCTGGTTGAGGTCCATTCTCAGAAAGTCCTCTCCGATGATATTGTCCTTCAACTGAGGGAAGTTTTCGTGCAGATAGGCCACCGACTCGGAGTCGATTTCCACCGCCTTCACGGGGCGTGGCTTCTCTACGAGATATTGCGTAAGCACACCCATTCCCGGTCCGATTTCGAGCACGGGAATATCAGGGCAGGCATCCACCGTATCGGCGATGCGCTTGGCTATGTTGAGGTCAGTAAGGAAGTGCTGACCCAGATTTTTCTTTGGCTTTACAGCTTTCATCATTCTCTATCTGTTTCCGACCTTTCGGTCTGTTTGTTATTTCTTACTATATATATTTTGCAAAAATACGATTATTTTTCGAGAAATCATCGCTTAGATGCGATTTTTTTTATCTTTTATATAAAAAAGAGGAAATAAAAAGGGGCAGAAGCGTTTATTTATGCTAAAAATATGCAGAAACCGCACCATATAAGCGATAAAAGTATTACCTTTGCACTATGATGGAAAAGAAAAAGATAGCAAACAATATCTGGAAGGTGGCTCTCTCGCTGTTTCTGGGCGGAGCCATCCTCTACTGGATGTATCGCGGATTTGACTTCAGGCAGGTGGAGGACGTGGTGCTCCACAGGATGAGTTGGACCTGGATGCTGCTGTCGTTCCCCTTTGGCATCTCGGCACAGCTCTTCAGGGGCTGGAGATGGAAACAGGCGCTGGAACCCATCGGCGAAAAGCCCCGAAGCAGCGTAAGCATCAACTCCATCTTCATATCCTACGCCCTGAGCCTCGTTATCCCGAGATCGGGTGAATTTGCAAGATGCGCCGTGCTGAAGAGATGGGACGGAATCTCGTTTCCCAAATCGCTGGGTACCGTAGTAACAGAAAGAGCCATCGACTCGCTGCTCGTGCTGCTCATCGCCGGACTGGTGTTTCTGATGCAGATTCCCGTGTTTCTGAACTTCTTCGACAAGACGGGCACCAGCATGGACAGCATCCTGGGAAAGTTTACCGCCACGGGCTACCTGGTTACCGCCATCTGCGGCGTTGCCGTGCTCATCCTGGCACACATCCTGCTCAAGAAGCTGGCTATATATAATAAGGTGAAAGCCACGCTGAGCGGACTGTGGCAGGGAGTGATTTCGCTGAAGGGCGTGAAGAACGCACCCCTCTACATCGCCTTTACCCTGGGCATCTGGCTGAGTTATTTCCTGCACTATTATCTCACATTCCAGTGCTTCGAATCAACCAGCCACCTGAACCTGATGTGCGGACTGGTTACCTTCATCGTGGGCAGCATCGCCGTGGTGGTACCTACCCCCAACGGAGCGGGTCCCTGGCATTTCGCCGTGAAGACGATGCTCATCCTCTACGGCATCCAGCAGAACGACGCACTCTACTTCGTGCTCATCGTGCACTCCGTACAGACGCTGCTCGTCATCCTGCTGGGCATTTACGCCTGGATAGCCCTGGCGTTTACCGAGAAGTTTAGAGAGTTGAAAGTTAATAATTAATAGTTGAAAGTTAATAGTTGATAGCGGCTACACCGTATAGCAAGAATGCCCTATAAACTATTAACTATAAATTTTAAATTAAATAAAATGGCTGACATTAAGAATCTAAGTCCAGTTGAAATCTGGCGCAACTTCGACAAGTTGACACAAGTTCCACGTCCATCAGGACATTTGGAGAAAATTCAGGCTTATTTGCTCGACTGGGCAAAGGAAGCTGGCGTAGAGGCTTTCCAGGATGCTGCCGGAAACATCGTGATGCGCAAACCTGCTACTCCAGGCATGGAGAACAGAAAGGGTGTTATCATGCAGGCACACATGGATATGGTGCCTCAGAAGGCTCCTGAAAGCAACCACGACTTCGAGAACGACCCTATCGAAACCATCATCGATGGCGACTGGGTACGTGCCAACAAGACTACACTGGGTAGCGACGACGGTCTGGGCGTAGCTACCATCATGGCTGTGATGGAGTCTAAGGACTTGCAGCACGGACCTGTAGAGGGTCTCATCACCGCAGACGAGGAGACAGGCATGTATGGTGCCAACGACCTGCCTGAGGGCGAACTGAACGGAGAGATCCTCTTGAACCTCGACACAGAGGTATGGGGCGAGTTCGTAATCGGAAGTGCCGGCGGTATCGACATCACAGCAACACTCGACTATAAGGAGGTGGAGACAGACAAGGAAGATGCAGCCGTAAAGGTTACCCTGAAGGGATTGAAGGGCGGTCACTCAGGCATCGAGATCAACGAGGGCAGAGCCAACGCCAACAAGTGCATGGTTCGCTTCGTCCGTGAGGCTATCTCCGAGCTCGACGCACGCCTGGCTTCATGGAAGGGCGGCAACATGCGTAACGCCATCCCATTCCAGGCAGAGGTGGTATTGACTCTGCCAAAGGAGAACGTAGAGGCCTTGAACGACATGGTAGCCGACTGGAAGGACGAGTTCTGCGATGAGTTCAACGGCATTGAGAATGTCGAGAACATCGAGTTCTTCACCGAGAACGTAGAGACTCCAGCCACAGAGGTTCCTGCCGAGATTCAGGACAACCTGGTAGACGCCATCTTTGCCTGCCACGATGGCGTACTGCGCATGGCTCCATCCATGCCTGGCATCGTAGAGACATCTTCTAACCTCGCCATCATCGAAATCGGCGGCGGCAAGGCAGCCATCAAGATCCTGGCACGTTCTAGCCACGAGTACTACAAGACATATCTGGCTACCATGATGGAGAGCTGCTTCAACATGGCTGGCATGAAGGTGGAGTTCAGCGGCGCTTACGGCGGCTGGAATCCTAACCCACAGAGCGACATCCTGGAGCACGTACTGAAGGTGTACAAGGAGCAGAACGGCAAGGACGGCGTGGTTCAGGCTGTTCACGCCGGATTGGAGTGCTCTATCATCCTGGGCAAGTATCCTAACCTGGATGTAGTATCATTCGGTCCTACCCTGCTCAGCCCTCACACTGCCAACGAGCGTTGCCAGATTAGCTGCGTGGCTCCATTCTGGAACCTGATGAAGCAGCTGCTTGCCGAGATTCCTACCAAGTAAAGAAGGAAGAAATTACAAAAAGATTAAAAAAGGAAGCCGGGAAAGAAATTTCTCGGCTTTTTTGTTCCTTTTCTCAATAAAAATCATTATCTTTGCACACGATTTCGCAAGCACTGTCATATCTGCCAAGAAAAGCAGAAGCTTCTCATCCCAAAAGACGGATGCGATGCTGCAGCCCACTTGCATAAGTTTCATCAAATTAACAACAAAATGGACGATTATCACGCGGAGAACAATTATGAATTGTAGGCGTGGAGATTCAGCATTCAGGAAACAGCCCCCCGAATAAAGAACGGTAAGGGCTAGAAAATCCAATAGCCAATCTCCATACCCAAACGTTTATTATTTTTTGGAGATTAGCAAACAATGAAGACATACTGGAACATAGAAAAGACTCTGTCTCCACTCAACGAGTGGCAGCCAAACTGCTGGATACAAGTAACATGTCCAACTGATGAAGACCAGCGCCTGCTGGAAGAAGAATTCAAAATCCCTGATTATTTCCTTTCGGATATCAGCGATACCGATGAGCGTGCCCGCTACGAATACGACGATGGCTGGATGCTCATCATCCTCCGTATCCCCTACGTCAAGGAAATACGCAGCCGCACACCTTACACCACCGTGCCGCTGGGCATCATCCACAAGCGCGACGTAACCATCACCGTATGCTTCTACGAAACCAACATGATGATAGATTTCGTGAGCTATCAGCAGAAACGCGGCGAGGGTTTCACCGACTACGTGGACATGATCTTCCGCCTCTTCCTCTCATCTGCCGTATGGTATCTGAAGCGATTGAAGCAGATCAATTCGCTCATCGAGAAGGCGAAGCGCAATCTGGATCATGGCGTGAACAACGAGAGCCTGATAGGACTAAGCCGCCTGCAAGACTCCCTCACCTACTTCATCACCTCTATCCGAGGCAACGAAAACCTGCTCTCGAAACTGAAGTTCAAGTTGCAGGTTGACGAATTGGATGCCGACCTCATCGAGGACGTGAACATCGAGATGACGCAGGCGAGAGAAACCACCAGCATCTATTCCGACATTCTGGAATCAACGATGGACACCTATTCGAGCATCATCAACAACAACATGAACACCACGATGCGTACCCTGACCAGTATCAGCATCGTGATGATGTTGCCAACGCTGATATCCTCCTTCTTCGGCATGAACCTGGTGAACGGCATGGAAGAAAGTCCCTACGGATTTGCCCTCGCCCTGGTCATCTCGTTTGTGGTATCCGGACTCACTTGGGGCTTCCTAAGATACAAAAGACTGCTCTAAAAGGCATTCTACATATAAAAAACATTAAAAAAATCGGATATCTTGACGGATATTCGATTTTTTTGTTTAAGTTTGCACAATATTATAACATTAGATTTGTGGCCGACTCGCGCAAGGCACGACAAGCGACCAAAGAAACTCGAATCATAAACTAAACAAAGTGACATGATGGACTCTCAAGAAAAAGCTCTGTTTCCACAGAGCGCCCTGAAAGAACCTGCCAAGAAGGCTTACGCCACCAAGCAGGAAGTACTCGAAAGAGTAAAAGAAATTGCCCACAGTGCAGAGGCTCCTAACAAGGAGGAACTCGACAACCTGAAGACAACGTTCTACAAGATTCATCTCGCCGAGAGAGATGCTCAGATGAAGGAGTATCTCGCAGCAGGCGGTGACCCTGAGAAGTACGTTCTCTTACCTGATGACACAGAGGAAGCCTTCAAGGCGGAAATGCAGATCATCAAGGAGAAAAGAGCGAAGATCTTCCTGCAACAGGAAGAGGAAAAGCAGGAAAACCTGGCGAAGAAACTTGAGATTATCGAAAAGATAAAAGCCATGGCTACCTCGCCTGAGGAGGCCAACAATTCATATCAGGAATTCAAGAACCTGCAGCAGGAATGGAAGGAAATCAAGGCGATTCCTGCAGACAAGGCTAACGAGGTGTGGAAGAACTACCAGCTATACGTGGAGCAGTTCTACGACCTGCTGAAGCTCAACAACGAGGCGCGCGAGTACGACTTCAAGAAGAACCTGGAGGCGAAGACCAAGCTGTGTGAGGCTGCCGAAAAACTGGCCGAAGAGCCAGACGTTATCTCTGCCTTCCACCAGTTGCAGGACTTGCATCAGGAGTACCGCGAAATCGGACCTGTGGCAAAGGATCTGCGCGAGTCTATCTGGACCCGCTTCAAGAATGCCAGCACCGTGATCAACAAGAAGCACCAGCAGCATTTTGAGGATCTGCGCGCCAAGGAAGAGGATAACCTCGCCAAGAAGACTGCCCTCTGCGAGAAGATTGAGGCTATCAACCTCAAGGAGAACAAGCAGGCTAATGACTGGGAGGAGGCTACCAAGACCATCATCGAAATTCAGGGCGAATGGAAGAAGATAGGCTTTGCTCCTCAGAAAATGAACGTGAAGATTTTCGAGCGCTTCCGCATCGCCAACGATGAGTTCTTCAGCAAGAAAGCAGAATTCTTCAAGACCATCAAGAGCCAGTATGCCGAGAACCTGGAGAAGAAGCAGAAGCTGGTGGAGAAGGCTAAGGCTTTAGCCGACAGCACCGACTGGAAGAAAACAGGCGACAAGCTGGTTCAGCTTCAGAAAGAGTGGAAGACCGTGGGCTTCGTGCCTCGCAAACAGGGCGACCAGCTCTGGAAGGAATTCCTGGCTGCCTGCAACAAGTTCTTTGATGCCCGCAACAAGGAAAATGCAGGCACAAGAAACGAGGAGCATGCTAATCTCGAAAAGAAGCGCAGCATCATTGCCCAGCTCAAGGATTTGGCAGAGAACCCTCCTGTAGACGGTTTCCAGAAAAAGATGCAGGATTTCATCGCCCAGTATAATGCCGTGGGGCATGTTCCTTTCAAGGAGAAAGACAAGCTCTATAAGGAGTATCACGACGTGATGGACAAGCTCTACAAGCATCTGCGTTCCAACAATGCCAAGCGCCACATGAACAACTTCAAGAGCAATCTGAAGAGTGTTGCCGAGAAGGGAGCCAACGCTTTGGACAACGAGCGTGGCAAACTGTTGCGCCGCTACGACCAGCTGCGTGCAGAGATTACCACCTACGAAAACAACCTCGGTTTCCTCAATGCGGCAAGCAAGAAAGGTAACAGCCTCGTAGAGGAGATGAACCGCAAGGTAGAGAAGTTGAAGGAAGACTTGAAGCTCGTAAAGGAGAAAATCAAGGCTATCGATGCTGAGAACAAGTAATTTGATGCAGAGATACAGTAAAAGAAATCATTGAATTCATCATAAACCCAGGGCGAAAGCTCTGGGTTTTCTTTTTGATACCTGGCAAAATGCGGGGACATATTGAGGAAAGCCTTGGGGATATAAAAAAAAGCATCTTTCGAATGAAAGATGCTCTCTAGTTGGGATACCCGGACTCGAACCAGGAATGACAGGACCAGAATCTGTAGTGTTACCATTACACCATATCCCAATATCATTGCAACTTCATCAGGTTGATTTCTCAATTGCGAGTGCAAAGGTACAACTTTTTTTTGAATCACCAAAATTTTTCGGCACTTTTTTTTAAAATATCTCAATTTTTTCTGTTTTTCATGGGTTTTTCGGGTATTTAGCGTATCTTTGTACCATAATTACATATAATAAGGTAGAAAATAAAAACAAGAAAGAATTAATGAACACAGTTAAACAACTCGTAGAGACTATTAAAGAAGGTATACAAGAGAAAAAAGGTCAAGATATCGTAATCGCCGACCTCAGTGAAATGGATGGCACCATCGCCAAATACTTCGTCATCTGCCAGGGCGGATCACCTACCCAGGTGGAGGCTATCGCAGAATCGGTGGGCGACATGTGCCGCAAGAACCTCGGCGAAAAGCCGGTCAATGTGGCTGGACTCGGCAACGACCAGTGGGTAGCGATGGATTTCGTGGACGTGCTCGTCCATATCTTCCTGCCAGAAGTTCGTGCCTATTACGACCTGGAGCATCTGTGGGCTGACGCTAAGCTCATCCATGTTCCAAATCTCGACTAAGCTTCGGGATTTGACACCTTACCATTGCATACAAAAATATATAATATATGAATCAAAGCAACAATTTAAACAACCCGGGCGGAGGAAATGGTCCTAAGATGCCTAGGTTTAACATGAATTGGCTCTACACCATCATCCTCATAGCACTCATTGCGCTATTCTTCAGTGGTGGTGGAGATGCCTTGGGCGGAAGCGCAGCCAAGGAAGCTACCTACACAGAGTTCAAGCAATACGTAGACAAGGGGTACGTGCTCAGCGTAGTGGCAAACAAGACTGAAAGCAACCTCAAAATATACATCAACCCTAAATATACGCGCGATGTATACAAGATGAGTGCCCAGAACGTGGGTCCTAACCCATACGTGAAAGTACAGTTCGGCTCTATCGACGAAATGGATCGCTACGCCAACGAGAAGGTGAAAGAGGGAAAGATTCATTCCTTCAGTTATGACAACCAGAAGGACAACGACTTCTGGAGCCTCATCATGAGCCTTGCCCCACTGCTTCTCTTCTTCTTCTTCATCTACTGGATGTCGGGCAGAATGGGCAGCGGAATGAGCAACATGGGCGGCGGCATCTTCAACGTGGGAAAGAGCAAGGCGAAGATGTATGAGAAGGGAAATGCCATCGGCATTACCTTCAAGGACGTTGCCGGACAGGAAGGTGCCAAGCAGGAGGTGCAGGAAATAGTAGATTTCCTGAAGAATCCGCAGAAATACACCGACCTGGGTGGTAAGATTCCTAAGGGCGCCCTGCTCGTAGGTCCTCCGGGAACCGGAAAGACTCTTCTGGCGAAGGCGGTGGCTGGCGAAGCTGGCGTACCATTCTTCTCAATGAGCGGTTCCGACTTCGTGGAAATGTTTGTCGGCGTAGGTGCATCGCGTGTCCGCGACCTCTTCCGCCAGGCAAAGGAGAAATCTCCAAGTATCATCTTCATTGATGAGATCGACGCCGTGGGCCGTGCCCGCAGCAAGAACCCAGCCATGGGTGGAAACGATGAGCGAGAGAACACGCTTAACGCCCTGCTCACCGAGATGGACGGTTTCGGCACCAACAGTGGTGTGATTATCCTGGCTGCTACCAACCGTGTGGACATGCTCGACAGTGCCCTGCTCCGCGCAGGCCGTTTCGACCGAGAAATCCACGTAGATCTTCCAGGCTTGAACGAGCGCAAGGCCATCTTCCTGGTTCACCTTAAGCCTATCAAGATTGACGAGACCGTGGATGTAGATCTGCTGGCACGTCAGACTCCGGGCTTCTCGGGTGCTGATATTGCGAATGTCTGCAACGAGGCAGCCCTCATCGCAGCCCGCCACAACAAGAAGGCGGTTTGCAAGCAGGATTTCCTCGACGCCGTAGACAGAATCGTAGGCGGATTGGAGAAGAAGACCAAGGTGATGACTGCCGACGAGAAGCGCAGCATCGCCCTGCACGAGGCTGGCCACGCTACCATTTCATGGTTCTGCCAGTATGCCAACCCGCTGATTAAGGTAACCATCGTACCTCGCGGTCAGGCACTCGGCGCAGCCTGGTATCTGCCGGAAGAGCGCCAGATTACCACCAAGGAGCAGATGCTCGACGAAATGTGTTCACTGATGGGTGGACGTGCCGCCGAGGAACTCTTCACCGGTCATATCTCTTCCGGAGCGATGAACGACCTGGAGCGTGCTACCAAGAGCGCCTATGGCATGGTGGCTTACTTGGGTATGAGCAAGAGCCTGCCAAACATCTGCTATTACAACCAGAACGAGTATTCGTTCCAGCGTCCATACTCAGAAACTACAGCCCGCGAGATAGACAAGGAGGTGCTGCAGATGGTGAACGAGCAATACACCCGTGCCAAGAACATCCTGATGGAGCACAAGGAGGGTCACAATGCCCTTGCCGAACTGCTGATTCAGAAAGAGGTGATCATGGCAGAGGATGTGGAGCACATCTTCGGCAAGCGTCCATGGCTGAGCCGCTCGCAGGAAATCATGGAAGACGAGCAGCCTAAGATTGACGACGCCGTGAAGGATATGCCTGAGGTTCAGGCTGCCATCAAGGATCACGAAGAGGCAAAGAAGCAAGCAGAAGAGAATTCTTCAGAAACTTCTTCTGAGAATTCTTCAAAGGATAACACTTCTGAGAATTCTTCAAAGGATGCTTCTGAGACCAAGGCTTCTGAAAACGAGAAAAATAACGAAAAATAGGAAAACCTATGACTGACAAACAGAAAAATCTAGTGATAAGATCCATCACAGGCGTACTCTTCGTCGCCTGTATGGTATCTTGCTTCCTGAATCCCAGGGCAATGGTATTCCTCTTCGCCCTGATTACAGGACTGAGCACTTGGGAGTATTGCGGACTGGTAAACCAGAAGGAAGACATCTGCGTGAACCGCTTCATCACCACCGTGGCAGGTGTATATTTCTTCCTTGCCGTGGCAGGTTTCCGCACAGGCATCGTGAGCAACTTCGTGGTATTCGTACCTTATCTGCTCACCATCGTGTATCTTTTCATTGCAGAGCTCTACACGGGCAACAAGAATGCCATCAACGACTGGGCCTACACCATGCTTTCACAGATGTATATTGCCCTACCATTCTCGATGATTAACGTTTTGGCATTCGAGACCTCAGCATTCGACGGCCAGATACATTATGACATGCTCTTGCCTTTGAGCATCTTCATCTTCCTCTGGACCAATGATACGGGTGCCTACTGCAGCGGTTCGCTTTTCGGCAAACACAAGCTGTTTCCCCGCATCAGTCCGGCAAAGAGTTGGGAGGGCAGCATCGGCGGCGGCATTTTCGTGATTATCGCAGCCATCATCATCGGTTACATTGCCAATGATGGTGCAGCCCATCGCCTGAGCATTCCTGGCTGGGTGGGTCTTGGAGTGGTTGTAGCCTTCTTCGGCACCTGGGGCGACCTGGTAGAGAGTCTCTTCAAGCGTACGCTGGGTGTGAAGGATAGCGGAACCATCCTGCCAGGCCATGGCGGCATGCTCGACCGTTTCGATTCATCGCTCATGGCAATACCGGCAGCGGTGATTTATCTCTACACCCTCCAGCTTTTCGGATAAATACAATAAAAAATCGCAGCTCGCCCCTTTCTGGGTGTGCTGCGATTTTTCTTATAACTAAGATTTCTCTTATAGCAATATACTATTTCAACTCTTCCTGCTGCGACTGACTGAGCTGTTCTTCTGCCAGTCGGGCACGCTCGGCTTCTTCTTCGGCAAGCCTTCTGGCTTCCTCGGCTCTTCTCCTAGCCAATTCCGCTTCTTTCTCAGCCTTCAATCTTGCAGTTTCAGCCTCCTGCTCAGCTTTCTTCTTCGCTGCTTCTGCTTCAGCCAAAGCTTTCAATCTTGCACGCTCGGCGGCCTCGGCAGCAGCCTTGGCTTCGGCCTCCGCTCTTTCTCTAGCCAGCTTGAGGAGCATCTCGCGGCGCTTTACCAGCAAATCATACATGATGGCGGCAGCCTCATCCGGAGCCACCTGATTGCCCAAGCGCTCTCTCACCTCACGATATTCCGCAAGCATGCGCTCCCTACCCTCCATACCAGGCAGAATCTGATAAAGCTGGTCGGCAATAGCATCCACCTTGAAGCGGTCGGCAAACATTTCCTGAACCACCTCCTTATCAGCTATCAGATTCACCAGCGAGATATACTTGCACGACATTATATGCTTAAACGCAAAACGAACCAGACGAGGCAATGGCGTTTCATAACAAACCACCTGAGGCACCTCGAAAAGCGCCGTTTCCAGCGTAGCCGTACCACTCGTCACCAAAGCAGCCGTGGCATGGGTAAGAAGCGGATAAGTCTTGTTGCGCACCAGCTTGACAGGCGTACCCTTCAGGAACTTCTCGTAGTAAGCGTCCTCTATGGAAGGAGCCCCGGCAAGCACCATCTGGTAATCCTCAAACCGCTCAGCCACCTCAATCATCGCTGGCAGATTATCCTTGATTTCCTGCAATCGGCTTCCGGCAAGCAGGGCGATAATCGGACGATGTACGTCAAGATTATTCTCCTGACAAAATTCCAGGGCAGTCTGCTTGTAAGAAGCCCTGAATGCAGCTACTTCCTCGGCCGTAGGATTGCCCACGTAATGAATGGGATAGCGATGCTTTTTCTCAAAGAAAGGAACCTCGAAAGGCAAGATGGAGAAGAGTTCGGCGATATCGCGCTTGATGCTGCGGATGCGCCATTCCTTCCATGCCCATATCTTAGGCGAAATATAATAGTAAGACGGAATATTCGTCTTCTTTTTCAAGAACTTAGCGATATTCAGATTGAATCCCGGATAATCTACCAAGATTACAACATCAGGTCTCCATTTCACGATATCCTCCTTGCACTTCTTCATGTTGGCAAAGATGGTGCGAAGATGCAGAAGCACAGGAACAAAACCCATATAGGCAAGCTCCTTGTAATGCTTGACACGAGTGCCTCCTTCGGCAGCCATCAAATCGCCTCCGAAGAATCTGAATTCAGCAAACTCGTCAACATTTTTTAGCGAACGCATCAACCGGCTTGCATGCAGGTCGCCACTCGCCTCTCCTACTATCAAATAATACTTCATAACTCAAACTTCATAACTCAAACTTCTTGATCCAATCATAATCTGTGACATCAATCTTGGTTGGCGTAATGGAAATATAGCCATTGTTCACCGCCCACTGGTCAGTATCCGTAGCCTCAGGCTCATCATTACGGTAGTCGCCCACCATCCAGTAATAGTCGTAACCGTGCGGGTGCGTGCGATGCTCCACTTCGTTAATCCACGATCCATGCGTCATTCGGCAAGCCTTGAATCCCTTGAACGGAGGCTGCGCCGGGAAGTTGACATTCAGGCAGGTATATTCAGGCAAGCCCTTCTCGAGCACCATCTTCACCACCTTGAGAACACCCTCACGCAGCGGCGAGAGATCGGCATTCTCATCATAGTTGCAACTGCTGAAGGCTATGCTTGGAATATGCTGCATGCATCCCTCCTTCGCCACACCCATGGTGCCCGAATAATGGTTGTTCACACTGGAGTTATCGCCATGGTTGATTCCGCCAATCACGAGGTCGGGACGGCGATGTTTCAAGAACTGGTCGAGTGCCAGCTTCACGCAGTCTACCGGTGTTCCGCTGCACGACCACACCTCCACATCCTCGCCCATGTTGTGGCGTCGCTTGAGGCGCAGCGGCGTGGTAGCCGAGAAGGCGCAGGCGAATCCGGAGCGGGCACTTTCGGGAGCCACAACCAGCAGGTCGCACCAGTCCTTGAGGAAGCTCACGAGCGTTTTAATACCATTGGCATGATAGCCATCATCATTAGAAATTAACACTAAAGGTTTCTTATTTTCCATAAAAATATCTTTCTTTTTGGTGCAAAAGTACGAAAAAACCTTTAAAGTAACATATTTCTCGCATATTTTTTGTATCTTTGCCGAAAAATTCTGCACTCGAAAGCCATTTTTAGCTCACGGGCGCACACTTTAGGTTATTATATAGACAAAAGAAATGGGAAAAATAATCGCATTAGCTAATCAGAAAGGTGGTGTCGGAAAGACCACTACGACCATCAACCTGGCAGCATCGCTCGCCACACTGGAGAAGACGGTGCTTGTCATCGACGCCGACCCGCAGGCGAACGCATCCAGCGGACTGGGCGTTAACCTTGGCGAAGTGGAATGTTCGCTCTACGAATGCATCATCGACCATGCAGACATCCGGGATGCTATCTATACCACCGACATCGACGGTCTCGACATCGTGCCAAGCCACATCGACCTCGTGGGTGCTGAGATAGAAATGCTCAACCTGAAAAATCGAGAAAGGGTCATCAAGAACCTGCTCGAACCCATCCGCAACGATTACGACTACATACTCATAGATTGCTCGCCTTCATTGGGACTCATCACCGTGAACTCGCTCACCGCAGCCGACAGCGTTGTCATCCCAGTGCAATGCGAGTATTTTGCGCTAGAAGGTATCAGCAAACTGCTCAACACCATCAAGATCATCAAGAGCAAGCTGAACCCGAAACTGGAAATAGAGGGATTTCTGCTCACGATGTACGACAGCCGCCTGCGCCTTGCCAACCAGATTTACGACGAGGTGAAGCGCCACTTCCAGGAACTGGTGTTCAAGACGGTGATTCAGCGCAACGTGAAGCTGAGCGAAAGTCCGAGCCACGGACTCCCCGTCATCCTCTACGATGCAGAGAGCAACGGTGCCAGAAACCATCTGGCATTGGCGAAGGAAATTATCAACAGAAACAGTTAGGAGAAAGAAATTGAACCCTTCAGGAAAGGTAAATGTTCAAAATTCAAAGATTAAAAGTAAAAAATGGCAGTACATAAGAAATTCAATAACGGCATGAAGAGCAATGCCCTGGGACGCGGTCTCGATGCCCTCATATCAACCGAGGGGGTCCGCACGCAGGGCAGCAGCACCATCAACGAGATTCCGCTCGACCAGATTGAGGCTAACCCTAATCAGCCCCGAAGAGAGTTCGACGAGGAAAGCTTGCAGGAACTGGCTGACAGCATCCGTGCCATCGGCATCATCCAGCCCATCACCCTGCGACAGATAGCAGAGAATCACTTCCAGATCATTGCAGGTGAGCGCCGCTGGAGAGCCTCCCAGCTGGCGGGTCTAACAGCCATTCCAGCCTATATCCGCACCATCAGCGACGAGAACGTGATGGAGATGGCGCTCGTGGAGAACATCCAGCGCCAGGACCTCAACGCCATAGAAATCGCTCTGGCTTACGAACATCTGATGGAAAACGAGGGAATGACCCAGGAGAAAGTTTCAGAACGCGTGGGCAAGAGCCGTGCTGCCATCGCCAACTATCTGAGACTCCTGAAGCTGCCTGCACAGGTGCAGATGGCACTGCAGAAGAAGGAAATCGACATGGGCCACTGCCGTGCACTGCTCGCCCTGGACAGTCCTTCGCTGCAGATTAAACTCTTCAAGGAAATCCAGAAAAACGGATACTCCGTAAGAAAGGTGGAAGAGATGGTGCAGCGACTCAAGAACGGAGAAGACGTGGAGAGCGGCAAGAAGACCATCACAGCCAAGGCACAGGTGCCAGAGGAGTTTGCCATGCTCAGAGACCGCCTCTCTTCCTTCCTCAACACCAAGGTGCAGTTCTCCTGCTCAGCCAAGGGCAAGGGAAAGATCAGCATCCCCTTCGCCAATGAAGAGGAGCTGGAGCACATCATGAATGTTTTCGATAAACTGAAACAAGAATAAAAAGTGAAATTGAAATTATCACATATCTGCATCTCGGCTCTCATGCTGGCAGCCTCGCTCAATGCTTCCGCACAGAAGCAGAAGGCGAAGGCCGAAGTGGCCGTACCTGCCTTCGCTGCCTCCGACTCAGCCCAGCTGGCTACCCAGGAGGCCAAGCTCTCGGTGGATTCTGCCATCACCAGCCAGGACAGCATGAATCTGGCCAAGCTCAACACATCGTTGCAGCCTGTGCAAAAGAAGAAACGCGACTGGACCACCTGGAAGCCTGAGGCTAAAAGAGCCATGTGGCTCGCCCTGGTACTGCCGGGTGCAGGACAGATCTACAATCGCAAATACTGGAAGCTACCTATTATATATGGAGGCTTCGTGGGCTGCGCCTACGCCATCACCTGGAACAACCAGATGTATCACGACTATTCGCAAGCCTACCTCGACATTATGGACGACGACCCGAACACGCAGAGCTACAACCAGTTTCTGCACCTGGGAGCCACCATCGATGCCTCGAACATAGAACGCTACAAGGAGATATTCCGCAAGCGTAAAGACAAATTCCGCCGCTGGAGAGATATGGGAACCTTCGTGATGATAGGCATCTACGCCTTCTCCGTCATCGATGCCTACGTGGACGCATCCCTCTCGGAATTCGACATCTCCGACGACCTCAGCCTCAGAGTGGAACCGGCTGTGCTCAACAACGGACGCTCTGCCAACCCGCTGCGTTCGGGAACCCTGGGAGTGCAATGCTCCCTCACTTTCTAAGATTACAAGACAAGACATCAGGTTTAAATAAAATCAAATAGATAAAAAAGAAATTAGGATAAATGAAGAAAATCATCATTTTGGCAGCAGCGATGCTGTTTAGCTGGCAGGGCATTCAAGCCCAAAACGACAATTCAGATGAAGATAACGATGTGATTACCGTGACCGACAAGGACGGTAAATCAGAAGAATTTGAAGTGCCTGTAGGTTTGGAAGACAACCTGGATAGCCTACTGCACTTATACAATACTCAAACTTACATGATGGCCGACACCTCGTGCAAGTATCGCGACGTGAACCCAGTGTTCGAAACACAGGTTTACATCGACCGCTTGAAGCGACTGCCTACCATCATCGAAATGCCATACAACGAAGTGGTTCAGAAGTTCATCGACCGCTACAGCGGCAAGCTCCGCCGATCAGTAAGTTTCATGCTCGGTGCCAGCAACTTTTACATGCCTATCTTCGAAGAGGCGCTGGAAGCCTACAACCTGCCACTGGAGCTGAAGTATCTGCCGGTAATCGAGTCGGCACTCAACCCTAAGGCAGTATCCCGCGTGGGAGCCACCGGACTCTGGCAGTTTATGCTCAGCACCGGAAAACGCTACGGTCTGGAGGTAAATACCCTCTACGACGAGCGACGCGACCCAGTGAAGGCATCCTATGCAGCAGCCCACTATCTGCGCGACCTCTACAAGATCTACGACGACTGGAACCTCGTCATCGCAGCCTACAACTGCGGACCAGCCAAGGTGAACAAAGCTATCCACCGTGCCAAGGGCGAGACAGACTATTGGAAGATCTATCCATACCTGCCAAAGGAGACCCGTGGATACGTGCCAGCCTTCATCGCAGCCAACTACATTATGAACTATTATTGCGACCACAACATCTGTCCGATGGTAACCGAGTTGCCAATGAAGACGGACACCGTGGAAGTGAACCAGGACGTACATATTGAGCAGATAGCCAAGGTGCTGAACATCGACGTAGAGCATCTCCGCAACCTGAACCCGCAATATCGCCGCGACATCATCAACGGAAGCTACAAGCCAATGCCTGTACGCCTTCCGGTTTCGCTCATCGGAGCATTCATCGACAAGGAAGATTCCATCTTCAACTACAGAGCCGACGAACTGCTCGTGAAGCGTGATGTGGTGGATGTGAACGACGACGAGCCAAGCTACAGCCGTTCTTCACGCAGCAGCCGTTCACGCAGCAGCGTTTCATCATCACGCAGCAGCCGCAACAGCAAGTCGGGCAGCCGCAACAGCCGTGGAAAGAAGGATAAGAAAAACAGCAAGAGCAAGAGCGAAAAGAGCGTAACCATCAGAAGAGGTGATACGCTGTCGGAGATTGCAGCTCGCAACGGAACCACCGTGAAGAAACTGCGCAAGCTCAACAAGATTTCCGGCAACAGCATCCGCGCCGGAAAGAAGCTGAAAGTAAAGTAATCACATAAGATTAGGAATAACCATTCTTATTGGATTAGAGATAACTATTAAGATTAGAAATAACTATTCTTACATTATTAATATATAACTGGAGGGTACGATTATGGACGACCAGAACTTGAAAGACCTAGAAAGAGAGCAAGCCGACAAC
>OBAD01000095.1_pt1 | contig 25659 bp, 23 predicted proteins | sample 1494861 | NCBI WGS metagenome assembly OBAD01 (sample SAMEA3360681, study PRJEB22359) | human gut metagenome | biome: ENVO:urban biome; feature: ENVO:human-associated habitat; material: ENVO:feces | place: Bangladesh | collected 2011
CTCATGTGAGCCAGACAAAGATAAATAGTCTTTCTTTCTTCCATTTGTATATTGTATTTAAAGTTTATTTTATTCATTAACTAATCCCCCCACTTTCCCTAGGCTTCTCCTATCAGCCCCTTCAACCAACACATTATCCCCAGGCGGTCCCAGCCCGCAAAAACTGGCGAAGACCTTTGATGGTCCGCCACCCATAAAGCGAAGCGGTTCTGAGCACCGGAGGGCGGTTACATCCTCTCGTCCCTGAGGGAAGAGAGGCTTGGTGAGAAAGGTGGAGCCTTCCTTAAGGGTAAGGAAGGACGGGTAGGTTTTCGAAAAAATATTATGTTATTTTACTAGAAAACACCATTCTTTTCCCTTTAAGAATTCCTAGGAATCCCAGATATCCTAGGAATGCCCCCACACTATTATGCATTACATCATCCGTTTCACAAAGCCCTTTGCAAAAGGCGAATTGTGAAACCTCAATAATCCCCGACAAACAGATTCCAGACAAGAGAATCTTCTTAGTTTTAAAACCAATTCCTCCGAGCAAGAATCCAACCGGTACGAATAGTGCAACATTCAGCAACACTTCAATTAAATCTCCTGGATAATCCACCTGACTCCAAATATCAGGATAGTTCCAAAACGGCATAATCTCGATATGCCTTTCTCCATGACTTGCTCTACAAATCACGGTAGAGCAAAGCACAAGGAAGTAATATTCCGCAAGCAAAGCCCCAAGCACGAACCTCTTCGCCCTACCCCCTTTCATCACTAGCATCCCAATCACGATTGCAACAGAAAGCACTAGAAAGGAGATGAGCACATACTCCACAGGAATCCGAGGATTCAGCCATTCATAAATTTCATCCATTTAATATCTTCCAAATCCACTAATAATCTCAGTTTTCAAGTTACAGTTACAAAATATATGATGCCCTTCATTAGCATATATCCTATCAATAAGTCTGTAATCATTATGAAGGCTAAAAACATGACGTTTTGCATAAAAATATCGCAGCATATTTTGGCGACGCACTTCTTTATCGGTAGCTTCAATAAACATGCAATCATTATCATCCAGCGAATTAAAATATTCTCTATCGTAGACTGTCAGCAATATACTTGGTGACAAAGGATAAGTAAGTTCACCACCATATTGAGCTAACCCCATATACATAGGTCTAACATTCAGAACATGAGGTTTAACTACAATCGGGAAATCACTTGTATAAAAATCAGCATTACGACTCACTTGAAATATCCAAATATTATGAGCAATAGCCTCTGCGAACATCATAAGCATATCGTTATTCAGATAAGTCAAATCTGCATGCAGAGCTGGTTCTTCACACTCTATGTCAATTTTTAAATCCTCAAAAGATTTATCTTTATGTTGCATGGCAAGAAAATGTTTAATAATATCTATATTTGCCTTATCCATCCTAATATAGTCATTAACAACATATTCTCTTATCTCAGGGAGTCTAAAAAACTGAGTGACAAGATGCAATGCAATTTCCTTCTTTTCTAAAAAGGTTAGTCGATAATGCTCCTTATCAGTCATCCATTCATCCTTGATAACATCAAGTTCTTTCAATAACTTCGAGAGTTCCGGCTCGACAAAATGGGCAAAATGCTCTTGTTCTATAGAAAGTTTATTAAGATGCCCGCCATTTTGATTATTGCTTTCTTCTACATAAGAATCCGACAAAGAATATATGTCATCTTCACAACATACAGACATCAAACTTGCACGATATGCCTTTGAACTTATTTTATCATAAGTATAGACACTCTTGGGATTGTCAGAAAATTGCTTTAGATAACATCTTGGAATATAATGCTGTTTCATATACAACTAAAATCTATATCTACAATATTTAACATCAAAGAGGCTTTTTAAAACGCACCATAGATATTAAAATTACAACACTAGATAATTACACTTACATGCTGTTTCTTTATAAATATTATCGGGAGCGGTATTCTTGATATTGTCATATAATATTTGCATATCTTTCAAAAAAAGACATGCTGTCGACTCATTGTCTTTTGATACTAAGCTATGAACATGAAAAAAACGCCCATCGGTTATTTTACTTCCCTTGCTATCGAAATAGTTGAAACTATCACCACTATTATAGAGTTTATAATTTGTAAATATCGTTCGGTCATGCTCTCCTAGCTTTTTTGAACTACCTGTAATAATAGCCACATTTGGTTTCAGCCCAGTTTTCTCTTCCAAGATTTGTTGAATCTTATTTTTTAAGATACTACAATCTACACATTGGCAACCATTAGATTCTTTCAAAGTAAAAATGACAATATTCATTTTAGATTGCGTAGAAGAATAACACAATTGCAACAATAATTTATAAAGATTAAAATCTAACAGACTTTCATTCTTTATAATATACTGATCACAAATAATTATATCCGAGCAAGGTGATTGATAATCCATCAACTTTGCCCAGGAATCTAATTCCGGAAAAACATTCTTGGTATATTGCCTATCATCAAACCATAATTGAGCCAACACCTCTAGTTCTTCACCAAAATTCGAAACAAGATATTGGTGCTTGTCTTTAAGCAAACTTAGCTTTTCGTCATTTATTAGATATACAGCTGAGTGCTGTAAGGGAGTAAAAGTCTTCGCAACATTGCTTTTTATTGGTCGCAAAGGAAAAACACATCCCCAATTCCATGATACCGTATCAAAACCATCTGTACAGCTTTTCATCCAATCTTTTATCATTTCATTTTCATCAGAATCTTCCAATAGTTCATCTTTGGGAAAATTCATGAATATATGGCAATGATGCAATAAAGTTTCCTCACAATACTTAAAACGACTATCTTTTCTTTCCCTCAAAAAGGAAATAAGATTCTCTTTATCAAAATACACTTGCATAATCAAAACAAATCAAATGAAAGCTTGGATGCCTCATCAAAGAAACCAGAGCCAAATTTATTCGAGAACTTACCATCAGGTCTATAGTTCATTTGATATGGAATGTCATTTGCAGGGAAGTAATAAACTCGATAAGGACACTCCTTCATTAACTGTTCTGGACTTTCATAATGTTTAGAAGCTACCATAACCTGCGATTTTCTCACCAGATATTCAGAATGAGTTTCTATAATAAATTTAATATTAAACTCCTCAGAAATACTAGTAAAAAAATCAATTAATTGACTTTGTTTTTGTGGATGCAAGTTTTGTTCAGGTTCCTCTACAATGACAGTAACAGGATTTCTATATCTGAAAGGTTTTTTTCTATCATTAACTATTACAGCAATTCGCAAGAGCAAAATCATCAATTGAATTGTACCCATACCTTTATCCGCAAGAGGAACACTATTTCCATCAAAATCAATTATATCAAAAGTATGAGCTTCTCCACCAATAGATTCTACGGTAAAACCCTTTCCTATTTCAAACAGATCCATCCATCGACGCACAAAATCATAAGCAACATAATCTTTATCTTCTCGTAATTCAGCAAATTCGTGCACCGTTTTACTCAAATAGTTATTTTCCGTAAAATTATAAAGTATAGTTTGTGAAGCCGCATGAGCATATATATATTCTACAAGAGGTTTATCCCATATTAGATTGTCAATTTGATTACTCAATCTGAACATATAATATTTCAAAAAGGCATATTTTGTATTTTCTGCTTCATTGTAGAAAAAGTCCCCATTTCTTTGCGAAAATATATAAGATGCGTTATAAATAATTCCTGAAACTAGAGGACCACCAACCATACGCCTTAATCGATAAACCTCTGAAAGTTTTAAGGAAAATGTTATCTGCTCATCAATTATAGGAAATCTCTCAAAGGTTAATCTCTTAAGTCTTTCTTCATTGCCTCCAACTTCATTTTCATTGATTTTTTCAACAAAAGATATATAATCTTCATCATTCTCAAAAACATGAGTGTTTTTATTAAATAATAAAGTTATATTATCTTCGTGGAAATTAATATCAAATTCAAAAAGATATTTGGTATCACGCAAAACAATCCTATCTACTCTAGCATAAGTAGATTTGGAATCACAATCATCTCCATTCAGATAAATACAAAAATTATAGTCTTCTAATTGTATCTCAAAGAATATATTATTATCATTACTCTTATTGTATCTAGCTCGCATGAAAGTACCTATATGTACATAAGGGTTTTGGTTGAAATAAAAACAAACATCCCTTAATACTTTGGCGTTTCCAGAGGCATTAAATCTAGCATTTCTTAAGAATGTCAGTACCGAGATTATAGCTTTTACTGTTGTTGATTTACCAGAATTATTACCACCAACAAATATGGTAATATTCCCCATATCAATCACAGGAAAGTTCTCAAACTTTCTAAAGTTTCTAAATCCAATTGCTTTCATAATATATCTACTTAAGTAATTAACCCTACTGCTGCATATTGTAGAACTTAAAATAATACCATAACTTCGGACAACGATACCATCAAGAACCAATATTCTAGATTTATATCGGGTAACGAATAATGCAGGTGTTAACACACATTTGCTTTTCATTACCTCCTTGTTACAGACTATAAATATGCGAATAGAGTCTTGCTGTTTGATTGTTTCTTGCCTTTTACCATAATAACTCCTTGTAGAAAAGACAAGAAACAATCTCTATTCATACATTTACAGAGTTTACCTTATTCTCCTATTTGATTTCCATCAAATAGTCGTTCTTAGCAAACATTTTACCATATTTAGGCTGCAAAAGAGCGGCATCAACCTTATTGCCCTTTACCCACTCGATGATAGCCTTAGGCAAATTCACGCCAGCCTCGTAGCTGAATGGGAAGCCACCACCAAAACGTGGATTCAGCTCCAATACGCAATACTCGCCCTTTTCGTTCTGCATCACATCAACATCAAGATTACCTATATGCTTCAATGCAGAGCCAATTTTCTTGCCAATTTCACGTACTTCAGGTAAATCCAAAGTAATAGCCTTATCTGTCTCGCCAGCTCGCATCGCAAGTTTCTGCTTCACACTGACAGCAACATTGTTACCCTCCAAGTCATTCATGATATCCAGTCCGAACTCCTTGCCGGTCAATTTCTCCTGAATCATGATGTACTCATCACCTACAGAAGCTGTAGCCAAGATAGTCTTCTTGATTTTCTTCATCAACAGATGATAGTAGATATCCAATTCTTCCATATCGGCGATAGATTCCAAACCAATTGAGCCAGATCCCCAACGAGGTTTCATAAATAATGGGAAATGCAATTCGCCAGTTTCCAATGCCTTCTTGGCATCTGACAATCTAACAAATGTCTTAGGAGACTTAAGTCCCAAAGATTCCACCCATTGTGCAGTCTTATATTTATCAAAAGCGATGTCGATAACAGAAAGGTCGCTTACAATAAGCTTAACACCTATCTCCTCAAAACGAGCCTTGTTTTCTGCTAGTATTGGTAGCTCCAAGTCATTAAGAGACAACAAAGCATCAATCTTCTGCTCTTTACAAATATCCAAAGTAAGATCAACATACTTAGGGTCATAAACAGCTGGAACTTGGATCTTGACATCCGCAACTTGTAATGCAGGAGCAGATAATTGCATATCGCTAGCAACTACCTTATCGCCTGCTTCCATATTCTCCTTGAAATATTTCAAAAGATATGTGCGTCTTCCCGCACAAGTAAATAGAATATTCATACTTATTTAATATTTATATACAGTTAATATATCATCGATATTTTGTCTTCTTCGAGCCTCAACAAATTCACCATTTTTCTCCATAAGTATTGGCTCTAAGAAATTTATAAATGTAGGTGTTAAACAGATTGTATAAGCACCAACTCCTCTAAACTGAATAAAGTCACCAGCTTCTACAATTGGCATTTTTACATCTTTCAACATAACATCTTTTTCCATACATGTTGACCCAACCACATCACAAATACAAGTATCAGTATTTGGAACAGCTTTAAATACAACATGAGGCAAGTTATTAGCATGCATAGTTGGTTTTATATCAAAAACAGTACCATCCACCATCACAAAATTAACCTTACCTACTTTTTTATTCTGATAAACCTTAGTATAGTAAGAAAACACATTGGATACAACAGAAGAACCTGGCTCTATAACAATATAAGGTTTATGCTCCATAAACCATGAACTCTTTTGAATTTCGTCTATAACACAGTTTGCATAATCTTCATACTTTGGTCTTCCAGTCAAGTCCATACCTTCTGGGGCTGCTCCAAAATAACCTCCTCCAATATCAAAATATTCTAAATCATTCAATTGATATTTCTCACATACAGCTAACATGTGCTGGGTTATTATCTTATAGTTTAAAACAGCTCTATCTGAGGTTGAAGTATGTCCATGCAAAGAGATGATCTTAATTCCAGCCTTGCAAAGACGATTGATATTTTTCTCAACTATATTATCAGGAAAACCAAATCGTCCAAAGCGCAAGCCACACTGGATAGTACTATTACCATTCTCATCAGTAAGATTAATATTAATACGCATTCCAACCCTTACGTTCTGCAAAGGATTTTGCTGCTTATATCTGCACACAAAATCTACTTCATATTCACTATCTAAGTTGATAATCGCACCATGTTCAAGGGCTTTTTTCAAAATATGAGGTCTTTTAATAGGACCATTAAAAATTACATTAGTAAAACCTAACTTATGAGCCAACTCATATTCCATTTCACTAACCACCTCAGCGAAGCACCCTTCATCAAGTGCTATTTTACACAAAGCAGGTACATAATTAGTTTTGAAGGAATAACCAGCTACTACCTTATTATATCTCTTTCTGAAAGCATTGAGAAAACTATTTAAATTAAATCGATACTTATCAGAATCCATTATATAAAAAGGAGAACCATATTTTTCATCTAAATTCCTCAACAAGTTATAATTAATTTGTTCCATTGAAATCCTCCATAGTGGCATCATTATCCGAGTTAATATCCTCCCGGAACAACACCTTCTTTATTGTTATAAATATTACCTTTAAATCTGTCAGCAAAGAGAGATGATCCACATACCAGACATCTAGTTTAAATTTTTCAGTCCAGCTGATTTGGTTACGTCCATGACATTGAGCCCATCCAGAGATTCCTGGACGTACATCATGTCTTCTCATCTGCTCCTTACTATATAATGGCAAATACTGTACAAGTAATGGTCTTGGACCAATCAATGCCATATCCCCTTTCAACACATTGATTAACTGTGGCAGCTCATCTATCGAAGTAGAACGTACAAATGTACCAACCCTTGTCAATCTATCTGCATCAGGTAACAAGTTGCCACTAGCATCTCTTTCGTCAGTCATTGTCTTGAACTTAATGACCTTGAATATTTTCCCATCCTTACCAGGACGCTCTTGAAAGAAGAAAGCTCCAGCACCCTTATTTGCAAAATGCAACCAGATAGTTACAACTATCAAGATTGGGCTAATGCATATCAATGCTATTAGAGAAATCCAGAAATCAATGAATCGTTTAAAAAAATGTGCGTACATACCTTTTACTTCATTAAATTAATAAATGTTTTCTCTAATACTTCAGCTACCTGTGCCGATAATTTTGCCTTATCATATACTTCTACTGATAAACGGCGTGCATTTCTTCCCCACTCTTCCAATAATTCTTTTTTATCTTTGTATTCTAACAGTTTGTCAGCCAATTCTGATGGTTTTTCCACATTCACATAGAATCCACAATTCTGCTGTTCCACCATATCCTTTGTCCAACCAGCTGAATTCACAATTATAGGCTTACCTGCCGATAACGAGTCAAAAAGTTTATTGGGAGAGTTTGTTGCAAGAATTGGAAGATTCTTGAACGACGTTATACTTGCATCGCAGCAATTTGTCACCTCTGCAACCACTCCTACAGGATGATTACCAAGGAATTGAACGTTGTTCAAATTATGTTCCTTACAAAATTCTTTCAACTTTGGTTCCATAGCACCCTCGCCCATGAAGATGAAATTAATACTGTTGTCGCCTCTATTCTTCAAATCAAGAGCTGCATTTACAATATATTCCAAACCATTGGCAACAGCCAACATACCAAAATGAATCACATTAAACTTATTCAAGTCTACGCCAAAACGCTTCACAATCTCCATATCTACCTCATGTGGATGGAAAATGTCTGGCTTCGACATATTTGGTATCATGCTGGTTTTCCCAACAGGAGTTCCAGCCTTAACAACACCCTCCTGCATACCCGGACTCAAAGCCACTACATGTTCTGAACACTTATAGATACGTTTTTCAAACTTTCTCAAAGCCCAAATCAGCAATGGATTCTTAACAGCTCCAACCTGAATAGGGAACTCTGGCCATAAATCGCGCACTTCAAATACATATCTCCAACCCTTTAATGCACGAAGTGCCAAAGCTACGGCACCGATTGTCAAAGGAGTAGAAGTAGCATAAACCAAATCAACATTCTTCTCTTTCTTTGCTACAGATATAGACTGAAAGATAAACTTCACAAACGACCATACTTTCTGTATTTTCGTCTGCGAGTTATTATATAAGTTATTTACATATATCACATCTATACCATCACGGTTAAAACGGCCAGGAGCGTGTTTCGATTCACTGTTTCCTGTTATTACAGTCACATGATGTCCTCTTCTAACAAGTTCTTTCGAAATCCAATAAGAACGTGTTGCACCTGGCTCCTGAGGAGTTACAAAATACTGATGAATGTAGAGAATATTCATATTATATATAAAAAATAAAATTAGTTACTTAAAGTTCTTTTCCAAAAAAAGTGATAAATAAGCCACACAGGTGCCCAGAAAAACTCACTTGGATAATGTGTGGCAAGATGCCAGTTATGCTGTATTCTTGTAGCAAAAGGAGCTATCCATTTATTGCGTATAGAATGCATACGATTGTCATAATGACCAAAATTTCCAGTTTGCATAATCTCATTCAGGATAAAACGTCCTTCTCGCTCGTCAGGATTGAAAAGCATATATTCACGCTTCAATCCAAACACCTCACCAAGAATCCACATGATTGCAGAAGCGAACTTCTTCATTCCGTATTCGTTTATCCATGATTTAATCAAAGCCTTTTTGATATTGTTCCCTTGAGAATTAATATGCAAAAGCAGGAAGTAATAATCCATAAGTTGCCTCAAACCAAGACCACTCTCAAACATATGGTGATAGCAATGCAGCATCTGATAGACAGCGTTAAACTCTGGTAAGGGGATGCTTATTTCATGCTCGTTGGCAAGTTTTATTCTTCCTCCAAGCATCATCCGCCTTACCTCTTCGCTTTCAAACCACCTTTGCAGTTTCTTATTCATACAAAGATTTGTCATAGCCTGTGGCTTCCAATGCAATTCTACTTCCACGTCCTGAAATTCAGGAATATGGGCATTTATATAATCGTACATTACATTACCATACCTTTTACGGCAGAACTCCATTGCTTTGTTCATTCCGCATGGCACCCAAACATCTATATCTCCAGGTTGGCGTAATTTGGACAAATCATTTCCATACATTGCAGCATTGCCTTGTCCTTTCAAAATGCAAGAAGTGTACCCCTCGCTCAATAGCAATCTACTTATCTCTACGCAACGCTCATTCAATACCTCGTTACGCCGTTGTATATTTGCTGTAATTCCGAGCCACTTCATCTTTAGCGAAGGAGGTAAATATACAGTTTGTTCAGGAGGCAACCTTTGTATGCCCTTAAAGCAAACACCTATAAGTGTCTGTTTCTGAGCCATCGCAAATAGATGATGCCAATCTTGCTTTGAGGGAACAACTGATAACGTCTTAAGGTTGCCTAAAGCAACCTGCAAAAATTCAACAAACAGCATAGCTTTCATTATAATATAATATGTTACCAGCAATTTTACCTCCCCATAAAGTTTTCTAACTTTGGTGGAGCAAATTCCATGCGTTTAATGAGTGCATTTGCTTTCATGCTTCTCAAAAGATTTCTATCTTTTTCAAGAGATATCACTCTATCTATCATTTGTTGTTTACCATTTTCAAAAGGAACAATAAATCCACTCTTTCCATCATCAACAAATTCATGAGAATGCTTCCATTCAGTCACAATAACTGGAATGCCTGATATATAAGCATCCACTACAGAACCAGGAAGACCTTCTGTATAGAAATGTGTAGGCAACAGCATAACATCATAATTGCTAAGAGTCTCATGAATTTCTTTAGGCTGTAAAGCACCTCGGTATTCTACAAATCCATACTTTGCCACATTACTCTCAAAATACTGTTTGTCTTCATAATCTTCAGGGCCAAAGAATGTTATTGAGAATTTTTCTTGCAAACCATTTTTCTTTATATAATCAGCCATGTCAAAAATCCAATCAACACCCTTTTGCTTCATAACACGAGCCATAAAGACAATTCTTAGTTTATCTGATTCTGAAGACTTAGGATTATAATCAAAGAATCGAAAATTAGGGAATATGTCAACATTCTTGAAATAATAAAAATCCTCCAATTCTTTCTTTAGTCTTTTGGTTTCAGCATGGATACCTTTTATGCGACTAAGCATAAAGCGATGAATAGCACGATGTGTAAGATACTCTCTCAACCATCCCCCTACAACAAAATAATGTATTCTAAATTCAAACAACTGCGACAAAATGAATATAACAGGAAAGAAGACTGTCAAGTTATTAAGTGCTGGAAGATAAAACAAAGTATTGCAACACATTACCTTCCAAAACATCTTAAACACCAAAAGCTTATTTCTTTTTAATTCCTGCGTATCAAAATAGTCAACCATACAATCGTTTAGCTGTTCTTTAGCTAAACGATATACGTCTCGTGTCTTAACTGTTTGACCATCTAACTGATTTGTCTGATAGCCAAAATATCCTAACACTAAAACTTTACTCATAATAATATTATTATTTCAGTACTTTCTGGAATGCTTTTCTGCAAAATGCAATTTTACGATATACCCAATTATTCTGATATTTCTCAAACTTATCGGCATATTTAGCAAACCTTTCATCACCTGTTAATTTATACATTACTCGTAGTTGTGCAATATGCAGTTTGTGATAAAAAGGACTTGCTATCATCCCTAAATCATGATACATAGACCAATAGCCACAATCGTATTTTGGTAACCATTTTGCTATCATATCTACAGTATTATGCCATTCCCTCCATGATTGTTCATCATTAAAAGTTTTAGCATAGTCGAATAATCCCCAAGCCGGGAAAATCCAACCATTCAATATTACCGTTCCATCAGTTGACTCACATAATATAATACCACCATTATCATAGAGTGTAGTGCCTCCTTTTTCTATTGGTTTCATCATAAAAGACTTGGCCTTCTTTGCAGCTTCCAAATACTTGTCTTCACCAGTTATCATGTTTGCCCTTACCAACAATGAAATAGCTTCACCTTGGGCCATAGCTGAATATGGAGCCTCTTTCGACTGATAAGCAAAAGTAATCCACGCCCCATCAGCTTGTTGATTTTCAACTGCCCAATCAGCACAATTCTTCACTTTGGGTAGATATTTTTTATCACCAGTAATAAGATACAAATCATAAGCAGCTAAACCATATTGAAAAATAGAAATACTAAAATATATTTCTTCACCGGTATCTACAAAAGACTTTGGTACAGAATCATTAGGTAACCCAAAACGTGTAATCTTTTCTGTTAAATCATTGTAATAACCAGCGACAGAATCCTTGGAATAGATTTTACCCTCACCCTGATTTACATGAAAGACGCTATTACCAGACAGCATCTTACCCCATTTTTTAATTTTATATATAGTTATAGCCATTATACAAGTTTTTTAAGAATTAATGATAATCTCTTCTGATGAAGCAGCTTATTATAATAGGAATCGAATATTCTATAATATTCATTCTTTATTTCTTCTGGATTTATACTACTATTTACAAAGTCAATAACCTTGCTTATTTCATCATCAGAAAGGTTATCTACTTTTTTTGCATAAACCATATTGTTTGACAATAAAGAAAAATCCTTCAAACACGAACTAAATATAGGAATAACACCTGCAGACATATATGAAGAGAATTTTGTTGGTGTAGCAACATTATTAACAACAGATTCCTGACGAATAATAAAACCAAATGTAGCATCTGTTAATTCATCAAAAACTTTTTCCTTTGGCACGCAAGCTACCGAATAATTCTTTACTCCTTTCTTTTCAAGAATTAGTTTTGCTTCCTCAACACTAAATGTCAATACTTTAAAGAAAGTATTTGGTACCATATCTTCTATTTTCTTATATAGATCTACAGTTTCTTCAAAACACTGCCACTTTGCTAGTGATCCTGCATAAGCAAATGTTTTTTTGCAATAATCTTTACGACTATATACCGACTCCACATATTGTTCATTAAAACAAGGCATTATATATGACTTTTCTTTAAACGAACAATGCCCACGTCTTTCATATACGTTTCTTAACTCATTAGAAACATAAAGTATAGCCTTGGCTTTCTTCATAGCGAAGACATCTATCATATTAAGAATATTGAATCTTAATTTGCTTGCATGTCTCATGTAAGACTCATCAGCTGTCGCACCTTGCTGCCAAAGAATATAATTATGATAACCTTTCAAATAGTATTTGAAAGCATCCTTTCCCATAGGATGAACTATTAAATCTTCTTTTGAAACACCTTCAAAACTATTAATAAAATCTACATTATACCCTATATCTTCCAATGCACATTTAACAACTGTCAGATAGTCTTTAAGAACTACAATATTAGGATAGTTTATAAAAATATGAGCCTTTTTCATTTTTCTGTGCTATTATATAATTCTATTGCCTTTTTCAATGCGTTAATAAATCCTCTACCAAACTTCAAGTCTGGCTCCATATAATTACCCTCGCCCCATTCATTCCACGATTTCAGGAAGACGATACGTTTGTCTTCTTTCTTATTCTTGGTTGTTGCAAGTACTTTTTTGGCATGTTCTTCAAACAACTCTGGTGTTGCATTATGCAGAACAGTACCTCCACGTCCACTTCTTGGAGTATGATCCCAGTTTGGCATCATTGTAGGGAACACATCCTCGCGATAGTCTTCTTCAAAGACACTATGTTTTATTGCCTTCTTGTATGGAATGATAAAAGGTACTTTTATAAACTTTCTGGCAAAATTAAAACAACGCATCACGAAGTTTGAGGCTTTGTTGTACTGATAGTAATTATCAAGTCTATGACAATGATTTACTGCATCGAAACCATATTCTATGATTTCATCGATTTTCTCTTTATGCAATGTCTGACCAACGAAGAAGAATCCCTCCAAACCATTTTCTATAGCCAATTGATTCCATTGAGCCTTGAATTCCTTAAAATTCTTAAAGCCTAAAGGTTGGTAGATTACAAATAATAATTTACCGTCTATCCTTATATATCGCTTATCTTTAAAAGCCTTAAGCAGAGAATAAAAATGCTTTTCGTTATCTTCCTTTCCAAGATATTTCTGTTCTGCAAGTATTTTTTTCTCTACTGTTCCATCATTATTCCAAAACTTAGAATACCATGATTCATTAGCCCAACATAGGCAGAACGGGAAATCAGGTTTGCCACTTTCCACCACTTCATTAAATGGTCTTTCCAACTCCTCAAAACCAGCTTCAAACCAATAGTGATAATAACAGAAACCTGTCACACCTGCTTCTTTAGCAAGTTCCACTTGTGCCTCCCTTACTTCTGGCAAGCGCAAATCGTAATAACCAAGTTCTGATGGCACTTTTGGTTGATAATGCCCAGGATAAAGTTTCTTTGCTTTACCCACATTTGTCCACTCCGTAAAACCTTTTCCCCACCATTCGTTATTACGTTTTGTTGGATGGTACTGGGGAAGATAATATGCAATAATTTGTTTCATTTTTTTATACAATCAACATACAACTTATTAATAGAATCTACACACTTCTCAACTGTATATAATTCAGAAGCTACTGTATAAGCATTTTGTATCATTTGCCTAAAGTCTTTCTCTACTGCCAAACATAGTAGATGACTCAATTCTTCAGTATTAGAAAAACGTAGCCCTATTTCATGCCCAGTTATTCTTAAACCGATATCAAATTGCTCTTTTGTACCAGATGTATTACGACCTATAACAATTGTCTTATTTATCATCGCTTCAACTGTTGTAAATCCAAATCCTTCAAAATGACTAGCAACAACATGAGCTTGAGCTTTTGACATTAATTTAAAAATATCATTTCTACAGCCTAAAAAACGAACAGAATTACTCAAGTTGTTATCATTTACTATCTGTGCACAATTCTTGAAATAATCGCTATTCTCATTATATGAACCCACTACTTTTAATGTGTAGTCTGGATGTTTCTTGTTAAAGTAAGCAAATGCCAACAATAATTCATCCAAACCTTTATTTGGTTCAACCCTTCCTACAAACAGTATATATTTTTCTTTATCTGCATTATAGAGTTCTGCTAATTGTGATTTTTTAAAGACTCCATCATATATAATTCTATTATATTTATTTTCTGTCAAACGACAATTATCAAGAACTTGTTTTGTGATACAAATATTAAAATTTCCCTTTGTCTTTATTCTACCATAAAAATACTTGTTGTTGGGGAATAGAGAGACTGGACAAAATTTATCAAAAAATTCTCGTTGATGCCATACATGAGGTATTTTACGTTTATTACATTCAGTTAATGCAAGATCCAAAGGTCCAACATTAGTATGAACAATATCTATATTGTATTCATCTATTAATCTACCTATATATTTTCTTGTTTTATGCCACCATAATAAATGTAAGAAGAACCCATAAAGATATTTTAGCGGATTCTTATCCAATGGATATACTGTTAAGCTATAATTACAAGCGAATATTTTTACATTTATATCACTTAATAAATCATACAGAACCCCTTTTTTACTATTTGTCAAGACATATATATCATGTCCGAGTTCTTTCATTCCATGGATAACATTTGATAATGCTATCGTAGAACCTCCTTCTTTTGAAGTGTTAGTTATATATAGTATTTTCATACTCCTCTCGTTTATTTATTCCTAATAAAAAAGGAACTATCCATGAATAAGATGCAGGATATGCAGCTTGCATGAATGTTAAGACAATTAACAATACAAAAAATTTCGAATATCTGTACTTTTTTCTATTTTCAGCCGAATAATAATAAAAAGCAAAGAAAAGCAAGGCTGGAACAAGACCTTTATTTACAATAAAAACTTTATATCCAGCTCCAGACATATCTTTTATAGAAGGGTCACCAAATAAAATATTACCAGATGAAACAACCTTTGAGAAAAGAAAATCTGCTTCGCTTGAAGAACGGTCATTTCCACTCAACCCTTTTTCTTCATCATATTCCAATCTGCTTAATATTAATTCATTAATCATATTATTTCCATTATTATAAAATTGGGAAAACCATAAAACAAGTAATGTCATTACTCCCAAGCATAACAACCGCTTTATTTTCTTTCCTGCACTTAAAGAAAACAATATGTATCCAATAAATGACACAACATAACCCGCCAATGAGAATGAAAGAATCAAACAAATTAGCAAAACAATATTATACCATTTCTTAAAATTATAATTACCCGCATAAAGCATAAAAGACACTAAACTACCAAGATAACCAGGCTCTAAGAATACACTTGTAAATCTAATATCGTCAACTGACCATGAACGCACCAACATGCATCCATAATTCATAAATGTATATGTTTGGTTTACATTTATATCACCATATTGAATAGGGTATCCTATTATATTCAATTGGCCTGTTAACCTCAAGAAATATAATAAAAAACCTGGAATAAATACTATAGACAAGCCTTTTGCCAAAAAAGAAAGATTATTTTCAGCATTTTTCTTATCGCATATAAGTACTATAATAGGAACTATTAATACTAATTGTGCAATAGCCTCTCCAATAGATTTAAACGGTAAATTAATTGCTATAAAGTAACACACAATACCAAACGTCAACCGATTACTCATTTTTAAAACAATTCGATTTTTGAAAGCGTATATAAGTGCAATAGCAGCCAAACATAATCTAAATACAGTTCGAGTTCCAAACGACAAAAAGTCTAATTCCCATGTAAACCACGCATGCGCTCCCCAAAAAACAAGGAGTAGCAACATCCATTTAAATATATGTGAAGAAATATTTTTGTTATTGTTCATATGCTTTAATGACTTTATCTATATACTGTATAGATTCTTTATTTATTTTATCAATGCAAACCATACTATAGTCAACAGGAATAACCTCATTAGGAAAATGGTTAATTAGTCTGCTTTCCAATCCAAAACTAGATAACAGGCTATTTATTCTTGCATTTTTTCCATGTCCTTTTATTGAATAAAAATTCTTCTTAAAAAGTATACTAAATACAGTTGCATGAAAAGAAGCAGAGACTACCATCGCAGATTCTTTTATCAGAGACAAAAAATCAGCAGGTGAAGCAGATATTGCAACATTATCATTTTCGTTCTGAATATTTGCAGATATTACAAGCAATTGCAAGCCTTCTCGATTTGCTATTGCTTGTGCAATTTGTCTCGCCAACGGATTCACATCAACTTGATAAAACAAAACATATGGTTTGTTTACTTTTGATTTATTTGCTATACAATTCCACATTGAAGCCGGAAGAAGTAATGTTGGATCCACCACATGATACACCTTCTTACTCGGTGACAACATTTGGAGTTTCTGAGCCAATGACAATTCTCTTACGCTGACAAAATCAAAGTTTTTCAATTTAGAACTAATAATTTCATCTTTAGATTCTGGCCAGTTATCTTGCATACTTGCAGCATAAGAAGCAAGCATAGTTTTGGAAGGGCATACAAAATCACCCCAATAATAAGGGTCAAAACCATAAGTGAGATTATAATTCCATACTTGATCACTACCAATAAAAATAATATCAAATGGTAATTTCGTTATTGATTCTACCGGTTCTGTTTTTATATTATTACTTATAAATTCTTGAAACGCATTATACCGTTGCTTTCTTTTTTGATAAATTAATATTTCTGTAATAATATTTTTTATCATCTTTACAGGGTTCTTTTTGATGATTCTTTCCAATCTAAACCTCTGATATACCGAAAGCAACTTCTTATTTTGATAATCTATTACAGAAACATCATGTCCCAAACTCTTAAGATATTCTTGCAGTGAGTAACACTGCAAAACCGCTCCATAATTATGAGCCGCATGAAATGTTAAGATTCCTATTCTCATTTTACAACAATTTGTTCTTAATTTTCTTCAAACTTACATGAACTATATTTCGCTCTGTTTTATTACATCCAAACACATAAATCGTTAATAATGTTATTAATATGCATACTGTAGAAGTAAATATTAATCCAACAAAATTAGGTTCCATTTTTTTATGAACTAAAATTGAAACAGATGCTGAAAGAAATGATACTATTAAGATTCTGATATAAATCTGTGTAATAAACATTTTAATATTAAAACCTAATAATTTCCTCATAAAATAAAGTCTTAAAAACAAAGCAAGCTGACTAAGGAAAATCGCTACTACAAGAACAATATTAGGTGAAAATCCAAGTTTCAAAAAGAAATACGAAAAAGGAATATTTAGAAGATTTATACCACCCACACAAATTTGATACCACTTAATTTTTCCAGTCGCAAGAAGTCCAGTACTCATAGGACTTGCTATAGATTCCCACATAGAAAGAAGCAAAGTTAGCCGTACAAAACTCACTGTATAATCAGGATAGTTACCTAACCAGAGTTTTAGTATAAATGGAGCATTAATTATTATTGGCAATGATAGTATGAATAATACACAATAAGCAAACTTAGCCCCTTGGTACATCAGTACTTGCATATACGCTCTATCACCTGCAGAATACGATTGTGTAATTTGAGGATTCAACGCTATTGTAAAATTTGTAACAAACCCAATAACAGCATTATTTACTTGAGATGAAATTCCTTTAGCAGCATTAATAACTGGGCCACAAAATAAATTAAGAATCACATTTCCACCTTGATCACGTAACACTCCAGCTATTGCACCTATAAAATTCCATCCAGCAAAAGCGAACATTTCTTTTAACTGTTTATTATCAAAAACCAATTTGAATTTGCACTCTTCAAAATGACTTTTACAATATCCTCCATAAACAAGCCTTACTACAATTGCAATACAGCACATTAAAATTGAATAAGTTATTAAATGATCAATTGGCGAAATTGAAATTGTAAAAGCTATTATCAGTTTTGATAAACCTTCAAATATTCCTATATAAGCAAATATAGACATCCTTTCGTGGGCAATTATAACTGCATTATAAGGAACACTTATTAAATTGATTATAAATGTGAATATTGATAAATGATAAACCCAATTGGTAGCAATCAATCGATCTTCGGGGATAGTCATCTTTTCATTAAGGAACCATAATCCTATAGTTTCCGCAACAATAAGAACAATCACAGATAATATCAATTGAATAGTTACTGACGAGCAGAATATATGATTCAAATTAGAAGTAGAACCTTTTCCCATCTCATAATTAAGAAATCTTGTTATAGATGCGGATAAAGACCCACTTATAATAGCAAACATTCCAACAACGCCACCAACAACATTATATATACCAAAATCTTCTATTCCTAAAGCCTTTAAAACAACTCTTGAAGTATAGAGACTTATAACCATTAAAAGCAACATTCTCACATAAAGTAAGAGAGTGTTTTTGGCTATTCGTTTGCTTGTTCCTTCTTTAATACTCATCTAACCTCAATTTCCAAGTGGGGATTTACAAATGCTTTTGCCATAAAGCGACAATACTCAGAGAACAGATAGCTTTTATCCTTAATTTCTGGCTTCCAAATAAAAGTATTTACATTTTTATCTGACACATAAGGATGAAGTTTATCATATCCATAGTATTTTAACAACAAACGGGTTCTTGAAATAGAGCCGACGATATGCATTACGGCAAGAATATTATAAAACCTTCTAAATATCCGAAATCCCATATTATTCCGTTCTTTTAAGTTTGCAAAAACACTCCCTAAAGTGTAAGCAGGAGGTTCTTGTGTTAATTTACGAATCTCTGTTGCTTTTTCTGCCTTTTGTATTTCCTCCGTTATATTTCCTTGAATTACATTCAATCTGACACTTATAACAACTGCATCAATTTCTTTTCTCTTCAAAGACGATGACCGATGGGAATATCTTAGTTCTTCAACATTTATCGTTCTTATTTTCCCAGTAGATTTATCAAATAAAGTTACGTTCTTTATTAAGGAAGAAATTTGGGAATTGAAACAACTTGAATTATTTACCGTTGCTGCTCCTATAGTTCCTGGAAGATTTACCAAACCAGAAAAACCCTTAAATCCCTTTTTAACAAGCGAACGTGATAATGTGGAAACATGCACCCCACAATCACAACTTACACAAGAATCTAATAATTGATAAGATGTGAGTCTTTTTGTAGAAACTATTATAGAAGGATTCGTTGTATCCAGATAAAAAACATTGGAGGTATGTCCTACAACCTCATAATTTAATTTCTTTTCAAAAAAGTACCTTGACAAACGAGTTAATTCATCTGCAGTATTTGGCTCAACCCAAACTGCGACAATTCCTCCTGTTTTTATCCATGTTTTCTTTCTTAAAGAAATATTTTCTTCAAATTTTATATCATTATTTTTAAGATAATCTATTAACTCTTTCATTATATATATAAGTTATAGCATTCTTACCCACTTCTTCTTTTCAAAATCATATTGCTTGACAATTCTTGCAGGATTACCAGCAACAACAGAATAAGGAGGTACATCTTTGGTTACAACACTATTAGCTGCCACCACAGAATGCTCGCCAATTGTAACACCTGACAAAATATGACAACCAAAAGCCAACCATGAACCTTTTTTTATAATAATTGGACCTTTATGTATTATTGGTTGCTTACAAATGGGTAGTGACACATCTTCATATCCATGAGAATGATCGGTAATATGGACAAAAGCCGCCATAAGTACATCATCTTCAATTACAACTGAATATGCCGAAGCAATTCTATCATACGCACCAATCGAAACATTATTTCCGATTGTTATATTTGAAGGATAATCCATACCCATATGCTTGTGCAAAGGACATAAAGCGGCGCGTTGTCCTATTGAACATTTTTCTCCAAAAGAAATGTGCTGTGGATGCAAGAACAAAACGTCTTTTCCTATATTTAAACACTTAGGATTATTAGCAAATTTTACCCCCCCAAAAAATCTATTTTCTTTATGATTCTTCTAAATTTTCCAAAAAAATTTCCAATATAATTTGTCATAGCGTTATATAATTAAAAATTACTAAAATACATCTTCATAATACTTCTGATAATCAACAAGCATCAGCAAACTGGTAGGATAATACACGATTAATTTGTCATAAATAGGCATAAGCAGTTTGCTGATACCTATGCTAATGGGGTTAAAAGTATACTGCTACCACCTGCTAATACTATACCTTTCATAGAATTATAATGTAGTTTTGTTGTGCGTGAGAGTATCGAGCTCTGACTTTCGTCTTACCATGCACACACTTTACTTTAATTATTTAACTTTTACCCATTCTTCAGTTATGCAATTTCTTGTTTTTATCACTCTTGCAGGAACACCAGCTACAATAGAATGTGAAGGAACATCTTTTACAACAACAGCATTTGCGCCAATAATAACATCATCACCTATTGTGACTTCTCCTATCACCTTAGCGCCAGCCTTAATTCCAACATTATCTCCAATGTAGGGGCTGTGAGTCTTATCACTAAAACCAATAGTTACCTGTTGGTTAATCCAACAATTGCGTCCTATATGTTTGCAGGCAATTATTGTAGAGAAACCATGCTCAATAAAAAGTCCTTCATCAATATCACTACAGTTGATATAGAGATTAAGAGGATTTATAAATTGTAAAGGTTTCAGTAATATGCGTAGAATTGGAGAGTGTAATCTTAGACGATAAAAGAACTGGTAACGAAACTCTGGATAAACAATAAAGAGTTTCAAAAAACTACAATTTCTTAATCGCTTATAATGGTTATAATCTACCAACAATTTCCCCCCCCAACAGCTTTTAACAAGAAACTAATCATAAATACCTGGGATTAACAATTTGTGTCATAACGATCTGTTTCCTTACCTGCTAATACGTCAGTAATACGACGGCAAGCCTGACCATCTCCATAAGGATTAACAGCCTTGCTCATTTTTTCATAAGCAGTTGCATCATCAAGCAAGGTACTAACCTCATTCATAATCTTATCATAGTCGGTACCTACAAGATGTACAGTACCACTTGCCAAAGCTTCAGGTCGTTCTGTAGTATCACGCATAACAAGTACCGGCTTACCCAATCCTGGTGCCTCCTCCTGAATACCACCTGAGTCTGTGAGAACAATAGTAGATTTCTCCATCAAATACACAAATTCGAGATACTGCAATGGTTCAATGAAGAAGAAGTTTGGACGAGTCAAGTCTTCACCAAATACCTCATGAATAGGCTTGCGAACATTAGGATTGAGATGCATAGGATATACAAAATCAACATTTGGATATTTCTCAGAGAGATCCTTCATTGCTGTAACCATGCGAATGAAACCGTCGCCAAAGTTCTCACGACGATGACCTGTAATAAGAACAAGTTTTTTGCCATCCTTCAAACGATTGACATCATAACCTGCTTTTGCAAGAATATCTTCCTGCTCTTTTGCCAGAGCTGTATCATTTTTAAGCTTATCCACAACCATGTGAAGTGCATCTATCACAGTATTACCTGTCACATAGATATTACCATGAGCCTTCTCTTCCATGAGATTCTTCTCTGAGAGAGGTGTTGGAGAGAAATTATAAGTTGCAATACGACCAGTAATCTGACGATTCATCTCCTCAGGCCATGGACTATATATATTATGTGTACGTAGACCTGCCTCTACATGTCCAACAGGAATCTGTGCATAGAATGCAGCAAGTGCTCCTGCTGTTGATGTGGTTGTATCTCCATGAACAAGCACAACATCAGGCTTGCATTCCTTGAATACATCACGAAGTCCGGTAAGAACTCGTGCAGTTACATCAGTTAAGTCTTGACCTTGTTTCATGATGTTCAAGTCATAATCAGGTTTCACATCAAATATTGTCAACACTTGATCAAGCATTTCTCTATGCTGCCCTGTTACACACACTATAGTATTAAACTCATCTGGGTGCCTCTGGAACTCTTTTACCAGTGGGCACATCTTAATGGCCTCAGGACGAGTACCAAAAACTAACATAATTTTTTTCATATCTCTTTATTATTACAATATGGAAGGTAGGCTCCACACCAAAAGCGAAAAGTAGCTCATAAAAATGCTTATGATGCTTCGCCTACCTTTGGAATATTTTATATCTAACTAACTAATCAATTAACTTGAATTCTTTACTTTTTTATTACTGAATTCACTAAAAAAAGTGGATTCGTTTTTTATTAGACATAAGCAAACTCATTCTTAAACAGAATCTAAGAACTCATCTATTATTTGTGAAGATGTTTTCCCTGATATTTCGTAATCGTTAGCCATCTCTTTTGCCTCATTCAAACAAATACCTTTAAATGCCCTTTTCCCAGTTTTATTTACTATAACGGTAGGAAAACATTCTCCTGGTTCAAACTCTTCAAAATCAATGTCATAATCACATCCTTCAACCAATTCTTTCAGATATTCCTTAGTATCCGCTATTATTACCAATTCATTCTTGTCAATTTTATCAAATTTAAATTCATTCCCTTTCACACGCCACTCTCGAAGATACTCAAAATCGTGACGTTCTACATCGAGTTCTTCACAACGCCATGCTATTTCTGGACATTTGGATTTCATCATGTCTAACTCATCTTGAGATCCATATATAACATTTCTAGCACCATAATGTTGATACATGACATTTCTAGAAAATCCTATTCCAAAGGGCTGATACATTGGTAATCCTGTACGAGAAACCGCTGTGTTGAAAAACTCAAATAGTGAAGTCAAAGGAGACGCTGTAAAGCAAATGAAATCATGAGAACTTGAACATAACCGCTCTTCATATAAGATTGTTTTCAACGTTTCTTTGGCATTTTCTCCCTTTGTGAAATGAAACAAATATGGAGTTATATCTGGTTTTACTCTTTTAAATTTGTCACTTTGTGCCATAGTCCTATTAGTAAATTGTTTCTACTCAGAAAAGCAGTAACTCTATGTCATTCACAGCTAGCCCCCCACCCGATACTCTTCTGGGAACATCGAGATCATTCGCTCTAAAAAATCCTTATCAGCCATAAGACCCTATTTGTATAAATCTACATTTATATCAAATGGAGAATCGAAGTCCTTCAACATCGCATGCTTTGTATCTTTCTCTGAGAGATTGGCATGTTCTGTTGGGATTTTCCAATCGATACCGAGGGAATCATCCAGAATAGAGATACCTCCATCTGCTTCTGGATGATAGAAGTTATCACACTTGTACTGGAAGACGGCTGTTTCTGAGAGAACTGCGAAGCCATGGGCAAAGCCCTTTGGGATGAAGAACTGGCGATGATTGTCTTCTGTCAGCTCTACAGCCACATGCTTACCATAAGTTGGCGAGCCTTTACGAATATCCACAGCGACATCGAGAACTCTACCTTTTACGCAGCGTACCAGCTTGCTTTGGGTATATGGTGGACGTTGGAAGTGCAGGCCTCGCATTACACCATAGCTGCTCATAGACTCGTTGTCTTGGCAGAAGTGAACACTGTGTCCCAAGATTGGGGCAACCTTCTCATCAAACTCTCGCTCGCTGAAACTCTCGAAGAAGTAACCACGAGAGTCGCGGAAGAGGCGTGGTTTAACAATGAGTACTCCTTCTATATCTGTCTTAATAATATCCATATCTCTGTTCTATAATTATTTTTTTCGATCTTTCTTTGCGTCTTTTAAGGTAATGATTCTACCAGGATGTTCTGTGTCCCATACCGCTGCACCTCCATGCTTGAAATAATCCCAAAGGATAATGAGGAGGGCGATACCGGAGAGGACTCCGAAAAGGATTAATATGAGTAATAACATTTTATCTATTGATTATTTATTATTGATTAATGATTGTTTGTTACTTGGCATCAAGCTCGCTGTACTTTGAATGCTGGCTCTTGTACTCTGGAACTATCTCCTTCATCTTCTTCACTACAGCCATATCATCATAGGTGAAGGAGAGCTGATAGAGGTCTTCCTCGTTCTTGCGTGCCAACTCATAAGGATACTCACGAACCTTGGCTACCATAATCTTTGGATGGTGGGTAGGAACCGTGGCTTCCTTGTCGTTCAAGACTTCCTCGAAGAGTTTCTCTCCATCACGAAGTCCTACATACTTGATATCTACACCTTCAACTCCAGAGAGGGCTATCATGCGCTTTGCCAAATCGGCGATGCGGACTGGCTTACCCATATCAAAGACAAAGATCTCGCCTCCCTTACCCATGGTACCTGCCTCCAATACCAACTTACAGGCTTCTGGAATGAGCATGAAGAAACGGATGATGTCAGGATGGGTGACAGTGATAGGACCGCCCATTGCTATCTGCTTCTTAAAGATTGGGATAACGGAGCCATTACTACCCAAGACATTGCCGAATCTTGTGGTGACAAACTGGGTAACGCCCTTTACCTCGCCATCCACAATCGCCTTGTTCAAAGCCTGGCAATAGATTTCACAGATTCGCTTGCTGCAGCCCATCACGTTAGTTGGGTTCACAGCCTTATCGGTGGAAATCATCACAAACTTCTTGGTGCCGTACTTCACTGCCATATCGGCTATCACGCGCGTACCATATATATTATTCTGCACTGCCTCTGATGGGTTATCCTCCATCATCGGTACGTGCTTATAGGCTGCAGCATGGAAGACATAGTCTGGATGATGCTCGGAGAAGATGCGTTCCATACGGGTGGCATTGGTGATGCTGGTTACGATGGTTTCGCATGGGATATCCGCATAATTCTTGTTCATGAAGAGACGGACATCGTGCATTGGGGTCTCTGCCTCATCTACCAATACCAGATGTGCAGGCTTATAGATGGCAATCTGCTTCACCATCTCGGAACCGATACTTCCGGCTGCACCTGTAATCAGAATGGTGCGACCGCTGAGGAGTTTACCAATGGCATCCATATCTACTTCTATCTTCTCACGTGGAAGAAGGTCTTCGATATCTACCTCGCGCATCATCTGATGGCGGAGGTTTGACTTGCCGTCCCAGCTCTGTGCCTTTGGCATCATCATAATCTTGATACCTTCAGCGGTGAGTTTGTCAATCATCTCCTGTTTCTCCAGGAACTTCTCTGTGACCAGCGGACTCACGAAAAGGGTCTTGACATTCATCTTGTGCATGACAGCCAAAACGGTTTCATCGTATGAATAGACTTCGCAACCCAGCAGGAAGCGTCCAATCATAGCGGTTTCTTCCGTTGTAAATCCTTTCACGATATACTGTGAAGGATGATCGTTGCGCATGGACTTTGCCAGGGAGATACCG